>Ga0181535_10004492_pt1 | contig 15472 bp, 16 predicted proteins | sample PEATcosm2014_Bin_44_FD_119774 | JGI IMG/M metagenome (GOLD analysis project Ga0181535, IMG submission 119774) | Peatland microbial communities from MTU Mesocosm Facility, Houghton, MI, USA - PEATcosm2014_Bin17_30_metaG | ecosystem: Environmental > Terrestrial > Soil > Wetlands > Peat | place... | reverse complement strand
TGCGCGCGAGAGGACTTGAACCTCCAATCCTTGCGGAACCAGATCCTAAGTCTGGCGTGTCTGCCATTCCACCACGCGCGCGCCCTTTGTTTGCAACGGTTTCCAGAGGTCTCCTTGCGGCAACTTTTGCGTTGTATCCCGGTTTTGTATCCCGTAGCTTTTGAACTGTGGACGCTACGCCGGACATTCCGCCGAACAACCGCAAACGGGAAGAGAGCCTTTCCAAAGATGGAAAATGGCGCTCGTTTCCCAAGGTGCCAAACCTGCTGCAATACGTCAGCAACGGCAATTACTATGGCCGAATCAAAGTGGGCGGCAAGCTGATTCGTGAAAGTCTCGACACTTCGGTCTGGACCACGGCCAAGTTGCGGCTGGTGGACTTTCAGAAAAAGAACAACGAAAGCCGTCATCAAGTCGCCACCCCTGTTTTCAAGGAGGCGGTCGAGTTGTTCAAAACAGAACTGGCAGGAGATTCAACCATGAAGCCCCGCAGCAAGGGCTACCGGCTTGACTGCATCAAAAAGCTGCAACGGACCTGGCCGGAGCTTTGGGATTTGCGGCTGAATGAAATCACCGTTCAGGGCTGCAAGGATTGGGCGGCAAAATTGAACGAGGACATTGCCAGCCAGTATTTCAACAATATGATCGGCACGCTCCGTTTGATAATTGCCGCCGGCATCAAGGCGCATAAGGAGAAAACCGGTGAGCGGCTGGAAAACCCCGCGATGGAGGTGAAGCGTGTTCGCATCAAGCAAAAGGATTTGCAATTGCCGGAGCCGGAGCATTTCAAAATGCTGGTGGCAAATCTGCGGCAAAAGAGCGGCGGATGGGGGCCGCGAGTGGCTGACTTGATTGAATTCCTGGCCTATAGCGGTCTGCGCATCCGTTCCGAAGCCCTGTGGGTCACCTGGGATGACATTGATTGGAAGCGCAATGAAATCATCGTGCGCGGCGATCCGGTCACGGCCACCAAAAACAGCGAAACAAGGCGTGTGCCAATCATTCAGGACATGGAGGGGCTTTTGAAGCGGCTCAAGGAAGGTCTCGGCACGGTCGGCCCAGAACACATTCTCCAAGTCCATCGCTGCCATGAATCGCTTGCGCGGGCGTGCAAGGAGATCGGGATTAAACGCCTCACGCATCATGATTTCCGGCATTTGTTCGCCACCCGTTGCATTGAATCGGGGGTGGACATTCTCACCGTTTCACGCTGGCTGGGACACAAGGACGGTGGGATGTTGGCAATGAAAACCTATGGGCATCTCCGCAACGAGCACAGTCAGGCGATGGCGCAAAAAGTGAAATTTTGATTTTAGGGGGCCGGGCGGCAAAGAATGATCTCGGATTATCGAGGGCCTTCCACCAGTGAAGGTTTATCATAGGCTTCAAGTTGCCAAGCTTCATCGTAGCGCATGTTGTCGCTAATCTTCGGAATGCTGATGCCCGCAATCTTCGCCGTTTGGAGCAAACAACGATGCAGGTGGGCGCGAAGCATTTCCAATGCTGCAAAATACTGGTCACGCTGGTCTGGATCATGGCGCATATTGGCCGAAGGCGGCAACACAAGGTGGGATGACGCAGACGGCCGTCGAAGACGTTGCTCGAATGTGAGAAATTGACGAATTCCTTCCAACATGTATTCAACAAGCAGGTAGATGGCCGAATCCGTCATTTTGGCCATTTCAACCTGCTTTTCGACAAGCCTTGAACGGATGTCTTGCAAGGATGCGACTGCCTTTTCAATGCAATCGTCGCAGCACTCAAACGAATTTAACACACGACGATCAGCCAAACGGATGACGATTTCACGAGCAACTGCCTGCTGTAAATCATCGGGCCTGACATTAAAGCTCACGAATGGCAGGTTGATTGTGATGCCGCCTACCTGCGTGTTCACCTTTTGTCGAGCCCGCTTTAGAAGCGATTGGAAGTCGAATCGAAATGGTAATGGAAAGTTTCGCATGGTGGCTATGCTTCTGACACAACGTACCATTGGCAGTTGAATGTGTTGGCGAATATTGCAACCCTGGCAAAAGCCTGGAGGGCTTCACGAGGACCTTCAAATTCCTCCACGACCTCTTCATATTCACGGAGAAACTCGAAAAACTGCGGACGGCGAGGATTGTCTGGTGAAACATCCTCTGAGACGACTTGGAAAACCTGTTCGCCCAAAAGTTTCAATTCAGCTAAAGCGTTTGGCAATTCTGACATGGGGGCACTCCCGGCCAAACGCCTCAGCATTTCCTCCAAGCCGGGGCCTTCGATGATTTCTGGCTGTGCGTTCGCCACACCCTTTCCCCCCGGCTCTTGGTAATAAAACGACCGGTGACCACTAAGGCTCTTTGCAGGTGGGAAAGTGCTGTTTGCAACTATCGTGCCGTCTGCTGTCAGAGCGTACAACTGTGACAACCGATGAAAGGCTGGCGCTGCATAACACACAAGCGCCCGGCTCTCCAATTTTTTCGCCAGCTTTTCAAGAATTTCTTGTTGGGCCTCGACCACGTCGAAGCGCCAGCAAGAACCGCTGTTCAATTGTTGCAAAAGATGGCGCGGGCGACGATTATGATAAAAACTTCGTTTTGCCTGGATGAAAAGGTTTAAACGGAAGTTTGGGAGCATCCGCCTGCGGCGTCGAAGTCCGGCAAAATCCAGATGGTATCGGTGTAGGAATGCGCCGGGCAATGGTACGCCGGACATGAAATACCTCCATAAGCGAGGGTCTTCAAGGAACACGGCGTGATCAATCCCAATATGGTTCTCGAAAACTTGACCGGGTGACCATACGAGCCGATTACCAACGGAAATTTGGTTATAAAGGGGAGCCTCAAATTCCTTTTCCTCAAATTCTGAAGGGGTATATGGCATGGCTTCGTCAAACTACGTTATCCATCCTTCAGGGGATGTAAAGACTGATCCCCTCCCCGCTATATTTTAAATTGAAAAAGGACGGTTTCGCGGGGGCATGGGAAATGGAAGTCGCCACCGTGAGCAAATCCCCGATAATCAACTGACGGTCGCTTTCCATTTGTGAGAACGCCTTTTCCATCTGCTCAAGGTGCCGGTGCGCCCTTCCTCGGTTCCTTCGTCACAATTTTGACGGATTTGCCAACGGCGGCGGCGGCGATGTTTTTCCGCAAATCCTCGTTCAATGCGGCACTCAGGGGTTTATGCAATTGTGTGATTTCAGCAGGGCATTTCCCGAGAATCGCGTTTTCCAAGTATTCCTGTTCAATCTTCGCGTCGAGCGCGTCCAGATAGCGTGCATAGATGGCGGCCTGTTGTTCGGCGGCAATCTTGGAACTCATACCCATTGAAGCGACAAATAAGATGCCGGCGGGCAAATCAAACAGGAAAAGCGCCACAATGATCCATAACGGCATCATCGGGAAATTATCCCAACGCGGCACCCCCCGGCTCTGCGTGTGGTGAGCGAGCCCATCCGCGCGATATTTCGTCATCAAGCTCAGGCTTTCCTTGCTAAATTTAAAGCTCAGGAAAACCAGCAGGCCGCCAACGGCAAGGGTGCTCTCCCAGTGAGTGAATAGACGCGCCAGAGCGTACCAATGGAAACTCTCCAGGATGGTTGGGGCCACTGAACGCAACTCCGGCACATAGAGGGCCAGAAGAGTGCTTAAAGTCCAAATAATAACGCCCCCGGCCCCGGCTTCGGCGCTCAAATACCGTTCCCCCATCTCCTTCCGCAGCAACGGCTCGCTCGCGGTGGAAAGCAGGCGCTTGAAATTTCCCCAGAATGAGGCGGCGGTCTTTTTTGCAAGGGTGCTCAGGGCATTGTTCAGCATGGCCTCGGGCTTCTCCATCAAACCCACGAGTGCATCGCCCCCCATGGTCTGTGACTTATTATTTTCGGAATCTTCGCTCATAGTTTTACTTGGTTGCCGGGTCATGCCGGTCTTGGTTCTTGTTCAAAGGTCAGGACACAGAAATTGCGTTTGTTGTTGGCGGTGAACTGGTGTGAAAGCCAGACGAGGACGGCCTCGCAGGTTCCATCCCCGCCCCTTTTGAGTTTGGCGAAATCCTCGGGGGGCATTGCTGATTTCTTTTCTTCGGAAATTTTCATGGTGCCGACGTTCTTGACATCCTCGGGGCGACGTTCCAAGAACGTGTAGTCCTTATCCTGCATGGGTTTCAAAAGGCCGTCCGTGGTGAGCTTCAATTTTCTGATTTCCCCGATGTGCGCGGAAGCCCAGTGGTTCGTTTCCAGATCGCCGTTGGTGTGGAAAATATAGGTATTCATCGCGGCGAACACGGCATAGAAGGCGTGCTCGTTGTGCCCCTGTTGTAGGAAATTGTGGAGGTTTTGGGAAATAATGACGTGTGGGGCGCGGATGTCCCGCGCGGTCGGCTGGAAATTGGTGTCGTTCTGCGAGAAAAACATGTGTCCCTCGTCCTCCCAGAGAAATGCCGGCCTGGCGGTCTTGTGTCCCTTGTCGGCCCGGCGTTCCGCCGCCTGTTGGAATAACAGTTTCCAAATGGCCTGTACCATGAGGCCGCTTTGGACGTTCCCCTTTAATGGTATGTCCAGAACGACCACTTTCCCCGACAGGATCATTTCCGGGGTCAGGTTGGTTGTGGTCCCGATCATCTCATGTATGCCGCGTCCGCTTAGGTGGTCGGCCATCGCCGAAAATGACGTGATGATGCCGCTGCGGGTTCCCTCGGTGATGAGTGGATATTCCTGCGTCCAATATTCAAAGGCTTCCTGGAAAATCCGTTTGTCCTCGTCGTTACCCTTTTTCGCGTTTTCCTCCGCAAACTTAATGACCCTGCCAAAGGTGGCATCCTCCCGCCAGTTCGTCTTCAAGTCCTTGGGGGCATGGTTCAGGAAACGAACCAACCGGTCGAGGGACAGGGGTTCACCGGCCAGCAGGAAAACATTAAAAAGCTTCCGCATGAGCTGGTCGGTCGCGTTGATCCAAAACTCCTCATTCTTTCCACCACTTTTTTTGCTTTGCGAGATGACATCCAGCAGGCAGCGAAAAAGCGCAATCAGATCGTCGGTGACGGCCAGTCTTTCGCCGGGGCGCTGGGTCTCATATTGCAGGAAGTTCAATTTGTGACCGCTGCCGGGGGTGAGGTGGATCAAATCCTCCGTCCGTCCGGTTTCCTGGCACATCCGCACCCATCGCCGGGCCTCGTCGGGCTTTGCGGTCAGGACCAGCCCGCCAAACCCGGATTGCAGAAACGCCCTGGCGATGGCGGACCCGCTGCCGCTGGTCTTGCCGCTGCCCACCGCCCCGAAGATCAATGTCCCCTCACAAGCATCCCTGAGGCACCAGACATCGTCGTTGCTTTCATCGTTCCCGAAATTCAAAAGCCCTTCGTCGTCGTCCCATGTGTGGCCCTGGGGGTTTGTGATTTGAAAAAGCCGGGGGTCAATCGGCGGTTGTGGTTCGGGAGGGGGGAATTCGACGGGCTTTGGTTCCGGCTTGGGTTGCGCCGGGGTGGTGGCCGGCTTGAAGTGAATTGCCCACCCTCCGGTTTGAACATCCGGCTTGGAAGAAGCCCCTCCGGGCTGGGATGTCTTGATCGGGGTGCCAAACAACTCCACCGCCGATTTCAGCGGCTTTGGCTTTGGGGCAGGCGCATCCTTAACCTGTTGAGTCTCGGTCGGCGGCTTGGCATCAGGGGCATCGGACGGCCCCACATCCGGTTTGGACGCGGTGGCTCCAGGCTCGTCGGGAAACAACTCCAAAGCCGTTCGCGGCGGTTTTTGTTTAAAACCCGGCTGGGTGAGTTTTTCCTCGGGTGCTGCCGGTTTGGCATTTTCCGGCTTTCCCTCCCCTGTCGGTTTTGGCGTTCGTTTCGGCTGCGGGGCTTTCACTCGGGGCCGCGACTGCAAAGCATCCAAAGCCTGGCCAAATTCATGGGCAAGCCATTTGGAAAGTTTGAACGGCTCCGCCGGAATAGAGGGTTCAACCGCCGGTTTGTCCTTGGGCAGTTGTGTATCCACCGTCCCGTCCAAAACTTCCTGCCGGGGGGTGCCTTCCGGGGAACTTCCATTCCCTTTCGTGACATCATCCGGGATTCCAGCCGACTGTCGAAGTTGCCTCTCCAGAGCTTGAAGCTCTTCCAAGGTTTTGAGCCGCGAATCATCCCAGACGATTTCAACGCAATCAGGGGGGAGGTAATTCGGGTGGACGGTGATCCGGCGGTCCTTTTTATCGCGGTCCCGCCCATGAACATTCTGACCCTCGAAAACCATCCTTGTTTGGTCCTGAAATTTCCCTGAAGCAAGAGCTTCTTCAAACAACTCATGGATCGGCCCTTTGCCGCTGACGGCGTCGCCAAGGGTGGCCGCCAGACTGCCCTTGTGTCGCCCTTGAAAATAAAAAACGTCCCTTTGGCCTGTCTTGCCCCACGCCAGGTATTGGATGAAAAACAGCGAAAGCGCTTTGGGGACTTCTGACCAGGAATACTGTTTATTGGGGGGAGTCAGGTTCCATAAATTAGGGTCGTCGCCGGTCTTTGGAGTGAAGGAAATTTCATCCAAAACCGGCACCTCGGCACCATTGAATTTAAGGGTCAGGCGACGACCGTTTTCGCGCGCGGGTGAGGGGCTGCTTTCCGGGGACGGTTGTTCCTCCGCCTTTCGGGCGGAATCTCCCTTCGGCTCGGTCTTTTTGCCCGCATCCACGATGAATTCTCTGGGGCTGGAAATTATCCAAAACCGGCTCTGAAATATAACCATTTATTGGCTTTTTCTCCCCTTTCGGAAAACCGTTCGGAATGTTCGGAAGGTTCCAAAATTAGCTCGGTTGGGGATTCGCCTGCCCCCGTGAAATAATGGCCATCGTAAAAAAACAGCCAATGACGGCTGCCATAAAAACACGGTCAACCAAGCGAAAAAGAATAATGAAAATTGAACAACAAACGGCGCAACTGCCGGGGTCAGTGAACGGACAAATTCAACCTTCAACCGGGAGGACACAGACGCGATTCGCCCTCCCCTCCCCGGAGACCATTGCGGCCCATACGGTGCCGCCACCGGCCAAGCCTGAACCCTTGGCCTATGACATCAACCAGGCGGCGGCGGCGCTCAATGTCTGCACCAAAACCGTCCGGCGGCTCCTGGCTCGCGGCAAGCTGACCTCCTGCAAGGAACTGCGGAAAATCCTCATTCCCCGTGAGCAAATCGCGGCATTCCTCAAGGCAACCTGCGGCAAGCCGGATTTCCAGGCATGAACAGGCAGCCAACCTCCGGGAGAATGACGCATGGGGGGCACGGGGCCATGCCGGGCCTTGGGAGTCCAACAGCCCGGCAACCCTTCAAATCCCTGTCGTCCATACACGGGCCCCGGCGGTCGCCATGCGTAACGGACTCGCCCGGCCCAAACAAATGGACGCTTTTCCTCCCCGCCTCCCCTCCGTGAAACATCGCGAAAAAATCCCCGAAAAATCCGCCATCTCGGCAGCGGTTTTGGCTGGAGTTTCCGTCCCTAAGCTATGCTTAGGGGAGATGTCTGTATCAAAAATGCCTTTGTCTTGTCCTTGGTTTTTTTGTCTTAAATGCCCTTCGGATTTTTTTGCCTTTGGTATCGGATTTGAACTGTGGTTTTTGAAAAAACTGTGGTTGGATTCAAAACTGATGTTGACTCCAAAACATTCAGTTGTTTAAGACAAATGACAGTTAATTCGTTCTCCCACAGATGGGGCCGGACAACCCGAGATCACGGATGATCTTGCGCATCTACACCTCGTCGGTTGCGGGTCAGGCGAAACGCTACTACATCCAGAAACCGACAAAAGAAGCCTACTATTCCGAGGGCCAGGAGTTCACCGGGTATTGGGGCGGGAAGGCAGCCTCTCTCTTCGGGCTTAAGAACCGGGTGGATCAACAATCCTTCGACCGGCTCTGCGACAACCAGCATCCCGGCACGGGCGAGCAACTGACGGAACGGATGAAGGCCAACCGGCGGGTGGGTGAGGATTACAATTGGAACTTCCCCAAGTCTGTCTCCCTCGTCTATGCCTACACCAAGGACGAACGCATCCTGCAAGCCGCCCGCCAGGCCGTCCGGGACACCATGGAGGAGATGGAACAAATGGTGTCCACGAGGGTTCGGAAAGCCGGTGTCAAGGACGGGGACCGGCTCACCAAAAACTGGGTTTATGGGGAGTTTGTCCACCTGACGGCCCGTCCGGTGGGTGGCATCCCCGATCCCCACCTGCATATCCATTGCTTCGTGCCCAACATCACCCTGGACCCGGTCGAAAAGAAATGGAAGGCCATCCAGTTCGGCAAAATCCATGACAATGCCGATTACTTCGATGCCGCTGTGACGCTGCGGCTGGCAACCAACCTCAAGGAACTGGGGCTGGGAATCGTCACCACCAAGGATGCGTTTGAAATTGCCGGCATCAGCCGGGAAATCATCGAGGCGTTCAGCCGACGGACAAAGGAGATCAACGAGGAGGCAGAGCGCCGGGGCGTCACCGATGCCAAGGAAAAGGCCGGGCTGGCCGCCCTGACACGGGAAAACAAATCAAAAACCGTGCTAATCCCGGAATTGGAAAAGGTCTGGTGGAGTAACCTGCCCCCGGAGCATCGAGAGGCTTTTGAGACGGTTAGAACGCTTTTACAACGCACCCGCGCGGCTGATATGGGCCGGCAAATGGCCGGCGGGCCGGTGGCCAAAAAGGAGGGGGTCAAAATCGAGCCTGGGGAATCCTCCCATTTGCTGGGCACCCAAAAACAATTGGGGCCGGACGTGGGGGTCAAACGGGAATCGGTCAACAAACGGACCCGGCCAAAGGAGCCGGTTGTCCGGGATGTCGAGGCCAACGATGATGACCGGCGGGCGGTGGCTCTGGCCGCCCTGCATATTTTCGAGCGGGCCAGTGTGGTCACGGAGCGGCAGTTGATCGCTGAGGCAAGGAACCACTGGCGGTATGGGGAAGCCAGTTTGGAAGGTGTCTGGAAGGCGGTCAAGGAAGCTGACTTTCTGCGTCACGAGATTGAAGGGGTGATTCATCTGACGACCGAAGAAGTGCGGGCGGAAGAACGGCGGATTATAGACGGCTGCCGAAACGGCATCGGGCGATTCGAGCCGATGAATCCGTGTTGGAAAATCGAGGATGAAAAACTCAAGAAGCAACAGCGCGAAGCGGTGGGGCATGTCCTTAACTCAAGGGACTGGATCATTGGAATTTCCGGCAAGGCGGGAACGGGGAAAACCACCCTCTTGCATGAGGCCAAACGGGGAATCGAGGCCGGCTTCAACAAGCTGCTGGTGTTCGCCCCCACCTCGGAAGCGGCGCGGGATGTCCTGCGGGGGGAAGGTTTCCGGGACGCGGAGACGGTGGCGCGGCTGCTGGAAAATGAAATTTTCCAAGAGCAGGCGCGGGGCGCGGTCTGGTGGATTGACGAGGCCGGTTTGCTCTCCAACAGGCAAATGGACCGGCTGCGGGCGCTGGCGAAAGAACTTGGGTCCCGGCTGGTGCTGGTGGGCGACACCGGCCAGCATCATTCGGTGGAACGCGGGCAGGCATTTGATCTGCTGGAAAAGCAAGGGGGAATGAAGGTGGCGCATGTCGAGGAAATCATGCGGCAGCGGGGGGCCTACAAGCGGTATGTCGAGCAGGTCGTGAAACATGATTTTGAAGAGGCATTCCAGACGTTGGACAACATGGACAGCATTCATGTCGTGCCAACGACAGATTTGGCCAAACTGGCGGCCCAAAAATACATGGAAGCCCTCAAGCTGGGTGAAACCGTCCAGGCAACCTGCCCGACCCACAAGGAATGCGACCAGGTGACGGCTGCCATCCGGGAAGCGTTGAAGGCGGAAAACATAATCCGCAAAGGTGTTGAATGGGATGTGCTCAAAAATGAAAACTGGTCAAAGGCAGAAAAAATGGATCATCACCGATACAAAACGGGTCAGGTGGTGCAAATCAACCGGCATGTAAAGGGGTTTGCCCTGGGCGAGCAATTGGAGGTCATCGGGGCCCGGGATGGCTTGGTTCGGGTGCGGAGCAAGGGCCGAATGAGCGACGCAATCAAAGCCCTGCCCTTGGAGAAAGCGGAACGCTTCGGCGTGTATCAACCCGAGACTATTGAGATTTGTGAGGGCGAGACAATGCGCGTTACCTGCAACGGCCGGAATGCGGACGGCCACCGGCTGGTCAATGGGAAGGAATACAAGGTGGATCACATTACGCATGACGGGCAAATTGTCCTGGAGAACGGGCAGAAAGTGGACAAGTCCTTCAAGCATTTTAATTTCGGGTATTGCCCCACCTCGCATGGAATCCAGGGCAAGACGGTTGACCGGGTGATTGTCGTCCAGTCGGCCATGCTGACGGCGGCGGCGGACGCCAATCAGTTTTACGTTTCCACCTCGCGCGGGCGCAAAGGGGTGGATGTCATCACGGATGACAAGGAAATCCTGTGCGAGAATGTCTCGCGGGTGCGCTCCCGTATGATGGCAACGGAAATGGAGCAAAAGGCGGCGGAAGAAGACGCGGAAGTCGAGGAGGAGTTGGCAAAGACGTCAGAACTGCTGGGAACTCAAAAGGAAAGCCCTGCGGTGAAAATGAAGTCGGTTGCCAAAGAGAACGGCCAGGCCGTTGATGCCGAGATTTCGGAACTGCTGGGCAGAGTGGAGGCGCATAAATTGGCGGCGGATGCCAAAGAGGAGTTGGAAAAAATTCAGGTGGAAGCTGAGGAAAAGGAACTCGAGCAAAAGCACGAAATGGCGATGGGGATGTGAGGGGAGAATTCCCTCCCCTATCCGCCTGTGGTTGCCTCAGAGAACAAGTTTCTGCTTTGAATGGCCGCCCTCAAATGGTTCAATGGCGCATGGCTATTGAAAATTGGACACCGTCCAAATTGCGTCAAGCAGCGGAACTCAAAGAAAAAATTGAGGCGTTGGAAATACAACTGGAATCCGTTTTGAGTGGCGGCGAAATTTCCGCCGCCGTGGAAACGGCAGAAGAAACACAACCGGCCAAGCGGAAGCGCGGCCGGCCAGCGAAGCTCCAAGTCGCGCAACCCGAAAAGAAAGCCCGCCGGAAAATCAGCGCCGCCGGGCGGGCCGCCATGGCCGCCGCCGCAAAGGCTCGCTGGGCGAAAGCCAAAGCCGCGAAAGCGGCGTGAGGGATTTTGGACCGTACTTTCCATGTGCTCCGGGAGGCGGAAAATTCCCTCCCCTATTAATGAAATTTCATGCGTTGCCTTTTTATTGAAAGCATGAATGTCGGCGGTCGGGATAAATGGCGCAAGGCGTAGGCTTCTGTTTTCCGTCTGAGTCTTAATGTCTTAAAGTCGGACTGTCTGACATTATGAATGTCAGACCTTACCGCCGTTGGTGAAACGTCCGTCCCGCGCCCGCAACGCTTTGATTTCCCTGACGTCAATTTCCTCCCGATCTTTGATGCGGCGCAAGGCAACGCGCAAAATATCGGTGGTCGTCACCCTCCCCCAGCGGTTTGCCTGCTGGGTGGCAATCACCACGTCATTGATTTTTTCCAACTCCCCTCTCGTGAGCCGGATGGTGATTCGGTCCCAACTGACCTTGGGATTATCCGGTACGGCTGCCGGTCGTGCCGGCTGGCTGACCGTAGCGGCGGGAGCCGGTGGCGGTCGGCTTGCCGTGGTTGTTACAGGGGCTGGCATGTCGGCAACGGCATTGGCCGTGTGCTGCCGCATGAGGGCTTTGATTCGTTCGCTGGATTCGGTGGGTTTCATTGTCATAAATTGTGAAAGTCGGAATGTCTTAAATTATTCATGTCTGACTGTCTGACTTTGTGAAAGCGTCAGTTCGGCCATTTCAATGGCCACTTTTAAGATTTCCTCGCGGAACAGGGGGCGCAACGCGCGCCAGCCATAAATCTGCGCGTCTTGGTAGGCTGTACGGCGCACAAGGTAGTGTTTGAAAGCAGGGAAGGGGATTTCCTTGGCCGTCTCCGGCATGTCCGTAAAATAATGGTTGTTGGTCTGCACCAGGTTGAAAAGCAGGCGGGTCGGGCCGGTGCGTTCGGCCTGTATGCGCTGGGCCGTGGCGGCGGTGGTCGCCAAGTCCAGCGGGCTGGGGGTGCTGACCAAGACCACCAAATCCGCCGTCCTGATGGCATCGACAGTGCCGGGTTGGCCGATGGTGGGGGCAGTGTCCATAATGACAATGTTTCCGTTCGTGCCAAGCGGGATGCCGAAAATGGCGGCGGCATTCGTGGCGCTGTGCTGCGGGTCGCGGTCGTCCAGGGAAATGGACTGGCCGGCGTTATGCAAAGCGGCGGCGATGAGCATTGAACAAGTGGTCTTGCCAACGCCACCTTTGCCGTTCACAAAAGCAATGCGAGTTGTCATAAAGTCTGATTGTCTGACAAGCAGACCAAAGGAATAATCCAACGGAGTCAACACGATTTATGATCCTTGGGCGTAGGTGTCTTAAAGTCAGAATTTATGACAATCGGACAGTCAGAAAGTCGCGCGGGCAATCCTGAGAAGGTGGCGGAAAAGGGAGTCCAGGGTTATTACCCTCTGGTGCCGGGCCGGGTGGGGTGCCGGGGGAAGGGCGGCGTTATGCAAAATGAAACCCGCCGGGGCAGAGCGGGTTTCGCTGATAGGGGAGGCGAGTCGGCGACAAAAAGCCCCCAGCCTTTTGGGCTGGGAGCCGTTGTCACTTGACGGGCTTCCGGCTATACGCCCACCCGCCAAATTGGATCGGGATTAATAGTCCTCGGGAAGGAGAATCGTGGTGAGCGAACGGTCCCATTCCGTGATTATCCAGAATTTAACTCCTGCCGACGTGGTATATGCTGAGAGGAGGCGAAATCCTTCTCTCAGTGAAAACTCATTTTCCTGCCAGTCCTCTGGGCAAAGCTCGCCCCAATCTCCGGAAAGATGCCGGGCCAAACCTCTTGCCGCCTCCTGATCGGGAACGGTGTTAAAGCAATTCGTGGTCATCACGATTCTGCCGGGGTTGAATTTGACGCCATCATTAGTCATTGGTTTTCCCTTCTTTGATTGGCTGCACGGAATTGATGACGATTTCGCCTTCAATACAGTAAAGCTCGTCCTCCGGCAGTTGTTCGGGCTTGATTCTGTAGGCCATTGCTTCTGCCTGGGCGAGCGACTTGGCCGTGATTTTGAGGATGGCTTCGTCGGTGTGAATCCAGTACAGGTGAACCCAATACTTGCCGGGTTGTCCCTGTGGCCTGTTGTCTGGAACTGTCAGCTCGGGTTTGGGCTGAGTCCCTTCCGTGGTGGTGGTTCGACTGTTTTTGTCTGTTTTCATGGTATTGATTTGCGACTTCCTGTCGCTCGGTTTTGTCTTACGCCCTTCACGAAAAAGGCCCGCGAATCAGGGCGGCGGCGGGGGAGCCTTAGAGGGTCCCGCCTTCTGTGCCCCCTGATGAAAGCCGGGCCAGTGAGGGCGGAAGCGGAAACCGAAGACGGAAAAGCTCAAGACCAAAAAATGAAAAGACAAAAAGGCGGGGCCGCCCGTCGGGGGACCGCCCAAAGCAGACTGGCTACGCGAAGCGGTCGCGGCCCATTATGTTTAATCGCCAACGGCGGGTGATGCCGCGCAATAGATCGAGATTAAGAATACGGATTGGCCTGGCGGCGAACGATTCTTCAATGGCGGTTCGCCAAAATTTCCAGAGCTTGGAAAACCACCCGATAATCCACGAAACGGGCCAACCCCGATTGAACCGTTCCCTGTAAAACGACGCCGGCAAACCAATAGCGTTGAATATCCTTGGTCTGAACGATTTTGAGAACCGGCGATCCGCTCACGCCATCCAAGTCGGAGACCCCGTGAAGCGAATCGAACTTGAACTTGTGCATGTTCGGTTCGTGGCCTACACCTGCGTAGGTCCCTGATAACGCAGTAAATCCCAATTGAATTTTCCAATTGTCGTAATCAATGCCTCCGGCGTATTTCGGGCATCCCCTCATGCCCAATCCATCGCCAATTCCAAAGGTTGCTGGAAAATGCCTCAATGTGTCGATGTCAAGAAACCATGAAGCCGATTTGTCCTGTGGTGACAGAACCGCCTCATTTAGCCTGATGAATGCCAAGTCTGTGGAGTCACGTAAAGGCGTCTCAATCACGGAGACAACCTCTGGTGAAAAAAACGCCCTTTCCTTTGAGGCATCAGGCCTCACAAACCTCAATGTTCCGAAGTCCCTGCGGTACAAACAGTGGTTGGCTGTCACTGCATAATAGTTGTTCCGAAACCGGACGAAGAAAAACGTTCCGCCACAAGAATAAATCAGTTCTTCACCAGCATCCTCAAAGAACAACGGTTGAGCGCATTGTAATACTTCTCTCAGAGTCAAATCTCGCATTATCTTGGGCAGATTAAAACGCTTGGATGTGAACAGAGCCAGACCATTATTCAGATGTCAAACCGGAACCATCGAGGAGGATTCCAAAGGGCCTGCCCTTTGGCGCGGGTCTGGGCCGACGCAAGGCCCAGGCGAAATAAATAAGCCCGCGTTCTGGTCGGTTCGCGGGTTGTGCCGAGCGGGGAGGGGAGTCAGCTTTCCTCGGTTTGCATCATGACGATGATTGTTGGTTGTGGGTCGTCGTCAATATCCAGCACGGAACAAACCGCGAGCAAACGAACCTCCTCCAGTTTATGGTCCTGACTATAAAAGGGAGTCAGGCAATTGATTGGAACGCGGCTGCCGATGGGCGGGCCGTCGGGAGAGAAGATTTCAAAATTATCGAACGGAATCAGATCGGGAGGGTGGGGAAGTCGCCGGTACGCCCGGCGCAGCATGAAGAAGAACATCTGGAGCCGTTTGACTTCAATGGGTCCCTGGAGGTCCTGCGGCGAGGCAACGTAAGCTTCAAAAGCCACGCGGGTGACCAGCATCCGAACTGGGAATCCGGATGCCAGTGCGGCGCGACTGACATCCACAAAATCCCCTTTGGCGAGTGCCTCAGCGTAGTTGATGGCGTTCGGTTTCATGGCGATGGCTTCCGGTTCTGCGTGAACAAACTTAACATCAATTTTGATTGGCGCATTCATGGTCTTTTGGGGTTTAGGATTGTAACGTCGGAGTCCGGCGAGATTCTGAATGTGACCGGCGGCGGTTGGAACCGGACTGGCTTGTCAAAACGGGTCTTGAATTCACGCACTGGCCGGTTCATCAAAACCACTGCCGCGCATTCGTTCACCCGCACGACACGGCAAAGCCGGTTGTCGAAGCGGAAAACGTCCCCGGCGCAAAGCCGGAATCGTCTGCCCAATGGTTGCCAAACGATGCCGAAAAACTCGGTTTGGTTCGGGTCGGTGGAATTGTGTCTCGTGTGTTTCATAAGAATCCTCCGGGGTGGGGTGTTTTCAAGCCGTGGCCGTCTCTTGGTGCTCGGCGGGGGCTTCCTCGAACTTGGTGCCAAGAATGAAATCCGCCGCTTTTTGGGCCTGCGCTGCCGCCTGCACAATCAACTTGTGATCGTTCTTCAAGGCCTCCAGCCAGTTCTGCAAATAGGCG
>Ga0181535_10004491_pt1 | contig 15477 bp, 11 predicted proteins | sample PEATcosm2014_Bin_44_FD_119774 | JGI IMG/M metagenome (GOLD analysis project Ga0181535, IMG submission 119774) | Peatland microbial communities from MTU Mesocosm Facility, Houghton, MI, USA - PEATcosm2014_Bin17_30_metaG | ecosystem: Environmental > Terrestrial > Soil > Wetlands > Peat | place... | reverse complement strand
TTTTCGGCGCCCAGACGGCGCATGCGGTATTCGATCTCCGCCGCCAGATCCTTCTCCGTCATGCCGGGCCGCACGCGCCGGATGGCGGTCTCGAAAGCGCGCGAGTTGATCTCCACGGAGCGCCGGATGAACGACAGCTCGGCGGAGGACTTGATCATGCGCAGCTCCTCCACCACCGCGGGCAGCGCTTCCAGCGACGCTTTCATCGGCAGGCGCGATTGGAGCACGTCCAGCGCGGAGCAGGCCATGCGCGCCGGCTCGTAGCCGATCCGCGCCGCCCCCAGCCTGCGCACCGCCGCCGCCACGCCCTCGATGAGCGGCCCCCTGCAAATACTGACCCGGCAGGAAACCTGTTGCCCGGCCTGAATGGCATAGCGCGGATCGGTGAAGAGGATTGCCTGGCCGGGAAGGACCAGCAGCGCTGCGTTGTCGCCGGTGAAGCCGGAGAGATAGCGCACGTTGGGCGCGGCCGAGACCAGCATGGCATCGGTCCTCCGCTCAGCCAGGACGCTGGCCAGGCGCTGGCAGCGGGCACGGAACTCGTTAGCGTGGTCCGTCATCTTTCCGCAGTCGGACAGGCCATCGGGCTTTGGGGCCTGTCAATTCTTTTGCCGTGATGCCCTTCTAGCGCGGCGCCCCCTGTACCGCGACACATTGACAGACGACGAACACCGATCGTCTGTCCTACCTCAGCGGCCACTGTCGAGGTCCTTGGCCAGCACCAGAGCGCGCTCGGCCAGCGCGTCGGCTTCGCGCATGTCGCCCTTGGCCTCGGCGTCGTCTGACAGCTTGACCAGCCCTTCGATACGGGTGATGGCGCTGGTTTCGTGGGCGTTCAACTGGCGGCGGCGCGCCAGGTCCACTAGGCGCCGGATATCCCGTTTACGTTCGCCGGCCGAATCCTGCAGCCGTTTGCGTTCATCAGCGGTGAGCACCTCCTGGATCGGAGGCCGGGCTTCCTCCGCCGCAGCGGGAGGCGTCGCGGGCGGCTCGGAGTGCCCCGAGTTGATCACCGGAGGTCCCACGCTGCGCCGTGCCGGTCGCTGGGGCGCAGCCGGTTCGGGCTCATCCTGGGGGACATCGCCGGCGGCGAGGGCCGCCTCCGAAACGGGCTGCGGCGCAGGGAGTTCGACCTGCGTTTGAGGAGCCGAAAGTGCCTGTGGCGCGGGCGCCGCTTTGGCCGCGGGCGCGGGAGCTGCCGGTGTGGTCTGCGCCACCGGTTGTTTGCCTTGCAGGAAGCAGCCGGCCAGCAAAGTCGTCAGAGCCAGAACTAGAGTGAGTGCCGTGCTCCGCATGGTGTGCCCTTCAGGCCGCAATCGGCAGGCGGATAAAAAATGCGGTGCCTTTGCCGGGTTCGCTGGTGAAATCGATTGTACCATCGTGAAGCTGCACAATCCGGAAAGCCATCGCCAGGCCAATGCCGGAGCCTTTCTGCTTGGTGGTGAAGTAGAGGCGGAAAATCTTCTCCCGCAGATCCGGCGGAATGCCGGGGCCGCTATCCGCCACCCGGATCTCCGCGGTGTCGCCCGCCACCGAAGACTCCAGGCGCAAATCGCCGCCTCCGGGCATGGCCTCAATCGCGTTGACGACGATGTTCAAAAGGGCTTGTTTGAGCAGATCGCGGTCGATGCGCACTTCGACGCCCTCGGCCTTCTGCTCCGCCGCTACCCGGATGCCCGAAGCATCGGCTTGCGGGCGGGCCAGATCCACGAGGTCTTTCACAAACTCGTCGACGGGCATATTGGCCAGGTTCAGCTCCACCGGGCGCGTGAAATCGAGGAAGGTCTTCACCACCCGGTCGAGCCGCAGGATCTCGCTCGAGATGATGTCCATCTGCGGTTCCAGCGCGGTGTCGCCGTGGGAAAGCTTGGCGCGCGCCACCTCCACGTGAAGGAGCATGGCATTCAGCGGATTCTTCACCTCGTGCGCCACGCCGCCGGAGACGCGGCTCAGGGCGGCCAACCGGTCGGCGGTCTGCAGTTCGTGGCCGAGTTTGCGCTGCGCTTCCGGATCCCGCAAGCGGATCAGCGTGCCCGAGCCGGCGCCGCCGGGCGCGGCGAGCGGATCCACCGAAAGCAGCGCCCAGGCGACCGTGGAAGAGGGGACGCTGCTGCCGACGGCGACCCGGCGCTTGCTGAGCGGCAGGCTGCTCGCCGCGGCCTCCGCGATCACAAGTCCCAAAGGCGTCTCGATGGGGAAAATGCCGGCGATCGTCTTGCCGGTCAGCGCGGCAGCGTCCACACCGGTAAACTTCTCCACCGTCCCGGAAGCGAAGATCAGCCTGCCTTCCCGGTTGAACAGGAAAACAGCGTCTTCCAGGTCGCGCAGCAGGCGGCCGATGTTGCCGCGCAGGTCGGAAACCTCGAACTGGGCGCCGCGCAATTGCAACCCCAGTTGGGTGACGCCGGACGAGATGACGGAAAGGTCGTCGGTGGCGCCTTTGGAATCGGCCGCGGCCTTCGATTCCTCGCTGGTCATCGCCTCAATCTGCCGGCGCAGGCGGCTGAGCGGGCGGAACGCTACCGCCGAGACCAGCATTGTCACCAGCGCCGCGCCGAGTACGGAAAACAGCGCCACGATGGCGTTTTCCTCCAGCCGCGGAAGGATCGTGTCGCGGATCAACGCCGGGGCCACCACCACCCGCACATAGAGAACCGTCGGACCGTTTTTCGGCCCCAGCGGCTGCTGCAGCTGGTAGTATTGCTTCTCGCGCAATACCAGCCACTTGCCGTACCAGTCATTCTGCGTCACCACCGGCCGGAAATCATGGTACGGGAACAGCACCTTGCCGATTTCGTCGGGAATGGAATCCGCAAGAATTTCGTTCTGCGGGTTGAGTACGGCGATTTCGACGATGGCGTGCGAAGCCAGCATGGTATCGCGCAGCAGGGTCGACACATCCGGATCGCGCACCGCCTCGCTGAGCGGCTTGGTGAGCTGGCGGTTTAGCGAAAGGCCTACCAGGTCCGAAGCCAGCGTGCGCAGGTTTTCGGCGCGCTCCAGCGTGGCGGCGAATTGCTGGTTGATCTCGCCGGTCAGATCGACAAAGGAAATGATGCCGGCCAGCAGCACCGCCAGCAGGACGAAAGAGAGGGTCAGCCGGGCCTGCAGATTCATCGCGCTCTCACGGCACGCTGAGAACCAGTTTGCCGGTGGTCCTGCGGCTTTCCAGATCCCGGTGGGCCTGGGCGGCATCGGCAAGCGCGTACGTGCCGCCGATGCGAACGCGCAGCTTGCCCGTATCCATCCAGCGGAACACGTCGCCGGAGCGCCAGAGCAGCTCCTCGCGCGTCAACACGTAGTGCACCAGGGTGGGCCGGGTGAGGAAAAGAGAACCTTGGCCGTTGAGGATCGTCGGGTCGAAGGGAGGGACCGGGCCGCTCGATTGCCCGAACAGCGCCACCAAGCCGCGCGGCCGCAGCGAATTGAGGCTTTGCTCGAAAGTGGTCCGGCCAACCGAGTCGTACACCACGTCCACGCCCCGGCCCGCCGTGAGGCGCTTGACCTCGGCCGCGAAATCCTGCTGCGTATAAAGAATGGCTTCGTCGCAGCCGTTCTCGCGCGCAATCCGCGCCTTCTCCTCATTCGAGACGGTGCCGAATACGCGCGCTCCGAGCATCTTCGCCATCTGCGCCACCAGCCCTCCGGCGCCACCGGCCGCCGCGTGCACCAGGCACGTGTCGCCGCTCTTCAACGGAAAAGTGGAGTGCGTGAGGTAATGCGCGGTCATGCCTTGCAGCAGGGCAGCGGCGGCATCGGAGAAATCGACGTGGTCGGGAATCTTGACCAGCTGCGCCGCGGGCACCACCGCGTATTCCGCGTAAGCGCCGCGCGTCATGGTATAGGCCACGCGGTCGCCCGAGGCGACTTCGGTGACTTCGAAGCCCACCGCTTCCACGGTACCGGCGGCCTCCTGGCCGAGTGTGATGGGGAGATCGGCCTTGTAAAGCCCCGTGCGGAAATAGACATCGATGAAGTTGACCCCGGCGGCGGCGACCCGCACCAGCGCCTGCCGGGCACCGGGCTGGGGGATGGGGACGTCCACCAGCTGCAGCTTTTCCGAACCCCCGAGTTCCTTGACCTGAATGGCCTTCATGATTCGACTCTATCCCAATCGGTGGTCGATTTGCGCCGGCAATGCTACCGCGCCGGGCTGGCGTGCCGCAGGCGCACTCGCAACGCCCGGCGGCCGTGTACCGCCGCCGCGTAGACCAGCAAATAGAATAACGCGAACGGGAATGAGAACATGCGGGCCAGCGTGCGCACGGCGCCCGCCCCGGCCAGTCCGGCCCGCGCCAGCGCAAACTGGTAGATGGTCTTCAGATGCTTGCGGTCCAGCCAGAAGTAGTCCGCATTTTCGTTGATGATGAAGATCTTGGCCGGCACGCGCAGCGCCAGCGCCCACTTCCACTTCATCATGAGCGGTTCTTCGGAGCAGACGATGCCCATCAGCGGGTAGCGCTCTGCGCGCAGCTCCCGGTAGAGACGTGCCCGCGCCTGCCGGCCGCGATAGTCGGAAACGCGGTATACGCGTGTGGTCGCGGCATCCAGCCCCTGCGGCAGGTTGGCGAAGCACGAGACCAGATCGATGGGAACCTCGGCGCCCCAGGAACGGCGCAACCCGGCAATCACCCTTTCCACAATGGCGCGCGAGCCGCTTTCCACCAGCAGGATCGACGAAGCGTCAGGCAGGCGGCCGCTCAACATGTAACGCACTGTTCCGAATATAGCGCGGGTGCTAGGCTGGTGTTGGTGGGCATGCTTTAGCTTGCCCGTACCGCACCGCTCCACAAGCCATGCTGGAACAGCTTCTTACGGAACAACGCAACCCGGCGTCGGCGGCCATTGATACCGGCGGCACCGAAGCGGCCCTGCGCATCATCAACCACGAAGATGCCAAAGTGGCCGCGGCGGTCGAGCGCGAGATCCCGGCGATTGCGCGCGCGGTGGACGCCATTGCGGGCGCGATCGGGAAAGGCGGACGGCTGTTCTACATCGGCGCCGGAACCAGCGGGCGCCTCGGCGTTCTGGACGCGGCGGAGATTCCGCCCACCTTCGGCGCGCCGCCGGATCTGGTGACCGGCATCATCGCCGGCGGAGAGCCTGCCTTGAGCCGTGCCACCGAGGCCAGCGAAGACGACCCGGCGGCCGGCGCCCGCGACCTCGCCGGGCATGGTTTCACCGCGCGCGATGTGCTGGTGGGACTGGCCGCCAGCGGCCGGACGCCCTACGTGCTGGGCGCCATCGCCGAAGCCCGGCGGCTGGACGCGGTTACCGTCGGCATTAGTTGTACTTCGGATTCGGAGCTGGCGCGCAGCGCCGCCATCGCCATTACGCCGCTGGTGGGGCCGGAGGTGATTGCCGGCTCGACGCGCCTGAAGGCGGGCACGGCGCAGAAGTTGGTCCTCAACATGCTCTCCACGGCGGTGTGTATTCGGTTGGGCCATGTTTACGGCAACCTGATGGTGAACGTACAGCCGAAGAACAGTAAGCTGGCGGACCGGGCACGCCGGATTATTACCGCGGCGGCGGAGGTGAGCCAGGAGAAAGCCGCCGAATTGCTGGAGGCAAGCGGTGGGCGCGTGGCGGTGGCGATTGTGATGAGCCGGAAAGGATGCGCCCGCGGAGAGGCCGAACGCCTGCTGTCTGACGCCGGCGGCCGTGTCTCCTCAGCGCTGGCTGGCCCGCAGCCGTAGGGGCCGGGCATGGCCGGCCCGGCCTGCCGCGGAGCAGTCGCCCGCAACCGGCAAGTCGTTGGGTGTCGAAGACTGAGGGCAGGCCGAAGCATGCCCCACCAAAAGAGTTTGCATGGATAAATTCGTGATTACCGGCGGGAACGCTCTGCGGGGCGAGATCCCGGTCAATGGTTCGAAGAATTCGGCGCTGCCGGCGCTGGCAGCGTCGCTGCTCACCGCGGAGCCGGTGACGCTCCGCCGCATCCCGCGCGTGCGCGACATCCGCACCATGCAGCGCCTGCTGGTGGATGTGGGCGCCAGGGTGGATGTCGAAGACGGCACGGTCCGCCTGGAGGCGTCCAAGATCGTTTCTCCGGAAGCGCCTTATGAGCTGGTGAAGACCATGCGCGCCTCCAGCCTGGTGCTGGGCCCGCTGGTGGCCCGCGCCGGCCGGGCAAGGGTCTCGCTGCCCGGCGGCTGCGCCATCGGAGCGCGGCCCATCAACCTCCACATTTTCGGCTTGGAGCAGCTGGGCGCGAGCATCCAGCAATCGCATGGATATATCGAAGCGGTTGCGCCCGAAGGGTTGCGCGGCGCCACCGTCCATTTCGACCGCATCACCGTCACCGGCACCGAGGACCTGATGATGGCGGCCGTCCTGGCCAGGGGCGAAACCGTGCTGCGCAACGCGGCACGCGAGCCCGAAGTGGTGGACCTGGCAGAATTGCTCAGCAAGATGGGCGCCAAAATCGAAGGCGCCGGCACTTCCACCATCCGCATCCAGGGCGTCGGCGAGTTGGGCGGCGCCGAGCACACCATCATTCCTGACCGCATCGAGGCCGGGACCTTCATGGTGGCCGGCGCCATCACCGGAGGCGACGTCACGGTGACGGATTGCAATCCGGAGCACGTTGGCGCGCTCGTGGCCAAACTGCAACAAGCCGGGGCGGAGGTGACACAACCGACGGCCGACCGGGTGCGCGTTCGCGCGGGCGGCAGGCTTCGCTCGGTGGATATGACCACGGAAGAATATCCCGGCTTCGCCACCGACCTGCAGGCCCAATACATGGCGCTGATGACACAGGCGGAAGGCATCGCCATCATTGTCGAGACGATTTTCGAGAACCGCTTTATGCACGCGCAGGAAATGGCCCGTATGGGCGCCAATATTCGCGTGGATGGCAAGCAGGCGATGGTGGCGGGGCCGCGCGCGCTTTCCGGCGCCGGAGTGATCGCCAGCGACCTGCGGGCCAGCGCTTCGCTGGTGCTGGCCGCGCTGGTGGCCAAGGGCGAAACCGTGATCGATCGCGTCTACCACATCGATCGCGGCTATGAGAAGATCGAGCAGAAACTGGCCGCGGCGGGGGCGAAGATCGAGAGGGTAGAGTGAGATTCCGTGCGCAGTAGCAACCGCTCCCTAACGGTCGCGGCTCCGTTCTGCGGTCAAACGGAGCCGTGACCAGAGGGAGCGGTTGCCACAGGCGTTACCAAGGCTCGAACTCGAGAAAGGCATTCCATGAAACACAGCGAAGGTTTCCTACAGCTGGTCAATGATGCCAAGACGCGTGTGAAAGAAATCGATATCGAAACCTACAAGAAGCTGCGCGCCGCAGCCGATCCTCACCTGCTGGTGGATACGCGAGAGGAAAGCGAGTGGGCCGCGGGACACGTGGCCGGCGCCATTCACTTGAGCAAGGGCATCATCGAGCGCGACATCGAAACCCGCGTGCCCGACCACGCCGCCACCCTGGTGCTCTATTGCGGCGGCGGATACCGCTCCGCGCTGGTGGCCGATAATCTGCAGAAAATGGGCTACCGGAATGCCATCTCGCTCGATGGCGGCTGGCGCGCGCTGAAGGAATCGGGCCTGCCGCTGGAGTAACCGGACGAATTCGGCCCGATTCAGCGCCCCGGATCATCTCGCAAGTCAATTGTTTACAATCAAATAGCTCGTCTTTTTCGGGCCCGCCTGGACTGGGGGTCCTTCACTGCGGCGGCGTAAGTCCGCCAGATCCGGTCGAGTGGTCGCCGCCCGCCGGCCCCCGGGGCGAAGACATCGCTCGAAAAGCGACAGGCACGCCACGCGCCTTGATTCGGACGTTATACTCTGTAATAGGAGGTTATTGGGGGCGGGACCGCTGAGTGCCGGTTACTGCATCACAAGCCACCGATGAATGAGTTCGAGCTCCAGGCAGAGATCGAACGCTTCGGCAGGTTGTACGTTGCGTCCAGCCACGTCAGCCATGCCGTGGTGCGCAGCCGGTCGCGGGAAGACCTGCTGAACGAGGTCGTGCGCATCCTCGTGGAGGCCGGCAGGTTTGCCATGGCACTGGTTTCCTGGCACGATCCCGCAAGCAACGAGTTGGTCCCTGTCGCCTGCTTCGGAGATGCGCGGGGTTACGCGGACAGCATCAGCATCTTCGCTGACGAAAGGCCCGAAGGCCAGGGCCCCGCGGGCACCGCTTTCCGCTCCGGCACACCGTACGTCTGCAACGATTTTCTGAACGATCCGCGGACGCTTTTTTGGCGCGACGCCGCCGCGTCAGCCGGCTGGCGCGCTTCGGCCGCCTTCCCCATCCTCATCGGCGGAGCGCCGCGCGGGCTGCTTTCCGTTTACGCTTTTGAAGCTAACGCGTTCGGCCCCGATCAGGTGGAGTTGCTCCGGCAAGTCACTCTTGACGTCGCCTTCGGTCTGGAACACCTCGACGGCGTCGAGCGGCAGCGCCAGGCGGAGGAGGCCCTCTCCGCCAGTGAACGCCGCCTGAAACTGGCAATGGATGCCGCGGCGTTGGGCGCGTTCGAGTGGGATCTGCGGACCGGCAAGATTATCTGGGATGGGCAAACCGAGCGTATGTTCGGCTTCGAGCCCGGCAGCTTCGATGGCACGCGCGAGTCCTTTGTCAAACACGTCCATCCGGACGATCTGGCCATAGTGAATCGGAATGTGGACGCGGCGCGCGCCTCCGGGAGCGTCTTTTCTCACGAGTTCCGCATCGTCTGGCCCGATGGCACCGAGCACTGGCTTTTCGGCCGCGGCGGGTATCTGTACAACGACTCCGGCCAGGCGTACCGCATGCACGGCGCGGTGGTGGATATCACTGAGCAGAAGCGAGTGGAAGCAGCCCTTCGCGAGAACGAAGAGCGGTTGCGGCAGGCGGTCCGCGTTGCCAATATCGGCATCTTCGATCACGACCACATCGCGGACACCATTTACTGGTCGCCGCGGCAGCGCCAGATCCACGGCTTGAGCCCCGACGAGCCTGTCACTTTGCCGGGCTACCTCGAACGCCTTCACCCTGACGATCGGGAGAGAATCGGCGCCGCCATCAAGCGCTCCCATGACCCGGCAGGCGACGGCTTCTTCGACGCTGAACCTCGGATTATGCTCCCCGATGGATCCTTCCGTTGGACCAGCATCCGCTCACAAACGTTCTTTGAGGGAGAGGGCGCCGCCCGTCATCCGGTTCGGACCGTGGGCGCCGTCCGCGACACCACGGGCCAAAAGCAGGCGGAGGAAGAGCAGACGAAGCTGGCGACGGTGGTCGCCATGAACCGCGACTTCATCGGCATCGCCACGCTCGATGGCAGCGTGCTCTACCTCAACTTTGCCGCGATGAATCTCGTTGGGCTCGCGTCGGCCCAGGCGGTGCGCGGGAAGACCGTTTTCGACTTTTTTGCGCACAGCGATCGTCAACTTGCGCGAGATGTCTTGTACCAGACGCTGCTCAAATCCGGGTTCTGGTCAGGTGAATCGCGCCTGCAGTATTTTACCAGCGGCAAGCTGATCGATGTGGAAATCACAGCCTTTCAGATCCGCGACGACGGCGGCGCTCCGCTTTATATCGCAGTCGTAGCGCACGACATCACGGAGAGGAAACGGGCCCAGGCGGAGAAAGCGAAGCTGGAGGAGCAGCTTTTTCAGGCCCAAAAGATGGAGTCGATCGGCCGCCTGGCCGGCGGCGTGGCGCACGACTTCAATAATCTGCTGACGGTGATCAACGGTTACTGTCAACTGGTGCTAGCCGAACTGAGCGCGGACGATCCCAAGCGGGACGCGGTCGGCGAGATTCAGAAGGCCGGAGAGCGCGCCGTGGGACTAACCCGCCAGCTGCTAGCCTTCAGCCGCAAGCAGGTCCTCCAGCCGCGCATTCTGGATCTCAATTGCGTGGTGCAGGACCTGCAGCCGATGCTCGAGCGCCTGGTGGGGGAAGACGTCGAGGTGTCGGTCGCCCTCGAGGCGGAGAACGCGATGGTTTTCGCCGACCCGCATCAGTTGGAACAGGTGATCATGAACCTCGCCGTGAACGCCAGGGACGCCATGCCGGGCGGCGGCACGCTGCTGATCGAAACCGCCAACGTGGAACTGGACCAGCGTTACGCCCGGTCACACTCTGAGGTGCGCGCCGGTAACTACGTCAGGCTGGCCGTGGGCGATACCGGGATCGGAATGGATGACAAAACGCGGCAGCGGATCTTCGAACCGTTCTTCACCACCAAGCCGACCGGTCAGGGAACAGGGCTGGGCCTCTCGACGGTGCAGGGAATCGTGGCGCAGAGTGGCGGCCACATCCAGGTGGTCAGCGAGCCGGACTGCGGAACGACCTTTCAAATTCTCCTGCCGGCACTTGCCGGCGTGCCCGATGATGGCGCGGCCGGAGCGGCGAAGCCGGATCACGCTCCGGCGCAGGGAGGCGGGGAGACCGTCCTGCTGGTCGAGGATATGCCGGAGGTTCGCGATTACACGGCCGCGGTGCTGAAAGGATATGGCTACCACGTGATCCAGGCGGGGGACGCCGGCGAAGCGCTGCTGGTCTGCGAGCGCGAGCGCGGTCGCATCCATCTGGTTCTGACCGACATCGTGATGCCCAAGGTCAGCGGCCGCGAACTGGCCAGCCGGCTGGAGGAACTGCGGCCCGGGATCAAGGTCCTGCTCATGTCCGGCTACGCGGAAAACGTCAACGTTCTCGACGGTGTGCTGGACGAGCGGGTGCAGTTCATCGAAAAGCCTTTTACCCCGGAGGAACTAGCCAGGAAGGTGCGCGCCGTGCTGGGACCGTGCACGCCGGCTTGCATCATGGTGGCTGACGATGAGGCCGGCGTGCGCCGCTTCCTGCGAAACGTCCTGGAGCAGGGCGGCTACCAGGTGATCGAAGCGACCGACGGAAAACATGCGCTCGAGGAGGCCCGTGCCGGACACATGGACCTTGTGATCACGGATCTGGTCATGCCCGGGCAGGAAGGAATCGAGACCATTCAGGCCCTCCGTAAAGATGCAGCCGGCGTCGGCATCGCCATCTCCGGCGCGTTCGGGGGGAAGTTCCTCGACATGGCGAGCAAACTCGGAGCCGAGGCCGTACTGGCTAAACCCGTCAGCGCCGACGCCCTGCTGGCCAAAGTCGCCGAAGTCCTCAAGTCGCGCCAGTGATCTTTCGTTCCGCTAGCGCAAGCCATCCGCGGCGACGTGATACAGGCCATCTGGTGCCAGCTGGTACGCATCGTGTCGGGCTTTCGCCTCACGATAATACTCGCCGTCGACCGTGAACCCTTGATCGGTCACTCGTACCGTAAAAGTCCCCCAAATGTTCTCCGGCATCCACACCGTTCTGAATTTCTTCCCGTCGCAGGCGTAGATCCGCATGCGGATGTTAGGCCCATTGGCTCCGGTCATCTGCCCCCAGACCAACAGCCACACCTCATCGGGCACCGGAGAATGCAGCTCCTGAACCGCCAGATTTGCATAGCCATCCAGATCGTCGCCGGTAAAGGCGGCCAACCGAACTCCCCGATCCGTAACGCTGTAAGCCCTCAGCGTTACCGAGGTGGCATGCTCACCGACCAGGGCGCCTTTCCGAAGCCCATAAGCAGCCACCCAGGAACGACTCTTTGCGGTGTCCAGCACGAAGACAGACGGAGGTGTATCGCACAGGTGCGCGAGGATTCTGTGCAAGTCCTGTTCGATGCGCTGCCGGTCGGCGCGGTTCGGGTCCACCACGCGGGCAAGATAAGCATCAACCTCGCCGTGGATTTGAGACGCTACTTCATCCATCGCCGCGACTCTCTTCGCTGCCGCCTCGCGGCTCTCGCCCGGCTTGCTAACAATGAGTTCGTCAAACCTCTTACTCAGATTTGTAATGCGGTGCTCAGTTTCAGCGGCGATCGGTTGGCGAGTCTGCTCCGCAGTCTGTCCCCAGGCGCAGAAGGACTGTGCCGCAACCACGACAGCTCCCAGCGATCGCTTCATGACTCGTTTATTCACATCTGGTGGGGCATGCTTCGGGTTGCCACCGCCCGCCGGCGGGCGCATTTCCCAGCCGCGGCCGTGCGAAGTCACCGGAGAGCCCACAGTCGTTATCGGCTCCGCGCACTCGCCTGCATTTCCCGCCGCAGCACCTCGTTCATATACGTCTGGTATTTCTTGCCTCGCCCTCGAAACCAGTGCAGGACATCGGCATCCACGCGCAGGCTCACCAACTGCTTGATTGGCCTATAGAAGCGGCCTACCTGGACATCGGACGCCCGTGACTGCTGTTCCGGCGCATCCGAATAGTCGATCTCCGAATCGGGCCGAGCGCCCAACCGCTTCAGCTCGCGGCGCTGCTTTTCACTGATGGGAGTGGTAAAGAGCGCGCTCGCGGGGACTCGCCTTTCTTGCCGAGATGATACGGATTTCTTCTTCGCCATTTTTCTCCTCGGTCGTGTGAACTACAAGGACGAGTGCGATGCCGCCGGCATTGCCGATCGCGTGCCAGCGCTCCTCACTGCCAACGGTGCGATCCCGGTACGACACTACACCTCGATCTTCGAAAACCCGGGCCGCCGCCTCGAATGAAATGCCATGCTTCCGGCGGTTGCTGCGATTCTTCGTCTCGTTCCACACGAAGACCATTTGTATATACAGAATTGTAGCACTTAGCGGCAGCCGTCTGTTCAGGCGCCGGGCTGGTTGCGCTGAATCTGAAAGACTACGGGGCAAGCTGAAGCGTGCCCTACCAAGCCGCTTGTTATACTGGCATTTCCAATGCTGAGGGTCAGGTTTGCGCCCTCTCCCACCGGTTTTTTGCATGTGGGTAGCGCGCGCACGTTCATTTTCAACTGGCTTTTTGCCCGCCACCACCGCGGCACCATGATTCTGCGCGTGGACGATACCGACGTAGGGCGCAACACCGAAGCCTCGCTGAACTCCATCTTTGACGGGCTGCGCTGGCTGGGACTCGGCTGGGACGAGGAATACCGGCAGAGCGAGCGGCTCGCGCTGCACCGGCAAATGGCGGACGCGATTTTCGCCAAAGACCTGGCATACCGCGATTTCACGCCTGCCGGCGCGGCCGATACCGAACGCTCCGGCGAGCATGCCACGTGGCTGTTTCCGCCCGGGATGCGCGAGCTTTCGCGTGAAGAGAGCGACCGCCGCGCGTCTGCGGGAGAGCCATTCGCGCTGCGCTTCCGCGTGCCGCGCGAGAGCGAGCGGCAGATTCGTTTCTCCGACGGCGTGTTCGGCGAGCAGTCCAAATCCACCGCCGACATCGAAGATTTCGCGCTGCTGCGCAGCGACGGCATGCCGACCTATCACCTCGCTTCCTGCGCCGACGACGCCGATCTGCACATCAGCCACGTCATTCGCGGCCAGGATCACATCACCAACACCTTCAAACACGCGCTGATTTTCGAAGCCGCCGATGTGACTCCTCCATGCTTCGCACACCTGCCCCTGCTGGTCGCGCCCGACGGCGCCAAGCTTTCCAAACGCAAACACGGGCCGGTGGTCAGCGTCACCACGTATCGCGACGCCGGCTTTCTGCCGCACGCGTTCCTCAATTTTCTGTGCCTGCTGGGCTGGTCGCCCAAAGACGACCGCGAGCGCATGACGCTGGACGAACTGATGGTTGCCTTTACCCTGGAAGGCATCAACCGCAGCAACGCCGTCGTCAACTTCAGCGAGGCCGACCCCTTCGACCCGAAAGCCGTCTGGCTCAACGCGGAGACGATTCGCAGCATGCCCGTGGAAGCGCTCAGCGCTGCGCTCGCACCGTTCGTCGCCGCGGCCGGTTTCGAAGTCAGCCCGCAGAAGATGGCGCTGATCACGCCGCTGCTGCAAGAGCGCATCCGCCTGCTGAGCGAAGTCACCACGGTGGGCGACTTTTTCTTCGTCCGGCAGCTGCCGCCTTACGATGCTGCCGAGTTGATCCCGCAGAAGGGCGACGCCGCCATGGCCGCGCGTGCGCTCGACAAAGGCGCCGCGGTGCTGGCTACCGCCGAGTTCCGCCACGACCCGCTGGAACAGGCGCTGCGCGCGGCATCGGTCGAACTGGGCATTAAGGCCGGCCAGATGTTCCAGCCGGTCCGCGTTGCCGTGTGCGGGCGGAAGAACGCGCCGCCGCTGTTCGGAACCCTGGAAGCGCTCGGCCGCGAAACCTGCCTGGAACGGATCGCGCAGGCCCTGGAAAAGTTGAAAACCCTATGAACCCGTCCAACGTCAGCGCCGGCGCGCCGGGCGACCCGCCCGCGTCTGGTCCTTCGAACTTCGTCCGCGACATCATCCTCGACGATTTGAAGACGAACAAATGGGGAGGCCGCGTGCACACGCGGTTTCCGCCGGAGCCGAACGGCTATCTCCACATCGGCCATGCCAAATCCATCTGCCTCAATTTCGGACTGGCGGCCGAGTTCGGCGGCAAGACCAACCTGCGCTTCGACGATACCAATCCCGAAAAGGAAGAGACCGAGTACGTCGACTCCATCATGGAGAACGTGCGCTGGCTGGGCTTCGACTGGGAAGACCGGTGCTTTTACGCCTCGGACTACTTCGGCCAGTTGTATGAGTGGGCGGTGCAGATGATCAAGGCGGGCAATGCCTATGTCTGCGACCTGAGCGCCGAGGAGGTGCGGCAGTACCGCGGTACGCTCACCGAGCCCGGCAGAGAGAGCCCCTACCGCAACCGCAGCGTGGAAGAGAACCTGGACCTGTTCGAGCGCATGAAGGCCGGCGAGTTCCCTGATGGATCTCGCACCCTGCGTGCCAAAGTGGACATGGCCGCCGCCAATCTCAACCTGCGCGACCCGGTGATGTACCGTATCCTGCACGCCGAGCATCATCGCACTGGAGAAAAGTGGTGCATCTATCCGATGTACGACTATGCGCACGGCCAGTCGGATTCCATCGAGGGCATCACGCATTCCATCTGCACGCTGGAGTTCGAAGACCATCGCCCGCTATACGACTGGTTTTGCGAGGCGCTGGGGATTTATCATCCGCAGCAGATCGAGTTCGACCGGCTCAACCTCACTTACACGCTGCTCAGCAAGCGCCGCCTGCTGCAGCTGGTGAAGGACGGGCACGTAACCGGCTGGGACGATCCGCGCATGCCCACGCTCGCCGGCATCCGGCGCCGTGGCTATACGCCGGAGGCGATCCGCAATTTCTGCAAGTCGATCGGCGTTTCCAAGACCAACGGCACCATCGAACTGGGCCTGCTGGAGCACTACCTGCGTGAGGACCTGAATCAACGCGCGCCGCGCGTGATGGCGGTGCTGCGGCCGCTGCGCGTCGTGATCGACAACTATCCGGAAGGCCAGGTGGACCAGCTGGAGGCCACCAACAACCCTGAAGACGCCTCCGCCGGCACGCGCCCGGTCCCGTTTTCCAGGGTGCTGTGCATCGAACAGGACGACTTCCGCGAAGACCCGCCGAAGCAGTATTACCGGCTGACGGTGGGGCGCGAAGTGCGGCTTCGCTACGGCTACTTCATCACCTGCACCAGCGCGGTGAAGAACGAAAAGGGCGAAGTCACCGAATTGCACTGCA
>Ga0181535_10004488_pt1 | contig 15485 bp, 9 predicted proteins | sample PEATcosm2014_Bin_44_FD_119774 | JGI IMG/M metagenome (GOLD analysis project Ga0181535, IMG submission 119774) | Peatland microbial communities from MTU Mesocosm Facility, Houghton, MI, USA - PEATcosm2014_Bin17_30_metaG | ecosystem: Environmental > Terrestrial > Soil > Wetlands > Peat | place... | reverse complement strand
CTATCAGCGTCAGTTGGCCGGCAACTGGGTGGTCTCGGCGAGTTATGTCGGCAACAAGTCCACTCACCTCTGGACGGGAGAGGACGTCGATCCGGGCATCTACATTCCCGGGAATTGCAATGACGCACCCTGCTCGACGACTTCCAACACCAACCAAAGGCGGCTGCTCTACCTGCAAAACCCCACCCAAGGAGCGTATTACTCCGACATTTACCAGGCCGACGATGGCGCCAACGCCGAATACAACGCGCTTTTCGGGAAGGTGGAGCACCGGTTCGCTAAGAATTACACCATTCTTGCCAATTACACTTACTCGCATTGCATCAGCGAGGCGGACTTCGGGGGCGACCTCGGTGGCCCCAACACGGAACAACCTTTCAATCGCAATGCCGACCGGGGCAATTGCGGCTTCGATCTGCGTCACATCTTCAATTTGTCCTTTGTCGTCCTTTCGCCCCACTTTGCCGGCGTGTGGACGAACCGGCTGCTCGGCAACTGGCAACTCGCTCCGATTTTTTCAATTCACAGCGGAACGTGGTTTTCGCCCGTGACGGGCCTCGACAACTCCCTGACCAGCATCGGCCTTGACCGGCCGGATGTGCTAGGAAATCCTTACATCAAGAGCACCACGGGCAACCTCCAGTGGCTGAACCCCGGCGCCTTTGCCCCGAACGCTTTAGGCACCTTCGGGAACGCCGGATCGGATTCCCTTCTAGGTCCCGGATACTTTGATGTCGATGCGGACGTAAGCCGATACTTTACCATCCACGAAAACCAGAAGCTGGAACTCCGCTTCGAATTCTTCAATTTGGGGAATAACGTAAATTTCAGCGCTCCGGACAACAATCTGCAGGACAACACTTACGGTCAGATTCTTAGCGACGTGAGTCCGCGCATCCTGGAGTTTGCGCTGAGGTATACGTTTTGATTGCGATACGTAGCACGATTCAACTCGACGTGATTCTTTCCGTTTCCTTTCTCCTTGCCGAGCGGCGTAGAATGGAGTGGCGGTCTTTGCACGCAATGACCGCCACTACAGCCCATGACGAAGCAACCTACGACGCTCGGTAGGGCAAGGACGCTTGTTTCCCATCCAGATCTCGATTCCCTACGGCGCGGAACGGACAACCCACCGATGAAGGATTCTTCTCGCCGCAACTTTTTGGTACGCACTGCGATGTTAGGCTTGGGCCTCGGTGCCGGGCTGGAGGTTCCCGCAGCCACAATAGGACAACCTCATCTGCGCTTTCCCACCGCCCCCCGGGCGCGCTTGGCGGTGACCTCCTGGCCGTTTCGTGAGTTTATCGACAGCCCAACCAATCCCTATTGGAAGCACGACAAGCTTGGCATGGACATCAAGGACTTTGCCGGGATGGTCGCGAAGAGATTTGATGTCCACAACATTTGCCCGTTGGCCGCGCACTTTCATTCGACTGACGATAATTATCTCGATGCCCTTCGCCAGGCTGTCGAGCGGGCCGATTCACACATTGTTGACCTTGGCCTTGGGGGCCGCAATTTCTGGGACCCCGACGCAGCGAAGCGTCAGGCCGCGGTGGAATACGGTCGACATTGGATTGATCTCGCCATCACATTGGGATCTCCCAGCGTTCGCCAGCATCTCGGCGCGCCCAGAGGTGTAAAACCGGACGTGGAATTGGCCTCTCAGACATTGGGACGTCTGGCGGATTATGGCGCGGCGAAGAACATTCTCGTAAATCTCGAGAATGACGACCTTGTTAACGAGGACCCCTTCTTCATCGTGAAGGTCATCGAGAAGGTCGGCAATCCCTATCTGCGCGCCCTGCCCGATCTGGGCAACACGCTCGGAGGTGGCGATGCCGACTATAACGAGCGCGGTGTGGCCGCGATGCTCAAACACGCTTACGGCATCTGCCACGTAAAAGACGTCGTAGTGACCGACGATGGCAAAACCTATAACGTTGACTTGTCCAAGCTGCTCGCACTCGCACAAGCAAGCGGATTCAAGGGTTACTACATGATGGAGTGGGATGGGGGTCCAGGCGGCCCCTATGAGGGCACGGAGCATTTGGTTGCAGAAACCTTGAAGTGCATTCCCGGGGAGGCGCATTCATGACCCCTTGCAAGTTCGGAATTGGACTCGTATTGATGACTGAATTGCTGTTCGCTGCCGTGGCTTTTCCCGCAGGCGATGCGGTCGAATTGATTCAGAAGGACGATCACGTCGATATCCTGATTGGCGGGAAACCTTTCACCACATATTACTTTTCCAAAGACGTCGCCAAGCCCTACTTTCAACCCCTGCGAACCGCGCAAGGCACTGTTCTATCCCGCGACTTTCCCACCGGCAACACCTTCCCTGGCGAATATAAGAATGACCCCAGCGTGGAACCGCATCAGCGTGGCATGTATTTTGGCCATGGAAACATCGACGGCATCGACTTCTGGGGCGAGGCGGCGTTCTCGAAATATAGTGATGATACGGTTTTTGGGCGCACGACCCTGCGCCAGCTGGAAGACGTGAAGAGTGGCGCGGATTCCGGGATCCTGCGCGCGGTTTTCGAACTGACAGCCCCCAGCGGCCGGGCGATCGCGGACGAAACCCAGTCCTACGCTTTCGGAGGTGACTCGAGCACCCGCTGGATTGATTGCGAGATTACACTCGTAGCTAACCATGGATCGGATCTGACCCTCGGGGACACAAAGGAAGGAACCTTCGGCATCCGCTTCCGCAAAGAACTGAATTCGCCTCCCGGGCACATGGTAAACTCGGCGGGCGCGGAGGGGGAGAAAGCCATCTGGGGAAAGCGCGCGGATTGGGTGGACTACGACGGCACCATCGAGGGAGAAGACCTGGGCGTTGCCGCGTTCGACAGTCCGCGGAGTTTCCGCCATCCCACCTACTGGCACGCGCGCGGCTACGGTCTGCTTGCTGCCAATCCCTTCGCCTGGAGAGAGTTCTATAAAGACCCGGATAAGGACGGGAGCTGGACCGTCGAACAAGGCAAGCAGTTGAAGTTTCGTTATCGCGTTTTCATTCATCACGGGGATTACAAACAAGCGAAAGTAGCCGAAGCCTATCAAGAATACGCAACCCACGAACGATAACCACCATTCAGTGCAAGTCCTCAGGGAGGGAGAATTATGTCCAATGATTCGCAATTGAGCCGCAGGAGTTTCCTGCAAGGCGGTGTGACCGGCGCCGCGGCGCTGGCGGCCGCGAGCAGCGTGGCATTCATAACTCAGCCGGAGCGGGTGTTCGGAGCAAACGATCGCGTGCGCGTGGCGATTTGCGGCGTGCACGGCCGCGGCATGGATCACGTCGAAAACTATTCCAAGTTGAAGAACGTCGAGATCGCCGCGGTCTGCGACATCGACGAGAACATCATGGCACAGCGCGTTGCCGGCATGGAAAAACGCGGCATTCCCAAGCCCGCGACGTTCGTGGACATCCGCAAGCTCCTCGAGGACAAGTCGATCGACGCCATTTCGATTGCGACGCCGAATCATTGGCACTCGCTGATGGGAATATGGGCTTGCCAGGCGGGCAAGGACGTTTATGTTGAGAAGCCCTGCTCGCACAACTTGTGGGAGGGAAAGCAATTCGTGGCGGCGGCCCAAAAGTATGACCGCGTTGTCCAGCATGGCACGCAGATTCGCTCGGCCACGGCGGTGGTAGACGGCATCAAGAAGATTAAAGAGGGGCTGATCGGCGACATCTACATGGCGCGCGGGCTTTGCTACAAGTGGCGCAACACCATCGGCCATACCCCCGTGGAACCGGTTCCGGCAGGCGTGAATTACGATCTCTGGACGGGCCCTGCGCCTCTTCACGATTTTACGCGCAACCACTTTCACTACAATTGGCATTGGTTTTGGGCATACGGCAACGGCGACATGGGAAATCAGGGCACCCACCAGATGGATGTCGCGCGCTGGGGGATGGGCGTGGGATTTCCCAACAAGGTGAGCGCCATTGGCGGCCACTTTATGTTTGACGACGATCAGGAAACCCCCAACGACCTCGCTTGCGCTTTTCAGTTTGACCAGCCGGATGGTAAGCGGAAAATGCTAACTTTCGAAACCCGGCACTGGATGGCCAATCATGAAGCGGAAATTGGCACGCCGGAATTGGGAACTCCCGAACCCAAGCGCAAACCCGGAACTCCCGGGCTTGGCCCCTTGTCGGGCCGGCACAACACGATCGGTGACATCTTCTACGGTTCCAAAGGATACTTCGCGACCGGCGATGAGGATGCGGATACTTACAAGGTGTGGCTGGGCCCCGATCAGGATCCCCAACCGGCGGTCCACGCTGGGGCGGAACTCGCCCACTTCGAGAACTTCATCGATTGCGTGGTGAGCCGGAAGAAGGAAAACCTGAACGCGCCCATCGAGGAGGCATACATTTCCATGGGCCTGATGCAGCTTGCCAACGCTTCCTATCGCCTGGGACGGACGTTGAACTTCAATCCCCAGACCGAGCAGGTCATCGGGGATCCGGAAGCTGATGCGATGCTTCGCGACGCCGACCGCGGCTATCGCGCCCCTTTCACGGTGCCGGAGCAGGTCTAAAGAGTCTGCCGTTGACCCCAGCCTGGGAGCGCGGGCATCTTGCCCGCTGTGGCATGGGAGTCCGCCCGTGTGCTTTGGTGTTTGGTTCGACCCTCGATCGATGCCCTCTGCGCGGCGGGACGACGCCTCGCCGGTTGCGGGAGCCGGACGCTCCCGCGAGAGCGGGCAAGATGCCCGCGCTCCCAGCCCCTCGCTCTGCTCTCAAGAAGAGACCCAGCCTTGGACCTGTGCGCCACTCACGGGAGCGGCAGCGGTCGCGCCGTCCCAACGATCCAATCTCACACCAGTGGAGGACGTAATGCGCAGCATTAACCGTAGGGCTTTTCTTCATCAAGCAGTCGGTGCGGTTGCAGCCGGGGCCGCGGTGAACAGCACGGCTCTGAGTTACGGGCGCATCATCGGCGCTAATGACCGCATTTCCCTCGCCCACGTCGGCATCGGCAATCGTGGCCGGTCGTTGGAATGGATTCTGTCCCAAGTGAAAGACAAGATGAACGTGGAGGTCACGGCGGTCTGCGACATCTGGAAGGTGCATCGCGAGCAAGCGGCCACAACAGGAGAGAAGATTTACGGCCGTGCGCCCCGCACGTTTGTGGATCTCGGGGAAATGCTGGCGCTCAAAGATATCGATGCCGTGATCATCTCTACGCCTGAACATCAGCACTCGCCCATGCTGAAGATGGTGGCCGAAGCGAACAAACATGCCTATGTTGAAAAGCCCATGGGCAATGTCCTAGCGGAAGCCAAGGCCGCACGTGACGCCGTGCTGGCCCGCAACCTTATCGTGCAGGTGGGAACGCAGCGGCGGAGCGAGCCCTACCAGGTGGCGGCGCGCGAATGGTTCAAGCAAGGGGTCACCGGAGACGTCAGCAAAATTGAAATCGCCTGGGACTATCGCGGTCCACGCTGGCGCGGTCGGCCGGAAGTGAAGCAAATCCGGGAGGAGGACACCGACTGGAAAAAGTGGCTGATGACGAAGCCCTATCGCCCCTTCGATGCACAACTCTACTTCGAATACCGGCTCTACAAAGAATTCTCCAGCGGCATCGTGGACCAATGGATGAGCCACGCCATTGACATGGTTCACTGGTTCATGGACGAGCATTACCCGGCGTCGGTCGACGCGAATGGCGGCGTTTTCGCCTGGCACGACGGCCGCGAGAATCCGGATACTTTCCAAACCGTGCTCACGTACCCCAGGGGTTTTCTGGTCGGCTACGCGACGAGCTTTGGAAACGACTACCTCAGCTTCTTTCGCATCATGGGCAAGAAAGGGACACTCATCAACTTCGGACCCGAAGGCACACCGCGCTGGAAGTGGGTGGAGGAGAAAGGGGACGCCGAGGCAACGGCCGACATCCAGCACGAGGAGAAATGGCTTTCGCTCCCCGGCGATGGAGGGCGCGGCCCAGGGCTGACTCCGGACGAAGATACTTCGCACATGACCAATTGGCTGGAAGCATTGCGCGCCTCGCGACAACCTTCCGCACCTGTCCAGGCCGGCTACGCGCACTCGGTAGCTTGCATCATGGCGGCTCGCGCTTACTGGGAGGGAAAGAGGATGTACTGGAAACCGGAGAACGAAACCGTCGTCGATCAGCAAAGTTGAATCTGCGATCCGGGCGACGGGAGGTGAGGAGCGATCTAAATTCGTGACGTATCGAAGACGCGCGATCGAGAAGACGGCGTAAAATAAAGATTGCAGGGTTGCTGGGCTTTCCGCCAGAGAATTGAGCCTGCGCTTCTATGGGGGTGTTGTGTGTCGAATGTCACGGAACTGCTGATCAATGGCACGAAGTATTCGGTTGATGTCGACCCTAGTGCGAGTCTGCTCAGTGTTCTGCGCGACGATCTCGACCTCGTGGGAAGCAAGTACGGTTGCGGTGAGGGCCAGTGCGGCGCCTGCACGGTCTTGCTGGGGGGAGCGCCGCGGCGTTCCTGCATCACTCCCGTGGGCGATGTAGCGCGCAAGCCGATCACCACCATCGAGGGACTGGAGAGGGCTGGCAAACTCCACGCCGTTCAGCAGGCGTTCCTTGACGAAGACGTTATGCAGTGCGGCTATTGCACTTCCGGCATGATCATGACGTCTGTGGGCTTGTTGAAGGTTCATCCCAATCCGAGCGAACAGGAAATCGCCCACTACCTCGAAGGCCACATCTGCCGCTGCGGGACGTACCCGCGCATTGTCGCCGCCGTTCGACGAGCAGCGAAGTCCATGCAGGAGGTGCGATCGTGAATACGGATTTCTCGACGCAACTCGAGCCCGAGCGATATGAGCTGAGAGAGCGCCCCACTTATCACTTTGGACTGCCGAGGCGCGATTTCTTCAAGTTCTTGGGCGGCGGCATCGTGGTCTTCTGCCTCCGCGATCGCCTTCTTGCCGGACAGGAAGCCGGCCACTTCCGCCGCGGACCCGGTGAATCTCTGCCTCAGGACGTCGATGCGTGGCTGCACCTCAGCGAGAAAGGTGAGGTCACGGTTTGCACCGGCAAGGTGGAAGTTGGGCAGAACATTCGCACCTCGCTCACCCAGGCCGTGGCCGAGGAGCTGAGCGTCGCCCCCGGTTCGATCCAGTTGCTCATGGGCGACACCGACCGCGTACCGTTTGATATGGGGACGTTTGGCAGCCGGACCACTCCCACCATGACCCCACAGCTCCGGCGGGCGGCTTCGGCAGCGCGCGACGCGCTGATCGGCCTCGCCGCAGAAGCCTGGAAGGCGGATCCTGCTAAATTGATCGCGGCCAACGGCGCCATCACCGACCCGGAGTCGAAGCGCAGCGTGAGTTACGCCGAGCTGACCAAGGGGCGCGAGCTCGTCAAGGCCATTCCCGCCGTCGACCCACTGATTCCAGCAACCCAGTGGAAAGTCATGGGAAAGCCGCTCGCCAAGATCACCGGGCGCGATATCGTCACCGGCAGGCATCGCTACCCATCGGACATCAAGCTGCCCGGAATGCTCTACGGCAAGATTTTGCGGCCGCCCACCTTTGGCGCCACGCTCACGTCTCTCGACGCCCATGAGGCGGAGGCGATTGCGGGCGTTACTGTGGTACACGACGGCAATTTTGTGGGCGTCGCCGCCCCCAATCCGCGCGTGGCGGAAAGCGCGCTCGCGGCGCTGCACGCTTCCTGGCAATCAACGCCACAGCCATCGGGCGACGAGCTTTTTGAATACCTGAAGAAGAATGTGGAGCAAGGTGAGGATCGCGATCGCCACGCCGTCGGCTCAATGGAGAAAGGCCTGGCGGACGCGGCCCTGCGGCTCCAGCAAACTTATAACGTCGCGTACATTGCGCACGCGCCACTCGAGCCCCGCGCGGCCGTGGCCGAATGGAAGGACGGCAAGGTGACCGCGTGGACCGGAACGCAGCGGCCCTTCGGCGTACGCGGTGAACTGGCCGAGGCTTTCCATCTGCCTCAGGACCACGTGCGCGTCGTCATGCCCGACATGGGCTCGGGCTACGGCGGCAAGCACACCGGCGAGGCCGCCGTGGAAGCGGCGCGCCTTGCCCAGGCCGCGCGCCACCCCGTGAAGTTGGTCTGGACGCGCGAGGAGGAATTCACCTGGGCCTATTTTCGCCCGGCCGGAGTCATTGAAGTTTCCGCCGGCGTCACGAGCGACGGCTCGATCACGGCGTGGGAGTATCACAACTACAACTCGGGGTCAGCGGCCATCGGCCCTGTTTACAACATTCCCAATCAGGTCATCGAGTTTCATTCCGTCAAATCGCCTCTGCGCCAAGGCTCGTATCGATCGCTCGCGGCGGCGGCCAATCATTTCGCGCGTGAATCCTTCATGGACGAGCTCGCGAATTTGGCCAAGATGGACCCGCTGGATTTCCGGCTGAAAAACCTTACGGACGCGCGCTTCCGGGACGCGCTCCAAGCCGCGGCGCAGAAATTCGGCTGGGGTAAGGCCAAACCTGAGCCCGGGCATGGCTACGGTATCGCGGGAGGGTTCGATAAGAGCGGCTACGTGGCGACCTGCGCGGAAGTGACGGTCGATCCAGCCTCGCGGCAAGTTCGCGTGATCCGGGTCGTCACCGCGTTTGATTGCGGAGCGGTGGTGAATCCCGACGAGCTCCGCAACCAGATCGAGGGCGCGAATAATATGGGAATCGGAGGCGCGCTGTTTGAAGCCATTCAGTTCGAGAACGGACGCATCCTGAACCCGCATTTCGCGCAATACCGCGTTCCGCGCTTCAGCGACGCTCCGCCCATCGAAGTGGTCCTGATCGATCGGAAGGACGTGGTCCCGGCGGGCGCCGGAGAAACTCCCATCGTGGGAATTGCGCCCGCCATCGGCAATGCTATCTTCGCGGCCACCGGCAAACGCCTACGCTCGCTGCCCATGGCTCCGAAGGGCGTTTAGCTTGGGAGCGCGGGCATCTTGCCCGCTGTCTCTGCAGAAATCGTCGGATCTTTTGTCACAAACCGAGCGCTGGGGAACGAATCCTGAGTGAGGACAATTTCGATGAAGACATTCACTATTGGGGCCTGCATTTTCGCCGTGTGCCTCGGGGTCAGCATCTTCGCGACCGATCAGGCTTCCTCGACTTCGGATACCGGGTCGTGGAGTGGGAAGGCCGCCGCCGACTATCTCGATGGGCGAATGACTTGGTGGATAGGCTGGGATCAGGCTGCCCGCGATCACGATACGTTCTGCGTCTCCTGCCACACGGTACTGCCTTACGCCATGGCCCGGCCCGCCCTGCGGACTGCGATGGCAGAGCAAACGCCCTCCGCGCCGGAACGCCAAATGCTTGCGAGCGTCACCAAGCGCGTCCGGATGTGGAAGGATCTGGAGCCCTTTTATCCCGACGCGAAACGAGGCGCGGGTAAAACCGCGGAGTCGCGCGGGACCGAGTCCATTTTGAATGCGGTGATCCTGGTGGGTTATGACGCCCCCGCGGGCAAGTTGGGCCCGGATGCGCGGCTGGCGCTGGACAACATGTGGGGGGAGCAACTGAAAACGGGAGAAGCCCGGGGAGCGTGGTCCTGGCTGCAATTTCACAACTCGCCGTGGGAGGGCGATTCGCAGTACTACGGCGCCGTGGTCGCCGCGCTTGCCGTGGGAATGGCGCCCGCCGATTATCAGGCCTCCCCGGAGATTCAAGACAACATGAAACTCCTGCGCGAGTACCTGGTCGAGAATCGAGAATCGCAGATTTTGATTAATCGGCTAAATCTGCTGTGGGCGTCAACCAAGATACCTGGACTTCTCACTCCTGGCCAGCGGAAGTCCATCATCGACGAAGCGCTGAACAAACAGCAGGCGGACGGAGGCTTCAGCCTCTCCGCGTTCGTGGGAGGGTGGAAGCGGCACGATGGCACACCGCTTGAAACCAAGAGCGACGGCTATGCCACCGGAGCCGTCACGTATATCTTGCAGCAGGCCGGCATGAAGCGCGATCAGCCCCGATTGCAACGGGGCCTCAATTGGCTCGCAACGAATCAGGACAAGAGCGAAGGCCGCTGGATTGCCTACTCGCTCAACCATCAAGAAGACCTCGGCTCCTACACCGGCCATTTTATGAGTGACGCTGCGACGGCTTACGCGGTGCTGGCTCTGGAATCCGCGCACTAAGACGCGGACTCGAAGCGCGCCTTAGGGCTCGAGTCGTTTAATAGGTATGTCACGACCACCTGCATGTATTACCATTGTGGTTACATGGCCCCCCCTGTCGATTTCAAACGTTAGAACATCATCCGAGACTTTCGAGAAGAAGACCTTCTCGCTTTCTGGAAAGACGTCCTGTTTGGGCTCGTCGTTTTCCTGGACGGAGAGGTGGTCGCCTTCCCGTCGGACTGCGAGAATGAGGTTGGGCGGCTCCCCGTAGCGCCCCACATATTTCTCCAGCAAATTGGGATCGACGTGCACTTGCGTGTGCAGGGGCAGCGGGGCGCGCGGCGGCAACTGGTTATACGGTGTAAAGCCTTCCCAAACGATGGGAGTGAACGTGTTCCCTTGCACGCGCTCAAGGATCTCCTTGTAGATCCCCTCGCCGTTGCCGCTATTGGTCATGATAACGATGCCCGTGCCCTTCTTGTCGAAGCAGACCGTGTAGTTCCTCCAACCGTCGGCATGTCCTTCTTTGAAAAACGCGCGGCCGTAGGGCGTCCAGTAGAGCCCCCATCCCAGGCCATAGCTAAGCCGTATTGGTCTGTTTTGGTCTGTAGTCTCGTTCTCAAAGGTCGGAAACTCGTGTTTTGACAGAATCTGAATCTGCGGGCTGAGCATCTGCTCCCGCGCCTTTTCTGACAAGCCTTCGCCCTCCAAGACCGCTTGCATGAATCGCGCGAAGTCGCGTAGGGTCGTGTTCATTGAGCCCGCCGCGTCTGCGTGCTTTCGCTTTTCCGCGCCCAGCGGACGTCCATACTCGTCGTAACCGATGGCATGATCGCTATCGAACCGATCCTGCCACACCGTGTTGGTCCGGGTCATGCCCAAGGGACGGAAGACGTATTGCTGCATCAACTCTTCCAGCGGCTGCCGCGTGATCGTCTCGACCACCAGTTGCAGCAAGATCAACCCTTCGCCCGAATACGCATACCTCGACCCGGGCGCAAAGTGGATCTTTAGCTTGCGGTCATCTTCGAATGCCCTCCAGTTCGGGAACCCGCTGGTGTGGCTCAGCAGCATTCGGGGGGAGATTCGTTGATAGCGCGGATCGCCGGCCAGATCGGTGTAGTTTGGATATTCCGGCAAGGGCTTGGGCAGATACCGATACACCGGTTTGTCGAGGTCCAGGCGTCCCTTGTCCACAAGCTGCATCACCATGTATGCAAAGGCCACCTTGGTAAACGAAGCTGCGTAGACGACGGAATCCGCCGTCTCGGGCAGATTCTGTTCCTTGCTACGCACACCATACGCCTTCAGGTAGGCAATCTCACCGCTGTTGATGACGGCAAGGCCCAGGCCCGGGACTTCCGCCGCTTTCATCACGCGCGTCACGGTTCCGTCAATCTCATCGGGCGTGATGCTGCTGCCATCGAGGCGCTTCACGTCCTTCTGTGGCGCGGCCAGGGAAACAATACCCGCCAGTGCCACCATTGCCACCAGCAATAGTCTCTCTCTCATCGGCACGCTCCCAATCCTATTAGAGAGTACGTGAATTGCCTCAGCGAGGTTGCAAAGAATGAGCATTTTCGGGAGCCGCTGGGAGTCGGCAGTCTCTCCCTGGCCGCTCACCTGGTAAACTCGCATCGTCGCGGACCTTGTCCCCTTCTTGGACTCGATGTAGGATGATCGCGGCTTCCCGGAGGACATTCATGAGACAGAAACTGACTCGGATCAGTATGGCGCTAGCTTTGGCTGCGGTTTTCGGCATCTCCAGCAAGATTAGCATAGGGCAGTCGCCCGCTCAGGACTCGGGCGCGGACGAAAAAGACGTCTTCAAGAACCTGGCATTTCGCAATCTTGGCCCGGCGGTGGGCGGCGGCCGCGTTGCCGCCGTGGTGGGAATTCCCGGCAACCCCAATGTTTATTATGTGGGCGCGGCAGGCGGAGGCGTCTTCAAGACTGAAAACGGCGGCATCACCTGGAAGGCGATTTTCGAGCACGAGAGCACGTCCTCCATCGGCGCGATGGCGCTGGCTCCCTCCGATCCCAGCATTGTTTGGGTGGGAACAGGCGAATCGAAAGTGCGCAACGACGTGATTGACGGCCACGGCGTCTACGTCTCGGGTGATGCCGGACACTCTTGGAGATTTGCCGGCTTGGGCGATGTGGGGCAGATCGCTCAGATCATCGTCGATCCCGTGAACCCCGACGTGGTTTATGTGGGGGCGACAGGACACGCATGGGGTCCCAATCCCGACCGCGGCGTGTTCAAAACCACGGACGGTGGAAAAACCTGGAAGAAGGTACTGTTCGTCAACGACTCCACGGGCGTGGCGGATCTCACGATTCAGCCGGGCAATTCCCAGGTCCTGTTCGCAGCGATGTGGGAGTTTCGGCGCTATCCGTGGACGCTGGTGGATGGCGGTCCCAACAGCGGTATCTATCGGTCCGCCGACGGCGGCGACACCTGGAAAAAGTTGAGCAAGGGCCTGCCGGAAGGACCGCTGGGCCGCATTGCGGTGGCCGTGGCGCCCACCAATCCGAATCACGTTTACGCCTTGGTGGCCGCCAAGCGCGGCATGCTGTGGCAATCCACCGATCTGGGCGATACCTGGACGGCGGCCAGCGACAACCACTCCTACGACGTTCGTCCGTACTATTTCTCGCGGCTGATGGTCTCGCCGGACAACGAAAACAAGATCTTCTTCATGTCTTTCAACCTGGTGGAATCGGATGATGGCGGCAAGACTTCGCATACCGCCGACCGCGGGGTCCACCCCGACCATCACACGCTTTGGATTGACCCCAAAGACCCGCAGCGCATGATTCAAGGCAATGACGGCGGCGTCTTTCTAACGACGGACGGCGCTAAGAGTTGGCGATTCCTCAACAACCTCCCCATCGAGCAGTTCTATATGGTCTCGACGAATAGCGAGACTCCGTACTCCGTGTGCGGCGGCCTTCAGGACAACAGCGCCTGGTGCGGCCCTTCCAGTAACCTGGCGGGACGCTCGGTGGGCGGCGCCGATTGGTATACGGTGACGGGAGGTGATGGCGAATACGCGGTGTTTGCCCCCACCGATCCCAACATCATCTACGTCGATTCCCAGAATGGCAGCATCTCGCGTCTCGACAAGAAGAACCATCTTTCCCGCTCGGTCCGACCCTACCTGGAAGGCGTCGAGGAAATGAAGCCGGCTGACCTGAAGTATCGATTCAATTGGACTTCACCCATCGCCGTCTCGGACACGGACGCCAACGAGGTCTATCTCGGCGGCAACGTGGTTTTCAAGTCTGCGGACGGTGGCAAGAATTGGACTCCGATCAGCGGCGATCTTACCCGCAACGACAAATCGAAGCAGGAGGTGTCGGGAGGTCCCGTCCAACACGATATCAGCGGCGCCGAAAGCTACGACACCATTCTGACCATTACCCTCGCGCCCACCGACCCCAAAGTGATTTGGGTCGGCACCGACGACGGCCTGGTGCAGGTGACGCGCGACGGCGGCAAGAAGTGGAATAACGTTTCCGTTACTGGCGCGCCCGAGTGGGCACGCGTTTATCAGGTCGGGGTTTCGCCCTTTGACGCAGGGACGGCGTACGTCACCTGCGACGCCCACGAATTGGACAACCCTCACCCGTTCGTTTACAAGACTGCCGATTACGGCAAGACGTGGACGTCCATTTCCGCCGGGTTGCCCGCCGATTCTCCCGCGCACGTCGTCCGCGAAGACCCCAATCAACGCGGGTTTCTCGTGCTGGGTACCGACTCCGGCCTTTTCTACTCGCAGGACGCGGGAGAACATTGGCAGACGCTCAAGTCCAATTTTCCCACCGTGCCCATTTATGATCTGAAATTCGAGAAGGCGAACGGCGACCTCGTGGTCGCGACGCACGGCCGCGGCCTCTTCGTGTTTGACAAGATTCGCCCCGTCGAGCAAATGAGCGCGAAGGTCCAGGACAGCGACTTTCAACTGGTGAGCACCGCGCCGGGCACGCTTTTTCATCACTGGCGCGGGGCAGGATCACCCACGGCGGCGGATTATTCCGTCCCCAATGGCCCCGAGGGCGTCGTGATCGATTACTTCTTGAAGAAGGAAATTGAGCAGCGGCGCGGCGGCGGCCCGGGTGGGCCTGGGGGCGCCGGAGCGGGCCGAACCGGGCCGGGCGGCAATGCCGGTGGCGGTGCCGCCCCTGCAATGGCGGGGGGCCAGGGAGGTCAAGCGGGACAAGGTGGGCAAGGGGAGGCTGAGGGCCCAGGGGGCCAGCGCGAAGGCCCGGTCAAGATCGTGATTACCGACGAACACGGGAACCCGGTGGCGACCGAGCATGGACCTTCCAAGGCCGGGATCAATCGTTTTGTATGGACGATGCGTTACGACGGCCCCGAGCGGCTTACTTTTGAACGCCAAGAGGAACCGAGCGAATTTGCGGAGTTCTTCGGCCGGGGCCGAGGGCCGCTGGTGCTGGCAGGGAAATATCACATCGTCATCACCGTGGCTGACCACAAGGAGGAGGCTGACGTAACCGTGCGCCCCGACCCCAACCTCAAGATTGACCCGGAGAATTTCCGCGCCTCGCTCAAGTTCAGCCTCGAAGTACGCAACGACGTGAGCGCGCTGAACAGTATGCTGAACCGTGTGGATGGAATGCAGAAGACGCTCACAGGTTTCCAGGGGATGGTCCGCTCCAGCGACGATGAAGATCTGAAGAAGAAGTTTCAGCCACTCATGGGCAAAGCCTCCCAGCTTGGCAGGAAGCTTAGAACGCTGAAGGATTCCGTGTACAACTCGGAACTCCAGCCCGGCGCTGAAGACGACATCCACTACTTGCAGGCGTTTAACAGCAAGCTCTCCGACCTCTCGGGAGGCGGCGCGTTCGCCTACGGCGAGCCCCCCGCGCAGTTGGCGATAGAACAAAAGGAGGAGTTGACGAAGGAGCTCGCGCAGCACCTGGACGACTTCAATAAACTCATCCAGTCGGACGTGGCGGCCTATAACAAGGAAGCCTTCGCCGCCGGCGCGCCCACGCTTTATGCGGGTGAAGCCATCGCGGTGAAGAAGCTGCCGGCGGGACTGTAAGATAACTTCCGCCGCGATTATCGGGGCGGAATTCCCAATCAGGACTTGGTCCTCTGCACCTCAATTTTGTAATGGTCGAGGAGCATCCCGACGTGTGGCACAACGACTCAGCGAGTTCCGTTGGGTCTACAACGCGGTTTTCTTGCCATAGAGCGAGTGTTCGATTTCGGTGAGCTTATCGAGGTCAATGAAAACCAAGTGGGGCCTCGTGTGGTCGCAGCCGGGGTTGATTACCGTAGTCGAACCAATTCGGTCGAGAAAAGTTCCGGAAAGTTTGGG
>Ga0181535_10004487_pt1 | contig 15488 bp, 15 predicted proteins | sample PEATcosm2014_Bin_44_FD_119774 | JGI IMG/M metagenome (GOLD analysis project Ga0181535, IMG submission 119774) | Peatland microbial communities from MTU Mesocosm Facility, Houghton, MI, USA - PEATcosm2014_Bin17_30_metaG | ecosystem: Environmental > Terrestrial > Soil > Wetlands > Peat | place... | reverse complement strand
CGCTTGAAATCGCGGAGAAATTTCATGCCGCATTGGCGTCGGTATTCCGAGATGTCCACAATCTCGCAAGGAAAGATCTTGATATCCCTTAATGGGCCACTCCCAGCGGCTCGCCAGAGAGCCGTCTGTTGCCCGCTGACAGTAGTCCGATTGCTCAACGAGCGCGAGCGCAGCAGCTTCGGAAACGCGCAACTGCATCACGGACGCGCAAGCTTTTCGCGCAAAACCGCAACCAGACTTCGTCCGTTCAACTCCTCAGGCGTAATCGCGAGTTCCCTTGTCTGCAATGCATCGAGCAGTTCCGATTCAAGGCGGGAGCGTCTTTGTTCCTTGTCCTGGCGGATTAGGTTGCGGACGAACTCGCTGGGTGTACCGAAGTCGCCGGAAGCGACGCGCTCTTCCACGTAGGCCTTTAACGGGTCGGGCAGCGATATGTTCAGGGAGGTCATTGCCATACCTTCATTTTATGGCATTTCTTGTCATTCGCTGTCTGCCGTTTATGGTTCCTCGCCAGCAATGCGCGTTAGAACTGCAAAGGCGATGGGCCAGCTTATTCCCTGCGGTGTCCTGACAATCCGAATTTATGCTGAGACCGTGACGACAGCCGTTCGCGAGATCGAGCTTCCGACACCGGGCATCGAGCGGTTGCGGAGCGAGGCGCTCGGCGAGGGCTACAACTTTGTCGAGACGCTGATCGAGGAGTGCGCTACTGGAACGAATCGATACGACCGGCCTGGCGAGACGTTGCTGGGCTGTTTCGATGGCGATGCACTTGTTGCCGTCGGCGGACTGAATATCGATCCGTTCGCGAACGACCCGGATGTGGGCCGGGTGCGGCGGGTGTATGTGCGGCCGGCGTGGCGCAATCGCGGAATCGGGTGCGCGTTGGTGGCGGCGCTGGTGGAGCTGGCGCGAGGACGGTTCCGGCGGGTGAGGCTGCGGGCGGAGAATGCGGACGCAGCCAGGCTTTACGAGCGGATGGGATTTGAGCCGACGACGGAGCCGGACGCCACGCATGCGATGAACCTCGAGAATGAGGGATAGCCGTCGGGGTCCCCGATGGAAGAGATAGCATCCCCATGTAATGGGAGTTCGCTAGAATACAGTTCGGCTCCACGACGCCGCTTCCCGATGAGCGAAAATCCCCCGAATCCCTCCAATCCGGCGAAGACGGTAGGCCGTACCCTAGACAGAGCTTTAGGAGGTCGCCATGAGACGGGGGCGACTGCGGCTGAGGACGGAGTGTTGCTGGAACGCGTGAAAGCCAACGACCAAGGCGCGATGGCGGAGTTCTGCAACCGCTATGGGAGCCTGGTGTATTCGATTGCGCTGCGCGTGTTGAACGATACGGGGCAGGCAGAAGATGTGATGCAGGAGATTTTTCTGCAGGTGTGGAGAAATCCGGGGGCGTTTGAGAAGGGTCGGGGATCTTTGGGAGCGTGGCTGGCCGTGGTGGCGCGCAACCGAGCGGTGGATTTGCTGCGGCGCAGGAAGCCAAACGACCCAGTGGATGAAGTAGTGCTGGTTTCAAAAGTGAACCTGGCTTCAGAAGTCGAGCGCACGCGAATGATGGAGAAAGTGCGTCTTGCCATGCAGGGACTGCCCGACGAACAGCAGAAATCGGTGGAGCTGGCTTTTTTTGAGGGGATGACTCATGCGGAGATTGCGGCCAAGACGGGCGATCCGCTGGGCACGGTGAAGACGAGGATTCGAACGGCGCTGATGAGTTTGCGAAAGGCAGTGCAGGCGTGACGGCAGACGCTCACATTCCGCAGGAGGACCTGGCGCTGTATGCGCTGCAGGCGCTTTCAGAAGATGAGGCGGCGGTGGTGCGCGCTCATTTGAAGGAGTGCGCCGTGTGCCGGAATGAAGTGGCAGAGCTCTCGGGGGACCTTGCGCTCGTTGCCCTGAGCGTGGAAGAACATCCATTGCCCGATGGCGCGCACGAGCGTCTGATGGCGAAGATTGCCGCGGACGCGAAGGCAGAAGGGCGAGAAACGGCGAAGGCGGTGGTTTCGATTGCGGACGCAAAGCGGGCGCGGCCCGTGTACTCGTCCATTCAGTGGGCTGCCGTGGCGGCGATGCTGGTGTTCGCGTTCGCGCTGATGATGAAGATCGGCGACATGCGTCACGAGCTGCAGCTGAAGTCAGAGCAGCTCGCGCAGCAGGCGGCAGCAAGCTCGCGTGCACAGCGGGTGTTGGACGTTTTGACGGCCCAATCGGCGCAAAGGGTGCTGTTGACAGCGGCGAAGGCGAAGCCTGCGCCGAGTGCGCGCGCGGTGTACCTGGCTTCGAGCGGCAGCCTGATCTTCCAGGCGAACAATCTCGATCCATTGCCGGCGGGCAAGACCTATGAGCTGTGGGTGATTCCGGCAAATGGGAAGGCGCCAATTCCTGCGGGCCTTTTCCAGCCGGATGCAGCGGGAAGCGCAAGCGTGATTTTGCCGCCGCTGCCGGCGGGCGTGCCGGCGAAGGCGTTTGGCGTAACGGTGGAGCGGGCGGAAGGCTCGGACACGCCGACGGCGCCGATTTTGCTGGCGGGCGCTACGGCCGGGGAGTGAAGGCTGGGATTAGGGCATTGCCGATGATTGAGGCGCCGCATGTCTGGGTAGGGAACATCTAGAGTGGAAGCACCGGGGCGGCGATGAACGAATGGGATTCTTCTACGCTCTCCTCTTGATTGATTTCAGCAGCGTGCTGTCGATGCGGGTTTGCCAGCCGGGTCCCTTCGACTTAAAGTGCTCGATCACCTCCGGTGACAAGCGCAGCGAGACGAGCTTTTTTGTGGGAGCCTTTTGCGGCCCGCGCTTGCCTCGACGAATCACTTTGTCTTTGCGAATGAAATCGGCTTGCGCCAACCATGCGCGCGCGGCCTCGGGATCATTCGGGTCGTAGGGTCCGTCTTCCGGTTCGTACGGAATCCGTTCGCCTTCCTTCAATCCCTTCACGCGCTCCCAATCGGTTTCACTTCGAGTCTTCTTCATATTGTTTCCGCTCCTCTCGACTGGCCGGCCGCAGTGAGATCACGCGAACATCGTCTCCGCGCTTCGTGTAAATCAGCGTCAGCAACTTTCCATGGAGAACCGCCATAGCAAGATCCATCCAGCGTCGCTCGCTAGGACGATTGCTCGCGTAGGTGCATTTATCCGGAATGTCGTAAATGAGGTGAGCATCCCTGAAGTCGAGCCCGTGCTTTTTCAGGTTCGATTTCCGCTTTGCCTCATCCCATACAAGCACATATTAATTGTAGCTACAATTTAACCGCATTGCTACGGAATACAAGCCGGATCAGCGCTTGCAGCGCGATACGGTGCCCCTGACGAACACAAACCCCATTAGGAACGAATTCCCCAATACCGCGAGGATGACAATTCCTTCATCGTGAGACGGGAAGTGAATCCTTTATTTCGATTCGCGGTCCAATAGTGCATGAGACCGCTTTCCTGTCCCCCCAGGGAGTCCCTGTTCCCGCGAGGCGCGTTTCCGGCTAGGAAACCTTTCATTGCACGTCTTTGTTGTTCTGTGCTGCAGACGACAGCTGTCGCTTGTCTGTTGATTCAGGCTTCCGTCGGGTCGGCGCAGGAGACCGCGAACAACGGTACCTCGCTTCCAAATCGCGCAGTGCCACTGGATGACCCGCAGTCGGCCGCCGCAGTCGGTCTGCCCCGGTTATCTTTGCAGCAGTTCGCCGCCAACTCGTCAGAAGCCAACGCTGACCTCAGCCTGCCCGATGCGCCGGGCCAAGCGCAATCGAGTTCTCAAGACCCCCCGGCGAAGCCTGCGTTACGGAATCCTGCTCCCAGCGGGCAACCGGAACAGACCAAGAGAATTCTTGGGATCATTCCGAATTTCCGGTCGGTGAGCGCCAATGTGGAGCTGCCGCCGCAATCGATAAAAGACAAGTTTCTTACGGCCACGGACGATTCGTTCGATTATTCATCCATCCTCATTCCCGGAGCCCTTGCCGCGTACTCGATGGCGACCGATGCTGATCCCGAGTTTCATCAGGGCGCCGCTGGATACGCGCGCTACTTCTGGCATGCCGCCGTGGATCAGACCAGTGAGAACTACATGGTGGAGTTTGTGCTGCCGGTGGTGACGCGCGAAGACACGCGCTATTACACGCTGGGCCAAGGTGGATTCTTCAAGCGGACCGGCTATGCGCTGAGCCGCGCGGTGATCACACGGACCGATGCAGGAAACGAGACGTTCAACATCAGCGAAGTGGTGGGCGCAGGCGCCTCCGCGGGTCTATCGAGCCTTTACTACCCGACGCGCGAGCGCAGCTTTGGCAACACGGCTTCCGAGTGGGGCCTGGATGTGGGCATCGATGCGGCTTCGTTTGTGGTGAGGGAGTTCTGGCCGGATATCAACAAGCATTTGTTCCATCAGAAGACCGCGATTGATAGCGGAGAGCGGTGAACGAATAGGGAATAGGGAATAGGGAACAGGAAACGACGCGGGCAAGTGTGAACTAAGAACTCCGAACTTAGAACTGTGCGCAACACTAAGAACTGTGCGCAGCGTTTGCATCCGCGCTGGGTCTGGGGCATCCTAAACGGCATGGAATACAGACTGCTGGAAGGCTCAGGCCTTAAAGTTTCCGCATTGAGCTTTGGCGCCGGTACATTTGGCGGCGGCCAGGAATTCTTTAACGCATGGGGCGCGACGGACAATGTCGCCGAAGCAGAGCGCATCGTGGACATCTGTATCGAAGCGGGTGTGAATCTATTCGACACGGCCGATGTCTACTCGGTGGGCCGTTCCGAAGAGGTGCTGGGAAAGGCACTCGGGGCGAAGCGCGATAAAGTCCTCATCTCCACCAAGACCACGTTCAAATTTGGCGATGGTCCGAATGACGTAGGGTCCTCGCGCTACCACATGCGGCGTCAGCTCGAAGGCAGTCTCACGCGCCTCGGCACTGATTACGTCGACATCTATCATCTCCACGGATTCGATGCCCTCACGCCCATTGAAGAAGTCCAGGACACCCTCAACACATTCGTCCGCGAAGGCAAGGTCCGCTACATCGCGGCGTCGAATTTTTCAGGCTGGCACTTGATGAAGTCGCTGGCTGTGGCAGACCGCTATGGCTGGACGCGCTTTGTGGCGCACCAGGTGTATTACTCGCTCATTGGACGCGAATACGAGTGGGAGTTGATGCCGCTCGCAATCGATCAGAAGGTAGGCGCGCTGGTGTGGAGTCCCCTCGGCTGGGGCCGTCTCACGGGAAAAATTCGGCGCGGGCAGCCGCTGCCGGAGGTGAGCCGGCTGCACAAAACGGCGGAGATGGGGCCACAAGTGGCCGATGAGTATTTGTATACAGTGGTGGATGCGCTGGACGCGGTAGCGAAGGAGACGGGCAAGACGGTGCCGCAAGTGGCGCTGAACTGGCTGCTGCAAAGGCCGACAGTGTCATCGGTGATTGTAGGCGCCCGCAACGAGGAGCAGCTGAAGGCGAACCTTGGCGCAGTGGGATGGAATCTGGCGGTGGAGCAGGTGGCGCGGCTCGACGCGGCCAGCGCGGTGACGCCGGTCTACCCCTACTGGCACCAGAGGCAGTTCCCGGAGCGGAATCCCCTGCCGGTGTGAATGGATCGTTCGTAGTTCTTAGTTCACAGTGGATGGCGGGGAACGAGTCGCTGGGCGCGCGGCCCCGATCGATTCAGCCGATGGCAATGGCGGCGATGGCCCAAACCACGACGATTGCACCCAGCCAGAATTCGCGGGACGTCAGGCGCTTCCGAAGCGGGACCAGGACAAGTAGCACAGCAGGCGGAAGACCGGGGCGAGAGCGGCGGACAGGGTCGACTGCGGACGGATCGGCATTGCCGGGCAGAATGGCAAGAAGGTCGGCTTCGGCGGAGGATGGCCCGGCGATTCCTTGCTTTGCTGGACGGATCGGGATGGGACGGGCTGACTTGCTGCGCGAAAAATGATGCCGGAAATGGATCCGCAAACGACACCGCAGAATTCGACGAAGCAGGCTCATCGGATTCATCCCCCTTGTTCACGACATCGGCTGTTCGAGCCATTTCCTGAATACGGTGGAGCGTGCTTGCGAGGGAGGAATCAAGACGGGATGAAACTGGGAAATGCCTAAAGAGAAATTCCCGTTTTGAGCCCAAGCCATTGAGCCGTACCTCGGGTCGTGAACGCCTGTTGACAGTGGCGGGGAAAGAGGCCATGCTTCCATAGATATCTATGGAAAGATCATGACAAAGGCGAAGAGCGATCAACTGCAAGGGTCGCTGGCTCTGCTGGTGCTGAAAACGCTGGAGCAGGGACCCATGCACGGGTGGGGCATCACGCTGCACATCCAGAGTGTCTCGAACGATGTGTTGCGGGTGGAAGAAGGCTCGCTCTATCCCGCGCTCTATCGGATGGAACGGGAGCGATGGATTGCCGGTGAATGGGGCACGAGCGAAAACAATCGGCGGGCGCGGTTCTATCGGCTGACAGCGCTGGGACGCAAGCAACTGGCGCGCGAGCGGGAAAGCTGGCAGAAGATTATTGGCGCGGTGTCGTTGGTGCTCGAGTATGGCCCGGCAGCGGGATAGGAGGCGGCGATGCGTTGGATTTCGCGATTGCGTGGATTCTTCTGCAAGGAACGGCTCTCCGAAGATATGGAAGAGGAACTGCGCATTCACCTCGCGATGCGCGAAGAGTGGAACGCCGCTCGAGGGATGGATCGCGAGGAAGCACGGCGCGATGCGCGGCTGCGATTCGGGAATCCTGCAGCGTGGCGCGAGCGGATGCGGGAAATGGGTCCGAGTGTGCTGCTGGATTCGCTGAAGCAGGATGTGCGCTACGGGGCCCGGCAGCTGGTGAAGAATCTTGGTTTCACGGGCCTGGCGATCGTAGCACTTGCGCTGGGCATCGGCTTGAATACATCTGTGTTTACTGCGTATCGAGCGCTGCTGCTCCGCGGTTTCGACGCGCGGGATGCGCGCACGATGGTCAACGTAACGATGATCCGGCAATCGGGCGCCGCCAATCCGCTCTTCAGTTATCCGGATTACGAAATCTATCGTGATCATCTGCATTCGTTGAGCGGAGTGATCGCTGTGAAGAGTCAGCTAGAAGAGTTGACGCTCACGGGCGTGGGAGACACGGAAAGCGAGCGCGCAGCACATGGCCAATCGCTCTTCGAAAAATGGGGACTGCTTCCCGGTGGCGCCGTAGGGAGCAAGGCGGAACTGGCCGGCGTAATGGCGGTGAGCGAGAACTACTTTTCGGTGCTGGGCGTCGCTGCTGTGCGCGGGCGCGCCTTTGCGACCGAGGACACCGCGGAACTCGAGAAATCGCCCGCGGTGCTGATCAGCGAGAACTATTGGCAGAGGCGCTTTGGCGGGGATCCCTCGATGCTGGGAAAGGCGATTCGACTGAACGGCACGGCGTTCACGATCATTGGCATCACACCGCACGATTTTGTAGGAACGGAAGTGGCCGCACCGGATTTCTGGTTTCCGATGAGCCTGACTGGCCTGGTGCATCCCGGCGACGATGCGCTGCACAACCGGGAATTGCAATGCTGCCGTATCTTTGGGCGATTGGCTCCCGGCGTAAGCATGCAGGAAGCACAGGCGGAGATGAACCTGCTGGCCGAGCGTGTGCGGAGCCTGCACGATCCGAAAGGCGAGCAGAGCAAACCCGCGCGGCTGGAGCTTACACCGGGCTCGCCCTTCCCCAACAAATTTCCACCTTCCTTAAGGTTCGCGATCTTGCTGATCATGGCGGCGGCGGGAATGGTGCTGGTGATCGCATGCGCAAATGTAGCCGGCCTGCAATTGGCGCGCGCCACGGCACGCCAGAACGAACTGGGCATGCGGCTTTCTCTGGGAGCGAGCCGGGCCAGGCTGATCCGGCAACTGCTGACGGAGAGCGCGTTGCTTGGGCTTCTCGCTGGGGCTCTCTCTTTTGTTTGCAGCTGGGCGATCCTCATGGGGCTTGCCCGCATGGCAGAGCAGATTGTGCCGCCCGACATGGGGACATTTGTGGTCCATCTGCGGCCTGACCTGGAGATCTTTGCCTACGTACTGGGCATTTCTCTTTTGGCCGGCGTGCTGTTCGGGCTCGCTCCGGCTCTCGAAAGCTCGCGCTCTGTCCTCGCTGCTGCATTCAAGGCGAACCTCGCGCATTCGCCGGCACGCGGGAGGCGGCTCCGCGATGTGCTCGTGGGCGCCCAGGTTGCCGTATCGCTGGTCCTGCTCATCGGGGGAAGCATGCTGGTGCGCAGTTCGTTGCGCGCGCTGAAGATGGATACCGGCTACGACGACGTGCATGTGATGAGTCTCGCGCTGCGATTTCCTGACGGACCGGACTACAGCCCCCAACGCAGAGAAGCGCTGGCGCAGACCGCCGCAAGACGCATCGAGGCCTTGCCGGGTGTAGCTGCGGTCACATTCGGCCGCGCGCCGGACACGGACAACATTCGTGGGGCGGCTGTCTCGCTGGATGGGCAACAGCCCACGTCGCGGAACACGCGAGGCTATGTCTACTACACCTACGTGCAGCCGAATTACTTCGGGACGCTGGGGATCCCGCTGTTATTCGGGCAGGGCTTTCGGCAGCAGGCCGGGCAGACCGAGCCCAACGTAATCGTGAGCGAATCTGCGGCGCGCCAGCTGTGGCCGGGACAGAATCCGATTGGGCGCCGGCTGCGTATGGGCACCGACCGCTTCGGTTGGCATCCCACGGGAGAGATCGTTCCCGACGGGCCAGTCTATGAAGTGATCGGCGTTGCGCGCGAGACGCGCGGCGTGCTTCTGGACGGAAGCGACTCCGATCAGGTGTATGTTCCGCTACCGCAGGGCCATGCCCATGATTTCTCTCTGCTGATCAAGACACGCAACGATCCGGGGGCGGTGAGAAGCGCGATCCGGCCTTTGATTGCGGGGATCGATGGCAACCTGGTGGCCAGCACTGCGACTTTGGAGGAGATGCTACGGGAGACCTCGGCCTTTATGGCGTCGAGCGTGTGCGCGGTGATCGCCCTTACGATCGGGATGTTCGGCCTGGTGCTTGCGGCGATGGGAATTTACAGCACGGTGAGTTATGCCGTCGCCACGCGCACGCGCGAGGTGGGAATTCGCATTGCATTGGGCGCGAGCAAGATCGATATTCTCCGGCTGATGCTGCGCGAAGGCACGCGACCTGTTTTGGCGGGATTGCTGGTGGGGATGGTGCTCGCGGTCGGCGATTCGTATCTGCTGCGGGGGGTGTTGTATGGACTGGGAGCGATCGATGGCGCGTCGTTTGCGGGCGTGGCTCTGTCGTTTGCCGCGATCGCGCTGATAGCCACGTACGTGCCGTCACGGCGCGCGCTGCGCGTGGATCCGGCAGTGACGCTGCGCTATGAGTGAAGGCGGGCCGCACGGTCTCGAATTCCATCACTGATTTAGTCTGAACTTTTCCGAAGACGGTTACGTAGACTTGTTAACGGCTGCACGGCCTGCGGCACGCTCTTGCCTGGACACCCTGATTTCGGTCGCCACGCCGGCCCTTGTTCCGAGCCTTACCCCACCCATGGAGGCAGTCCCATGAAATCCCTGACCAGCCAACTGAAGCAGGTTCTGCGCAGGCTTTGGCGCTCGCCGTTGTTTACGATCGTCACCCTGATCACGCTGGCCGCGGGCGTAGGAGCAAACATTGCGGTCTTCAGTGTCGTCGAGGGGGTGCTTCTGAAGCCGCTGCCCTATCCCCATGCGGAGACGCTGGTGGGTGTGTGGCACACGGCGCCGGGACTGAACATGGACCTGATCAATATGGCGCCGTCGAACTACTTCATTTATCGCGAGCAGAATCGCGTCTTCCAGGACATTGGAATGTACCAGGGCGATTCGGTCGCGGTGACGAAGCAGGGCAATCCCGAGCAGGTGCAGGCTCTGGATGTGACCGACGGGGTGTTGCCGATCCTGGGCGTGACGCCGATGCTGGGGCGGTGGTTCAATCGCGCGGACGTAACGCCGAACGCAGCGGATACGGTGATGCTGGACTACGGCTATTGGCAGCGGCGGTTCGGCAGTGATGGCAGCATTGTGGGCCGCACGATCACAGTGGATGGCAAGGCGCGCCAGGTAATCGGTGTGATGCCGCAGCATTTTCGTTTTCTGGATGGCGAGCAGCCGCAGCTGTTCTTGCCGCTGCAGCTCGATCGCAACAAGACCCTGCTGGGGGAGTTCAGTTATGAAGGCGTCGCGCGCTTGCGGCCGGGCGTTACGCTCGCGGCGGCGAATACCGATATCGCACGGCTGATTCCCACGGTATGGACGAGCTTTCCTGCCCCGCCCGGATTCAGCGTAGACCTGTTCCACAAGGCGCGTCTCGGGCCGAAGATACGGCCGCTCAGCCAGGATGTAATAGGCGATGTCGGAAATCTGCTATGGGTGCTGATGGGGTCGATCGGCGTGGTGTTGTTGATTGCCTGTGCGAATGTCGCCAACCTGCTTCTCGTGCGAGCCGAAGGCCGGCACCGCGAACTCGCGGTGCGCGCAGCGCTGGGCGCGGGCCGTTGGCACATCGCCGGAGATTTTCTGCTGGAGAGCGTGGTGATCGGCGTGCTGGGAAGCGTGCTGGGGCTGGGACTCGCGTGGGGCGCGCTGCGGCTGCTGATTGCAATCGCACCGCAGGGATTGCCTCGTCTGCACGATATTGGCATTGACTGGACGGTGCTGGCATTTACGGTGGCCGTGTCTCTGCTCTGCAGTTTGTTGTTCGGCTCGATTCCAGCGCTGCGCTATGCGAGCGCTCGCATGGGCACTGGGCTTCGCGACGGCGGGCGCAGCGTGAGCCAGGGACGCGAGCGGCATCGCACGCGGAATACGCTGGTGGTGATCCAGGTGAGCCTGGCGTTTGTGTTGCTGATCTGCTCGGGTCTTATGATTCGGACGTTTCGCGCGTTGACCCAAGTGGATGCGGGCTTCGATAGCTCGGCGCCGATTCAGACCTTGCGCCTCGCGATTCCCGATGCCGAAGTTCCCAAGGCCGAGGCCGTGGTGCGCATGGAAGAGGCGATTCTGCACAAGATTGAAGCGGTGCCGGGCGTGACCTCGGTGGCGCTCGGCAATTCCGTGCCGATGGACGGAGGCACGTGGTTTGACCCGGTGTTTGCTCAGGACAAGATCTACGCGGATGGCGCGATGCCGCCCCTGCGGCGCTTCAAGTTTGCTTCGCCGGGATTTTTTAAGACCATGGGAATTCCTCTTGTGGCGGGACATGATTTTACGTGGGAGGAGAACTACCAGAAATTGCCAGTCGCGCTTGTGTCGGAGAATTTTGCCCGCGAATACTGGGGCAGCCCAGCGAACGCACTGGGCAAACACGTGCGCGTCAGCACCAAGGATGACTGGCGCGAGATCGTGGGCGTGGTCGGTAACATGCACGACGACGGAATGAACAAGGATGCGCCGACGATCGCTTATTGGCCGATCCTGATGAGCCATTTTGAAAGCCGCGACGAGGACAAGGACGACAACGTGCGCCGCTATGTGGCGTATGCAATCCGCACCTCGCGGGCGGGGTCAGAGAGTTTGATGAAAGATGTGCGGCAGGCGGTATGGTCCGTGGATGCAAACCTGCCGCTGAGCGATGTGCACACGGAAGAGTACTTCTACTCGAAGTCGATGGCGCGGACGTCGTTCACGCTGGTGATGCTTGGTGTGGCGTCGTCGATTGCGCTTCTGCTGGGGATTGTGGGCCTCTATGGCGTGATTGCGTATTCGGCATCGCAGCGCAGGCGCGAAATCGGAATCCGCATCGCGTTGGGAGCCCAGCGCAACGATATTACCGGGATGTTTGTCAGGCAGGGACTGCTGCTGGCGGGCAGCGGCGTGGTGTGCGGACTGCTCGTGGCCGCAGGCGCGACGCGGCTGCTGCGGTCGTTGCTGTTTCACGTCAGCCCGATGGATCCGCTGACGTATGGATGCGCTGTGCTGGCGTTGTGTGGGGCCGCGGCGCTGGCGAGTTACTTGCCTTCGCGGCGGACGGCCTCGGTGAATCCGGTGGAGGCGCTGCGGGCGGAGTGATTGGGCTCTATGAGTGAATGAAGCAAAGCCAATGGCAATTTAGCTGGCTGCTTTCCCAGGTCTGAAGATCCAGACCTCCGCCCCACGAACAAACACCTGTTCGCGGGGACCCCGGCCCTGGGGCACCCAACGTCATGCGGGCCGGTGCTTCGTGAAAAGCAGAGTAGCGAAATTCGCTAGCCGCGCGGGTTGTAGCCCATCCCGGCAAGCACGCCGCGCATGTAGGCGAAGCTCTCCGTGACGCCGGGCATGGGATCGTCCCCGTGAATCTCGTATTCGAGATCGACCCAGCCGGGATAGTTCATTTTGATGAGTGCCGCGAAGATTTCACGGATCGGCATCTGGCCCTGCCCGACGGCAACCTGGCTTTCTTTCGCGCTGAAATCCGTGAGGTCTTTCATGTGCATGTTGAAGAGCCGCGGCCCGGCAGCGTGAATGGCCTCGACAACGTCCGTGCCGGCGCGAACGCAGTGGCCCACGTCGATGCAGCAGCCGAGACGCGGGTCCATTGAGCCCACGGCTTTGAGCACGTCGAGCGGCGAAGGAAAAATCTTGTCCTCTGGTCCGTGATTGTGAATGGCGAGACGAATGTCGTATTCCTTCACGAATTTTTCGATGCGCGGGAGCGTGGCGGGTGCGGGATCGCCGGCAACGATGACCTTGATCCCGGCGCGTTTCGCATATTCGAATTTGCTTCGAATGTCGTCATCTTCATCCTTGGGAAAGTAGACAGTTCCGGCGGCATGAAGATGAATGCCGGCGGCTTCGTAGTCCGCGACAGCCTGCGCTTCGGCAGCAGGGTCCATCGGGAGATGGTCCTTCGCGTCCTTGGCGTTCAGACCGGTGAGGCTGAGCTGCTTCATCCAGCCGATCACCTGCGCACGCGGAAAGTTGCGGAAGGTGTAGCTGGCGAGACCGAGGCGAATCGGCGAGGGTGCGCCGGACGCGGGCTTGGGCTCTGCGAGCGCGGCGGGCATCGCCACGGCCGACACTGCGGCGGTAAGCGCGGTGGACCTGAGAAAGTTTCGACGGGAGAGATTCGTCATACGCGCGGCTCCCAACCTTTCTCATAATCGCGGTCCCAGAACTTCATCGCTTCGGCATCGTTTTTGATTTTGCCGTCGGCGGGGTTGAGCGAGAGTTCGCGATTCACTTCCCATGCAATATTGGAAAGCTGCAGCATGGTCACAGCCACGTTTCCAACCGACACCGGAGCATTGAGCTTTGCCCCGGTTCGAATGCCTGCAATGAAGTTGGCGAAGTGCGCGTCCGTCATCGAGTCGGCGCCCACAAGATCGGCCGTAGAAGTGTCGCTGCTGTTCACCTTGAACTCATCGGTCTTTTTGCCTTTGAGGTCGTAGATTTCGTAGCCGTCGCGATCGATCATTACGGTACCCGTGCTGCCTTCGATCAGCGAACCGCGGCCACGGTTGAAGTAGCGCATCCCATTGCAGCAGGTGTTTTCCCACGAGATCATTTTGTCGTCGTACTCGTAGCTGGTGAGGAGCGTGTCGTAGAACTGCCAGTCGTCTTTGTAGGCGTAGCGACCGCCGCTGGCAGTGACGCGATTCGGATAATCCACACCGAGTGCCCAGCGGCAAACATCGACTTCATGCGTGCCATTGTTGAGCGTTTCGCCGGTGCCCCAAACGCGGAACCAATGCCAGTTGTAGGGCTGCACGTTGTCCTTATAGGGGCGGCGCGGCGCAGGGCCCTGCCACAGATCCCAATCGAGTGTGGCGGGAACGGGCGCATCCTTTCCAACGCCGATTGACCTGCGGGTGTTGTTGTACCAACATTTCGCGAAATAGGCCCGGCCGATAAGCCCGTTGTGGATCTTCTCGACAATCTCGATGGTGTGCGGCGAAGAGCGCTGTTGCGTGCCCATCTGCACGAGCTTTCCGTACTTCTGCTGCGCGCGCACCAGCAGCGCACCCTCGGCAGGGTTGTGGCTGCAGGGTTTTTCGACGTAAACGTGCTTGCCGGCCTGCAGGCCCAAAATGGCCATCGGTGCGTGCCAGTGGTCGGGCGTCGCGATGGTGATAGCGTCGACTTCCTTCAGTTCGAGCACCTTGCGAAAGTCCTGATTTGTTTTGGGCGCGTAGCCCATTTGTTTCTCGGTTGCGGCGGCGAATTTGGCCATGATGTTGGTTTCAACATCGCAAACATACGCGATGCGCGCCGCGGCCTGATTGGCCTTGAGCGAGGACAGATGCGCGTAAGCGCGGCTGTTGAGACCAATGACAGCGAAGTTGAGGCGCTCGTTTGCGCCCATGATCTGGCCGTAGCTTTTTGCGGAGGCGCTGACCGCGAGGCCTGCTGCGCCGACTGCGAGTGTGTCGAGGAATTCCCGTCGCGTAACCATCTGTTCTCCCTCTGCGTGCGCGGTCCCTGGACTTTCCGGAACCTGTCTATGCTAATACGCGGAAGGAGTGGAACGCGCGAATGCGGAGGAAATTGGAATCGGGGTATAAAGCACCCGGGCGAGTATGCTGAGTACTGGGCGAGTGTGCTGAGCACTGAGGGAATCACTCCATGATCCACATCGGCCGCACCTCTACGATTCCGTGGCCCGCGCCGGGGCAGCGCGCAGCCCACGCCCGTGCTGCATCGAGGTCGGGAACATCGATGAGGAAATAGCCGCCGAACTGCTCCTTGGTTTCGATGAAGGGGCCGTCGAGTACCTGCGGCTTGCCATCGACGATTCGCACCGTGGAAGCAGTCGTGCTGGGCTGCAAGCGTCCCAACGCCTTAAGCGCATTTGCCTGTTTTAGCGCTTCGGAGTACGCCATATAGGCGGCATACCCTTGTTCCTGTTCTGCCTTGTTCATCTTTCTGAAGCTTTCCTCATTGGCATAGAGCGTCAACATGTATTGCATCGCACATCTCCTTCGTTGGTTTAGCGGCGCGCTCGAACGACAGTACATGCGGCCAGTTACTTAAATGACGCCGAGGACAGTGCAGTTTCGACAGGGGCGGAAGCTTTTTTGCCGCGAGAACAACCTGCATCATTTCCGATTGCGGGCGCGCGAGGCAAGTCGGAGTCTTCGCGGGGGCGGTGTACCCCGCAAAGCTGCAGGAGCGCGGACTGGATTGCATGCGCCCCACCGATGACGAACGCGACGAGATCCACCGCATGATCATGGAAGAGCTGGGGCGAGGCACAATCAAGCCTGAGGCAATCGCGTATCACCGGCGGGTGATGACGCGCATGAAGAAAGCGGGCTGCGATGCGGTCGTCCTCGGGTGTACTGAGATCCCTCATCATGACAGATGCCCCATTGCCGGTGCTGGATTCGACGCGACTACTGGCGCGGGCAGTTCTGCGGCGCGCGATCGACGAAGTCTAGAGGGCTGCTGATGCAATGTTAGAATGATCATTCTAGTGTCGGGCGGCAACAGGATGGCAAAGAAGATCGACAAGAAAGCAACGATTCTGGATGCGATGCTCGACCTTGTGGT
>Ga0181535_10004485_pt1 | contig 15490 bp, 14 predicted proteins | sample PEATcosm2014_Bin_44_FD_119774 | JGI IMG/M metagenome (GOLD analysis project Ga0181535, IMG submission 119774) | Peatland microbial communities from MTU Mesocosm Facility, Houghton, MI, USA - PEATcosm2014_Bin17_30_metaG | ecosystem: Environmental > Terrestrial > Soil > Wetlands > Peat | place... | reverse complement strand
TGGAGAGCGGCGAAGAAGCCATCCACGCGGTGTTCCTCAGGCCAATATCGCAGGAACCACACAGCCAGGGCCAGGGTAAGAATGACAACCACAGCAGCAATGATTCGTATGCGCTTGCGGCGCTCGCGCACCGGATCGTAGGGTTGGTGTTCGAACAGGGTTGTCGCCATTGCCTTTGTGCTTCCTCGCCAACCGGCGGCCTATAACACTATAAACCCGGAAACCGTCACTCGCGGTTCCATCCTGCAATTTCGCTGAGTTGCTTTCTACAGCGTCCGTTTAAACAGTGCGGTCGCGGCCAACAGGCACGTCAAGCCGAAAAACGTCAGAAAAAGGGCGTCAGGAAAAATGGCTGCGAAGCCGGCATCTTTCAGCAGCACCCCCTTGAATCCGTGGACGGCGTAGGTGAACGGATCGACTCGCGCAATCGCCTGAAGCCATGCAGGAAATGCATTGATCGGGTAGATGGCACCGCTCGGGAAGAACAGCAGGGTATTCAGGATGCCGAACATGGCGCGCGGCACCAGCGGGTCCTCTACCCGCACCATCATCAAAAACATCATGGCGTTAAAGGCAATCGAAGTGGAGACGATGAGGACGAGCAGTTGCAGGATGCTCCGCGGATCGAAGATGGTGCTCACACCCGCCAGCAGCGAGCCGATGGTCGTAATCACCACGCCGGATAACACCGCCTTGATCGAGCCTGCCATGTTCAGTCCGAGGACGAGCTCGAGTCTGGTGATCGGCGTTACCAGGAACCCTTCGTGAACCCCGCGCGCTTTGTCATCAATGTAGAGCATCCCTCCGCCGATCATGACCGAGACGAACATGGCCAGCGCAATCGAACCAGGCAGCAGATATTTCATGTATTCGATGTACGGATAAAGCTCGACGATCTCCAGCGCGATGTCCTTCGGGATGCGCGATGGCACGGCAGGCGAGTTGAGCGCATCGGTGAGCTCCTGCATCTTCTGCTCAAGGCTGGAACTCATGAACTGGTCCGAGTTGTCCACGATCAACCCGAGCCGCGGATGGTTCTGCTCGTAGAACTTGCTGGAGAACTGCGGCGGAATGACGACTGCGCCGTCCAGTTTGCCAGTGCGCACGTCTTCCTGCGCGCGCTTGTCATTGTCGTAGTAAATGGGTTTGAAGGTCCTGACGTTGGCGGCAACGGAGTCGAACGCCTCGCGAATGCGGAGCGCCTGGGTGCCGTGATCCTCATCGACCACGCCCATCCTGGCGTCCTGGATCTTGCCACCGAAGGCATTGCCGAGCACGATCAACTGCACCAGCGGAAACACCATCGAAGCCAGCATCAAGGCGGGCGAGCGAAAGAATTTCCTCAACTCGCGTTCAACAATCGCAAACATCCTGTTCATGGCCGCATTCCCGGCCTGTCGGGCATTACAAAGCCGAAGGCCTTTACCTGCTCATCCCGGAGCTGGCGTCCGGTGTAGTGAACGAACACATCGTCCAGGGTGGTGTTCTGCACACTCAGAGACTTCACCGCAACGCCTGCTTCGACCGCCATGGAAACCAGGTGAGTCGTCGTGCTCGAGCCGTTGTCGGAGAGTACGCGATACATGCCGGCGCTCTCCGCCTGCACGCTCGTCACGTGCGGCAGTTGGCGTAATTTCTCCTCCCAGCCGTCGGGAGCGTCAGTGAACTGTACTTCGATGACATTCGTTCCTGGAACGCTCTCCTTGAGCGCCTGTGGCGAGTCAAGTGCTACCAGCTTGCCGTGATCCACAATCGCGATGCGGTCGCACAAGCGGTCGGCCTCGTCCATGTAATGCGTCGTGATCAGGATGGTGAGCTGCCGCCGACTCTTGAGATTGTTCAGCATCTCCCAGACCGCTACCCGCGAAACCGGGTCGAGCCCCGTGGTAGGCTCATCGAGGAAGAATATCTTCGGGCTGTGCACCAGCCCGCGCGCAATCTCCGCTCTGCGGCGCATGCCGCCGGAGAGTGTCTTGGTTTGCGCCCCGCGCCATTTCGTCAAGTCCACCGCCTCCAGCAGTTCATCCACATTGTGCTTGCGCTGCGCGGGCGGCACGCCATAGAGCTTGGCGTAGATGTTCATGTTCTCTTCCACGGTCAAATCGATATCGCTGGTCATCGCCTGCGGGATCACACCCATCGAGCGCCGGGCCGCATCGGGATCGTTTTGCACGTCATATCCATTGATAAACGCCTTTCCCGCGGTGATCGGAATCAGCGTGGTCATCATGCGGATGAGGGTGCTCTTGCCCGCGCCATTCGGTCCCAGCAGCCCAAAGATTTCTCCATCCTTGACGCTGAAAGAGACGTCGTTCACGGCCGTGAAATCACCGTACTTCTTGGTGATGTTCTCGACCACGATGGCGTCGGCGCGTTCGCGATGGCCGGGGCCGTGCCCTGAACGCTTGAACCACGAGGTCATAGTCATCACGGTTTCACCAATTTGCTTTTCGGCAGTAATACCTCGGCGGTCATGCCGGGAACGTACTGCATGCCGGGGTTGTCGATCAGCAGCTTGATCTGCACGGTCTTGATGTCGCGCTTGCGACGGCTCACGTCGCGCTGGGTGGCAAAGTCGCCTTCGGCCGCCTTGGCAATCACCTTACCTTGAATCCGCGCACTGCTTGGCATGCGCACGGTGAGCATATCGCCCAACTTGATGGCATCGGCATAGGTTTCTGGCACGGGCGCATAAATCCAGGTCTGCGTCAGGTCCACGATGGTCGCGATTGGCGTGCCGACGCTCACCACTTCGCCCTGGCGGGCGGCCAGCACGTTCACCATTCCGTTGATAGGAGCAAAAATCTTCGTATAGCCGAGTTGCACTTCCGACTGCGCCAGTTGTGCCTGTGCGCTGCGGGCCTGCTCGCGGGTTTCCGCGATGTTGTGGACGGCAGCCGTGCCCTGGTTGGTGCGGGCGATGGCGGATTCAAGCGCCGCTTCGGCGGCGGACACCTGGTTGGTTGCGGTCTGCACTTGTGCCTGTTGCGCGCGCAGGGAGTTCACTGCACGGTCGCGGTCCTGCTGCGACATCACGCCCTCGTCGGCGAGGGCAACAGCCCTGCGGGTATCGGCTTCTTGCAGATCGCGGTTGGCGATGGCTACCTTCAGCGTAGCTTGTGCGGCGCGCAGCATTGCCCGGGAATTGGCCACTTGGTTGGTGGTGTCGCCCTGGGTGCTGGCAGCCGTGGCGCTGGACTCGGCTACCTTTGTCCGCGAACTTGCCAGGGTAGCTGCCGCCGCGTTGCGCATGGCTTGGTATTCCGCGCTATCGACGGTGGCTACCAGCTCGCCGGCTTTCACGTTCTGGCCTTCTTCGACGTTCAGCGTCTCCAGACGCCCGACGACCTTGGAGCTGACAATGACCTGATTGGCGTCAACCGTACCGATCAGAACCATGTCAGTCGTGCGGTCGGTGGAGATGAAGTAGTAGGCCAGCGCAATCAGCAGCAGGGCGCTGAGCAGAATGATGAATCGCTTCTTCTGGTTCACTTTCGGTTGCCTCGAATCGGTTGCTGACTTTCAGTCGGCGCATGCCGCGATGCGGACGCCGGCATGGCGGGCTCGGCGACGATGCTGGCTGCCAGGCGGATGCCTTCATCGCGGTCGCTGAAGATGGAAGCGGCGATGAAGTCCAGCGTGGCGGCACGGCGCTCGGCGACCGAGTCGGAGATGCGATCTTTCGTCTGGTTCATGGCCTTCCGCACGGGGGCACTCACGGCGTGAAACACATTGACTCCAACAATGGAAAGCACCAGGTGGCCAGGATCAACCGGCCTGAGCTGGTGCTCGGCAATGCCCCGCCGAATGATGGCCGTCACTTCCCGCATCAAGGGAGCGAAGAACGATTCGACCAGCCGTGGCAGGTGCTTGGAGGCGCCGCGACTCGCACGCATCATCTCGTACTGCACCAGTCGTGGATAAGAATCTTGCCCGGAAACGTAATCGAAGTGCTGGCGGGCAAAGCGCAAAATCTTTTCGCCGGGAGCCAGCTCGCTGTCCAGTATTCGTTTTAATCCCTGGAACCGCGCGCTGAACACGTCATCGAGCACCGCACCGTAAAGCGACTCTTTGTTATGAAAATAGTAGTAGAGAAGAGCCTTGTTCACGCCGGCGGAACGCGCGATGGAGTCCGTGCGGGCTCCGTCGACGCCCAGCTCGGAGAATTCGTGCTTGGCAGCTTCCAGGATCGCTTGGCGGCTGTGCTCGGCGTTCCTATGCGTCCGGCCCGGAATTGCGATTGCTTTCGTCATTTAACTAACCAGTTAGTTAGTAGTATAGATGCGACCGTCCAGGAAAGGCAAACGTGACATCGGCCCACGCAAAGGCAAGAAGCTGCATCCAACTACTCAGCTTTGTGTTGCGGCCCGCCTTCCCTGATCGAATGGCACCGAACCGGTTCCCGGTACTGCGGGTTACCGAAAGCCGGGCGGGATACGCCAGCCGAGACCACTCCGGCAGAAGATTTGTTCCCAAGCAGCCTGAATTGGCCTATCTATGGCAATGGACGCGGACAAGGCCAGCATCCTGGTCGTCGACGATGAGCCCTCAATTCTGTTGACGGTGGGAGAAATCCTCCGCCGCGACAGTTATGCGGTCTCCTGCGCGAGCAGCGGACAAGAGGCGTTGGCGGCGATCGCGGCCTGCCAATTCGACCTGGTGCTCACCGATCTCAAAATGAACGACGTCGATGGCATGGCTGTCGTCGCCGAGGTGCGAAAACGCTCGCCGGGAACCGTTGCCCTGGTGATGACCGGTTACGGCTCGATCGACACGGCCCTCCAGTCGTTACGCCTGGGTGCTTACGACTACCTGTTAAAGCCGGTCGAAGTCGAAGAGCTGAAGCTAGCGGTCGGACGCGCGCTGGAACACCGGCGATTTTCAGAAATTGAAGTACTCTACCGTGCCGAAACCGAGATTGCGGCCGCCGTAGACCTGGACGCGCTCGAGCAGGCCGTAGCCGCCGCCGCCCAGACGGGGCTGGGTGTGGAAGACATCTCATTGCTCGTCGTCGGCCCGAACTTTGAGATTGAGCTTCCTCCGCGGTTAGCCCCAGCGGTAGACAGGCTGCAACTGGCGCGGGTGTTTCGCGGTGAAACCGCCACCGGCTGCGCGGCGGATTCTGTTTACGCCCTTATTCCGGGAGTGATCGCCGGCCGCACCGTCTGCGTTCTCATGGCAGAATCCGGCCAGGCAAGCTATGAATTTCATCCATCCGCGCAACGTTTCCTGCGTGGGCTCGCCGGCCATGCGGCGCTGGCGCTTGACAATATGCGTCTCATTGCCGAGTTGCGGCAAAACAATCACGCCCTGACCTCGGCCAACCGCAAGTTGAAAGAGTTGGACCGCCTCAGGACACAATTCCTCGGCATCGCCACGCACGAATTGCGTACTCCCCTGAGCGTGATATTGGGCTACAACAGCCTGCTCGCCGAGTCGCTTCAGGACCGGCTCTCCACGGATGAGAGCGAGTCCCTGGCGGAATCCATCTCCGCCTGCAAACGTCTGATCAAGCTGGTCAATTCCGTCCTCGATGTTAGCCAGATCGAATCCGGCAAAATGGCTATGTGCTTGACAATGGCAGACTTGCGCCACTCGGTGCAAAGCGTATGCGGCTTTTTCAAGAAGGAAGCGGCCGACAAAGGGATACGCTTGGACATGGTTCTCCCGGCGCGCATGCCGCGCGTTCAGTTTGACCCGGAACGCCTCGAGCAGGTACTCATCAACCTTGTTGATAACGCGATCAAATGGACGCCGGGGCCGGGTAGAGTCACGGTCGATCTCTGTTACTTGGCGAGCCAAAAAGCGGTGGAGCTTCGCGTGTCGGACACTGGAGTTGGCATATCTGCGACCGACCAGGAGTTGATCTTCGACGAGTTCGTTCAACTGCGGCGGCGCATGCAAGGGGAGACTCGGGACGGCGTAACCGTTTTGCCGAAGGAGATGACAGGCTCGTCCAGGGGATCGGGGTTAGGGCTTGCGATAGCCAAGCGGATCGTCGAAGCTCACAATGGTTACCTCACGGTAACCAGCAAGCCCGGAAGTGGCAGTATCTTTCGCCTCATTTTGCCGGTTCTGCAACCAGAGAGCGGAGCAGTCTCTGCCTGAAAGTGATATTTTTTTACCAACTTTCGGAACTGATCTACAATACACTTCACTGTTTTCGGCATCTAACTACCCAGATGCGGCGGGGATTGTTCATTCTGCGGAAGGATATTCATTCCCAGGAAGATCCTTCACCACCGCTCTAAGGCGAAGTGATTGAATCGGTAAAAGTTATACTTTAGTAAATAGATCGCACTCAGTGGACCGGTATTTCTAGGGCGCACATGAAATTTAAGCGAGAGTGCCCGTTTGGAAGCTGAGTTGCCCAAGCAGAGTAGTAGCCCGTTTGGAGGACCCTCTGGGATGTTAGTCACGCCAAAGACCAGAGTGCTGGTAGTGGATGACGACAGCACGATGGCTAAGTTTCTAAGTTCGTATCTGGCGCGCCGCGATTTTGAAGTTTCCACGGCAAGCACCGGCGAAGAAGCCATCCGTGTGTTTCGCGTCTACGACCCGAGTCTGGTATTGCTGGATATGTCAATGCCAGGTATGGACGGCATCGATACCCTGGAGCGGATCAAGCAGATCAAACCGGAGGTTTCGGTCATTATGGTCTCCGGGCAAAGTACCCCGGAGCTGATTTTCCGCGCCTCCAAACTCGGAGCCGACGATTACATCGCCAAACCATTCGAACCTCGCGACCTCGACCAGCGGATTAACAAACTCATGGACCGGCAGCGGCTCAGCACCGAGGTGATTCAGATACGCGATCAGGTGCGCAAACAGGCCGACTTCCACATGCTGTTCGGCACCAGTCCGAAAATGGAAGACGTTAAAAATACGATCGAGCAGGTGGCCGATACCAATGCCACCGTGCTGATACGGGGCGAGAGTGGAACCGGCAAGGAAGTCGTGGCGCGCATGGTTTACGCGCAGTCTCCCCGCCGGGATAAGCCGTTTGTTAAAGTCAACTGCGCGGCCATTCCGCATGAACTGCTGGAGAGCGAGTTGTTTGGCTACGAACCGGGTGCTTTCACCGGTGCCAACCGGCAAAAACCAGGGAAATTCGACCAGGCAAATAACGGCACTATGTTCCTGGACGAGATCAGCGAGATGCATCCCGCGCTGCAGGCCAAACTGTTGCACGTGCTGCAGGACGGCGAGTTCGCGCGCCTCGGCGGCAAGCGTGACATTACGGTCGATGTGCGCATGCTGGCGGCGACCAACAAGCCCCTGGAGCGCGGCGTCGAGGAGGGTTTTTTCCGCGAGGATCTCTTTTACCGGCTGAATGTCGTGACCATCCATATTCCGCCGCTGCGCGAGCGCCGGGAGGAGATTCCGCTGTTTTTGGAGTTCTTCCTGCGCAAGTACAGCGAGTACTACGGCAAGCAGCCACCCGCCTTTAGCGATTACGCTACGAGCCGCATGTTGGAGTATGCGTGGCCGGGCAATATCCGCGAACTTGAGAACTTGGTGAAACGGTACGTGATTGTGGGCAACGAAGGGCAGATCATCCGCGAACTTTCGACCCACAAACCAATTGTGTCTTCCACGTCGGGAAACAGTCCCATGTGGGGCCTGAAAGAACACGGCCAGTCGGCGGTCGAGAAATCAGCGGGTGGCAACTCATCGCCACAGGAGCCTCCAGCGGCACCGGTAGCCGTGTTAGACGAGTTGGAGGCGCCTTCTCTGCTGGATATCGGTAAACGTGCAGCCATGCTCGCCGAACGCGAAGCTATCGAACGCGTGCTGGCGCAGACCCGTTGGAATCGGCGGCAGGCAGCCAAGATCCTAAAGGTGAGTTATAAGGCTCTGCTGAACAAACTCAAGGCGATGGAAGAGCATAACAGGACCGATAACGAGCATAAAATTGCGCAGTAGTGGTATGACTATACCACACTAAATTGCCATCTGTGGATAAGATTGTTCGGTGTACTCATTTTGAGACATTTGTGTTATTGCGATAAGTTGCTTGTTTTCTTGTCATTATAAAAAGCTTCAGGGGATTAAGTAATATCTAAGGGGATTGGCAGCAAACGTGCCGCTTGTATTTGCAATAAAAGAGGCCGTGTAACCATGAATTTGACTCTCTTCCAGAATTGTTCACTTCCCTCTGGACGTTCCTGTTGGAACGGCACCATACATCGCCTTCCATAGGTTTCCCTCCCTCCTTGCCTCTTTAGAGCGACTTCGACAGCGAAGTCGCTTTTTTGTTGGCAAGAATTGGTGCAAATTGGCAGGGTTTTGCAGCTTGTTTTCGCGCAAGCTATGTCCGATAATGCGCAATCGCCGGGGGCCGACCTGGGCTTTCGGGATTCGCTCAAATCGGTCAATTTTGCTCGGTCACCCGCGACAATTTGCCGAGCCGCCCAATTGGGCAATCGTCAATTCCAAAGTGGGAAGTTGACTCTCGTTTGGGCGGGCGCATATTATTCCCATTCGCCCTAAGCGGCTAGGGCCGGACTTGGATTGCTTGGCTGCCACAATAGGAATTGAGACGACATGGAAAAGAAAGTGTTGGAGCAGTTCAAGAAAACCTTGGAAGAGCGCCAGCGCGTGCTGCGCGAGAGTGTCTCAAGGACCGAATTAGACGGTCGTACGGCCGACGCCACCGATTCAGCGCAGGACATTGCCGACCGGGCTTCCAACTCCTACCAAAAGGAATTCCTGTTTCACCAGAGCAACAACGATCGTCAACTGTTGCTGATGGTGGACACGGCACTGGAACGCATTCGCCAGGGCACCTATGGCGAGTGTGTCTCATGCGGAAACGAGATCAATATCAAACGTATTCAAGCGGTACCGTGGACGCGCCACTGCATCGCGTGTCAGGAGAAGCAGGAGAAGGGCCAGCTTCAGGAAGAAGCCGACAAGTAGCGACGTACCACTAGTGCGTTTGTGCGTTTCAAAGGCCGGACGGCGCAATCGCGCTGCCCGGCTTTTTACTTCAGCCACAGCGAGTGGTGCTCATCCCGAAGAAACTACCCCACCCAAGCCAACGGCGGGCTTCCACCCCAGCGAGCCGAGCCTCGCCGGGGACCCCGGCTTGAATGGGGCACCGAAGAATGAAACCCGTTCTATCCGGGGACTGTTTTTAGCGATTCGGGCTTGGGGCTGGCGGAGGCGAGATGAGTCTTCACTTTCTGCAGTGAGGCCTCGTCCTCCACGTTCATAGCGGTACGCGAGCGATCAATCTGCCGCATCAGCGCCGTGAGCACCTTTCCCGGTCCGGTTTCGATAAAGAGCTCGACGCCGGCTTCGACCAGATTGCGGATCGAGCGCTCCCATTGCACCGTACCGGTAACCTGGCGCACCAAGGCATCGCGGCTTGCTTCCTCCGTGGTCACCAGCTTTGCGTCAACGTTGCACATCACTGGGATTTTCGCCGGATGAAAGGTCAACGCATGCAAGTCCTGAGACAGGCGATCCTGCGCGGGCAGCATCATGGCGCTATGGAAGGGCGCGCTGACCGGCAGCATAATGGCCCGTTTGGCGCCCTTCTGCTTGCACAGTTCGGCGGCGCGCTCGACCGCCGGCTTGGCGCCCGAGATCACGATCTGATCGGGAGAGTTGACATTAGCAGGCTGGCAGACCAAGTCTTGCGCGGCTTCCTTGCAGGCAGCCTCGATCGCCTCGAGCGAGAGCGCCAGAATGGCCGCCATGGCGCCCTCACCAACCGGCACCGCCTCCTGCATGTACTTGCCGCGGTTGCGCACGGTGCGCACCGCATCGACGAAGGTGATGGTTCCAGCCGCGACGTGTGCCGAGTACTCGCCCAGACTGTGTCCGGCAACGAAGCCGGGAAGAATGCCAAATGACTCGAGAACGCGGAAGAACGCGATTGACACGGTCAGGATGGCCGGCTGGGTAATCTCGGTCAGGCGGAGCTGCTCGTCAGGCCCTTCGAAGCACAGTTCGGAAAGCTTATAGCCGAGAGCTTCATCAGCCTCTTCGAATACCTGGCGCGCGACCGGATAAGTGGCCGCCAGTTCCTTTCCCATCCCCGCGGCCTGCGAACCCTGGCCGGGAAAGAGAAATGCGATGGGGGGGAGTTCTTGTGTCATCGGATTGTTGCCATCCATGCGCGAGTTGGTTTGCGCGATTCGATTTCAAAACTCAGACCGGCAAGCTGGAGAAGATTGCGATTCCGCCGGCAGCAACGCCGCTGACCAAGATATACCGTTCGAGGGTGAGGCGGCAACAAAGGGACGCGGCAACGGCAAATGCGGCTGCCGCCGGGAAGCGGGCGAGTCCGTTGCCGGCTCGAACGCGGGGAGCGAAGCAAGATCGCCAGCCGGCGCCGAAAATCGCAGCGCAACGGCAGGGTATCCGTCTTTTGAGGCTTCAAGTCCAATCAGAAAGCTGCCGATGAAAAAAGCGGCAGCAAGAACTGCAAGCAGCGGTTTTCGGCAAGCGCATAAGTGGACGAATGCCTGTAACGGGAGAAAGGGGTCTATCGGTGAGCCGACTTTACGATCTTAAGGTACTGATAGAAAACAAAATTAAAGCCGATGGCCTGGACGCGATGGCCGTGAAAGGCAAGATTGGACTACGCACAGGCAAGATGCTGGCGTTCATCAACCCCGATACCCCGGATGACCCGGAAACGGTCACCAAACTCAGACAGGCTGCCAAAGATGTGCTGAACATCAACGCGTGAGGTGTGTTCGCATGAAATGGAACTTGATTCGAACCAAAGTTCTGGCGGCACTGGCCGCCTGTCTCGTGGTGGGCGTTGGCGGCACTCTGGTACTGATGCAGTACAGCTTCGCCCGCAACTCACAGGCCCTGGCGGTAGAGTCGGTTTCTGGCGCGCAAAAGCTGTTCACGATCCTGGAAACCCGGGAGATCAGCAAAATGACGGCGGTCAGCGAGTCGCTGATCGTGAACTCTCTGGTTCGCGATGCCTTCGCTGCCAGGGATCGCAACCGCCTCATTGAGCTGACTGCACCGCTGTATTCGAGGTTCAAAAGCCAGGGGATTACCAACTGGTCGTTCTACACGCCTGAGCCGGATGCGGCCTTCTTCCTCCGGCTGCATAACCTCGGGAAGTTCGGCGACATCAGCATGAAGCGTTTCATGGTTGATGAAATTGCGCGTACCCATAGCATTGTGGCTGGGAACGAGTTGGCCAGGGCCGGTTTTGCGGTGAGAATCCTCCGGCCAATCTACGATGCCCGTGGGAAAGAGACGGGGTATCTCGAGTTTGGTGAAGAACTCGGCCAGTTCATTCACGCTATGAAAAGCCAGACCGGCGACGACTATGGACTTCTGCTGAGCAAGAAATTCATGGACCAACAGGCATGGGCCGATTCCAACGCGGTGTGGAATCGTCGCGATAACTGGAATGACAATCCGGACTTCGTGGTGGCGGACAAAACCACGGCCACGGAAAGCATCATGCGTTTCCAGGGAAATCTGGCCGCAGTGCCCGACCAGGGCAAGGTGTTGGAACGTTTCCGTGACGGGAATTCGGTCTTCGTCCGGGGCCTCTTTCCCATCCGCGATGCCGCGGGTAATGTCGTAGGCGCAATGTTCGTTGTGCGGGATATTTCGAGCGTCTACGCGGCAATGCGGCGCACGCAGAACATTCTGGTGCTTCTGACTGTCGTATCTCTGACAGGCGGCATTTTTCTGGTGCTGACGCTGCTCAACCGTCTCGTGTTCCGGCGCCTGAGGCACATCATTGCGGTTGCTACCCGGGTAGTTGGCGGTGACTACGAATCGGAAATCCGGGTCGGATCCGACGACGAAGTTGGCCAATTCGAACAGCTATTCGAGCAGTTCAGGCGGGTCTTTGTTGATCTGCTGGCGCACATGCCTGAGTTGCAAGGGTAGGGCACCTTTATTTGCGGCGCTTGGGGGTGAGGATGGAGAGGATTTCAGTGAGTTCGTGGCGCACGGCTCGCAACCGGTCGGTGCGTGGACGCGCCGGGAAGGGCAGTGCAGACTGCGATTTTCCGGGGCGCATCTCGGTTTTCAATTTCTCTCGCGCGCCGGAAATTGTGTAGCCCTCCTGGTAAAGCAGTTTCTTGATGGCGAGCACGAACTCGACTTCGCGGCGGCGGTACATGCGCTGTCCGCTGCTGCTCTTGTTGGGCTTGAGCTGCGGGAACTCGGTCTCCCAGAATCGCAATACGTAGGTAGGCAGGTCGCTCAGGCGCGAAACTTCGCCGATGCGAAAGTAAAGTTTTTCGGGAATGACAACATCGGGTTTGTCTTTCTTCTTCCGGGCAGTGGCCATTAAGCACCTGTCTGCCCCAGCACGATAACTACGGTGTGCCGGGGGCCCTCTGAACGGCGATGTGATCACCGAAACGTCTTTGGCGCGGCGCTGATGCGCTTTTCAGGCAGACACAGTGTACCGCGAACAGCAGCAATCACCCCAGCGGGGACTCCGTGCCGCGGCCCGCAAACGAAAAAAGCCTCCGCACTGGGCGGAGACTTTTCATTGCAGTGAAATCCCGTGCGAGGTCTAGGCCTCGCGCCTAGTTACTTCTTGGCAGCCTTTTTCTTCGGGGCGGCTTTCTTTACGGCCTTTTTCTTTACCGGCATGTAATGCCTCCTGAGAACCTTCTCCCTTGAAGGTTTTGAGTTGTGAGCTCCCTTTCGGGAGCTCTTTTGGCCTATGAGCACCCACTAGCAGGGTACTCAGTACTACTGACCCCATATTTTGTGGGTACGTGTGCGATCTGTCAATAGGAAAGTTGCACAATTGAAATAATTTCGTGATATTTTTTTGGATTTCCCAAATTGAGTGCAATCGGGTTGGAGGGCCACGAACGAGAAATTGGCACGTGGTTCGCTGGGTAAAGCAAATTTTATGGGCAAGGCTTTAAGAAACTTCCCCACATTAACCCAAATGCGGGTGGAACACGGGGCATCAAGCAAGCTACCTCACGCTCGCCAACTGCGAACGGAACGCGGGGTACCCAGCGCGGCCCGGGGCTGCGGCGCAATCGACCGATTTCATCGAAAAGCGCGGAGCCGCACGGGTTGGGACGGTGTCATGGGATTCTTCGCTTCGCTCAGAATGACAGTCGTGAAAAGGCAGATCCTTGGCCCCCACCTCAGCAACGGCAAGAGCAGCAACGGCAAAACAGCAACGGCAAAACAGCAACGGCAAAACAGCGACGGCAAAAACAGCAAGGGCAAAAACAGCAAGGGCGAAAAGACCGCGGCTCGCTCAAAATAACACTCCTGTCGGTCAGCCAATCGATGGGAGGAGAGGGATGAATTAGGGTGTGAGTCCTTCCTTGTGCGGGCTCCGGCCACTCGGGTATGATTCCGCCAGCCCAAGTTTCAGGAAAGAGATGATTGTGAGCACTCGTCCTCCTCATCTGCACGAAAAAGCACAATTAATGTCCGCTTCGGAGATTGAGCGGACTCTGGTGCGCCTCGCGCACGAGATCGTAGAGAAGAATAACGGCATAGCGAATTTAGGCTTGGTGGGCATCAAACGTCGCGGCATTCCCATTGCGGAGCGGCTGGCACGCCACATCGAGCGCATCGAAAAGGCGCCGGTCCCGGTGGGCACGCTGGATATTACGCTCTACCGCGACGACCTTTCGACGGTTGGGCCCAAGCCCGTGGTACGGCCGCGTCCCATGGAGTACGACATCGTGGGCAAGGATATCGTGCTCTGCGATGACGTGCTCTACACGGGCCGCACGGTGCGCGCCGCTTTGGACGCGCTGTTCGACCATGGCCGTCCGCGCCGGGTTCAGTTGCTGGTGCTGATCGATCGCGGGCACCGCGAACTGCCGGTTGAGGCAACGTTCGTCGGGCGCCGTGTGCAGACCTCCGATCTGGAAATCATCGAAGTAAAGCTGCAAGAGACCGACCAGATCGAAAAGGTACTGCTGGTAGAGCGCGAAGCTGATATCTAAGCCGGAATCCCGGTCGGCACCTTGCCTGGCCGGATTCCGCCTACGCCGCAGCCCGGCGCAGAGCGCCTCGGCAGCGATGCGCGGAGCGTCATGAAAGAAGAAACACTCGGTTCTCTGCTGGCGATCGAACCCCTGGCGCCGCAGGTTATTGTCAGTCTGCTGCAATCGGCCAAGCGCATGGATGTGCGCCATCCGCGTCCGCTGCTTAAGGGACGGCGCGTGGCCTTGTTGTTTTACGAGGCCTCGACGCGCACGCGGGTTTCTTTCGAAATCGCAGCCAAGACGCTGGGCGCACATACCGCCCTCATCACTTCCGCCGCCTCGAGCATCGAAAAGGGCGAATCACTGATCGATACCGGGCGCACGCTGCGTGCGATCGGCGTCGACGCGATTGTGATTCGTCATCCGAGCTCGGGCGCTCCGAACCTGCTGGCGCGCGATTTGGATATTCCGATCATCAATGCGGGCGACGGCATGCACGAGCATCCTTCGCAAGGGTTGCTGGATGCGTTCACCATCTTGCAGCACAAACGCAAGCTCGAAGGTCTGAACATCGTGACCGTGGGCGACATCTACCATAGCCGCGTGGCTCGCAGCGATGTGCACGTGTTCACCAAGCTCGGAGCCAAGGTGACGCTGTGCGGTCCGGAGCCGCTGCTGCCGGCGACCGCGCACGCGCTGGCACCCGGCATTCGGCTGGTCTACGACATGGATGAGGCGATTGAGGGCGCAGATGTGGTGATGATGCTGCGGGTGCAGAAGGAGCGGCTGTCGGGGCTCGAGATCGAAATGGGCGAATACATTGGCCGCTACCAACTGACAGCCCAGCGCCTGCGGAAGGCCAAGAAAGACGCGATCGTCATGCATCCCGGCCCGATGATCCGCGGGATGGAACTCACCGACGAGGTGGCCGACGGACTGCAATCGGTGGTCACCGAGCAGGTGGCAAACGGAGTGAAAGTGCGGATGGCGGTTCTGGCGCGATTGCTCGGCCCCAACCAGCGTAACAGCGGTGCTGGCCGGGGACCCCGTGGGAGGCAAGGATGAGTGAGCTGGGTTCACTGGCGATCTTGCGTGGAATGGTGATCGACCCGTCGCAGAACCTGGAGGCGGAGCGCGACGTGCTGATCGAGGATGGCCGCGTGGTCGAGCTGGCTGAGGCGGGAAAGCTGCGGGGCAAAGCCAGCGCCAGCATCGACGCCAAGGGATTGATCGTCGCACCGGGATTCATCGATCCGCATGTTCATCTGAGGGAGCCAGGACAGGCACATAAGGAAACCATCGCCAGCGGCACGGCGGCGGCGGCAGCCGGTGGGTATACCTCGGTCTGCGCCATGCCGAACACCACGCCGGTGAACGACCTGCCGGCCATCACGCGCTGGATGCAAGACCCGGAGCGGGGCGCCCTGGTGAACGTGTTTCCGGTGGCTGCCGCTACGCGCGGCAGCCAGGGGGAGAAGCTCACCAACTATGCCGAGCTGAAGCGCGCAGGCGCGGTCGCGGTGAGCGACGATGGCCGGCCGATTCTGAACGACGACCTCATGCGCAAGGCGCTG
>Ga0181535_10004483_pt1 | contig 15497 bp, 16 predicted proteins | sample PEATcosm2014_Bin_44_FD_119774 | JGI IMG/M metagenome (GOLD analysis project Ga0181535, IMG submission 119774) | Peatland microbial communities from MTU Mesocosm Facility, Houghton, MI, USA - PEATcosm2014_Bin17_30_metaG | ecosystem: Environmental > Terrestrial > Soil > Wetlands > Peat | place... | reverse complement strand
GAGCGCGTCAAAAGCCTCGACGGCCCTCCGCCGCGACAAAAACCCCTTTCGGAGCCGCCGCGGAATTCAGCCGGAAACGATACCATGAGAAAGGACTTATAGGAGGCGCGATGTCCCGCATTTCCCGCGTTGACCGCAGCCAATTGGCCCCCGAGATTGCCGCCCTTTACGACAAGGCCTTTGCTCTGCGCGGCAACGTCCCCAATATGTTCCGCGTCATGGCCCACCGGCCCGAAATCTACGCCACCATGCAGGTCCATTTCGCAGCCGTCCTCTCCACCGGCACCGTTTCCACCAGGCTCAAAGAGCTCATCATCGTCCGCACGAGCCAGGTCAACGAGACGCCCTACTGCCTCGCCAGCCACACCATCCTCGCCCGCAACCTCGGCTGGACCGACGACCAGCTCTCGCATCTCGCCGACTGGTCGCGCCGCGACGACTTCACTCTCGCCGAAAAGGCCGCTCTTCGACTCGCCGAAACCGTTACCCGCAACGCCAACGCCGTCACCGACGAGCAGTTCGCCGAGCTGCGCGGCTTTTACTCTGAAGGCGAAATCGTCGAGCTGCTCTGCGCCATCGGCCTCTTCAACTACTTCAACCGCTTCAACAACGCGCTCCAGATGGAGCCGACCAAACCCGGCGAGGGCGGCGTATCAGAGCCCGCGCACGCCGAATCCGCCGCAACGCGTTAAACCCAGCTCGAAAGCGGGTGCCCCATCCTGAAATCTCGACGCGCAGCGGAGAGTTTCAGGGTGGGAAACTCCTGACCTCAACCAAACTCATCAACCACGGAGCCCAATGCCCCTTCAAATTCCCCCCGGCCCCTTCCGCGCCTATCTCTTTGACTGCGACGGCACCATCGTCGACTCCATGCCTCTTCACTACACCGCGTGGAAGCAAGCGCTCGGCGAGTGGGGTTGCACTTTCGATGAGTCCCTTTTCTACTCCTGGGGTGGCAGGCCGACCGTCGAAATCGTCGCCGCGTTGAATCAGATGCAGGGTCTCAACATGCCCGCCGAGGCCGTCGCCGAGCGCAAGGAGAGCCTCTACTTCTCGCTTCTCCACGAACTCAAGCCCGTTCCTGAGGTGCTTGAGCAGATCGTCGCCCAGCACGGCCAAATTCCCTTTGCCGTCGTCTCCGGCAGCACACGCGAATCCATCGTCAATTCGCTCACCGCTGTCGGCCTGCTCGACCGCTTTCCCATCCTCGTCGGTTCAGAGGATTACGCGCGCTCCAAGCCCGCTCCCGACGCATTCCTCACCGCCGCCGCTCGCCTCGGCGTCGCGCCCAAAGACTGTCTCGCCTTTGAAGACACCGAGATGGGCATCCAGGCCGCAACCGCCGCGGGAATGGCCTCCGTCCGCATTCCCCAGCCGCATGAGCGCCGCAACGGAACCGCACCCAGCGTGCCTGCGTAAACAGACTTCGAGGAGGCCCCGTGTCTTCGATCGCCATCGACCAGCCCACTCGCGACCGCGCTCGAAAGTCCGATCTCGCCGTCCTCCTCGCTATCGCCGCCGCCTTCGCGCTCCTTCATCTCTTCACCAACAATCGTTACGGCTTTCATCGCGACGAGCTCCAGTTTCTGTCTGACGCGCGCCATCTCGACTGGGGGTTCGTCCCCTACCCGCCATTCACGCCCTTTATTGAGCACATCGCTCTCGCTCTTTTCGGCGTCTCCCTCGTTGGTCTTCGCCTCACCGCCGTCGCCGCGCAGTGCGCAGTCGTCATTCTCGGCGGCCTAATGACTCGCGAGCTTGGCGGGGCGCGCCTCGCGCAGATCACTGCCGCCCTGGCCGTCGGGTTTTCTCCGCTCCCCATCTTTGAAGGCCACGAGTTTCAGTACACTTCGTTCGATCTCCTCTGGTGGGTCCTCGCCGCGTACTTCATTGTCCGCCTTCTTAAGTCCGGAGATCCTCGCTGGTGGCTCGCCATCGGTGCTGTGCTGGGCATCGGCCTCGAAACCAAATACGCCATCGTTTTCTACATCGCAGGAATTCTTGCCGGCCTCTTCTTCACTCCCGCGCGCCGCTTCCTCAAGACCGGCTGGTTCTGGGCCGGCGTGGCTCTCGCGCTGCTCATTTTCCTGCCCAACCTCATCTGGCTCGCCCATCACAATTGGATCTCCTACACCTTCCTCCATAGCATCCACGTGCGCGATGTCGGCGAGGGCCGCGCCAAAGGTTTCCTCATCGGCCAGTTCTTCATCTGCGCCAACCTCGCTGCCGCGCCGCTCTGGATCGCGGGCTTCATTGGCTTCCTGCGCGACCGCCGCTACCGCATGATCGCCTTTATGTATGTCGTCCCGCTCGCGATCTTCTGGGCCGGCAAGGGCCGCAACTACTACGTCGCTCCGGCCTATCCCATGCTGATTGCCATGGGCGCCGTCCTCGCCGAGCGCTGGCTGCGCACACTGCCCCGCTGGGGCCGGTTCGCCGTCGCGCGTGCCTACTTCATCACCTTTGTGTTTGTCTCGGCCTTTACCTGCGCCCAGCTTTTGCCCCTTGCATCGAGCGGCCCGCTCAAGCAATACGCCCTCAGCCACAGCTACGATCTGCGCGAAGAAGTCGGCTGGAACGACCTCGTCCGCACCGTCGCCAACATCCGCGACTCGTTGCCGCCCGATCAGCAGGCGCACCTCGGAATTACCACCGCCAACTACGGCGAATACGGAGCGATTGACGTCCTCGGCCGCGCATATAACCTTCCCGAGCCCATCGGCACCACCAACTCTGAGTGGTATCGAGGCTATCCCACGCCGCCGCCCACAACAGCCATCGTCATCGGCCTCACACCGCAGCAGGCGAACTCCATCTTCACCGGCTGCCGCCTTGCCGCCCGCAACGGAAACTCCGAAGGCGTGCAAAACGAAGAGGCCCAGTACCACCCCGACATCTTCGTCTGCGGCCCCACGCGTCTTCCCTTGCCCGAACTCTGGAAAAACCACCAGAACTTCGGATGATCGTCGTTGCACCGCCGGCGTCCTCGCCGGCTGTCGTGCGGGCGTCCCCGCCCGCACCCTCGAAAATTCTGGGCTCGCTCGCCGGCTGCCCCGGCCGCTCGTCCGCCAACATGAACACCTATCTGGGGTGCCCCATTCTGAAATCTTGACGCGAAGCGGCGAGGTTTTCGGGTGGAAAGCACAAAAATCGTTGCCCCATCCTAAACGTCCGCCGCGGCGAACGTTTAGGGTGGGATCCCTCGCTAACTCGCCGACTCGCTGACTTGCTGACTCGCTGACTTGCTAATACAAAATCACCGCCACCCGGTATGCCGTAAACGATCCTTCCGCTACTTGCGCGGGGCAGCTCCCCACAGCCGCCTGCCGGTAATTGCCTGAAGCGAGTTTGTCCCTGAGCGCCTGAGGCAACTCCGTCAAATCCCCGGTCTGCCAGCGCATCACAAATCTCGGCATCGGTCCGCTCTCCGCGCGCGGCATGCCTTCGTCCGTCGCGCACGCCGCACGCGCCACGTTTGGATCGCGCAGAATCGCCACGCCGCTCACGCTGATCAGCCCGGCCACCCGCGCTTCAACCTCCGTCGCACTCAGTTGCTCCACGCCCCGCGAGTAGTCTGCCACCGCGTACAAGACTCCACGCGCAGCCACCACGGCTACGCCCACTCGGTCCACCTCCGGGCTCAGCAGGTTCGCGCGATGTCCCGGCGAATGCATCCACGCTTCGTGAATCGCATCTGGCGAGGGCCCCACGGCCACGTTCTCCTCAATCACGCTGAAGTGTGCACCCGCCTCTGCCGTCCGCGTGGTCAAGTCCGCCTCGCCGCTGTACTGATGCGAGATCGGTCCTTCCTCCGCCATGCGCTCGCAATGCGCAAGGGCCGCGGCCGCCAGCGCCGGATCCCAATCCAGCCGCCCCAATCCAGCCTGGATTCGCGCCTCATTGGCCAGCGCATAAATCTGTCGCGCCTCGGCCTGCAAATTGCCTGAGCTGGCTTGCGACCCCTGGGCCGCGATTGGTGCCGCAACCAGCGCGGGAAGCGCGGCGAGCAGAAACGTGCGTAAAAAGACCTTCATACTGGCTTAGACCCGGCGCTCACGCGCATGTCGCTCGATTCTTTTCCGCAAGGCTGGTCTGTACTGGCTGCGGAAAAACTGCTTCAGGAGTGCACGGAGTGTCAGGGCACGACTTCAGTCGTGCCGTAAACGTCGCAGGATGAATGTAGGCTTTAGCCCCTGAGGGATGAGCTTCTTACCATCGGCGACTTTTTCTGCAGCCTGTGTCGGCCCCGCCTTCCGCACATCTTTGTTTTCTGCGGGGACAACGGCGCCAGAATCCCGCAGGAAAATGCGCCGGCCGGCCACGCTCCTAAGACGGGACCGGGTCTTCCGGCTCGCCCTCCGCGCTATCGAGAGCGGGCTTTCCCTGGTTGAGATCGTTATGCCGTACGACCCAGGGGAAAAGGAGAAGTGCCGGCAGTCCCACGACGCTCGTCATCACGAAGAACCACGGCCAGCCCATCTTCTCTGACAGCCATCCCCCTGAGGAGGCCACGACGGTGCGGCCGAGCAATGTAATCGAGGAAAGCAGTGCGTACTGAGTCGCCGTCGCCGTGAACCCCGGCGAGCATAGGCTCGAGATATACGTGATCAGCGCGGTCCCGGCCATGCCGCCTGTGAGGTTCTCGGCGGTGACACATAATGCCAGATAGCCGATGTGATGTCCTCCCACAGCCTGCAGGACAAAAAACAGGTTCCCCGCCGACTGCAAGATCCCGCAAGCAATCAGCGAGCGGAGAATTCCGTACCGCGTCGTCACGATTCCGCCCAGCATGACCCCGGCCACAATGGAGAAAAATCCGAACACTTTCGATGCGGCGGCGATCTCAGGGAGAGAGAATCGCAACGATATATACAGAGGCGTCGACATCACTCCCGCCATCGCCTCGCCCAGCTTGTATCCGAAGATGGCGATCAGGATGACGGGCCAAAGCGGCCGCTGCATAAAATCGCGAAAGGGACTGATGACAGCCCTCGAGAGCGCATCGCGAACCGCATGCCAGCCCGATTCCACCGGATGCGAAATTTCCGTCGGCACCTTCGGTTCCGGAACGAACAAGAACACCACAAGTCCTGCTCCGACCAGCGCTGCCATCGTGGCATAGGCCGCGAACCATCCGGCATAATTCGCGATCAGCAGGCTGCCTGCCCCGGAAACCAGCATGCCGATCCGGTAGCCTGACTGGACCATGGCTGCTCCGGGAGCCATCTGATCCGCGTTTGTGCTCTCGACGCGCCAGGCATCGATCACAATGTCCTGGCTGGCCGATAGAAATGCCACCACCAACGCCAGCGCGGCCATCCGGGGCAAGTTGTGTTTCGGATCGCACGATCCCAGGCAAAGAATTGCACCGATCAAAAGAATCTGAACGGTGATTCCCCACCCGCGCCGCCGCCCCAAAGGCAGCGGTGGGGGGACCCGATCCATGATGGGCGCCCACACAAACTTGAATGCGTAAGGCGTACCAACCAGCGCGAAGGCGCCGATGGCTGCGCGCCGCACGCCGACTGTCGAAAGCCACGCTGAAAGTGTTGAATAGGTCAGCAGCAGCGGCAAGCCGCTTGAAAAGCCCAGCGCAAGCACCTGGAGCACGCGCGGCTCGGTATAAGCAGCCAGCGTTTGCCGCCAGTTGGTTCGGGTTTGTGCGTGCTTGATTGCGGGGTTTTCGTTCATCTCAATTTGCGTGCGTACCTTCCTTCAGCCTACCCCGGCCCGCGCAGCTTATTCTGAAAACGTGAAGCTCGGAATCATCTCCGATACCCACGGCCTGCTCCGCCCCGAGGTCCTTTCCGCCCTGCGCGGCCCCGCCTTCTTGGGCATCGACCACATCCTCCACTGTGGCGATGTAGGAAAAATCTCCATCCTCGACGAGCTCGCCAAAATCGCTCCCGTCACCGCCATTCGCGGCAACGTCGACCGTGAAGGCCCCTGCGCCAAGCTGCCCGAAACCGATGTCGTCCTCATCGAGAACCCTCCGTACGCGAGCCTCTACCTCTACATGCTCCATGACCTCAAGACCCTCCACCTCGACCCCGCCGCAGCCAAGTTCGCCGCCGTCCTCCACGGCCACACTCACGTCCCGAATTTCGTCACAAAGAAAGGCGTGCTCTACTTCAACCCCGGCTCCTGCGGCCCGCGCCGCTTCGAGCTGCCGGTCACCATCGGCGTGTTGGAGATCACCGCGGGAAAAATCCATCCCAGGATCGTCACGCTCGACCTTGAATTGTGATACCGTTTCGCCATCATGAAAATCGGGATTTTTGTACTGGCCGCAATCTGCGCCGCGCTTCCCTGCGCCGCGCAATCGGGGAACCTCTCCGACTGGGGAACGCTGATCGACAAGAAGCAATGCGAAGCCGCAAAAAATCTTTGCATGAAGTTCGTCAACTCAAGCAATATCGCAGAGCAGGCTGAGGCCCAGAAATGCCTTGCCAACGCCGCATTGTGCGGACACGATACCGTCCAGCTTGAGGGCGACGACGCCGGCGGCGGGAATATGCATGGAAGTTACACCCCCGAGGCAATCGACGAGGCACTCATCCATCTGAATCTCGGGATCAAGATTGCCCCGCAGGATCTTTCAATTCACAAAGGACGCTTGTACCTACTCGAGGTTTCCGGGCGATACTACGAAATGATCAAGGCTCTCGACGAAAGCTGCACCCTTTACAAGGGAACGGACGCCCCGGATACCTGGCTAGGCTATGCCCCGGAGATCGCCGACCTTGGCCATTTTGAAGTTGGCCTGGAACTCATGAAGGTGCTCGACCGGCATTATCCCAACACACCCGACATTGTGGCCAACATAGGCGGTTTTCTGCTGATGATGAAAAAGCCCGCCGAGGCAATCCCCTATCTTCAGCAATCTGTCCAGCTCTCGCCTCAAGATTCACTGAACGCCTGGGATCTCGGCCGCGCCTACGACTACACTGACCAGATTCAGTTGGCCGAAAAATGGTACAAAAAAGCTCTCTCGCTTCCACAAGACCGGGACATGGAGAGCGATGTACCCTGCCTCTACGCAGAATTTGTCGAGACGAAACTCAACGACCGCACCCGCGCCTGCAAGCTCGAAAAGCAAAACTGTCCCGCGGAAAAACAAACCGCATGCGCGGCGCTAACGCCAACGCCACCAAAGGCTCCGTAAGGCCCGGCAATCGCCTCTCCGTTCTCCGCTCTCCGCTCTCCGCTCTCCGTTCCCTGCCCTACACCCTCATCCTCGGGTTCACCCACCGGTACACTGCGTCCTTAACAAAGTTCACCAGCACAACGTGGCACGTTACGGATAGGGGAGTCGGAATACGCCCCGCAAACCTTTGCAAATGTTTAAGAAGTCGCAGAATCGGGACCGAGGCGGGATCAATTCGCCATCGCCGCAGGTTACCGTGGGAACGTCTTGACCTCTCTCCTGTAATGTGAGGCCTCCCGGTTTTATCTTGCCGATCCGCGCTCGCCGTATGATCCTGAAATCGGCAGTTCATCACCGGACTTTGATCGTCAGAGTGAAACTGCATCGTCGATTTTGCAGCCTTTCCCCAACTTTTCGGGCTGTCGATTCACTCTATCTTTAGGATCTTTTCGGCCGCGTCCAACGGCGCTGCATCAGCATGTCCGGTAGAGAGATAAATTCATGGATGACCCATAGGGGCCAATTCTAGATAAACGAGGTAATTAGATGACACTTACATCAATGCAGTACATGCCCCTGGCCCGCGCGTATCTTTGCGAAGACTGCCACTGCGTGGGAAATTGTGCGGAGCAGTGCCCGGCTTGCGCCTCCGAGTCCTTGATGGGATTGGCTGGAGTTTTGAATCGCGAGCAATCGAAGGAAAAGATTGAATCAGCCTTTCGCGTGAGAGTGAAAGTGATCTCGCATCGGGAGCGCGACGCGATGATGGATGACGAGATGGAGTTCCCGGCAGCATTGGCGCGAAACGTCGCTGGGGTCGAAGCGGCGCAGTCCTGGTAAATCCGGCAAACTCAACGGGCAACCCCGTAAGCGCGGCGCGAACGTCGACCGGGTTCCCGATTTCAATAGCAGCTTGACGATCCGCTTTCATCGCCTCTGTTCTCTGTGAACTTCGAACTGCGAACCGCGAACTATCCGTACACCGCCGGCACAAAATTCTGCTCATCCATCGGCGGCCGTACGTACTTTGACTTCATAATCGGCGGCAGCTTCAGCGGCGCAGGCGTCAGGTCGCGGTAAGGAATCATCGACAGCAAATGCCGGATCACGTTCAGCCGCGCCGATTTCTTGCTCTCCGCGTTCACCACAAACCACGGAACCTGCTTGGTATCCGTCACCGCGAACATCTCGTCCTTGGCTCGCGAGTAATCCGCCCAGTGCTTGCGTGACTCCAGGTCCATCGGGCTCAGCTTCCATCGCTTCGTCGGCTTGTCCATCCGATCCTGAAAGCGCCGCTCCTGCTCCTCGTCGCTCACGCTGAACCAGTATTTGATGAGCACAATCCCCGATCGCACCAGCATGCGCTCAAACTCCGGGCAGCTCTGCATGAACTCCCCATACTCCTTCTCCGTGCAAAATCCCATCACATGTTCCACGCCCGCGCGGTTATACCAGCTCCGGTCAAACAGCACCATCTCGCCCGCCGCCGGCAAATGCGCCACGTAGCGCTGAAAGTACCACTGCGTCTTCTCGCGCTCCGTCGGCGTGGCCAAGGCCGCAATCCGGCACACCCGCGGATTCAGCGATTCCGCGATCCGCTTGATCGCCCCGCCCTTGCCCGCCGCATCGCGTCCCTCGAATAGAACCACCACGCGCAGCCCCTCGTGCCGGATCCACTCCTGCAGCTTTACCAGCTCCACCTGCAACCGCCGCAGCTCGCGCTCATAATCGCAGTCTTTGCCCAGTCGCAGCAGCGCCCTGCCGCCGTGACCATTTGCATGGCCGTCCGCCCGCCCATTGGCGCTTCCATTTGCCTTCCCGTTCGCAACCATCGCCCCATTTGCCTCGAGCGCCCCATTTTCCTCTGCGTGCTTGTGTTTCTTGTCTTTCCTCCCCATGACTCCCCCAATGATGGGTGCTCCATCCTAAAAGCTCGACACGCAGCGGAGAATCTTAGGGTGGGAAAGCACAACACCACACTACCCACTGTCATCTTGAGCGAGTCGCCTTAGCGGTGAGTCGAAGGATCTCCGGTTGTTCTTCAAACATCCGCCAGTCCGTCGCACCGCACACTCCTCGGCCCATTCCGCTTATCGGCGAAATCACCCCCCACGATTACCCCAATTGCGGCCCGCCCCAACTTTTCTGCAACACTTTCCGTGTCCCCGTGTTCAAACATGCAACCGTCGCACCGCTGCCAAGGGCGGGACATCCAATCCAGCGAACGAGGCTATCCAAATATGACCCGCCGAAAGATCACCACCCTGTTTGCCGCCACAGTTGCTTTGGCTCTTCCCTTTGCCCTGGCCGCATGTTCGCATCCGCAGCCGGTCGTTTACGCTCCCCCGCCCCCGCCTCCGCCCCAATTCAGCCCGGCAGCCCAGCAGGGATATCACGACGGTAATGAAGCTGCTCGCCGCGACATCGCCAAGGGACTGCAGCCCGACGTGCAGCGTCACCCCAGGTTCCGCAATCCACCCGTCCCTCCGCCGGTATTTGAGGAGTATCGTCACGGCTTCCGCGCAGGCTACGACCAGACCTTCCGCGGCGGACCTCCGCCTCCAGGCTACTAAGCAGCTCGATCTCCGGACTCGCAATCGCCAACACAGGCGGCGCCTGCCCGTGCCGCCTGTTCTCACTTTTGCTGCTTCGTTACTTCCAGTGTGCTCGTCACTTTTGTCCCGCGTACCGCTCCCGCCCACCGACCACCGACCACCGCCCACCGTCTCTCAGTAACGTGACGAACAAGGTTCGGCAAACCCTCCGCCCGCCCATCTGCACCTTCAACGCGCCGATAATCGAAACTGTGACCGCTCGCAATAATCTCGCCCTCTTAAACGACTACGCAACCTATCTTCGTGTGGAAAAAGGACTTCGCCCGCTCACTTGCGAGGCCTATTTGAGTGACTTGCGCATCTTTTCTGAGATCCTTGAAGACCGCAACGCCGTCCTCATCTCCGCCGTCGAGGCCGACGTCTCCGCCTTTCTTGACCACCTCCGCACCCACTCGATCGATTCCCGCTCCGCCGCGCGCAAGCTCAGTTGTCTCCGTGGCTTTTATAAGTGGCTTCTTCTCGATCGCCGCATTCATCACGATCCCACCGTCAACATTGAGTCGCCCAAGGCCTGGAAAGTCCTGCCCAAATCTCTCGCCGAGCCCGAAGTGACCGAAATGCTCGAGCGCGCTGCCCTCGCCGCCACGCATCCCCAGGCCAAGGCCACCGCGCTCCGCGACCGCGCCATTCTCGAGCTTCTCTATGCCGGCGGCCTCCGCGTCTCTGAGGTCACTGGGCTTTCGGTCAGCGATCTCGGCCTCGACTCCGGACGCGCGCAGGTTCGCGGCAAGGGCGACAAGGAGCGCATCGTCCCCCTCGGCCGCTCCGCCGTCCAGGCCCTCGAGCAATACCTCCGCGAGGGCCGCCCGCACCTCGAGCGCATCAGCACCGTGCGTAAAAAACGGCCTACACCCGGCGACCGTTCCAAGCTCTTTCTCTCGCTGCGCGGCATGCCCCTCACCCGCCAATGGATCTGGAGCCTCGTCAAGCGCTCGAACCACTCCACCAGCCCACACGGCCTGCGCCACAGTTGCGCCACGCACATGGTCGAGCACGGCGCAGACCTGCGCAGCGTGCAAATGATGCTCGGCCACGCCGACATCTCCACCACGCAGGTCTACACACACCTCGCTCTCGGCCGCCTTAAGGCCGTCCATCGCATGCATCACCCTCGCGGTGCGCGCCGCGTCGCCGAACCCGCTCCTGAAGCCGCCTCACTGCCCTCTCCGCGCCTCGGTCCGCAACTCGTCCAGTCCAGAGTTGAGCCGCGCAGCTCCAGCGAGGAAACTCAATGAGCATCACCGCCGCTCCGCCCGCGGGCTCACCGTCCTACACCCGGCACAAACAACGGGTGCCCCAGGTCCCGGTTTTTGGCGCCGGGGATAGCACGCCCCAGGACTCGCCACTTCCTGCAACGCCGGACGCTGCCAAACCCGCCGCTCCCAGAATCGCGGAATTGGTTGACGCCTACCTCCACGTCCTCTCCGCGGAGCGCGGCTCATCGGCCCACACCCTCCGCGCCTACCGCCGCGAGCTGCATGGCTTCGCTGCGTGGCTCGCGGACCAGCATCCCCGCCTCACTATCGCGCGCATCGAACACACGCACATCCGCTCTTACCTCGGCACGCTCTACGATCGCGGACTCTCCAAAGCCTCCGCCGCCCGCGCCCTCGCCTCCGTCCGCAGTTGGTTCAAATGGCTGGCCCGCAACCACCACATCGAGCAGAACGCAGCATCGCTCGTCTCTACGCCGCGCCTGCCCAAACATCTGCCCCGTGTGCCTTCCATCGAGCAGCTCAACCGCGTGGTCGATTCCGTGCTCGACGACGCCGCAAGCTGGCCCGCGCGCGACCGCGCCATCCTGGAAATGCTCTACGGCTGCGGCATCCGCAACGCCGAGCTCACTGCCCTCAACCTCGACGACATTCAATGGGCCAATGAGGCCATCCTGGTGCGCGGCAAAGGCCAAAAGCAGCGCTACGTTCCGTTGGGTGACACCGCCGCCCAGGCACTCCGCACCTACATCGCCGAGCGCGCCGCACGCCTCGCCGCGGCCAACGCCGACGCCCAGCCGGCTCTGTCGCGCCGAAGCCCCAGCGAAGGCGGACCCCTGTCGCGCCGTAGCTTCAGCGAAGGCGGAACGCCCGCCCTCTTCCTCAATCTGCAACTGCGCGGCCTTCAGAAAGGCGGCCAGGCGCGCCTCACCACGCGCAGCGTCGGCCGCATCGTCAAGCGCATCGCCATCCTGCGCGGCCTGCCGTCCGACGTCCACCCGCACACCCTGCGCCACGCCTTCGGAACCCACCTGCTTGAAGAAGGCGCCGACCTGCGCGCCATTCAGGAGCTCCTGGGCCACGAGCGCCTCTCCACGACCCAGCGCTATACCCAGCTCACCACCGCGCAGCTCACCGCCGTCTACGACCGCACTCACCCCCGCGCGAAATAGCGACGGTCCGCTCCCTTCTTCCCTCTTCGCTATTCCCTCGTCTCTATTCCCTATTCCCTGTTCCCTCGTCCCTATTCCCTGTTTCCTGCCTTTCTCATGCAACATCAACCGCCCCGCCCACATCAGATACAACGAGGGCAAAGATCATGACAAATTCTTTCGCTGAGAAACAAGCGGCAGTCGAGGACATTTTTCGCGACGTCAATCGCATCAAGTCCATCGTCACCGAAGCAGTAGAAGATGGCGTTGAAACGGCCCTTCGCGCCGTCAAACAGGGGCGCGCAACCGCCGAAGACGCCGTCCACGACGCTCGAAGGGCAATCAAACGCAATCCGTTGCAGTCGGCCGGCGTGATCCTTGGTATCGGCATTCTGCTCGGCGGGATCATCACTTTCCTCGCCTCGCGCCGTGACTGAGACTTCGGATCGGCTTCCGCGGAAAATTGGAATCCATACGCCTGATCGGCTGTCCTGCTGGCGGCTTGGTCGCAGGCGCGCCCTCGTGCGTTCAACAGAGGCACCGGGCAGGCTTGGATAGGACAAACGCCGATCTGCCCTTCTCGCCCCTGCCCGACGCTCAGGGATCGGCGATAGCTCGACTCCAATTCGACGAGTCTTGAATCAGGGCATGAGTTCACTCATGCCGCAACGGTCGCAGAAAGAGTCGCGGGCTTCAGCTCCTGCGCATGCCGTTGGAGGCGGGTTTTCAACTCCCCGGGTCCGCACCGGCAGCCCTTGTCAAGCCCCTGCACCCCAAAATAATTTTCCGGGCGCCCGTAACTCCTTTATTCCCTATTCCCTACACCCTATTCCCCGTTCTATCCAAGTTTGCCGATAATTACACCCTTTTGCGCTACGCTTGATCCGGAAATCCAAAAACGGGCTTTGAATTCTCTCAAGAGTTCACGGGCGGTCCGCACAATCGGGCCGCCCGCTGCTTTTTGTTCATGGGAGCCACGAGCCACGAACGGCCGCCCGCAACCTAAGTCTTTTAAAAGGCTAGGGTTGCGTATAAGCCATTTGGAATCATAGGGTTACAAGACCATTCAAAAGGTATAAGCCGTTGAAAACAAACCCTTTAGCCCCAAACATTGGGCGGGGGGATAGGAGCTACGAAATGTACAACGCATGTCGACACATCAAGTCCAGCGGGGATCGCTGCGAGTCTCCGGCCCTTCACGGAAAAAACTTCTGCTTCTTCCACGATCGCCTCCACACCGACGACCTCGCGGCCAAATTCGGCCCGCTCCGGCTCCCTGTCTCGGAGGACCTTTCCTCCATCCTCCTCGCCCTCAACCGCATCTCCTGCGCCATCATCGATTGCCGCATCGACGCGAGGCGCGCCGCGCAGCTCATCTGGATCCAGCAACTCGCTCTCCAGGTGGTCAACCGCCGGGATACCCGGAACGACGATTCCATCCAGACCATCGCGCAAGGCGCGTTGGGCGAAGAGCTTGCGCTTCCGCTCACCCTCTGCGAACCCGGCGGCGAATGCCAAACCTGCGCCCACAACACAATCTGCGCCAGGTCTCCCTACGCCGACCAATGCGAGACCGACGATGAGACTGAATACCAATATGAGCTCCAGGAATCAGCTGCTGCAGGCTCATGCCCCGGCGACGAGGATAAGGACGAAGAAGAAGAGGAGGAAAAGGAAGAAGGCGGCTCCGGCAGCGACTCAGAGGACGATGACGGCGAAGAAGATGAGGACGGCGAAGAAGAAGACGAGGACGACGAAGAGGAGAAAAAGGAAGAAGGCGGCTCCGGCGGCGACTTAGAGGACGATGACGGCGAAGAAGACGAGGATGACGGAGATGAAGACGAGGACGACGAGGATCAGGACGACGAGGACTGCCCGGACAACGAATCCACCGAGGAACTGGTCGCCAGCGCGAAGTATCTCGAGTCCCTCACCGCCTCGTTGAAAAATGGCGATATGCGCCAGCTCAAGCGTTTGCTTAAGGAATGAATCCCCCACGATCGTCATCTGAAGTGTCATCCTGAGCGAGTCACGCGGAGCGTGACGAGCCGAAGGACCTGCATTCGTGGCGGAAAATGAGCGAAATTCGCTCCGGCGCTACGTCGAGTAGTCCGCGTTGATGTGAATATACTGTTCCGTCAGGTCCGTCGTCCAGAACACGCACGACCCCTGCCCCTGGTTGAGTTCAATCGAAATTGAGAACTCTCGCTGGCTGATGTACGTGTGGGCTGCGGCTTCGTCAAACTCCGCTGCTCGCCCGCCATCACGGCAAATTTGCAGCTCGCCGAAGCGAATGTCGATGCGTGCCGGGTCCACCTGCGCGCCGGAGTAGCCGATCGCCGCCGCCAGCCGGCCCCAGTTCGGATCGCAGCCGGCCCACGCCGTTTTTACGAGAGGAGAATGAGCAATCGCCTTCGCCACGCGAAGCGCATCGGCGTTGCTTGCCGCGCCGCCAACGCGCAGCTCCACCACATGCGTCGCGCCCTCGCCGTCGGCCACCACCTGTCGCGCCAGCGAAGTGCACACATCGGTCAGCGCGGCCGCAAACGCCGCGTCGCCTGCGCCGATCTTCACGCCGCTGGCGCCAGAAGCGAGCAAGAGCACGGTGTCGTTCGTCGAAGTGTCGCCGTCGACCGAAATTCTGTTGAAGCTGACCTCAACCGCTGCCTGCAGGTAGCCGTCAAGATCGGAGGGCTCAATGGCCGCGTCCGTGAGCACGTATACGAGCATCGTCGCGTGGGGCACAAGCTGCGGATGGATCATCCCCGAGCCTTTGCCGAAGGCCGCAACCCGCACCTCGCGCGCGGCTCCCTCTGGGCCCTTCAACTCGAGCCGCGCGAAAGCCATCTTTTCCACCAGATCCGTTGTCAGGATCGCGTGCGCCGCATCCGAAAAATCGCTCGGCTCCGAGCCCACACTCGCAGCCAGCACCGGCAACGCGGCAATCAGCTTCTCCGCCGGCAGCGGAACGCCAATAATCCCGGTCGAGGACGGAAACACCTCTTCCGCGCGGCAGCCGAACGTCTGCGCAACAGCAGTGCAGGTTTCCCGCGCGGCGCGCAGGCCAGCCTCACCCGCGGCGCAATTGGCATTTCCGGCATTGATGGCGGCCACGCGTACCCGGCCGCCGGTCGCGCTCAAATGCTCCTTGTCGATAATCAACGGCGCGGCAATCACGCGGTTCGACGTAAACGCAGCCGCGGCGCTGGCCGGTGCGTCCGCCACGATCAACGCGAAGTCCGGCCGCCCGCTGGCCTTCAGGCCGGCTTTCACGGCTCCAAATCGGAACCCTTTGGGGATGGTGTGATTCGATAGGTCGCTCATGCGGTCAAATCCCATTTAATCCAGCCCATTTAATCTAGCAGGTGAG
>Ga0181535_10004476_pt1 | contig 15509 bp, 15 predicted proteins | sample PEATcosm2014_Bin_44_FD_119774 | JGI IMG/M metagenome (GOLD analysis project Ga0181535, IMG submission 119774) | Peatland microbial communities from MTU Mesocosm Facility, Houghton, MI, USA - PEATcosm2014_Bin17_30_metaG | ecosystem: Environmental > Terrestrial > Soil > Wetlands > Peat | place... | reverse complement strand
TCGGCCACCGTCACCCCCAGCACCGGCCGCCCGACCGCGAGCGCGATGCCGTGAGCGAGCGCCAGCGCGGCACGGATCCCGGTGAAGCTGCCCGGACCCACCGTCACCGCCACACCGTCCAAGGCGGCGGCTTGCAGTCCGGCTTCGCGCAGCACCGCGCGCGCCAGGGCAGGCAGGGCGGTGGCGTAGCCGCGACCACCCTCTTCGCACCGCTCGGCCCGCACCGCCCCGTCCGCCAGCACGGCGGCAGAACAGCGCGCCAGCGACGCATCCAGTCCCAGGATCAGCATGGCGGGAAACCTAGTCCCGGAACGGGGTCCGGGACCAGACCGGCTCAGAGCAGCAGGCAGGCCTCGTCGAAACTGAAGCGCGGTGAGCGCGGATGCACCCCCGCCGGGTCGCCATGACCGATATTGACCAGGAAATTGCTCTTCCAGCCGCGGTCGGACAGGAAGGCGGTGTCCACCAGGGATTTGTCGAAGCCCGACATCGGTCCGCAATCCAGCCCCAGTGCCCGGGCCGCGAGGATCAGATAGGCGCCCTGCAGCGTGCCGTTGCGGAACGCCGTCTCCTGCGCCAGATCGTAGTTGCTGCTGAACCACGACTTGGCGTCGGCGTGCGGGTAAAGCTTCGGCAGGTGATCATAGAAATGCGGGTCGTGCGCGACGATGGCGGTCACCGGCGCGGCCATGGTCTTGTCGACATTGCCCGCCGACAGCGCCGGCCGCAGCTTCTCCTTCGCCTCCTGCGTGCGCAGGAACAGGAACCGCGCCGGCGAGCTGTTGGCCGAGGTCGGGGCCATCTTCAGCAACTCGAAGACCGCCCGCAGCTCGTCGTCGGTGACGGGCTGGTCGGTCCATTTGTTGTGCGTGCGCGCGTCCCGGAACAGCAGGTTCAGTGCGGCATCGTCGAGCGGCATAGGGGTGTCCTTTCGATCGTTCGATATCGAACAATGTCCCCGGAGATAGGCACCGCGCGCCGCCGTGCAAGGGGGAGCCGGTCAGAAGGCGACCTGCTCCACCGCCACCACCTCCGGCACGTAGTGGCGCAGCATGTTCTCGATGCCGTGCTTCAGCGTCGCCGAGGAGGACGGGCAACCGCTGCACGCGCCCTGCATGTGCAGCCGGACCACGCCGTCGCGGTAACCGCGGAACACGATGTCGCCGCCGTCGCCGGCCACCGCCGGGCGCACGCGGGTGTCCAGCAGTTCCTTGATCTGGGCCACGATCTCGGCGTCCGCCGGATCGACATCCTCGTCGGCGTCCTCGCCCTCGCCTTCGATGACCGGACGGCCGGCGATGAAGTGTTCCATGATGGCGCCGAGCACCTGTGGCTTCAGCGCCTGCCAGGGGACGTCCTGGCCCCTGGTCACGGCGATGAAATCGGCGCCGAGGAACACCCGCACCACGCCGGGCAGGGCGAACAGGGCGACGGCGAGCGGACTGCGCCCGGCCGCCTCGGCGGAGGCGAAATCGGCGGTGGCGGCCCCCATCACGTCCCGCCCGGGCAAGAACTTCAGCGTGGCGGGATTGGGCGTGCCTTCGGTCTCGATGAACATGATGGGAACCCCGGGTTGGTGGCTGCGCGGCCAGGTCCGCTTAACAGGACCCGCCGAGTCCTCTTGACATATCGACGAAACGGACGGGAAAGCAAGAGACTCCCGCGTCGGCGCGACCGGGGGCCAGCCATGAAATTCCGGGATCCCCTGGTTTTTCTTCGGCCCGGCGGATAGACGATGGGCTCTGAACGGCCGGTGGAGGCAGGGATGGCGCGTGCGCTCAACGTCGCGGTCCAGATGGACCCGATCGAGACGATCAACATCGACGGCGATTCCAGCTTTGCCCTGATGCTCGCCGCCCAGAAGCGCGGCCATGCGCTGTGGCACTATGAAGTGAAATACCTCACCCTGCGCGAAGGCGTGCTGAAGGAAGGCGCGCATCGCGAGCAGCGGCTGTTCGCCCGCGCCCGTCCGGTCACCGTGCAGCGGGTGCGCAACGACCACTACCGGTTCGGCGAGCCGGTGCTGCTCGACCTCGCCACGATGGACGTGGTGCTGATGCGCCAGGACCCGCCCTTCGACATGGCCTACATCACCGCCACCCACATGCTGGAGCACATCCACCGCGACGACGGCAGCGGCACCCTGGTGGTGAACAACCCGGTATCCGTGCGCAACGCGCCGGAGAAGCTGCTGGTGATGCACTTTCCGGAGCTGATGCCGCCCACCATGGTGACCTGGGACGTCGAGGCCATCCGCGGCTTCCGCGCCACCCACAAGGACATCGTGGTGAAGCCGCTGTTCGGCAACGGCGGCTCGGGCGTGTTCCTGATCCGCCACGACGACCCCAACCTGAACGCCCTGCTGGAGATGCATTTCGCCCGCTCGCGCGAGCCCCTGATGGTGCAGCGCTACGAGCCGGCGGTGCGCCAGGGCGACAAGCGCATCATCCTGATCGACGGCGAGGCGGTCGGCGCCATCAATCGCGTGCCGCCGGCCGGCGAGGCGCGCAGCAACATGCATATCGGCGGGCGGGCCGAGAAATCGGCGATGACCGCGCGCGACCTCGAGATCTGTGCCCGCATCGGGCCGACGCTGCGGCAGCAAGGCCTGATCTTCGTCGGCATCGACGTCATCGGCGACTGGCTGACCGAGATCAACGTCACCTCGCCCACCGGGATCCAGGAAATCGACCGCTTCGACGGCACCGACCTGGCCAGCGTGGTGTGGGACGCGATCGAGGCCAGGCTGGGAACGGCGCGGCCCGGCCGGACCGGCACATCGGCGCCATGACCCAGGACCCCTTCGTCGTGCCCGAGGATGCCAGCGCGGCGGATGCCATCGCCGCGCTGGCCGACGATCTGTCCGTGCTCGACGACTGGGAGGAACGCTACCGCTACATCATCGACCTCGGCCACAAGCTGCCGCCGTTTCCGGAGGCCTGGGCGGACGACGCGCACCGCGTGGCGGGCTGCCAGAGCCGGGTGTGGATGGAGGCGGCGCTGCGCGACGGGCGGATGTACTACGCCGGCGTGTCGGACGCGGCGATCGTGTCCGGGCTCATCGCCATGCTGCTGCGGGTCTATTCCGGCCGCACCCCGGCCGAGATCGCCGCCACCGACCCGGTGTTCCTCAAGGAACTCGGGCTGCTCGAGGCGCTGTCTACCAACCGCGGCAACGGGATCGCGGCGATGGCGCGCAAGGTGCGGGAGGTGGCGGCGCTGCACGGCGCGCCGGCCTGATCCGGCTCACTGCGCCGGATAGACCCGCTGGGTGGTGATCTGGTCGGGCGGCCCGGGCGGCTGCGGCCAACCCTTCCGCCCGCAGCCCGCCAGCAGCAGCGCCAGCATCACCAGCAGAACCGCGGTCCTCATGCCAGCGCCTCCAGCCAGCGCGCGGCCTGCCGCGCCACGTTCGCCGGCGCGGTGCCGCCGTAGGACGTGCGCGAGCTCACCGACGCCTCCACCGTGAGCACCGAGAACACTTCCGCCGTGATGCCCGGCTCGTCGGCCTGCATGTCGGCGAGCGTCAATCCCGCCAGATCGACACCCTTCGCCTCCGCCCGCGCCACCAGCCGGCCGGTGACGTGGTGGGCGGTGCGGAACGGCAGTTTCAGGACGCGCACCAGCCAGTCCGCGAGGTCGGTCGCGGTGGCGAAGCCGGAGGCGGCGAATTGGCGCATCCGCGCGGTGTCCGGCGTCATGTCGCGCACCATGCCGGCGGTGGCGGCGAGACAGAGCGCCCAGGCCTCGGCGGCATCGAACACCGGCTCCTTGTCTTCCTGCATGTCCTTCGCATAGGCCAGCGGCAGGCCCTTCATCACCGTGAGCAGGCCCACCAGCGCGCCGTTGACCCGCCCGGTTTTCGCCCGCACCAGCTCGGCGGCGTCCGGGTTGCGCTTCTGCGGCATGATCGAGCTGCCCGTGGTGTAGGCGTCCGACAGCCGGATGAAGCGGAACGGCGCGCTGCACCAGATGACGATCTCCTCGGCCAGGCGCGACAGGTGGACGGCCGAGATCGCGGCGGCGGCGAGGAATTCCATGGCAAAATCGCGGTCCGACACGGCATCCAGCGAATTCGCCGCCGGCCGGTCGAAGCCGAGGGCCGCGGCGGTCGCGTCGCGGTCGAGCGGGAAGCTGGTGCCGGCCAGCGCCGCCGCGCCGAGCGGACATTCGTTCAGCCGCCGCCGGCAGTCGGCGAGCCGGCCGCGATCGCGGCAAAACATCTCGACATAGGCCAGCAGGTGGTGGCCGAAGGTGACGGGTTGGGCCGTTTGCAGATGGGTGAAACCGGGCATCGGGTCGGCGGCGTGTTCGGCGGCGCGGCCGGCGAGCGCACGCATCAGGTCGGCGACCTGGCCGTCCAGGCCGTCGATGGCGTCGCGCACCCACAGGCGGAAATCCGTCGCCACCTGGTCGTTGCGGCTGCGACCCGTGTGCAGGCGCTTGCCGGCCTCGCCGACGCGGGCGGCAAGGCGCGCCTCGATGTTCATGTGGATGTCTTCCAGCGCCGCATCGAACGGAAACTGTCCGGCCTCGATCTCGGCCGCGATCTCGTTCAGCCCACCGCGGATTTCCCCCTCGTCGGCGGCGGTGATGATGCCCATCTTCGCCAGCATGGCGGCGTGTGCCAGCGAGCCCCGGATGTCCTGGCGCCACAGCTTGCGGTCGAAGCCGATGGAGGCATTGATTTCCTGCATCACCACCGAGGGTCCGGCGGCGAACCGCCCGCCCCATTGCATGTTGGCCTTGGCGTCAGGGAGGTCGGGCTTGTCGCTCAAGAGAGGCATTCCCAGGGGTTGCGGGGCATGAGACGGCGCGCGCTGCTCATCCTCGGGGCGGCGGCGGCGGGCGGGAGCCTAGCGGTCGCGTGGCGCCTAGGCAAACCGGTCGTCCATGCGCCGCTGACGCCGCCCGCCCCGCCCGGGCCGCCGCTGCTCGGCATCGAGGCGCTGCAACTGGTCGACCCGCCGGTGCCGCTGCCGCCGGCAGCCCTGGTGGATGGGGCGGGCGCCGTGCACGGCGTTGCCGAGTTCGCCGGTTCGGGCCTGGTCATCAACCTGTGGGCGACCTGGTGCGTGCCGTGCGTGGCGGAAATGCCGGCGCTCGCCGTGCTGGCGGAGCGGCTGAAGGATTCTTCCATTCGCGTGCTGCCGGTGTCCTCCGACCGGGGCGGGGCGCCGGTGGTGGCGAGCTACTTCCACCAGCACGGCATCGAGGGCTTGCCGATCTGGCTCGACCCGAAGGGGGAGGCGGCGCGGATCTGGGGCGTGCAGGGCATTCCCACCACCATCCTGGTCGATCGCGAGGGGCGCGAACGCGGCCGGCTGGAAGGCGCGGTCGATTGGGCGAGCGACGCCGCGGTGGCCGAGATCAGACGGCTGGTCGGGTAGCGGCGGCCGCGCATCCGCGGCCGGGCGCTCGGGCAAGGCGAGGTTCCTCAGGCGGGCCGTGTCATCCAATCACCCCGGTGCCGGAATCACGCTTGCGGCGGCTGGGACGCCAACGGATATTACGCGACGCGTTACTTCCGGCCCGACTGCGAACGACCTTGGAGGGTTTCCCATGAACTGGTCTGCCCGTCGCGTAAACGCGCTGGCGAGACAACTCGGCGGCCGGCGATACCTGGAGATCGGGGTGTCGTGGGGGGAGACGTTCCGTGATGTCGAAGTGACCGAGCGGACTGGAGTGGATCCGGAGTTCAGACTTGATACACGCGAGCTATCTAACGAATTTACGCGGTTTTCGGAAAAAACGAGTGATGACTTCTTTAATTCCGAACCATTGTTTCCGCCCTATGATGTCATATTCATCGATGGCCAGCATGCGTTCGCGCAGGTTTGTCGGGATTTCTCGAATTCATTACTCCGCACACATCGCAGGTCCGCGATCCTGCTCGATGATACCCTGCCTAACGATGTTTATTCGACTCTGGATAACCCGACAGACGCCGTGCGTTACAGGAGAGCAACGGGCGATCTCGACGGATCATGGCATGGCGACGTCTTCAAGGCGGTGTTCTACATCCACGATTTTTGGCCTGGTCTGAACTACCGCACAATCATCGGCTCCGGGAATCCCCAGACCCTGGTTTGGCGCGCCGGCGGCGTGCATCGCGCGCCGCTGTTCAACGACCTGGAGCGGATTTCCCGCTTAACCTATTTCGATCTGCAGGAACATCTGGACGTGTTGCAGATGGTTCCCGAAGACGAGGCCATCGCACTGTGCGTGACGGAAATCCAGGCGCTTTGACAGCGCCTGTTGGGTCTTTTGCGCGCCGGTGGTGCCGCGCGGCAAGGACGGGAGCCCAAACAACAACCTCGACGCGGGCTCTCCAGGTGACGTGACGGAAGAACGATATGACAATAGAGTATACTAAAGACATTCTCAAAGACCTCATCGCTGCACAGGGGCATGAGATAGGAGATTTCACATATGGTGTTCCAAGTATTATTTGGGGAGGGGCGGATTGTAGGGTACGTATAGGGAAATATTGCTCGATAGCACATGGCGTGGCGATTTACCTCGGGGGGAACCACAGAACGGATTGGATAACGACATATCCATTTACGACCATTAACGATACTTGGCCCGAGGCTTCCGGAATCGGAGGACACCCTCAAAGTAATGGGAGTGTTATTATTGGAAATGATGTGTGGCTGGCTAACTACTGCTCCATCATGTCCGGCGTTTCGATAGGCGACGGGGCGGTTGTCGCCGCCTACTCCGTTGTCACCAAAGACGTGCCCGCTTATGCGATCGTCGGCGGGAATCCGGCCAGGGTCATCCGGTACCGGTTCGATGAGGAGGTGATCGGTCGTCTGCTGCACATCAAGTGGTGGGATCGTCCCGAAAGCGAGGTGAGAAAGCTGGTTCCCTACCTGGTGTCCGGAGACATCGAGACGTTTCTTTCGATGGCGGAAGGGGCGGTGCCGTTGGTCAATTATAATGAAACCGGTGGCTGGAATCTGACACTTGATGCGGGCTGCGAACGGCAGCGCTGATTTCGGCAGCGCCGGCGCGGCGGCGGTTCCACCCGTCTGACTTTCACCCCTGGCGTCGAAACACTGGCACTTGAAAAGGTGGCGCGAATGACCGAGCAGAATGACGAGCCTGAACAGCGCTCCGCTATAGAAATAATTCGTGAAGGCGTGGCGCTTGCTCAGGCGCAGGATTTTGCGGGGGCATTGCGATCGGTGGACCTTGCTATTCATTTGGGCGGATCTGATGTCGTTGTGCAGCATACCGCGGGCGTAATCTATGGAATGCTTGGGATGCACGACGAATCCTTGAAGCATCTGTTCAAGGCATTAGAAATTGATCCGAATTTCTACTACACCAAGGTGCATATTGGTTTGATATTTGAATCGCTCGGCCAGTTGGAAACCGCACTGGAATGGTTCGACAAGGCGATCGCTTCCGACCCGAAGGAGGTGGCGCCATACGAGAAGGCCGGACTCCTTGAAAGTTTTCGTGGCCGTCACGACCGCGCCGTGGAGCTGTTCACACGGGCCTGCGCCCTGATGCCGGACGATGCGCGGCTGAACTCGCACAAGGCAGCCTGCGAGAAGGCGGCCATCGCCGCAGACGCTGCCGCTGCGTTGTCCGCGCAGTTGAGCGCCCCGCCCATGACCTCCGGCGCTCCGATAGCGAGTTCGCACCAAAACGTGCCGCCGCCATGGTCGCGGGTGAGGCTCCTGCGCGTCGACCACTTCCCCGGGGTCAGCGCGGCCTTCGACGAGATCGTCGAGGGAATGGCTTACGCGTTGCACGCCTTGGGGGTGACCGTCGATGTGGCGTTCAATGCGCCGCTGACGGGGGGCGCCGTAAACATCGTCATCGGCGCCCACGGGATTCCGTTTCGCCGGGGATTTCCAGCCTTGCCCAAGCGATCGATCATTTTGAATCTGGAGCCGCCGGGCAGCCTGGCGGTGCAGACCCAGGCCTACGAGCAACTCCTGCAATCGTATCCCGTTTGGGAATACAGCGATAAAAATTTCGAGCTGCGAAAATCCGCCGGTCAATCCAATTTTGTGAAATTCGACATCGGATATACGCCTCAGTTGACGCGAATCAAAGAGGCTGAGAATCACGACGTCGATGTGTTGTTCTACGGTTCAGTGAACGATCGCAGGAAACAAATTCTCGACCGGATCGAGGCCGCGGGGCTACGGGTGCATCGTGCTTTTGGGAAATTCGGCGCCGAGCGTGACGAGATGATTTCTCGGTCAAAGATCGTTTTGAATGTGCATTATCACCTGGATAGTATTTTTGAGATCGTGCGCTGTTCGTATTTACTGTCGAACAAGAAGGCGGTGGTCTGCGAAGTCGGAAGCGGTACCGAGATACCTGCCGACCTGCGAAGCGCCGTTGTGGGTTGCGCGTATGAAGACCTGGTGGGCGCCTGCGTTTCGCTGGCGCGATCCGAAGATGCGCGGCGCCGCGTGGCTGAGCGCGGCTTCGAACTGTTCAGCAAGCGGGATCAAGCGTCGCTGATCGCCCGGGCGATGGCAGAGACGACGTGGACTTAGCGCGGTCAGGTGGAGGCGGCGCGATCCCGGCGATCCGCCAGCACCAGCCCGCGGTACTTCATCACGTTCTCAGCACGACTGATCTTGCCGCTGGTGGTCTTGACCAGCCATCCCTGTTCGACCAGTCGAATATCCTCACATGCCAGCCCGACCTCGTCCATCACGGCGGCGTTGATCGCGCGGATCAGGTCCCCGCCGGCGACATCGCCGGCCCGTTCGGCGACGACGACCAGCCGCTCCGAACCGACGGCGTCGACGTAATCCCCGAACGCGACGGCCCGGCCGGGCTTGACGCCGGGCACGGCGGACACCGCCGCTTCGACGTCATGGGCGAATATGTTCTTGCCATTGACGATGATGAGGTCCTTGCGGCGGCCGACGACGAACACCTCGCCGCCGTCGATAAAGCCGACATCTCCCGTCCGGTAGAAGCCGTCGAAGAAAGCCGCCTCTGTCGCTTCGACATTGTTGTGGTAGCCATTGAACAGGAACGGCGCCGCCACGCAAAGCTCGCCGGTCTGACGTTCCGGCATGAACGCGCCGTCACGCAGCACGGCAACATCGCAGCCGTCGAGCGGCCGCCCGTTGGACAACAGCGTCACCGCCCGCCCGCCGGCATCCGGTGGCGCGACGGCCCCCATGTGCTCGATGCAGCCGCTGTCCACCGTAAGGCGGCGGACCGCGGTCCCGATCGATGACTGGCTGACCGCAAACACCGTTTCGGCCATCGCGTAGCAGGTGAGCAAGGCCTCGGCGCCAATCCCCCAAGCCCCGAAGCGGCGCAGAAACGCGTCGAATGCCGCCGGCTTGCATGGCTCCGAACAGTTGATGACGGCGATGAGGGACCGCAGGTCGTACTGCCGCTCGTCGCGGTATGCGCGCGCCAGGTGCATGAAGGCAAAGTTGGGGAGCCAGGCATGAGTGGCGTGGTACGATTCGATTGCCTCGAAGAACAGCCCGGGCCGGGCGATCCAGGAGAACGGATCGAGCGAGGCGATCGGAACTCCGCTCCACAACGGCAGCAGAAAGCTGGAGATCAGCCCCATGTCGTGATACAGCGGCAACCAGGTTGCAATCCTGGCGTCGGCGACCTGGTCCAGCGCCAAAGCTCCCTGGTAGGCGGCAAGCTGCCGGACGATGGCCGTGTAGGTCAGCACCACGCCCTTCTTCAGGCCCGTCGTTCCGGAGCTGTGCTGCAGCAAGGCCGGGGCATCGCCGGGTTGCACGATGAGCCCGTCGAGCGGCGCCTCCGACTCGACGGCAGAGAGCGGCAGAACCGCGGCGCCGCTGCCGTATGCGTGGGCGCGGATGATCTCGACCAGATCGTCGGAGGCCACCACCGCCGCCGGCTGGCACAGGCCGAAGACAGCCCGGTGCTGCCGCCAGTAGAGATCCGCGTCCTGCTTGGCATTGGGGTGCGGCAGGAAGCCCGGCACCGTCCCAGCCAGCATGGCGCCAACGAAGGCGGCGTGGGCATCCAGCCCGTGCCGCACGACCAGCAGCACGGTGTCGCCCCGACGGGCGCCGTGGCGAGCGAGCATCGCGGCGAATTGCTGAGCGCGCCGCATGAAGTCGCCGATGCTGGCGGGCTGCCAGACCTCGCCATCATGGAAGACGCCGAACAGCCGGTCCGGAGTGTGCCGTGCCCGGCGCAACACGGGATCGAGGAACGGATTCATGACGTCTCAAGCCGCTTCCGGCGTGGCCCGGGGACAGAATTCCCTCGCGCTCGACGCGACGCGGCGGTCACGGGGCGGTGGCCAGCTTGCGCCGGATCAGCGCCACCAGGTCGCCGAGCTGGCGGATCTCGTCCATGTCTCGGCTTTTGAAGCGGATGCCGAACCGCGCTTCGATCTCCAGGATGATTTCGACGTGCCGGAACGAATCCCAGCCGACCACATCGCGGGACGAAAGCTCAGGCGACAGCCGGATGTCGTCGCGACCGAACACGGTGCGGAAAATCGGTCCAAGCCGGTCGTAAATGTCCGCTTCCACCATCGCTCCTCTCGCGCGCGGGTCGCCCACGGTTGGATCCTGCCGTCGGCATGGCGCCAACGACCCGGCGAGCCATCATAATGCAGGGGGTCAGCCGGTGCCTAGGGGCCGGCTCCGCCGCCCGTTGAAACACGACCCAATCCGTTGGCGGGCATGGCAGGATCTGCTATCCACGCACGTCGTCCCGAACTGGACATCCCTGTCGGCGACTGGGAGACGCTGCCGAGATGTTGGAGCCGAATCAAATTGGCCTGCCACACGACGCGCCGCTCGTCTCGCTCCAGGATACCCTGGCGAAGCTCGACGACATCATCGATCTCGCCAAGGCCGGACGCAGGGAGGAGGCGATGCAGGCCCTGCACGAACCGCTCAACCAGCACTCGGATTCCCCCATCGTCCTGCACAAGGCGGGCGTCGTACAGTCGGTATGCGGCGCGGTGGACCAGGCGCTGGAGACGTTCCAACGCGTGTTCGATCTGCTGCCGGCGTTCCATTACACCGAAATCGAGATCGGCGGCATCCATGCCAGTCGCGGCAATTTCGAGGAAGCGCTGCGGTGGTTCGAGAGGGCCATCCAGTCCGAACCGACCTATGTCATTTCGCACCTTCGTGCGGCCGCCATGCATCGCCGTCTCGGCGACCATCGCCGCGCGCTGAGGCTGCTGGAAGTCGCCCATTCGCTCGACCCGACGAACCGCCTCGTGCTCGACGATCTTGCCGACGTGCTGATCTACCACAGCCAACGTCAGGATGCCGCGCACCTCTACGAAACCGTCGTGTTCACGCCAGCGGCGACGTCGACGCAGCAGATCAGGTACCTGACGCTGCTGACCGAGCTGGGTCAATACGAACGCGTCATCGCCGCCGCTGCCCGCATGGACACGAGCCGAGCGGAGGATATCCACTTCCTTGCCGCCCTGCTGACCGGGCAATCCAGGCTGGCCATCCGGTACGACCGCGAGCACGTGATCGAAGCGGCAAAGGCGAAGGAAGCTTCTGCGGTGTGGCGCTCGGCCGAGGCGACCATGAGCGAACTGAAGCAGGCCATCGTCGAGCGCCGCCCGTTCTCGCTCATCCGGCTGGGCGACGGCGAAGGCCGGCTGCTCGCGTCTTGGGACGCCTCGGTGGCCCAGGACATGACGGTTGCCGAACGCGACACGATGGGCGGCTCGATCTGGCACAACTGGTTCAATCGCGACCTGTCGCGGGAGCAGCCCGAGTATATCGATGCGCTCCGGCGTGCGATCACGGCCAGCGTCGCGCAGGCCGATCTGGTCGGCGTGACGGCGGCCTCGCGCTTCATCGTTGACCATCGCCATTTCGGCTACCTCGCCTGGCTGAACGACTGGGTCGATAGTCTTCGCCCGCCGTCGGCCCATGGCGGGCTCACCGACGCACTTGTGCATCTGCGCCTGCACGAACTCAGCCCGGGCTGCGCCGAACTGCTCGGCGGCCTCGACTTCCTGGGCCTGATCGGACCGCATGAACAGCTGGCGGAGAAGCTGCGGCACCGCTTCGGCATCGCCAACGTCGTGGCCTATCCGGTGCCCGGCGAAATGCGGCTTCCCGATCATCTGCGCCCGGCCGGGCAGAAACCCCATTTCCCCGACCGCTACCACGATCTGCTCAACGAGATCCGCGTGCCCTCGCGCGGCGCGGTGTTCCTCATCGCCGCTGGCCTGTTGGGCAAGGTCTATTGCGGTCGCATCAGGGAGCTGGGTGGCATCGCCATCGATATCGGTTCGCTCGCGGATGCCTGGATGGGCGTCAACACGCGGCCCGGCCAGTTCGACGACGCGGCGGCCTGGACGCTGGGGGAAGCCGCCGCACCGTGCCCCGACCTGCCCGCCTCGCCGGAAGAGTCGATGGTGGTGGCCGAACGCGCAGAGCAGGCGGGAGACTTTGCCAAAGCGCAATCGATCTGGGCTGACATCCGGCGGCGACATCCCAGCTTCGCTCCGGCCTACCTGAGTGCGGCGATCTGTGCGCGCCGGCTGCGCCGCAACGACGAAGCCGACCGTCTCCTGCGCGACGCCCTCGAGCGATGCCCGGATCACTACAGGGTGGCGATCGAGTACGCCTGGAATGCTTATTACCGGTTCGACTTTGCCGAATCGCTGGAACGCTGGGGTCGCGTCAACGTCGAATTCCCGCAGGCGACGTCCGGACCTGCCGGCATCGGTTTGTCGCTGATCAAGTTGCGGCGCCTGGACGAGGCCGAGGTCTTCCTGCAAAGCGCGGTGACGCGGTTCCCCAACGACGCCGACGTTGCCGTCGTGCTGGCCGAAGTATCGAGTGCGCGCCAGGACTGGGCAGCGGCCATGGCGCGTTGGCGTGAGCTGCGCTTGCGATTTCCGGGCCATGAGAACGTCGAGCGCGGCTTCAGCCGCACCGCGTGGAATCTGCAGCTCGAAGGCATCGACGACACGCAGACCAGCGACGCCGCGCCCGGCGCGGCCGCCAGAGTGCCGCAAGAGGTCAACGAGATCGGTCAGGTCCAGATCGAGCGACTCGACGACCCGGCGGCGCGCGCGCTCGTGCTGGCGTTCGAAAGCCTCGGCGAAAACTGCGAATTCGGCCTCGTGCAGCGGCATTTCGATGCCGAGCCGCTCAGCCTGCTGCGGTGGACCTACGTGCACGCGGACAAGCTCGTGGCGATGCTCAACGCCCGCTTTGACGGGCTCGGCGAACTTCGGCACACCCGGATCGAGCTGACCGGCTGGAAAGAGTACTTCATCGTCGACCAGAAGTTCGGGCTTGGCCTGCACACATTCATCAACGAGGGCGAAGTCGATGCGGACACGCTGTTGCACAAGCAGTCAGCGCGGGTGCGCTGGCTGCGCGACCGGTTGATCGAATCGCTCGAGGACAGCAGCAAGATCTTCATGTACAAATTCCACAGCGCTGCCTCCGAAGACCTGGCGCGGCAGTTGCACGCCGGCGTGCGGCGCTATGGTCCGAACACCCTGCTGTGCATCTGGCAGAGCGACATGAACAACCCGGCAGGTTCGGTCAGGCAGCAGGCCGATGGATTGCTCTACGGCTATATCGACCGCGTGAACCCCGTCGTCGGGCCGTATGGCGAGAGCTGGGACATCCTGTTCGACCAATGGCTGAGCATCTGTCGCAATGCGCTCCGGCTCAGCGCCGGCGCCGGGGCTTGACGCCAACGCCGGCAGGTCAGATGCCGTATAACCGTTCCGGCTCGCCGGGTGTTGCCGCGGGACGATAGTCGATGTGTCGCAACAGTTCGTCCCAGGTCTGATCGGACAGCCACCATCCCGCCTCGGTCTGTCGGGCGAGGCTGACCATCCCGACAAGCGGCGACAGCGTCTCGTCGATCTGCAATGGGCGCTCCGGCGCGATCTCGATCAGCAGGATGCGGAAATCCAGGGTTGGGAACCGCGTGCGCAGGCGGGCGACCAGCCGATTGACCTCAGTGGCCGTCAGCGATTCCCGCAGCGCTCTGTCCCACGCGAGGTCGGTCGCCAGTCCCGCCCGCACGAACAGCACCGTGCCAGGCATTTCGCAGACGTCACGCAGGCGCTGCATCTTGTGCAACAGCTTGGCGCGGCAACTGGCCACCAAGCCGGCGGAAAACCGGACCGCTCCACCCGGATCACGCGGAAATTCGTGGTGGTACAGCACGTCATATGCGCTACAGCGGACCGAGGTTCCGTCCTTGGCGGCGACCATCTCCGTGCCGAGGCGCGCACCGTCATCATCGAGGACCGCATTCAAGCTGTCCCAGGGCGTCACCAGCCAGTCGAACGGAGCCTTGGCGTCGTAGCGTCCGGTACGCCGAAAATGCCAGGCGGGCTCACACGTCGCGCCGATGCTGATCATGTGGTCGAAGGTGACGCCGGCAAACATTATGGCTCCCGCTCACCGCGTCGGCCGCGGCGGATCCTGCGTGTAGTCATAAAACCCCCGCCCGCTCTTGCGCCCCAGCCAGCCCGCCTCGACGTATTTCACCAGCAACGGGCAGGGCCGGTACTTGCTGTCCGACAACCCTTCATACAGCACTTGCATGATGCTCAGGCAGGTGTCCAGGCCGATGAAGTCCGCCAGCTCCAGCGGTCCCATCGGATGGTTCGCCCCCAGCCGGAGCGCGTTGTCGATCGCCAGGACCGGGGCCACGCCCTCATACAGCGCATAGACCGCCTCGTTGATCATCGGCACCAGGATGCGGTTGACGATGAAGGCCGGGAAATCCTCGGCCACCGCCGTGGTCTTGCCCAGCCGGTGCGCCAGCGCCAGGGTCACCTGAAAGGTCGGCTCGTCGGTGGCGATGCCGCGGATGATCTCCACCAGCTTCATCACCGGCACCGGATTCATGAAGTGCATGCCGATGAATTTTTCGGGCCGGTCGGTGGCGGCGGCGAGCCGGGTGATCGAAATCGACGAGGTGTTCGAGGCGATCAGGCAGGAGCCCTTGAGATGCGGCGTCAGGGTGCGGAAAATCGTCTTCTTGACTTCCTCCTTCTCGGTCGCCGCCTCGACCACCAGGTCGCAGTCGCCGAACGCGGCGTAATCGGTGCTGACGGCCACGCGCGCCAATGCCGCGGCGCGGTCCTCGGCGGTGATCAGGCCGCGGTTCACCTGGCGGTCCATGTTGCGGCCCATGGTGGCCATGGCGCGGTCCAGCAGGTCCTGGCGAACGTCCAGCAGCACCACCGGCACGCCGGCCAGCGCACACACATGGGCGATGCCGTTGCCCATCTGACCGGCGCCGATCACCCCCACCCGCGCGATCGCCGAGCCGTCCGGCCGCGCATCCGCCGCGGCCGGGGGCGTCATCACGTCGATGTTCATTCAGGCGCGCTCCAGTTCGGCCGCCAGCTCGGGCAGCGCGGTGAACAGATCGGCGACCAGGCCGTAATCGGCGACCTGGAAGATCGGCGCTTCCTCGTCCTTGTTGATGGCGACGATCACCTTGCTGTCCTTCATGCCGGCAAGGTGCTGGATGGCGCCGGAAATGCCGAC
>Ga0181535_10004474_pt1 | contig 15513 bp, 12 predicted proteins | sample PEATcosm2014_Bin_44_FD_119774 | JGI IMG/M metagenome (GOLD analysis project Ga0181535, IMG submission 119774) | Peatland microbial communities from MTU Mesocosm Facility, Houghton, MI, USA - PEATcosm2014_Bin17_30_metaG | ecosystem: Environmental > Terrestrial > Soil > Wetlands > Peat | place... | reverse complement strand
GTCTCTTTTGGCGGTCTTGTGGGGGAGTGCTTGGGAACTGTTTCAGTGTTTGTTTTTACGTACAATCAGGCTGGATTTTGTTGCCTGATCAGCAAAAGAGGGTTTTTCAGGAACCCTTACATGGTTATGATCATCTCGATAACATATCGGCCTCGCTCACCGCGGCGTTAACCGCGAAAAAAAGGGGTCGACGCCTGACGGCGGGACCCCCGATTCGAGGCTGGCGCCGCGTTGAGGACCGAAGTCCGTAGCACTTATCCGCGGCGAGCGAATGCTTTGAAAAAAGCATTATTGAGCATCAACGGCTCGGCAAGAATGCCCGCGACCGGCAGGAGGCGTACGCCTGACCGGGTCGCGCCGCGCGAATCCGCCGCCCTTTCGGCGGCCGCGCCTACCGCAGTTCGCGGACCCCGCCGACTCCTCTCGGGCCGGCGCGCCGCACGCGATTCGGCAACAGATCGCAGCCGGCATCCCCGGGGCTTCTAATCGCGCCTCGAGGCCGGCTCGGAACCCTCGGGCGGGGATTCCATGATGGCCCTCCTCTCCGAATCGTTCCGGAATCCGATCGCCGCCTTGTAGCGGCTCGGACCCTGTGAATGGTTTTGAAATACTCGAAACATCACCAAGCTTTCATGGATAAATTACTCCTTGAGCGTGAGAATGCAATAGTTATTAAATCGCCTTTTAGCGTTTTTTCTCTCTGCCGAACGGAATGAAGGGCATGGATGATGCATATTTGCATTCCAATCAATTTGACAAAGCTCAAAAAGGACACTATATTGATTCTTTAACCGTAAATTGTCGTTTCTCTGAAAAGCGTAGAAAATCCTGCGGTCTCTCGCGTACCTCAAGCCGAGGCGGCAGTCGGATATAAGGGGTTCGTTCTTGAATAAAAGGGATTTTCCGCGGGTGCATTTCTATGATCAGGATTTCGTCGAGGTGTATGATCGCACCTGGGCTTGGATCTCGGATTGCTGGGCTTCGGGCGGCGAGGGGACGCCGATAGAGAAGACGAAGTATTTCCGATACAACGGAGAGGCGACGATAGATCTGATGGACCAGGTCTTCGCGTCGTTCTTCCTCGTCTATTCGAACAGGATCTACGCCGCGTCGAGCGGCCTCGATACCCTGTACGCCCTCCAGGAGCCCAGCGGCGCGATCAGGTCCCGCTACGACGCGGCGACCGGCAACCCGATTTTCCCCAAGGACAATCCCGAGGGCTTGGGGCTTCCTTTGTTCGCCTGGGCGGAATACAACCTCTACCATAAGACCGCGAACAAGAAGCGCGTCAAGGAAGTGATGCCGGCCCTTCAGCGCCACTGGGCCTGGATGGAGGCGACCTTCAAGCGCGAGAACGGCCTCTACGGAGTTCCCGTCTCCGCGACCGGCATGGAGAACTCGCCGCGCGCCGGCGCCTTGTACCTCTCTGACTTCAACTCCGCGATGGCCATGAACGCCCTCTACCTGTCCGCCCTCGGCGACATACTCAACGACAAGGAAGCCTCCTTCCAGTTCAAGCGGGCCTATTTCTCGCTGAAGACGCGGATCAATTCCCTCATGTGGAGCGCGGACGACGGCTTCTACTACGATCTCGACAAGGCCGAGAAGCAGGTGCCGACGAAGACGATAGGCGGCTATTGGCCCCTCCTCGCCGAGATACCCAACGAGGAGAGGTCCGAGCGCCTCATCGCGCATCTCAAGGACCCGGGCCTCTTCGGCACGGAGCATCCCTTCCCGACCCTCGCGGCGGACCAGACCGCCTACGACAAGAGGGGGATGGGCTACAGGGGCTCCGTGGTGCCGCCTTTCACCTACATGGTCATCAAGGGCCTGGAGAAGTACAACCAGTACGAGCTCGCCCGCGATTGCGCCATACGCCATCTCTATTTCGTGCTGGATTCGATGCACCAGGGCGGGGAGGAGCACGAGGAGGACGGCGATAGGCGGTCCGAGAAGGGATCGCGGGAGCAGAGGCCGACGGTCTGGGAGGCCTACCAGCCCCAGAACGAGGGCAAGGCGATCTGGCCCGAGCGCCACGGTTGGCCTCGTCCCCAGTTCCTCGCCTTCACGGGCCTCTCCACCATCGCGCTCATGATCGAGAACATAGTAGGGCTCTATATCTCGCTGCCTCGCAAGACGGTGGATTGGATAATCCCCAACCTTGAGATCATGGGCATAGAGAATCTCTCGTTGAAGCGCAATCTTATCACGATCCTCTCCAACAAGTCGGGCCGCGGCTGGGAAATACACATGGAGAGCGAGAAGCTCTATTACTTCACGATCAACGTGCTCGGCAAGAAGAAGAAGACGCTGCCTATCCCGTCGGGCAAGTGCTCGATGCTCATCGATAAGATCTGACGGGCGAATAGGGGCCGCGCCCGCCGCTTCCGAGGGGACTAGTCCCCGAATCCCGCTCGGCGCGCGATGCGCACGAGCTCGCGGTCGTCGCGCGCGATGTGGCGCCGTATCCAGGATTCCAGGAAGCCCAGGATCTCGACGGTATCCGCCGGGGAGCCCGACGCGAGCCTGTCCTCGAACTCGACGGACCGAGCCGCGAAGGCAGCGTGGGCCGACATGTGATCTTCCATGCTCGGGAGATTGAAGCGCGAGAAGAAGGCCTCCTCGTCGGCGAAATGCGTGGCCGAATAGGCGAAGAGCTCGGCTACTGCGCGCCTGGCCTGCTCGCCCCGCTTGGCCGTCTTCAGCTCGTCGTAGAGGCGATTCGCCAGGTCGACGAGGGCCCGGTGCTGCGCGTCGATCTCGGGTATGCCGAGCTCGAGGTCGGGTCCCCAAGGAATCAAATCGGCGTCTCCATCCATGGTCGATAACCTCATTAGCGCGGAGGGGTCTGCGGCTCGAGCTGGGACAGGACCGTGCCGCCGAGCATCATGACGCCGCCGACCGCCAGGCGCGGCGTCAGGGGCTCTCCCAGGAGGACGATGCCGCCTATCGCGGCGAACAGGGATTCCATCGAGAGCAGTATGGACGCGTGGGCCGGATGGGCCGTCTTCTGCGCGAATATCTGCAGGGTGAACGCGACGCCCGTCGAGAATATCCCGCCGTAGAGTATGGGCACGGCCGCCCCGAGGGTCCCCGCGAAGGGAGCGGGCTCGAGGCAGAGCGCGCCGGCGAGGCTGAGGAGCGAGCAGACGACGTATTGGCCGATCGCAAGCTCCAGGCCGTCCATGCGGCCGCCGAAACGCCCCACGACCAGTATGTGCATGGTCCAGAACAGGGCCCCCGCCAGCTCGAGGAAGTCCCCCCGCGCCATCCTGAAGCCCGAGCCGACGCTCAGCACGTAGAGGCCCGCGAGGGCGAGGAGGGCGCCGGCCCATACGCGGGGCCCCGATCTCCTTCCGAAGGCGAAGCCGGCCACTGGAACGAGGACGACGTAGAGGCAGGTGATGAAGCCCGCGTTGCCCGCGGTCGTCGTGACGAGGCCGACCTGCTGGAGGCTGGTGCCGCAGAAGAGCACGGCGCCCGTTATCGAGACGTAGGCGAGCCTCGTCGCGCGCCCGGGGCGGGGCGCGACCGAGGGGCCGGCCCTTCGGCCGCGGCGCCTCGCCATCGCGGCGAGAGGCAGGACGCTCAGCGCTCCCACCGCGAAGCGCACCGCGTTGAAGGCGAAGGGCCCGACGCTCCGCATTCCGCTTCTCTGGGCGGTGAACGCCGTGCCCCATATGACGGCCGTCAGGAGGAGGAGGCCGTCGGCCTTGAGCGTCGCTTTCGCAATTTTCATGAGCCCGAGCCTAGCCGGGCGGAGGCGTCCAGGGCAAGCCCCGCGGCTTGCGCCGCGGAGGCGGCGCGGGTAAGCTTCGGATCATGGCGATCGAAGCGTTGCGGGGCTTGTCCTCGATCGTGCCTTTCCGATACCTCCGGGCCGTGGAGATCGACTCCCTGGAAGCCGACTCCGCGCTGAGGCGCTACGTCCGGGGCGAATACTTCGTCCGTCAGGGGGAGGCCGCCTCGGATGAGGTCTTTGTCCTCCTCGACGGCTCGGCGGAATCGCTGGACGATAGCAGGAGTCCGCCCTTCAGGCTCAACGTCATCGACTCCGGCTCATACTTCGGAGAGAGATCCTGCCTGTTCGGCACGCCTCGGCTGTTCGCCGTGCGCGCCCTCGAGGACTCGACCTGCCTCGTCATCCCCGGCGCGCGCTTCCTCAGGCTCCTCGCCGCTTCCCGGCCCTTCGCCCAAGCCTTCGGCACCAAGCTCCGCGAAGGCCTCGGCCTCTTCGAGGCCTTCGACCGCTTCAATGCCGAGCTGACCCGCGCCATCGCCCTCGGCCATGTCGAGGTCCGCCGCTTCGTCGAGCTGTACAAGGCCCTCGAGCCCGCCCTCCATCCCCTGGCCTCGGACGAGACCGCGATCGACTGGGGCGCCCTGGCCTACGCAACGAGGCGACTGCCCGAGAACATCACGCGCAGCTTCGTCTTCCTCCTCACCGACAACCTGCCCACCGTCTACGCGAGCCCCGAGCTTCTGTTCCCCTTCGTGCCTACCGAGGCCCGTCACCGCTTCGTGTACGAGATGATGCCGGGGAAGGATATAGTCCTCGTGCGCGACGGCCTGTCCGACCTGGCCGACTTCGTGACCTGCCTCTGCGCCTTTTCCGTCGAAGCGCGAAAGATTCGCTACCGCCTGAACCATCCCGACCTCATACGCGAGATCTCGCGGCTCGAGTCGGGGGCGCCCCTCGATCGCCTGCCCTTCGACGCGGCGGAGCGGGCGCAGCTGCGGCGGCTCTGGCCCGCGGGGGCGGAGGACAGGGTGCGCGACATCGTATTCCACCGCCAGGCCTATTCCGTCGATGTGCGCAAGCAGGTGAACAACTACAACGGCCGGCTCTCGGAGCTGTGGGCCAGCCAGGTCGGCGAGGCGGCCGAGAAGCTCGCCGGCTCGCGGCCGAGCGATTTTCCGGACGCGCTCGAGGTGCACATCATCTCCTCGAACACGCATTCGGTGAGCAATTGCCTCAATCCCTTCTTCTCGCGCCGCAAGGAGGAGATCCTCGCGTGGGCCGAAGGCGAAGGCGCCCGGGAAGGTGCCTGGCCGAATCCCTTCGACGAAGTCTACTATCTCGCGAGGCCCTACCTCCTGGCCCACCCCGAGGCGCGCCGCGAGCTCGAGGCGGCGGAGGCCGAGCGCGGGATAGCCCGACTCCCCGAGACGGTGACGACGGGCATCTCGGTCCAGCTCATCGACGCCGCCCGCGTCTGCGAGGGACGCTGTCCCGACCATTCCCTCCTCATCAACATCGACTACGCCTTCGGCGAGCAGGCCGAGGAGATCATGCGGACCCTCCTCCTCCTCTTCGGGCGCAATGTCCGGAGCATCAACGTGCTCGGGAAAGCCGGGGCGCTCATTGGCGCCCGGGGCGACGTCATCGCCCCGACGGCCTTCATAGAGCAGTCCAACGACGCCTTCCAGCCCTTGCCGGGGGAATCGTCCGAGGCCGTCTCCAGGCTCCGGTCCGCCCTGCCGGGCCGAAGCGTACAAACGGGCCCCCTCCTGACGGTCGGCGGCACCCTCCTGCAGAACAGGGCGATGCTCCAGTTCTACCGCAGGATCTGGGGATGCGTCGGCCTCGAGATGGAAGGCATCTGGTACCTGAGGGCGGTGCTCGAGGCCGAGGAGCTCGGAGTGCTCCGACGGGACGCCCGGAGGCGCTTCCTCTACTACGTGAGCGATCTCCCCCTCGAGGCGGGAAGCAGTCTCTCGGAGCGGCTCTCGCCCTCCGAGGGGATACCGCCCCTCTACGCCATCACGAGGGAAGTGCTGGACGGGCTCTTCGGCGCCTGATGAATATTACGGCGCTTCGAGCCGATATTAAGTAGGATGCTGGATAGAATCGGCCGCGCCGCGATCGACGGACTCGACGAATTCCTCTACGCCCTCGGCTTCTTCGCCCAGGTGGTAAAGGAGTCCGTCCTTCTGTTTCGCCGCAGGCAGGTGGGCTTCCGCGTCCTCGTGATGCAGATACTCTTCACGGGTATCGAAGCCCTCGGGATAGCCGCGGCCATGGCCCTCGCCATCGGCGCCGCGATCAACCTGATCGGCTCCTCCCTGCTCTCCGAGTTCGGCCAGGGCAAGCTCATGTACACCATACTCATCGTGGTGATCGCGCGCGAGCTCGGTCCCCTCCTGACCGCCTTCATCGTCATCGCGCGCTCGGGCACGGCCATCGCCACCGAGCTCGGCGGGATGGCGGTGGGGCACGAGATCGAGGCCTACGTCGCGGTCGGCGTCAATCCGATCTCCTACCTCGCCGCGCCGCGCTTCCTCGGCGTGGTCGTCTCGATGGTCGTCCTCGACGTCTATTTCAATATATTCGGTCTCTTGGGCTCCTTCGTCGTGGTGCAGTTCCTGCGCCCGATAGGCTTCGACGAGTATTTCCGAAGCCTCTTCGCCGCGCTCACGCCCGGAGACCTCCTCTCGGGCTTCGCCAAGAGCCTCGTGTTCGGCGTAATCATCTCGGTGGTCTCCCTCTACCGCGGCTTCTCGGTGGAAGCATCGGTCACCGAGGTGCCGGTGGCGGGCATCAAGGCCGTCGGATCGAGCTTCATGCTCTGCATCTTCGCGGACGTGGTCATGACGGCCATCCAATACCTGGGCTAACCGAATGGCTGTCGCTCCCGAAATAGAACTGAGAGGCGTCAGCTCCGTGCGCGGAGGCTACGAGGCATTGCGCGACGTCAGCCTGTCGCTCGGGCGGGGCGAGACTCTGTTCGCGATGGGCGGGTCGGGCTCGGGCAAGTCGGTCCTTATCAAGACGGCGGCGGGCATCGTCCTGCCCGCGGAAGGCGATGTCCTGTACAGGGGGAAGTCGCTGGCGCGGCTGACGTCCCGCGAGGAGGCGGCCTTCCGGAAGGCGTCGGGCTTCGTATTCCAGGACGCCGCGCTATGGTCCAACCAGAGCCTCTTCGACAATCTGGCCCTGCCGGCTCGGCTCCATGAGCCGTCCTGGGGCAAGGCGGACGTCGAGCGCGCAGTGATGCGGGCCGCCGACCTCGTCGGCTACGGCCAGGACCTGCGGGCGCGGCCGGCAGAGCTCCCATCGGGCGCGCGCAAGCTCGTCGGCCTCGCCCGCGCGCTCGTCCTCGATCCGGAGCTGCTCTTCATGGACGACCCCACGTCGGTCCTGGACGAGGCTTCGGCCGCGCGCGTCCCGGAGATCGTCGATGCCCTTAAGGCCCGCGGCCGCAGCCTGCTCGTCGCGAGCGCCGCTTCCGAGTTCGCCTCCCGCTGCGCCGACAGCGTCGCGGTCCTCCTGGAAGGAAGGCTCGCGGCCTTCGGCGCCTACGCCGAGGCGGCTCAGTGGGCCGACCCCCTAGTGCGCGGCGTCACGGGAAGGCTGAAGGCCCGCGCGTCCGCGCCGGCCTGGGAAGGAGGGCTCGCGGGCGCCTGGGTCAGCGCCGTCGCCGAGAGTCCGGCGACGACTGCCGAGGACTCCGCGGCAGCGGGCAAAGGCGAGGACGGCATGTCCTCGCTCGGCGACATCATCAACGACGTCGATGAGGGGAAGGACGGATCATGAGATTCAGGATCAAGCACGCCGACCAGATCGTCGGGCTCTTCGTACTCCTAGCCGCTCTTTTCCTCGCGGCCGGGATAATCTTTCTCGGCGCCAATCAGCGGTGGTTCTCGAAGGACATCCGCTTCTCGACGCGCTTTTCCTCCGCGGCGGGAGCGTCTCCGGGGACGGCGATCATGATGAGGGGCTTCCAGGTGGGCAAAGTCACCAAGGTGAGGCTCAATGACGCCAACGAAGTCGACGCCGATTTCGTCATTTACGACAGCTATTACCCGAAGGTGAAGCTGAACTCGCTGCTCGAGCTCGTCACCTCCCCGATCGGCCTGGGCACGCAGCTCCTCTTCCATCCGGGCAAGGGGGATTCGGTCGCGCCCCCGGGAAGCTTCATCCCGCTCGCCGATTCCGACGAGGGCAAGGACCTCATTGATCAGGGCCTCGTGGACATTCCGCCCAAGGACGACACGGTCACTCGCCTCGTCGCGAGCATCGACCCCCTCATCGAGAACGCGAACAAGACGATCGTCACGATAAACCGCACCCTGACCGAGATGAACAGAGCCATCGCCGGCCAGAGCTCGGGGCCTCTGGGGTCGATCGTGACGAACGCCTCCGACACCGTAGCGCACCTCGACGCGATCGCGAAGAACCTGGAGGCGACTACCGCCGCCATCCGCGACCCGACGGGACTCGTTCCCAAGCTCCTCGACGCGAAGGGCTCGCTCAAGACCATCCTCGACGACAAGAACGCCCTGTACGACAGCATCAACGGAAGCATCGCCGAGCTCCAGCGGACCCTGAAGAACGTGCAGGACATCTCGGCGTCGCTCAACGGCCAGATGCCCGCGATCGCCTTGACGATCGACGAAGGGAGGACGGCGATCAAGCAGGCCCAGGACGTGCTCACCGGCCTCAAGAACAATCCCCTCCTCCGGGGAGGGATTCCCGAGAAGGTCGAGCGGGAGCCGCTTAGCCAGAGCATGAGGGAGGATAGTTTCAAATGAGGCGTCCGCGCGGGCTCTTCGCCGTCTTTGCGGCCGCCGTCGCCCTCGTCTCGTGCTCTTCGGCCCCCAAGCCGCCCGACGGCGTGTTCGACGAGCGGAACAAGGCCGCGGAGCTGGCCAAGATGGGCGACTCTTTCATGGCGAAGGGCCAGTACGCTTCCGCCCTCCAGTATTACGAGGATGCGCTCAAGTCCGGCTCGTCGGTGGACGACCTCGAGGGAGTGGCCGCCTCGCACGCGTCCATGGGCAGGGCCTATCTGGCGGCGGGCGAGGCGGATGCCGCGAAGGCGGAGTACGAGGCTTCGCTCGATTACGCGAGCATGGCGGGTTCGGGGGCCGCCAGGGCCATCGCGACGGCGGGACTCGGCGAGGTCGCCTACGCCGCCGGCGCGAAGGAGGCGGCCCTCGCTTCCTTCGAGGAGGCGACGGCCCTGGCCGGCGCGGCGATCGCGGACAAGGCGAAGGCCGAGAAAGCGGCCGCCGAGAAGGCGCTGGCGATCGCGCTCCACGACGGCGCGGTGGCCAAGGCCGCCCTTGGTCGCCGGCCGGAGGCGATAGCCGATCTCCAGAGGGCCCAAGCCATAAATCTCGAGGCCAAGCGCTGGACGGAGCTCGGCGCGAACCGCTACGCCCTCGCATCGGTACTTTCGGACGAAGGGCGCCCGGCCGACGCCTTGGCCGCCGCCCTCGGGGCGCTGGACGCCGACAAGCGCGCCGAGAACGCCAGGGCGGTGCCGGGCGACCTCGCGGCCGCGGCCAGCCTCAGCGCGAAGCTGGAGAAGGACGCGGAAGCCTGGGACTATTGGCGCAGGTCCTTCGACTCCGCGATGTCGGTCGACGACGCGGTCTCGGTGCGCAAGGCGCTGAACGCCCTGATCGCGCTGGCGCCCAAGCTGAGGAAGGACGCCGAGGGAACGCGGTATGCGGCCCTGCTCGCCAAGCTCGACGCGGCGGAAGGCAAGGCGCGTGGAGCCCCCTCGCCCTGATGCGGCGAGACGGCGGGGACGCCCCTCGCTCGCCGCGATTCAATCCGGACCGATAATCGTACCCACGAAGTCTTCGCCCTCGAGGATCCGGCGCAGGTTGTCGAGGTCGCGGCCCGCCGCGCAGATGACGGAAAGGCCCAGCTCGGCCGCTTTCCGCGTCGCCACGGGATCGAAGGGTACGTTCCTGCCCGGGCTCCACTCGTCGCCTACGATGGCGCGGAAACCGGCCCAGGAAATGGCGTCGATGGGCTTGGCCGAGGGGTTCTCTCGGGGGTCGTCGGTGTAGACCTTGGAGATGTTGGACAGGTTGAGTATCCGCTGGGCGCCGAAGCGCTCCGCGAGGAGGACGGCATCGTAGTCGGTGGAGAAGCCGGGCTTCCAGCCCGCCGCTACGAGGACCCTGCCCATGAAGATGGAAAGCGAGGTCGGGTCGGTGGTCACTTCCTGAGGGCATAGGTCTCCGAGCAAGGCCTTCACGAGCTGCGCGTTGAGGCGCGTGGCCATGATGCCGATCCAATCCTGGGCGTCGTGGTCTTCGGGCGGGCCGCCCGACTCTCGAAAGGCCCGCTGCCAGGTTCGCGCGGGACCGCCGCCGCCCACTACGATGATGAGCCTGCGCTGCTGATCCGCCGAGAGGTGCTCGCGCGCGAGGGCGAGGAAGGCCGATAGGAAGGCGGGGTCGGGACCTTCCGGCGCGACAATGGAGCCCCCCAGGGACAGGACCGTCGTCATGGCGGAATGATAGCCGGGACTGCCGCGGCCGTAAAGTGCGGCCGGGCCGGAAACCCGGTCTGCCGGGGAGCCGATCGACCGCGCTACGGGCCGCGCGACCAGCGCTCGGCCGTGAGGAAGGGATTGTCGGAGGCGATGAGGACGCCCTTCACGCGGCGATAGAAGATGTCCTTCTCGATCGTGAACAGCGGAATATAGGGGCAGAGCTCGGAGACGAGGTCGTGGAGGGCGAGGGTATCCGAGAGCCAGGCCGTCGCCTCGACCGCGCCGTCCCTGCTCGCGAGCAGCCTGTCGAGCCGAGGCGACGAGATGCCGGTCTCGTTCTTCGGGGAGTCGCTCCTGAAGAGCTCCGAGATGCCCGAGAAGAGATTGTCGTAGCCTTCGTGGAAGACGAGGGCCACATCGTAGTTCCTTTCGGCGAGCGCGGCGCCATAGGCCTCGTCGGTCAGGATCGCCGGTTCCGCGCCGACCCCGGAGCGCGCGAGCTGGGCGGCCAGGGCCGAGGCGAGGCGGGAGCCGAACTCGCCCCAGGACGCGGGCGCGGCGATCTTGAGGGCCCTGGAGGAAGCCCCGACCGGATAGCCTTCGGCGAGCCCGGAGACTTTGGCGAGGCGGGCGGCGAGCGAAGGGTCGTAGGCTAATCGGTCCGGGAAGCCGGTATAGAAATACTCGGGCAGGACCTTCGTGAGGAGACTGTCCGGGAAGGGGCCGCGGTTGATCTCGATTCCCGTGCTCCGATCGGTGAGGCCGGGGAGGAGGGCGGCCCGGTCCACCGAGCGGGCGAGCGCCTCGCGCGCCTCGGGTTTCGCCAGGGCGGGGGCAGTCGCGTTCATGGCCACGGCGTAGAAGGCGTGGGGCATGTAGGACTGCACCATCACGTCGCCCGCGCGCTCGAGCGCGGGACCGTCCAGGGGGCCCGTGTCCGCGATGACGTCCACCTTCCCCCCGAGAAGGGCCCGTATCCTATCCCGGGAACCCGCGATGCGCCGGAGGACGATGAGCTCGGACGCGGGAGCGCCGCGGTAGCAGTCCTTGTTCGCCGAGAACACGATCTCGTCCGCGCTCCTCGAGCGGAAGCGGAATGGCCCGGTGCCGATAGGAGCGTCTCCGAAGGCCGCTCCCGCCGCGCCTATCCGGTCCGAGGGCATCGGCCCGCCTCGATATTCGCGGGGCACGATCTTGAAGGCGAGGACGTACCAGGCGCGGAATTCCGCGATCGGCTCGCGGAAGCGCACGACGACGCCGAGCGGCCCGTCGGCCGCCACCGAGGCGATGAGGCCGAGGAGGTACGCGCGCCTGGGAGACAGGTTGGCGGGGTCGGCGTAGGCCGCGAAGGAGGAGACTACGTCCTCGGGGTCGAGCGCCCGCCCGTCGTGCCAGCGCGCGGCGCGCAAGGTTATGCGATAGAGGGAGCGGTCCCTCTGGTCCTGCGCGATGGACTCGGCTAGCCCGAGGACGGGGCTGGCCGTTCCCGATTCGTCGGCCGCAACGTCGACCAGCCCGTCGAACACGAGCTCGCAGGCGTTCTCCTCGGCGGGGCTCGACGCGCGCACCGGATCGATCCGGGCGGGGATATCCCGCGCGGCGACGACGAGACGGCCCGCTCCGCCGGAGGAGCAGGCCGCGAAGGCGCCGGCCAATATGAGGACGCCGAGGGCGCGGAGGCGGGCAGGCACCGGGAAAGCGGCGGTCGGCGGCCTCAACGCGTCCTCGTCATGAAGGATTTGTAGACGACGGCCTCGCCGCTGTAGCTCGGGGACTCCCCGGGCCCGACCTCGATATGGAAGACGCCTTGGTCCAGCCGAGCGCCGGCGTTGAGCACCGGCCAGGAGTTCCCGACCTTGAACAGGGGGTTGACCAGGTCCGAAGCCGGGCGAGTCGATCCCGCGCCCTGGCCCGCCGCGTAGATCCGCACGGGACGGGAGTCGCTCATCGCGATCACGAGGTCCTGGGCGAGGCCCTTCGGAATATCCGCGATGCCCCACCACCAATCGGACCCGCCGGTCAGCTGGCCCGAGAAGGCTGCGGGCCGGCTCCGCTGGGGGTCGCCCGGCTGGGGGTTGAATACGCCTATGATGAGGGGCATAACCGGCTTGCCTCTGTCCTTGACCGCCTTGATGGCCGATTCGATGCGGGCGAATCGGGCCGAGAGCCGCTGCGCCGAGCCGCGCAGCCTTTCGATGGTGTCGGAATCGAGGATGCCCGGGTGGTCGGCGACCGTCTTGTCGAAATCGGAGAGCCCGGCGGAGATCATCCCCTCGGTCTCGGCGTTGAAGGCGAGGATGTCCTTGTCGCTCATCTTGGCCGGGGAGGAAGGAGATCTGGCGAAGACCTCGCCCATCCGATCGGGGAAGGAAAGCAGCGATTCCTTGGCGAGGCGCTCGCGCAGCTCCCGGGCGACGCGGGCCTTCGCGTCCGCTTCCTTCGCGTCCTGCTCCGCCTGCGGCATGAAGACCGAGGCGCCGCGATAGAGCCGTCCCGCCTCCTCGAAGCCTCCGAGAGCCTTGCCCGCGCTGGCCGTCGGATCCGTGCCGATGCCCGAGCGCGCGCTGTCGAGGTCCGCGTCGGCGGCGCGCTCGGCCTCCGAGGCCCGAGCGACAAGGGCGCTGGACGCCGCCGTTCCGACCCTGTCGAGGCGTTCCTTCGCGCCGCGGGGATCGGCCGAGCCGGGGTCTATCGGCGTCGGGGGCGCGGGGAGGGAGCCGCTCGCCTTGACGGCCGCCAAGGCCGCCTCCGGCCCCGACGAGGATAGGGTCGTCTCGGCGCCCGAGGCCGCCGCGTCGAATGCGGAATAAGCTTCTAGGAAGGAGAGGTAGCGCGAGCGGATGCCCGGGTCGGCTATGGCGGACCAGGCTCTCTCGGCCTCGTCCAGCCGGCCTTCGGAAAACAGGCGCGCGCCGTCGGCAATGAGCTCTCCTTGGTCGGGCGGGCTCGGCTTGGAGGATGTCGCGCAGGACGCTGCGAGGATGAACGAGGCGATTAGGGCGATCGCAGTCAGGCGCAGGCGCTTCATGGTTTTACTTGGGTCGATACTAGGTCGGCCGAGCCGGATTGTCAACGACGGCCGTCGGAGAGCTTGATGGCATACATTGCGGAGTCCGCGGCCTTAAGCACCGATTCGCCGTCGGCCCCGTCGTCCGGGAACACGGCGATGCCGACGCTCGCGCCGACCGAGACGCGCGCGCCCGTCGGGATCTCGATGGGCTCGGCGAGCGAGGAACGGATCTTGTCGGCGACCGCCATCGCGTCCTCGGGCTTCGAGATGTTGTCGAGGAGGATGGTGAACTCGTCCCCTCCCATCCGGCCGGCGGTATCCGAGTCGCGAATCGCCGCCCGGAGGCGCCGCGCGATCTCGAAGAGAAGGTAATCCCCGGCGTCATGCCCGAAATGGTCGTTGACCGCCTTGAAACCGTCCAGGTCGACGAAGAGGAGGGCGAAGCGCCTCTCCTCCCGCCGGGCCCTGGCGACGGCGCTCTCGAGCCTATCGAAGAAGAGGGCGCGATTGGGCAGGGCCGTCAGGGAATCGTAGTGGGCGAGGCGCTCGAGGCGCTCCTGGAGCCTGCGCCGCTCGGTAACGTCGCGGAGGACGGCGACGATGCGAACGGGCTCGCCGCCCGGGCCGGGCACGGGGGCTATCGTGACCTCCTCGACGAGCGATGCGCCGTCGGCGCGGACGGCGGCGATCTCTCCTCGCCAGCCCTCGCCCGCCGCGGCCGAAGCCAGGGCGGCGTCGGCGTCGGCCTCCTCCAGGCCGAAGATGGCCTGCCTCGAGCCGATGGCCCGGTCCTTGGACAAGCCCGTCGTGCGCTCGAAGGAGGGGTTCACGTACTCGGCCTTGCCGTCAAGGTCGGCGATCACGATCATGTCCGAAGTCGACTCCATGGCCACGAGCCTGGCGGCCAGTTCGGCGCCTTCGGCGAGGTTCTTGCCCACGAGCCGCGACAGCAGGATCATCAGGGCCGCGATCGCGGCGATGGCCGCCACGTACACGATGAGGCGCTTGTTCCATTCGCCCATTATGTCGGCCCTGGCCTCGCCGATGGCGATGAAGAAGGGGAATTCCCCGACTCGGGCGTAATAGAAGTAGGGCCCCCTCTCCGACCGCATCGCTCCCGGCCCGGTTCCCGACTCTTTGAGCGAGCGCAGCAGGCTGCGCATCGCCGCGTCGACGACCTCGACGCCTACCGCGTCCTTCATCACGGGCCTGCGAGCGATGAGCCTGAGGTCGGGATCGGTCACTGCGATTATCCTGTGCTCGCCGAGCTCGAGGTCCCCGAGCTCGCTCTGGAGGAGGGACACGTCGATCCGGGCGGCGACGACGGCGACCAGGGCGCCGCTCGGGTCGCGGATGGCGCGGGCGCGGATGAGGGCCGCGCCCGTCCCGCCGAAGGTCGTCAACGTGGAGTCGTCGAGGGAGCCGTCGGCGACGAACGCGCGGACATAGGAGGTATCGCCCTCGCCCTCCGAACCCGAGGAGCTGAAGGCGATCGTCCTGCCCCACGGATCGAGGATGGAGAGCGACGTTGCCTGGGGAAGAGTGGCGCGCTTGGCCGCGACGAAGCGGTCGAGGATCGGGCCGCGCTGCCCGCCCGCCGGCGGCGCGGACTCGATCCTGTCGACCACGTCCCTGAGCACGAAATCGGCCTCGCGGATCGAACCGTCGAGGCGTTCGGTCAGGAGCTGGCTGATGTTGTCGGAAACGGCTCGGGCCTTCTCGACGGCCTGCCGCCGAGAGTCGCTCAGGTCCGCCCCGAGCACGGCGATGATGGCGAGGCTTATCCCCGCGACCGCGGCCGCGAGGCGTCGACGCGGTCTTAGGTAAGCGCTTTTACCGGGCATCGAGCCTCCACCGTGGCGTCCTTACATTAAGATTATCGTCACGGAGCATGCCGGGCAAGCGAGCCCCCGAGGCGTGGCGGCGCCGCGGGAATCCCTAGAATCCGTCGGGAGAGGCGAAGAAACCCTCGTCGCTCGAGAAGACGTCGCCCTCGGGGTTCCTCGCCTGGTACAGGGCCTCGATATAGCGGAAGCGCGCGACCTCGGCGGCGAGCCTGTCGCGATCCGTCCTGACGGCCGCTATGAAGTCGTCGGCCGTCTGGCCGGGCCGAATCTCCAGCTTCCCGTCGGCCGTGCCCGCGATGGCGTCGGAGATCTCGTCCAGCCTGTAATAGACGCGCTCGAACAGGAACAGGACCTTCCTGATGTTGAGGAGGTAGCCCGCTATTTCCTTGTTCTCGCGCAGGGCCGTCGGGTCGAGGGG
>Ga0181535_10004470_pt1 | contig 15525 bp, 14 predicted proteins | sample PEATcosm2014_Bin_44_FD_119774 | JGI IMG/M metagenome (GOLD analysis project Ga0181535, IMG submission 119774) | Peatland microbial communities from MTU Mesocosm Facility, Houghton, MI, USA - PEATcosm2014_Bin17_30_metaG | ecosystem: Environmental > Terrestrial > Soil > Wetlands > Peat | place... | reverse complement strand
GAGCCATCGGGTAGCAGTGATGTACCTGGGGCAGATCGTCGAGATTGGGCCACGCCGCGCGATCTTCGAAGATCCTAGGCATGCCTATACGCGTGCGCTGCTTTCCGCCGTACCGATTGCCGATCCCGCGCGGCGTCACTTGCGGCGATCCTTGTTGGCGGACGAAATGCCCAGTCCGATTCGAGCCGTCGGCGACGAACCGGAGATTCAGCCCCTGAAGCAGGTGAGCCCCGGACATTTTGTCGCCACACACAGAATTAGCGGTATGTATTAGCACCCCTCGGCGGAGCCGCGCTCGCTGGGAAGATTCGTGCAGTCACCCCAACGGCGGCAACGGCGCTCACCGCCGGGCTTGAAAGCCCGGCTAACTTCGCAGGGACCGCCTTCCGCGACTCCGGTCTAGTGCTGCTGTAGCTCCATGGAACCGATCAGCATGTTGTTGCCGTTGGTGCTCATAACGTAGGTCGTGCTGCTACTGGCGGGATACAAAACGACAGGAATCCCACCGATTGTGCCGGTACCGCGGCCGGAAACAACGCTATAAGTTCCGCTGGCCGAGATGCCGGTCGCCAGGTTGCCTTCCTGGTTCAGGTCTTCGAGACCGGTAAACGTGCCTACGCCGTCGGCAAGCAACTGCCCGTCGATGAGCGCAGTACCCCCAAGGTGAAACGCATAGTTGCTGGTGATGGTGGCGGCAGTGGGAACAGCCGGTTGCACGGTAACCAGACCGCTTTCAAGCAGGGTAGTCGCGGTGTTGTAAGCCATCAGCACGGCATTCTGCGAACTGCTGAACCAAAGCACGAAGTTGACCGTTCTGCCGCTGGTGACGAAGCTGCCAGTGAAACGACCATTGTTTGTGCCGTCGGCAGCATAGGAAGAGGTACTGGAAAACGGGACGGAGGCGGAATAATTTCCGTTGTCGACGAAATCTTCAAGTCCGTTGTCGACGGCGCCGCTGCCGTTTAGCGTAAAGCTTCCGGTCTCGGTGATGAAGCCATTCACCGAGTATCCCGAGATCTCATAGACGTAGGGGTTGCTCACGCTGGCGTTTGTTATGAACGTCCCGCTTTGCAGATCGGCATAGCCGGAAAGCTGCTCGGTGACATTCATCGACAGGAATTCGATGCGCGAGGAACTGACTACATAAAAAACGAGGTCAATCGTCGTCCCAGTGGAGTTTGCGCCGCCGGTGGTGGTGGTGAATTGCATCGTCCCGCGTCCCGTCGTTGCGCTAAAACCGCTGATGGTCGTGCTGGGGACGGCGACCGTGGCAGTAAAGGTCCCGTTATAGTTTTCATCGAGGACGCCGGAAGCTGAACCGGCGGCTGCGGTGAGCAGGCCTACGCGGGAGACCGGCTGCCCGAACTGGACGTTATTCATGCCATCCATGCGCAGCACATAAGAACCGCTGGGCACACTCGGAGGCGTGGTCTGTAGCTCGAACAGGCCGCTGGATAGCTCGAAATTTGACATTTCGATGATCCGTGCCTTACCGGGAGAAACCAGCACGAAACTGAAGGTGGCGTTGTTGCCGTTGGCGAAGTTCAAGGTCGCCTGCCCGCGGCCATCGGTGCCAACCGAATACGTCCCGCTGGAAATGGCTGCCTGCTGCTGGAGCCCGGAAAAAACATCATTCACGTCTTGCTGGCCCGAGGTGATTTTGCCGGCACCATCGGCGGTGAATACGCCGACCGCGACAAAAGCCTCTCCGCGCGAGCCAACTCCACGCAGGGTGAAAACATAATTGCCGCTCAAACTCGCATTACTGTATCCCGCATTGTTTGCCGAGGGCGGTGGAGTCGCGGGAGTGCTCGGGACGCGGACGCTGCCGCCGCATGCGACCATGGTTGTCAGAATCAGGCTTGCCAGAAGAAGAGCTAGACACGACTTCCAGATGGCTTTCATACTGTCTTCAACTCCGGGTTAGAGTAGTTTCAGAGTGGCAGACCAGAGCTTCATGGAATATACCTTTTGCGACACCGGTGCAAGCGGGTATCCCGAATTTTGCAATGCAAACGACGTCAGCTTTCCCGCCTCGGCTATGACACTGTAACCTGTATAGGACGGCAAAGTTGCGGTCCCGAATACAAAATTGAGCGACCTTGTTCCATTTCCGGCACCACGGCAGCCCCATGAGTTAAGCCTGATCGGGCTCCGCCTGGACCCAAGCGCCGAAGGTCCGCAATTGTTCACACTGATCGAGCAGCGTGAAGGAGCAAGTCGGACGATCATGGCGAACGGCCGGATCCTGTTCTTCTCAAGTCCGGCTCTGGTTGGCCGCGCACTTCAACTGGCCGATGCCGCTGCAATCACCGACGGCTTGCCGGGAAACAGCACCGCCTTAGCTTTGATGCCGAAGCAGATGGATGTTTTGTGCGATGTGGCGCAGAGCCTGTTTTTGGTCAACTCACAGCCGGATGATTCCGATGGTGTGCTGCTCGATTGCATCGTTTGCCTCGACGACCTGCTGCGCGCCACTGAACTCAACGTCCCGGCGAACTATATCGCGGTTCTCAGTGCGCTCGCCGAGCGGTTGGAGAGTAATTCCGAGTTTGGCAGCTTTCTGGCGGAGCAGGGAATCGATCGCGAGACAGCGGAAGACGCGATCCTATGGTGTGTGGGCGCCATAGCGGTGAAGAGCACCTGGATTGGATGACCCGTCCCGGCTCACACCATGGTTGGAACCTGGCGAGCTGATTTTCATTCTGAGGTGAAGTAGTCCACCGTAACCGGGCTCTCGAACAACGAGTAATCCCGTGTCACCACGGTAATTCCACTTTCCGTAACGAAGTACTTCTGGCGGTCAGATTCCGTGTCGTAGCCGATTACCGTACCCTCCGGAATGTGCACGTCACGGTCGATGATGGCTCGGCGAATGCGGCAGTGACGGCCGATGTCGACATGAGAGAAAACGATGCTGGATTCGACTTCGGCATAGGAGTTTACGCGTACATTGGGCGAGAGCACGCTATCGCGTACAGACCCGCCGCTGATAATGCAACCGCTCGACACCAGCGAATCCAATGCGGTTCCGGTGCGGCCTGGCTCGGCGAATACAAACTTTGCCGGCGGGTACTGCCGCTGATGAGTGCGAATTGGCCAGTGCTCGTCGTAGAGGTTGAACACGGGCGAGACCGCCGCGATATCCATGTTTGCTTCGTAATAGGCCTCAAGCGTGCCCACATCGCGCCAGTAGAGAGCTTCCTTGCGGTTCTCATCGATGAAGTTGAAGGAGTAGACACGATAGTCGTCAGCCATTCTGGGAAGAATGTTGTGACCAAAATCGTGCTGGGAATCGGGATCTTCCGCGTCTTTGAGCAACACCGGAATCAGCACATCGGTATTGAACAGGTAGACGCCCATCGAGGCCGAAACCATCTCGGGGTTGTAGGGTGACCTGAGTTTCGTGGTGAGTGGCTTTTCTTCGAATCCCACCACTCTTCCCTCGCCGTCGATATCGACCACGCCGAAGTTCCTGGTTTCGCTTGGATCGACGAGAATTGTGGCAATTGTGACATCAGCACCCGAGTCCTGGTGCTGCTGCAGCATGCGGCCGTAATTCATTTTGTAGATGTGGTCGCCGGAGAGTATCAGAACGCGCTTAGGTTCTTCTGATCCAATGGAGTAGATGTTCTGGTAGACAGCATCGGCGGTGCCCATGTACCAGTTCTCACTGACGCGCTTCATCGGCGGCAGAATCTCAATGAACTCGCCGAGCGGATCGGCCACGATACTCCAGCCCTCACGAATGTGCCGGTTCAGCGACAAAGCCTTGTACTGAGTAAGAATGTAGACGCGCCGCAAATCGGAATTGATGCAATTCGACAGGGTAATGTCGATGATGCGGTAGATTCCGCCAAAAGTCACCGCAGGTTTAGCCCGATCGCGAGTGAGCGGATACAGACGCTCGCCTGCACCTCCGGCCAACAGAACTCCAAGAGTGTCTTTCATCTCTGTTCCTACCCCAGTAGTTTCGTGCCAGGAGCGACGACGCTTACAGTTCCCTCTGCGCCTTCAGTCGCTGACGTACAGACGCGCCGCGTCACAGATTGGAATGAAAATCGTATCACAGCAGGCGAGGCAGAGCTGCATTTCCGGTCGCTAGCTCAGGCAGTTTTGTCGGGACGGTCGATACTGATGCGTAAGGATTTAAGAAACTTCATATCTTGAGGGCTAACTTTAAAATCCGGGTCCGATTTCCTGAAATTCACAAGCGAAGACTCTTTCGTCTCCTCTTGCTCGTGTTTGTTGAACCCGATGGTGGCTTCGAGGACGAGAAACACGTCGTAACCGCCGGATTTAATCTTGGCGATAACTTCAGCTATCTGTTCCGAGTCTGAGATCGACTCGTTGATCGCCTGGCCGAGTTCCTTCATTAATTTTTGTAGCCGCTGCTCCACTTTGAAATCCCCGCCTTTGGAGTCAATCTCGCCGGAACCCTGCCAAAGCTGCGATCGAGACCCCGGCATCCTTCGCGAATCTCAAACTCTAGAGATTGGATGCCACGACCGGCATGGAAGTTTTAGAGCTTTTTCAAGAGCAGGTTTGGCGGACCGCTCAAAACAATTCCGAATGGAATGCCCCGGCAATTGCTGCCTTTGAGCGCTTGGCGACTGCTTTCGGGTTACAGCTTTCGCGAAAGTGGTCTAAAATCCCTTTGTGGGCGGTCTTCCTAATCCTCTGCGGGCAAAACCTTCGACGGCGGGCTCGGTCGGCGCCATGCTGGGCAAAGTGGCCAGGTCCTTTAAGAAAGGGCAAAAGAGCCGGCGAATTTTCCAGGGAGTTTCGGCAGGAGTCGGCAGTTTTCTGCAGACGCTTCGGCGGGTCGGCAAGGTTCTTTGGCTGGAGATCACCGGATTCCTGTTCCTTTGGCTCGCTTTGGTCGGCGGCGTCACCTGCTGGCGCGAGTATCATGCCTACACGGCGGGCAAGGTTGGACCTGGGCGTGCAGTTGTTGCCGTCCTTTTTGCTGTTTTGTTCTTCTACTTCGGCGTGAGTTCGTTTTGGAGTGCTCGCAAGAACTAGGGCCGCTAGCACTATACGCAGCCAGCGATTAGGCATTGGCTTGCCTAACAACCCTAACAACGTGGTTTCCGGGAGCTTGGATGAATTCTTTCCAGAGGATTTGCGTTTTTTGCGGTTCGAGCGCGGGCTTTTCCGGCACATACCGGGACGCAGCCGTGGAACTTGGACGGTTTCTCGCCGAGCAACGGCTGGGTCTGGTTTACGGCGGCGGACGGATTGGACTGATGGGAGTGGTTGCCGACGCCGTACTGGTGCATGGCGGTCAGGTGATTGGGGTCATTCCGCAACCGATGGTCGCGCGCGAGATCTGGCATTCCGGCCTGACGGAATTGCGCGTTGTTCCCTCCATGCACGCCCGCAAATCCCTGATGGCAGAGCTGGCAGACGCGTTCATCGCCCTTCCCGGCGGATTCGGTACATTTGAGGAATTCTGCGAGATGATCACCTGGAGCCAGCTCGGCATACACCGTAAACCCTGCGGGTTGCTCAACGTGGCGGGCTACTACGATTCCCTGCTGAAAATGTTCGACCATGCCGTCGCCGAGGGATTTCTCAAGCGCGAAAACCGCGAACTGGTGCTGGCCTCGCCGAGCTGCCGGGAGCTGCTGGAACAAATGCAGACATTCGAGCCGGTGGTGGTTCGCAAATGGATTGCGGCGTCGGAGAGCTGAATCGCAGGTGCGCTCGGTGAATCGTCAATTCTCCGCCCCGGTTGGTCTTGTTCGCGTTGCAGGTTGTCAGGTCAGCGGCGGCGTGGACTGCGGGGGGTTGCGGGCGTGAGTAGCCTGTTCAAACCCGTAGGCAATCTTAAGTAGCCGGGACTCGCTCCACGGCTGGCCCAGGAATTCGATTCCTACCGGAACGCCAATCGGAGCATTCGCAGTTGGCGCGGAGAAACCGGCAGGAACTGTAATCGCCGGGAACCCCGCCAAGGACGCCAGGATTCCGTTGCGATCCACTTGGTTCATGTCGCCAATCATCACCGGCAGCCGCTTCTGGTGGGGATACACGAGAGCGGCCACGTTGTTTTTCGCCATAAGATTTGCCAACTGAATCTTCAGCTCGTCGATCTTCAACCGCCGGTCTTTGTAGTCCGCCTCGTTCAGTCCGTTGTCGTAAGCTTGTGCCGAGGTGAGGAACTTTTCCAGAGAAGCCTTGTGGTAGTTCCCCAACGCCAGGAATTCCGCCAACGAATGAACGGGAACATTGGTTCCGCCAGCTTGCAGATAGCCGTTGAGCTGCGTCTTGTACTCGTACTTTTGGACGTCGAGGTTAACGAGGAGCTTTGCCGTATCGAACGCAGCTTCCTGCACATCGATAACGATGGCGCCATTGTTCCTGAGCGCCTCAATTGCTCGGGCCATCACGCGATTCACTTCTTCGTAATCCGGGCCACTTCCGAACAGCGTACGCAAGACCGCGACGCGCGTGCCTTTCAGCCCGCCGCTGTCCAGATGAGCGGTATATGTCTCCGGGATTTTGTCGAGGCTGAGGGCGGTCACCGGATCTGCAGGATCATAGCCGGCCATGGCGTCGAGCATCACCGCGAGATCGGCAACCGTTCGCGCCATCGGGCCGGCGGCATCTTGCGTGAAAGACACTGGGATGATACCCGCGCGACTGACGAGGCCGAGCGTGGGCCGCAACCCGACCAGACTGTTGGCGGAGGCAGGCGACCGATTCGAGTTCATCGTGTCTGTGCCTGTGCCTGCTACGGCAAAGTTGGCAGCCAGAGCCACTCCGGTGCCTCCCGAAGAACCGCCCGGGGTCCGCGACAGTTCATAAGGATTTTTTGTTTGCCCGCCGAGCGAACTGGCGGTCACTCCGGCCAGCGCCAGCTCGTGCAAGTTGGTTTTTCCCAGAATCAAGGCCCCGTTTGCCCGTAAGCGCGTCACCGTAAAGGCATCTTTGGAAGGCTGTGCGCCTTTCAGGGCGAGCGAGGCTCCGGTGGTCGGCATGTCGGCGGTATCGTAGTTATCCTTCAGCACCACCGGAATGCACTGCAGAGGCTTGAGCTTGCCGGTGCGATGAAACTCTTTGTCCATGGCATCGGCCTCGTCGAGCGCCTTCGGATTCACATACAACATTGCGTTCAGACAGGGGCCCTGCTTGTCGTAGGCCTGAATGCGATCCAGGCACTGCTGAACCAGGCTGCGGCAGGTCAGCTTGCCGCTTTCAATGGCACGGTGAATATCGCGGATAGTAGTTTCCATAGGCTGAACCGCGGACCGGCCCATTCACAACACTGGCGGGCAGTGGCGTTCACCGCGGGTGGCGAACACGATAAGGAGTTCTCAAATCATTGTCAAGAGACAGCAGCGTTCTTCCTTTTCAGGGACAAACCGTGATACGTTGAGTCATTCGGATTGACAGTCTGAAACTACTCTCTTTGCCAAGCCTCCGGATTGCGCGACCTGTGTCTTGCGGTATTGTCGACCTTGGCATCAGGGCCCTGCGGCAAGCGTGCTTGGTGGGATGAGCGCACTGGGTTGTTCCAGACTGGCATTGGGGTGATAAGACACGGTATGACGTCCATTGCAAACGGCATTGGCAGTATCTACCATCCGGCCAGCGCGCCGGATTTCGTTCCGGCCCCGCTGCTTCGCGACCTTCAGTTCAAGCGGTTAAGAGATGTGGTGGGACGGGCTTGGGAGCGGGTGGAATGGTTCCGCTCGCGCATGCGGGAGCGCGAACTCTCGCCAGACGACCTGCGCTCGATCGACGACATCGGCAAGCTGCCGTTCACGGTCAAAGCCGACCTGCGGGACACCTATCCCTTCGGACTGTTTGCCAGCCCCATGGAAGAGGTGGTGCGCTTGCACGCTTCCAGCGGAACCACCGGCAAGCCAATCGTAGTGGCTTACACGAAAGAAGACCTGGACGTGTGGACCTCGGTAATGGTTCGCAGCTTTGCCTGCTGCGGTCTGCATCACGGCGACGTGGTGCAGAATGCATACGGCTACGGACTCTTTACCGGCGGCCTGGGCGCGCACTACGGAGCCGAGGAGCTGGGCGCAACGGTCATTCCGATCTCAGGAGGCAACACCGACCGCCAGATCATGGTGATGAAGGATTTTAGGGTCACGGCCATCTGCTGCACTCCGAGCTATTTTCTGCACATGATCGAACGCGCCGGCCAGCTAGGGGTCGATATCAAAGCTCTGCCGCTGCGCGTCGGCGTATTCGGCGCCGAGCCGTGGACGCAATCGATGCGCAGGCATATCGAGGAGCGGAGCAGCATTCAGGCATTCGACATCTACGGGCTTTCCGAAATCATTGGGCCGGGCGTGGGCATCGAATGCCATTGCCATGACGGGTTGCATATCTTCGAAGATCATTTCTATCCGGAGATTATCGATCCCGAGACTGGCGCAATACGGCCCGATGGGGAAGAGGGCGAATTGGTGCTGACCACCCTCAGCAAGCGGGCGATGCCGATGATTCGCTACCGCACGCGCGACATCACGGCGATCATCCCCGGGCCGTGCGCTTGCGGCCGCGTTCTGCGGCGCATACGGCGCATTGGCCGGCGCAGCGATGACATGCTGATCATTCGCGGAGTCAACGTCTTCCCGTCGCAGGTGGAAACCGCTCTGCTCGAGGTGGAGGGCACGCTGCCGCACTACCAGATTGTTCTCACCCGCGAGCGCGGGCTCGACCAGATGGAAGTGCAGGTCGAGGTGACGCCCGAGATGTTCAGCGACAAGATTGGCGCGCTTGAGACGTTGAATGAGAAACTTGTGGACGCGCTGGACCATGTTCTCGGAATCCGGGTGAAGGTAACGTTGGTCGAACCGCACTCCATCCAGCGTAGTGAAGGCAAAGCAAAACGAGTTTTTGACCGGCGGTCATCATGAAAATCCAACAGTTGTCGTTGTTCGCGGAAAATAAGCCGGGAACGATCATTGCACCTTGCCGGCTGTTGGCGCAGGAGGGCATCGACATCCGGGCGCTCTCGCTGGCGGACACGCAGCGCTTCGGCATTCTGCGCATGATCGTCTCTGACTGCGCAAAAGCGAATAGGCTGCTTCAGGACAACGGATATCTCGTCAAAGTGACGGAAGTGCTCGCCGTGGAAGTGCCGGATCGGCCGGGCGGTCTGGCGGAGATACTGGCCATCTTCGAAGGCACCTCGATCAATATCGAGTACATGTACGCCTTTCCGTTCGGCAATGGCGACAAAGCGATCCTGATTTTCCGCTTCGGCGATCCGGATGCGGCCATCGAGCGCTTGCAGGCGTCTGGAATCAACGTACTCGAAAGCGGCGCAGTCTTAAAGAAGTAGCCGGTCGATTGTTGGGCGTTGGGCGCTGTGGACGGTCGCCGAGCGCGCGAGTAAACCACATGCGTTGACCGCCAACGGCCGTCGGAGATTGCTTTCCCCCAGGCGCGCCTCGCTTGTGCCGGCCGGTGAATCTTGACAATGAGCAGCCGACAAGGCATAGTGACGCGCGTCAATACTCGTCATTTGCGGTCGATCATCGAACACCCGAGAGAAGTAGCAACCTGGCCGTGATGTCTTCATGGGACTTGCCTTTCTCAAAACTGTGTAACTTAAATTCATAAGGGGTGCTGACGTGAAAGTTGATTTGAAAATTACTGGCGGAACAATCATCGATCCGGAACGAGGCATCAATGGCCCGGGCGAAGTCCTTATTCGTGGAAACAAAATTGTTGGTCAAGCCAGAGACGGGGAAGCCATAGAGGCGGAGACGACGGTCGATGCCAAAGGATGCCTGGTGCTTCCGGGACTCATAGATTTCCACGCTCATCTGTCAGGAGGAGGCACGGAGTCCGGCATTGACGCCGATATTGCCATGCTTCCGATGGGAGTCACGACCGGTGTTGACGCGGGCAGTTGCGGAGCGGCGAATTTTGACTATTTCATGCGCACGACCGTGGCCACAAGCCGGGCGCGTATCTTCAGCTTCATCAATATCTCTTCGGGCGGCCTGATCGCAACGCGATATGCCGAGGAACTCAATCCCAAGTATTTCGACGAGGCCGCGATCGGAGAATTGCTGAGCCGCTATCGCGGACAATTGTTGGGCATCAAGGTCAGAGTATCGAAAGAGATCGTCGGCGATCTTGGAATCAAGCCGCTGGAAGCCACACTGGAGATTGCGCAACGGTTGAACTGCCCGGTGGTGGTCCATACCACCAACCCGGTGGCGGCGCCGGAGAACATTGCCGCCATGTTGCGCCCCGGCGACGTTTACTGCCACGCGCATCAGGGCGAAGGGGAAACGATCGTCGGCGCCAACGGCAAAATCAGACCCGCACTGTTTGCCGCGCAGAAGGCCGGAGTTGTCTTCGACGCTTGCAACGGACGGAACAACTTCTCCTTCAAAGTTGCTCAAGCCGCGCTGGCGGAGGGGTTCCTGCCCGACGTCATCAGTAGCGACGTGACGAAGAAAACTCTTTACGGAGCCTTTGTTTTCAGTTTGCCGTTCGTCATGATGAAGTATCTGAACATGGGGATGAAACTCGAGCAGGTGGTCGCCGCATGCACTTCCGTTCCGGCGTGTCTGATTGGAATGAAGGGGAAACTCGGCACACTCACACCGGGAGCGCTTGCCGACGTTGCGGTATTCCGCCTTGGGAAGAAGAAACTGGAAGTGAAGGACCTCAGGGGAGATTCGCTCATCGGCGAAAACGTGCTGGTTCCGCAAATGACAATTCTGGACGGACGAACAATCTACCGGCAGATTGATTTTCAGTAGGTTGGGGCGATAGCGAAGACCTTACCGGGCAGAGTTCGGCGGGGGTGCAAGATGAAGCTTCTGAAGCAACTCTATATTCAGGTCTTGATCGGGCTGGCGGCGGCCGTGGTTCTTGGATTTGTGGCTCCAGCGACGGCGGTCAAGATGAAGCCCCTCGGTGACGGGTTTATCGGGTTGCTGAGAATGCTTCTAGGGCCGATTATTTTTGTCACGGTAGTGCACGGCATGGCCAACGTGCGGGACATGCGGAAACTGGGCCGGTTGGGGACAAAGGCCCTGATTTACTTCGAGAGCGTCAGCACCCTGGGCATTATCGTCGGTGGGATTGCCGTCAACGTCTTTCGTCCGGGTGTAGGGCTCCACGCCAAACTCGACAACGCTTTGCCGGCGAGCATCGCGGCAGTTTCGGCGGCTGCCACCAAGCTCACGGTGGTTAATTTTCTGCTCAGCATCATTCCGCTCACGATGGTTGATGCGTTCGCCAAGGGCGAGATTCTCCAGGTGCTGTTTATTTCGCTGCTGGTTGGAATCGCGCTGAGCATGACGGTAAAGCGGGATTCTGTGATTCTGGCTGCCATCGCCGAATTCCAAACCATTCTGTTCAAGATTCTCAGCTTTATCATGCGGTTGGCCCCGCTTGGCGCTTTTGGCGCGATGGCGGCCGCCATCGGCGGCTTTGGAGCCACGACACTGCTCTTCCTTGGCCGGCTCATCATCGTCTACTATGCAAGCTGCCTGTTTTTTATCTTCGTGGTTTTCGGAATCATTACGAAATTGACGGGCATTACGATCTTCCAGGTACTGCGACTGATCAAGGAGGAAATCCTGCTGGTCTTCGGCACCGCTTCTGGCGAAGTCGCATTTCCACGACTGATTGAAAAGCTGGAGAAAGCCGGATGCGACGAAGCGGTGGTCGGCTTTGTGCTGCCGGGAGGCTACAGCTTCAACCTGGATGGCACGGGCATTCAGATGACCCTTTCCGCCGTTTTCATTGCCCAAGTCAGCGATACTCCATTCTCGTGGTCGCAGCAGCTAGCTCTGTTTGCGGTAATGCTTTTCACCTCTAAGGGCGGAACGACGGTTGCCGGAGGAGCTTTCATCAAACTGGCCGCGACATTACAGTCGGTTCGCGTGCTTCCTTTAGGCGGGCTAGGTCTGTTGCTGGGCATCGACAGGTTCATGGCGACCGGCAGTGCCGTCACCAACATGATTGGCAACACCGTAGCCGTGCTGGCGATTGCCAAGTGGGACAAAGCTTTCGATCGCGAAAAATTCTACCGGTATCTCGCTTCCAAAGATGCCGAACCATCGGTTCCGGGCAAGGCGGGCGATGGTCATGAAGCTGCCGGCGCTGCCGCTCGCAAATAAGAGCACACGCCGGGACATCCAGAAAGGGTCCGTATGAGCGCCGAGCAACAACAACCAGAGGAAATTAAAATCTCCTGCCCTGCACTTGATGTGGAGGCGGTTCGGCAGAGCGCGCTCAAGAAGAACACGGTGCGGTTGGTGCCGATTCTTGCGGTTGCCTATTTTTTCAGCTATATCGATCGTACTAACGTTGGGTTCGCGGCGTTGACGATGAACCGCGACCTGGGGCTTACAGCCACCCAATTCGGCTGGGCCGCGGGCATTTTTTATATTGGCTACTGCATATTCGAAGTCCCGAGTAATCTCGCGCTTTATCGCTTTGGCGCGCGCCGTTGGCTGGCTCGCATCATGATCTCCTGGGGACTGGTTGCAGCCGCCACGGCTTTCGCGGTTGGGCCCAAGAGCTACGCCTTCATTCGCTTGCTGGAGGGAGCCGCTGAAGCGGGATTCTTCCCTGGCGCCATCTTCTATCTCTCGATATGGTTTCCCGTGCAGCACCGCACGCGCATACTTGCATGGTTCCTGGTTGCGGTGCCGCTCTCTTCTGTCGTGGGCGGTCCGATCTCAGCCTTAGTCCTCCAAATGAACGGGGTCCTTGGCCTCACTGGATGGCAGTGGGTATTTATTCTCGAAGGGGTGCCGGCCTGCCTGTGTGGTTTGGTCACGCTGTTCCTGTTGGCGGATGAACCCAAAGATGCGAAATGGCTCACCCAGCAGGAACGAGACGTGATGGCGGAGATGTTAGGGCAGGAGAAGCGAGAGCGTGAAGAGCGGAATTTCTTGACTTCGTTGAAAGACATTAGGGTGCTGATGCTGACCAGTATCCTTTTCTTCTACATCATCGGCATTCTTGGCATTGGCGTTTGGTTGCCGCTGATTCTTAAGAGCCATCACCTTTCAAATCTGCAGATCGGGTTTCTTTCCGCGATCCCCTACATCGTCGGCAGCATCGCCATGATTCCCTGGGCCCGGCAGGTCGACCGTAGCCGAAGATACATCAAGAACCTTGCGCTTGCGCAACTGGTCGCGGCGTCGGGCTTTACATTCTCCGTTTTCTACGGCTCGCTGATTCCCGCCCTGGTTGGCATTACGGTCGCAGTGATTGGCCTGAGCTCCATTCGGCCATCGTTTTATGTCATGCCGTCACGTTTTCTGACGGGCGCGGCTGCCGCCGGCGGTATCGCCTTTATCAATGGCTTTGGCAATCTCGGCGGAATGGTAGGCCCAGTGATGGTGGGCTGGCTGAAAGACGTGACCGGCTCTTACAAGGCGGGCATGATCGGCATGGCGGGCACGCTGGTGATTGCGATCTTGCTTACGCTGTCGCTCAAATTTGTAGTCAAAGAGGAATAGCCTCGCGCCGTTCCTTTTCTGCGGACGCGAGCTAAGTCGAGTGGCTCTTCGCGAAAATCATCTCAGCGCCCGATGAAGATCAGGCAAGGAATTTCGACAGCGTTTGGTTGAAGACCTCGGGATTTTCAAAGTTTGGGAGATGGCCGGCATTCGGTATCTCCACGAAATTCGATCCTGGCATCGCCCGGTGCATCTCCCGCATGACTTCCGGCATTGTGCCGTCGGCCGCTCCGGCAAGCAGCAGCGTGGGGACGCCGATCTGCGGCAGGCACTCGCGGTAGTCGTATTGTTGGAGAGCGCGTCCGCAGGCAATGAACCCCCCTGCCGGCGTTGTGGCGATCATGCGGCGAACTTTTTCAAGAGATGGCGGATTGCCGGCAATGAACTCCGGCCTGAACCAGCGCCGAACTGTGGGTTCAACCAGCGCTTGCATGCCCTGATTTTGGACTGTCGCGATGCGCTCCTCCCATAGTTCCCTCGCTCCCGGTTGAGCGGCCCATTGGCCGTCGCAGGCCACAATGCGATCAACGCGGCGGGCATTCCGTGCGGCAAGCCTAAGCGCGGTGATCGCGCCCATGGAAACACCTACGAACGTTGCACGCTCGATGGCCAAGGCGTCAAACAGGGCGACGACATCATCAACCAACTGCTCGAAGGTGCAGGGTTGGCTTGGGACCTCAGTGCCGCCATGGCCTCGCTGATCGTAGCGGAGTACGCGGAAAGAATTTTCAAGCATGGCAATCTGCCCATCCCACAGCGAGAGATTCGTCGCCAGGGAATTTGAAAACACGAGCCATGGCGCTTCCTTACGCCCATCGATCCGGCAGTGAAAGCGAATCCCGTTCGCCTCCACATGGAAACTGGAACCAGAATCGATCACTGCGGTTGGTGTGTTCTTCATCTTGTGCGCTCCTTGCTGCCCGAAAAAAATCGCGACGCCAGCGGCGAACCAATGCTAAACGCCGGGTGGCCTGGCTGCTTACGCGAGACGGACGCTACTTCCGAAAGTAAGGTACGTAAACATTAAAAATATCCGCGCCAAAAACATCTGCGCCAAAACTGCCGGCCACTCGCCCCACCGCGGCCATCAACGTTTCGGGAGAGATCGGATGATCGAAAGCTGCGATCGTCCAGAGATCGAGCGTCGAAGCGCGTTGCGACTTGAACACACGGAGCTGAGCCACGCCATCCAGAGCGCGAAAGGTGGACAACGCAATCTCTATGATTGCTTGTTCGCGCTCCGCAACGATCGCCGACGAATATCGAGCGACAAGCAGACGAGAGACCTGCCCAGGGTTGAGGCCGCTCGCATCGCCCGGAGCCAACTGTTCTGCAATGACCCGCATTCTCCCCAACGTGCGCGGCAGGATGCGATGGCTCCAGGGGGTGGAGTTTGCTCCCGAGACAGCCCGGTATGCCTCGCTCTCGAGCGCGGCCGTGGAGGTCAGGTCATACAAGGCCAGCCAGCGGGGCCAGCCGCTGACGCATGTCCATCGCGACGCGGTTTCAAAACCGGGCAGAGCACTGCGCTGGGGGAAGTGCTCCGTGTCGTACCAGTCGTTGAACTCCTCTTCCAGAGACGCTGGCGGTTCCATCACAACCAATAACAGTCCTTTGTTCAAGCCCACCTCGATTGCTTGCCTATGCGCTGCCTCCACTTACTTCACGTTGCCGTCCGGCTCACCCAGAAGTTCAGGCTGAAGCGAGTCGGGCAGACCGATTTCGAATGCGTTCAAGGTCATCGCAACCAGCGAGTAATAGCCAAGAATGGCAACCAACTCGACCACACCCTTTTCACCGAGAGCGCGAACGCCGTCCTGGTAAAGATCGTCGGCGACGAACTTCCTCTCGAGCAGACTGTTGCTAATGTCATACACCACTCGCTGCGCGTCGTTTTCGAAGACCGGGCGACGGCGCGAGGCGATCATGGCGATCGCTTCGGGATTGATGCCGGCCTTGAGCGCTTCCTTCTTATGTGCCTGCCACTCGAAGTGCGCCGTCCAGTGACGGGCGACCACCAGGATAGCGAATTCCGACAGACGGGGCGGCAGGCTGG
>Ga0181535_10004469_pt1 | contig 15527 bp, 14 predicted proteins | sample PEATcosm2014_Bin_44_FD_119774 | JGI IMG/M metagenome (GOLD analysis project Ga0181535, IMG submission 119774) | Peatland microbial communities from MTU Mesocosm Facility, Houghton, MI, USA - PEATcosm2014_Bin17_30_metaG | ecosystem: Environmental > Terrestrial > Soil > Wetlands > Peat | place... | reverse complement strand
TCTACAACGCGTTCATGGACGAATCCGCCATCGAAGCTAAAGGACTCGATCCGCTCAAGGAAGATCTTGCCGCTATCGCCGCCATTCATAACCGCAAGCAACTTTCTTCGGTACTTGGCAAGACCCTGCGCGCCGATGTAGATCTGCTGAACAACTCCAGCTACCACACCGCAAATCTCTTCGGCATGTGGGTTGCTCCCGGCTTCCGCGACTCGGAGCACTACGTGCCCTACCTTCTGCAGGGCGGCGTGGAGATGCCCAACCGCGATTATTACCTCGCCGACAGCGATAGCATGAAGGAGGTGCGCGCCAAATATGCCGTTCATGTGGCTGCTATTTTTAGGCTGGCCGGCTTCAGCGATGCAGAGGCGCGCGCTGCCCGCGTCATCGCCCTCGAACACTCCATCGCCGAAGCTCAGGTCAGCATTGCGGAGATCGAGGATATCGCCAAGGCTAACAATCTGTGGAAGCGCAGCGACTTTGCCGACAAAGCTCCTGGTCTCGATTGGGACGCCTACTTTGAAGGCGCGGGGCTCGCTAAGCAGCAGGAGTTCATGGTCTGGACGCCCACGGCATTCACCGGCGAGGCTGCTCTTGTTGCCTCGGCGCCGATCGAAACCTGGAAGGACTGGCTTGCCTATCATCTTGTCGAGGACGATGCGAGTTATCTGCCCAAGGCGCTGGCCGATGAGCGATTCAGCTTCTTCGGCAAGATGCTTACCGGGGTTGAGCAGCAACGCCCGCGTTCGGAGCGCTCTGTGATGCTCGTCGATGCGCTGCTTGGTGACGCGGTGGGGAAGATTTACGCGCAGAAGTATTTTTCGCCACAAGCTAAGGCACAGGCCGAAGCCATGGTCGCCAATCTCATCGCCGTTTATCACAAGCGATTGGCCGAGCTGCCCTGGCTCACCGATTCCACGCGCGCCGAGGCGCAGGCTAAGCTCGATACGCTGATTGTCAACATCGGCTATCCGGATAAGTGGCAGGACTACTCCACCTACGAGGTTCACGTCGGCGACGCCTTCGGCAATTCCTGGCGTTACGAACTCTGGTATCTGCGCCACGAAATCGCACGCATCGGCAAGCCAGTCGACCGGCATGAATGGTGCATGGAGCCACAAACAGTGAATGCCGTCAACATGCCGCTGCACAACTCGCTGAGCTTTCCCGCCGCCATTTTGCAGCCGCCCTTCTTCGATCCGGATGCGCCGGAGGCGGTCAACTACGGCGCCATCGGCACCGTCATTGGCCATGAAATCAGCCACACCTTCGATCAGGAGGGCAGCGCTTTCGATGCCAAAGGCCGCATCCGCAACTGGTGGACGCAGGCCGACAGCGACCACTTCAAGCAGGCCGCGGGAAACCTGGCGAAGCAATTCGATGCTTATGAGCCATTCCCCGGCGTTCACGTCAACGGCGAGCAGACCATCGACGAAGACATCGCCGACCTTGGCGGCGTGGCTGCCGCCTACGATGCCTACCGGGCTTCACTGAACGGCAAAGAAGCGCCCATGCAGAGCGGCTTCACAGGCGACCAGCAGTTCTACATCGCCTTTGCGCAGAACTGGGGCTCAAAGGTGCGCGAGGCGGCCCTGCGCAACCAGGTTCTGACCGACTCGCATGCTCCGGGCCAGTACCGCGCACTAACCGTTCGCAACTCCGATGCCTGGTACAAGGCTTTCAACATACAGCCGGGAGACAGGCTCTATCTGGCTCCTGCAGACCGCGTGAAAATCTGGTGATTTCTGCGTGTGAGTTCCGAGTCTGGCGGTAGGTTGTTGTAACTTCGACTGGCTGTCAGATTTCCAACGGTAGCTCGCCTGAGAGAATTTGTTCCGGCGTAAATCCTCGCTGGCGTAGAGTGCGCAAGCTCAGGGCGTCGTGGCGTTTTGCCAAGCGGCGGCCGTTGCTGTCCGTGATCAGACGGCAATGGAACCAGGCGGGAGGATCGAGCGAGAGGGCGCGGTAAAGCAGGATTTGCCGCGCGGTGGATTTGAGCAGGTCTTCGCCGCGCACGACTTCTGTGATGCGCATGGATGCGTCGTCGGCTACGCAGGCTAACTGATAACTCGGAACGCCATCACGCCGCCATACGACAAAGTCACCAAAGTCTCGGCCAGCAACAAAGCGCTGCGGACCAAGATTTAAGTCATCGAATTCGATGGCTTCACCGTCGGGGACGCGGAAGCGCCAGTTGAAATTGCCTGGCTCGGTGATTTCGCGCGCAGCGGAATTGGGCGGCATGGTGACTAGAGCGGCGCGGCATGTGCCGGGATAGACAGGCTCGTCGTCGAGAGGCTCCTGTTCCTGTTGTATGCCTTCATGCGGCGCGCTGAGCGCGGCTTCGAGATCTTTGCGCGAACAGCGACAGGGGAAGAGAAAACCGCCGCGGAGCAGCTTGCGCCATGCGTCGAGATAGATTGCGCGGCGTAGGCTTTGCTGGTACGGCGCATACGGACCGCAGAGAAGCGGTCCTTCGTGCCAGTGAATTCCCAGCCAGCGCAGGTCTTCGAGGGCGGCGTCGGCGTACTCAGCGCGGCTGCGGTCGGGGTCCAGATCTTCCATGCGCATGACCAGAGTGCCGCCGGCGTCGCGTGCCCGCTCAAAGGCCGTCCAGAAGGTGCGCGCGTGGCCCACGTGCAAAAAGCCCGTGGGCGAGGGCGCAAGACGGCCGCGATAACTCGATGGCGGCGATGAGGACGGGCTGGCCATACGAATATAAGTGTAGCCACCCGCGGGGACTGGACGTCCAGGCGGGCGGCGCTTGCGCGCCAGAAGGATTGTGGTTTAACTGTCTTTCCGCGAAAAATAAAATAACAATGGCTGGGGTACATGGCGTTAAGATAATGCTAGTTTCGGATAACTCATATCGGCTACGCTAATCAATCGAGGCAAAATATAGTGCGTTGTTTGACTGCGTATGAGTTAATGCCGACAGACGCACCAGCGACTCGACGGGATATGGCGAGCGCCGAAGATTGAATTCGCGAACGGAGGAGATTCATGCATTACGATCAGGTCAAGAACCTATTTCCAATGGCCTTGCAGTTGTTGCTGTGGCAAATACCTTACATGCTGGTGTATATTGCCGGGTTTGTCGTTGCATTGGTTAATTGGCGGAGATACCCGAAGCCTAGCCTCCTGGTGGTTATTGCAACGTCGGTATCATTCGTAGTCAGCATCGTGTGGGCGTTTGCATTTGCATTCGTTTGGTACTTGCGGACATCACAGGGCTGGACCATAAAGACATACGGATTTATCAACTCAGCACTGAGTATAACCCATACCATTCTTGGTGCGGGCGCGTTGAGCCTGTTTCTATTTGCGGTATATATAGGACGGAGAAGCGAGCTAACAGCCGGGGAGCAGGCGAGCCAGGGAGTACGGAGGGTATCACTGCCACTCTATGTCAGCTCGATTGCCGTTGGCCAGTTACTGGGAGGACCGCTCTTTTTGTTCGGGGTGATCTTGTTCGCGATCAGTAGTAACTCCTACTCAAGCGATAGCTCAAGCATCGTATACGGCTTGATGATCGCAGTGGGAGTGATACTGATGCTCACGGCTTCCATTCTGTATCTGGTTCTGATTTACAAGGCATGGGAAAGCATTCAAGACGGATATGCAAGAACCACTCCAGGTCAGGCGGTGGGGTTTTTGTTTATTCCGTTTTATAACTTCTATTGGATATTCCAGGCGATACCTGGCTTCGCGGACGACTACAATGCTTATCTGATTCGCGCGAAGATCTCCGCTCCGCCGCTGGACAAAGGACTCTTGCAGGCCCAGGCAATTCTACAGGTGCTCAGTGCCATTCCATATTTAGGAATGATTTTTGCGCTGGCATTGATGCCGATTAATTGCATTGTCGCGGCAAAAATCTGTACGGCCATCAACGCGCTGCCGGAAACCGCGGCATCAGCGACGCCGGCGTAATCACTTATGAGCTGACTTGTCCGTGAAGCTTCCCATCTTGTTTGGCCGGGCGTGCAAGAAGCCCGCGGGCGAGGGTGCGAGAAGGTCGCGATAGACGGGCAATGCCGTAGAAAAAGCTGGCCATGCTGGTTAACAATGTAGCTAGCATGGCCAGTGTTGCAAAGTGAGAGTTTGCCGCGGGATGTGTGTTATTGCGATTCATTCCCTCTGTCAGCGTTATTGCCGTGATGATGCTCGTAATTACCGAGTTGATTGTTCAATTGATCGGGATCGACTGAGACTTGCACTATATCGAGTTCGTGGCCGTCGAGATCCACCACAAACATTCCCATTCGTTTGCCCTCGGGATGCACGAAGATCAGTGTCTGCTCATTGCCTGTGCGGCCGGTTTCGCGGATCATGCGATGCCAATCCGGGCCAAGCTTCTGCTCGACCATGCGGTTCAACTCGCCGCCATCCACCGGCGCGGCGAAGTGCTCGAACTCCGCCACGTGAATGTTGCTCACACCCGCTTGCGTAGCTTTGCCGGCAACCAGGCTGATGAGGCTCATGAAGGGAATTCGCGTAGCCCGCACATGATAGCGGCTCTCGATGGAGCTTACGACGCCATCAAACCCGCCTTCGCCGCCGGCCAGCACAGTCACTGGTATCAGCAGTGCCGCAAATACAATGAGGAAAATCAATAGACGTTTCATTGCTGGCCATCCTTCTTGTCTTTGGTTTTAAACTCAACGCCACCCAGAGCGGAGTCCAGTCCGCTGATGTTCTTGAGCTTGCTCAGGTCTTCCAGGCGGATGGGGCCAAGAATCAGCACGATGGATACCTCCTTCGGTTCTACATCCAAGATGAACATGCCGACTGTTTTGCCGTTAGCCATCTTCACCATCACGTCGGTGGACTCGCCGGTTTTGCGGACACGTTCCCGCACAATCGACGACCACTCGGCGCTCTCGTAGTACTTGCGCAGTTGCTCGATCTGCCCGGTGTCGAATTGCCCTTCCTTGTCGAACTCATAATCGCGGACGTAGATGCCCTCCAAACCGTCGATCAGTTGCCGGGTTTCGGCTTTGTCCTTGTCTTTGCCATTCATGAAACTGGAGGCAAATGCCAAAGTGTTCTTGTCCAGCGTGACCTCGTCGACACTGGAGGCGCGCGCGGCCAATTCCTTTTCGATAGGAGAAGGCGCGGGTAATTGCGTGGCTTGCGCAAGAGCGGGCAGAGACAGCGCGGCTGCCGCGAAGATAAAAGTGATGATGCGGTTTTTCATGAAGGCTCTCCTTATTTCTGGTTGGCGCGGCCGTGAGCCGCAAGTTGCTGATTCATGTGGTTGAGCGCGTGATTGGTGATGCGCAGAGCGAGCAGAACTTGCTGACGGGCTGCTTCGCCCTTGCGTTGCCGCTCTCGCTGATGCCAGGCAAAGCCGCCACTGAGCAGAAGAGTAAGAACAAGAACAGCAGCGAGACGTTGCCAGAGATGGGCATGGCTTTGCGGGGCTCGAGAGCGCCGGTTCCGCAGAATTCGGTTTTTCAGGCTGGGCGGCGCGGGCTGACGCGCAAAGGCCTGCCGAAGTTCCTGCTCAAACTCATCCATAGGCTCAAACTCCACGCGCGTACTCCTTTTCGCGAACGTACTCTTTCAAATGGACTGCTGCCTTGGCGCGGAGCAGCTTCAGGCCGCGTTGCAGATGGCTCTTGACCGTGGCCACAGGCGCGTCGAGCGTGGCCGCAATCTCCTCCGGTGTAAGGTCCTCCTGGTAGCGGAGAAGCAAAGCCGCGCGCTGCGGCTCGGGCAAGGTCGCCAGCAGGTCTTCCAGGCGCCCACCCAGCGAAGATATTCGGGGCTCAGGCTGAAGGCCGTGATGCTCTTTTATCTCGACCCACAGGTCCAGTCCGCGCACCTTGCGCCGCCGTAGCGCATCCGCCGAGCGGCTTATGGCCACACGGCGCAGCCAGAAGCATGCATGCGCGGCGGATTCGATCTTGTCCAGATGACGGTCCAGCTCGAGAAAAACATCCTGGGCAATCTCCTCGGCGAGTCCGCGGTCGCCGGTCATGCGCAGGGCGAGCGAGAAGACCATCGACTGGTGCTCGTCCACGAGTTGTTCAAAGTCCGGCTTCCAGTCGTGGGCCATGGGTTTCGCTTCTACTCTCTTATCCGCAAAAAAACGAAGACGGGGATGCAGAGAGTACGCAATTCGACTGAAAAAGTTGCAATCGCACATGAAAAGGCCGGAGCATTTAGCTCCGGCCTTTTTGGGGTCAATCTAAAAGCCAGTCTACAGACTTTGCGGCACGGTCAGCTCCACGGTTTGCCCTTTGCGCCATACGCGGAAGCTAGAGGCAGCGCCGCTACGGACGGTCTGGACAAACTGCTGCATATTGCCGACATCCGCGCCGTTCAACTGGAGAATCACATCGCCGGCAAGAATGCCCATGGTGTCTGCCAGGCTTCCATTTTCCACGCTGACGACGACGAGGCCTTGAGCTTTGGTTAACTGAAGGGGCGTCATGTCGTCCTGAATGACGGGGCGAACCTGAAAGCCGAGGTGAACGCCAGAGGGCGGCGCAACTGGAGCAGGAGCAGCGGAAGGCTCAGCAGCGTTTTGCTGTGCTGGGTTGGTGACCTGCTGGCGCAACTGAGCGGCAGGGACGTTGGGGTGAGGAAAACTCATATCGACGGTCAGAGGGCCGCTTTTGCGCAGAATCTCCGCACGCACCACGCCGCCCTGCGGCTTGGTGATGGCCTCGGCGAAGGCCGCTCCAAATGTTTGTTGCGTACAAGCCTGGCCGTTGACGGTGTGCACAACATCATTCTCCTGAACGCCAGCTTTCTCAGCGGGTCCATCCGCATCCACTTCACGAACCAGGCAGCCGGTTTGTCCGGGATGCTTGCGCTGTTCCTTATCCGACATCGGCCCTAAGGCCATGCTGAAGGACATGTTCAGATTCTTGCCGTAGGCCACCGCCAAAGTCGCCAACGCATCGGCAACCTGATGAGCGGTTCCCTCGTCAGAGACGCAGATGATTCCATTTCCGGACTCTTTGCCCATGGGATACACGCACCAGGGGGTTGGGGAGTAAGCGGTGTTCCTTATCTCAAAGTACTCAATGTTCGCATAGGCGATCGAAGCTACAGAATCCTGCGTGTAGGGGGTGGAGATGGAGGTTAATCCGAGCAGGCCCTGGGGCACATCCTTCACGCCGCTCTCGGTAAAGAACAGGTTGATCCCCAGTTCGTTCTGGGTGAAATTCGTCAGCGTGTAATGGGTCGACGCCGAGTACCAGCCTGCGGGGGCAAAGTGCGGAGAGAGGAATTGCAGGCGGCTGGCTGCCTGATCGACTCTAGCCATGTAATGCGGCTGATACCAATGTGTATTTCGCGTCAGCGAGAAGGCCGGCGAAAGAAGAGTAAAGCATAACGCTACCGTGAAGAAAGTGCCGCGTCGAGACATATTCAATCCACCCTTCTGAGCGCTGCCAGGTCTTAAGCCTTAAATGACTCCGTCATCTACAGGCAATGCTGGGGAGAGTGCAGCGCCGCTGGTGGTGAAGAATCTCGCCCGGAATGGCTCGCCTTATATTTTATCGCTTTAGGGTTAGAGGTTAATGCCAAGAACAGGAATGCACGGATTAGAACATCTCCGGAATAGTGTGGAAGGCTATGCGCGTGGGGGCGGCTCTGAAAGCGGTGAGCATGGTGGCAGGGGCGAGGGTGCTGAGTCCGTACTTACTGTTCAGCGCGTCCATGGCGGCGACGAGGCGCGCGCGATTCTGCTCTTGCTCCGAGCCTTCGAAGAGACTCAGTGTGTGCAGATGGTCGGGGACAAGGCCGTTCAGATGCACGCCGATGAAGTAGGGCTTCTGGTAAGCGGCGCTGGTGGGGCGCGAGGCCCACAGACGGCTGAGGGCGGCGATCAGCGTGAGGTTGTCCTGGCACTCGGTGAGTTTAATCTCGCCCTTCCATCCTCGCGTGGGCATGCCGAAGCGGCTCATGGGTTTCTTTTCACTGCGGGGCACGGCAAAGCCGATGACCAGCCCGATGCTGCTGGCCCACAAACCGTTAGCGCGAAGACGCATGGCCACCTTGTGCAGCAGCTTGTGCGCCACCGCCCAGGCTTTTTCCGGGGTGCGCATCTCGGGCGCGAGCACGTGCTGGTGGCTCATCGACTTGAGGTGCTCGGCCTCGTCCATGTCGAAGTCCTCGCCGCGGAGCCAGTGACCCAGCCGCGAGCCCAGCACTGAACCCCAAACCTCGCCGGTCTGGTCGCAGTCGAGGGCCAGCAGTTGGTCCATGGTTTGAATGCCCTTTTCGTTGAGCCGCTTCTCCATGCGCGAACCAATTCCCGGCAAGGCGCGCAGCTTGAGCTGGCGCAAGGCTTCGGGCAGAATGTCGAGCGGAAGCGCCACCAGGCCGTCGGGCTTCTCCATGTCGCTGGCCACCTTGGCCAGGTAACGGTTGGTGGCCAGGCCGACGGAACTGCGCATCATGGGGCCGACGCGCTCCAGGATGCTCCGCTTCACCTTCCGGCCAAGCTCCATGGCCGCCAGCAGGGGCCGCTCCCGGCCCATCAGGCGGCAGGCCATCTCGTCGACCGAGAGCACCGCCGTCACCGGCAGGCAGCTCTCGACGGCCTCGACGATGCGGTGATGGTACTGGACATAAAGCTCGTGCCGCGCCTCGACCAGCACCAGGCCAGGGCAGAGCAGCTTGGCGTCGGCGACGGCGGTGCCGGTTTTGACGCCGAATGCTTTTGCCTCGTAACTTGCTGCAAGGCAACAGGTTGTATCGGCCATCATGGGCACAATGGCTATCGGGCGGCCGCGCAGCTCGGGGCGTGTGTCCTGCTCCACCGAGGCAAAATAGGAGTTCATATCGACAAAGAGCCAGTTGAGCCGCTGGCCGTCGTCCGGGCGGGTATCCGGCGGTTGGGGAGCGCAGGCCGACGCCGACTGTCGCTGTTCCGGCCACTCCTCAGATTCGGGAGACGGATTGGGAGTGGTTGCCATATCGGATTATATTCGCCTTTTATTCCCCTAAAAGCAAGTGGAAAAACTAAAAAATCGTCGATAATATTTTTGACGATCCTGAACCCGGACCCGAAAAATGCGTCAAAATAGGTGAGCAAGCGGGTCCATACAACGGCAGTGTTTCTGGAAGATGTTGTAGTTGGTGAATGACGATGGACAGCCTGGTGCAATGGTTTATGGCCTATGAAAACGCCGTCGCCTTCCTGGTTACGCTGGGAGTGGCGTTGCTCCTCGTCTGCTGCCTGGAGTGCGTGACTTCTCCGCCTCGCGATAAGGACGACATCTTCAATCGCCATACGGTTTAGGGGCGGCGCGAAGAACACTATGCCTACTTCCTCGTGTCTCGGTGTCTAACTAAAGATATGAGATTTTCTTTATCGTGCGCATTGCTGCTGTTCGCTTCAGTTGCTCAAGGTCAGGCATCACCCAAACTTCCCTGTGACTTCTCCGGTGAGCTGCTGCGCAACAGTCAAGGTAAAATTATTCTCTTCACGTCAGAGGAGATGAAGGAACGGGCAACTCACAAGGTTGACCTGGATGCGTCTATCAGGCGCATGGATTTTCGCAGCATGGCTATCGTTGACGTTCTCGTTGGCTCCTCAGGCGAAGTCGTTTGCGACAAAGGCCTGATTGAAATTCCATTGAGTGGCAAACCGGTTGAAACTGCTTTGCGATCATGGAAATTCAAACCTAAGAAACAGAACGGCAGGCCAGTTGCCTATCTTGGCCGCCTAGAATTTATGCTCTGCAATGTGGATTGTGGCGAGGAAGCTTTCGGCGTATCGCTACTGAAGTAACTTCCTCGACAGTTGGCGCAAAAGCATTGGCATTCGAACGAAATTACAGCGCACTCATTGAACCGCTGGTTTCAGATACATCTCAAAGTGCGCCAGAATGCGGTTGAACAGATGCTGGCGCACATCCGGGCCGGCGATGGAGTGCGTCTTGCGCGGATAGATTTGCAAATCGTAGGGAATGTCCGCTTCAATCAATCTCTGCACAAACTGCACCGAGTTTTCCATATGCACGTTGTCGTCGCCGGTGCCATGCGCTATGAGCAGCCGGCCCTTCAGGTTGGCCGCCGAGTTGACGACCGCAAACTGCTTGTAAACGCTGGAGAACTCCGCTGGCTGACCCATGGTGCGCTCGGTATAAACCGAGTCGTAGTTGCGCCAGTCGGTCACCGGCGCTACGGCAACCCCGGCGCGGAAGCGATCGGAGTGCGTCATGGCGTAGAGCGTAAAGGTTCCGCCCCAGCTCCATCCCCACCAGCCGAGGCGTTTGGGGTCGAGTTGCGGATAGCGGACCAGCACCGCGTCCACCACGGTCAGTTGATCCTCTAACTGCACAGCGCCGGAGTTATGCCAGGCGGCCTGGGCAAAGGCGCGCCCGCGGCCGCCCATGCCGCGGTTATCGGCGTGCAGCACCGCATAGCCGTGCTGCGCGAGCAACTCATCGAAGAGCAGGCCGTCGCCCCAGCGATTGACCACCGTTGCTGCGCCCGGCCCTCCATAGGGATTCACAATTAGCGGGACAGAGGCTGGAGCCGCTCCCTCGGGCAGCAGCAGCGTGGCATAGAGTGTTGTGCCGTCGTGGGCCTTCACCTCGATTTGCTGCGGCGCGCGCAAGTGGTAAGGCTCCAGAGCGCGCGTCGCCCAGAGAAGATTGCACTTGCCCGCCTCCGCGCATAGCCGGATTGTTGGCGGCTCCATGCGCGACGATTGCCGCTCCACAAATGCGCTGCCCACAGGTGCAAAGATGGCCACATGCGTTCCCGAGCTCGCGGTCAACTGCTTCCGCTCGCCCGCAAAGTTGACCTGCCACAACTGCTGATCGAGTTGACTGCCTTCGTTCGAGGCGTAGTCAATCATTTTGCCCGGCAGGACTACGCGGAAGACGTCGCCCACCTCGAAATCGCCTTGGGTCAGTTGCCGCTCTAGTTTGGCTGTGGCGTGAACCGGATCGGCTTGGTCATAGTTATAGAGATACAGATGGGTATGCCCGTCGGCCCAGTTTGTCAGCACGATGCTTCCGTTGCCCACCCAAACGTCGTACTTGTCATTGATAAACTTGTCGTCTGTTAGTTGCAGCACGACGTGCGCCTGCCCCGTTTCGGCGTCAGCAAAATAAAGATCGCGATGCTGTTGGTCGCGGGTCAGCGTTTCGATCCAAATGGTTTTTGCGTCCACCCAGCCAAAGCGCGGAATGTAATCTTGTCCTGCGCGAATGGGCAGAGTGGCCCAGACCGTCTTGCCGCCGCCAGCGCTGACCACGCCGACGCGGACAGCCGGATTGGGGTCGCCCGGCTGCGGATAGCGCTGCACCTCCACTGTTGCGTGTGTCGGAATCCAGTCGGAAATGGGATACACCGGTACATCGGCCTCGTTCATCTCCAGATAGGCAAGCTGCTTTGAATCCGGCGACCAGAAATAATTGCTGCGCACGTCCAGCTCTTCTTCGTAAACCCAATCCACTTCGCCGTTGAGTGTGGTCTTCACGGGAGCGGGAGCCACCATGGTCATCGGCGTGACAGGATCTTTGAGCCGCACTACTGCCAGTCCGTGCTCGCGAATGAAAGAGATCGAATTGCCGTCGGGCGAAAACTTGGGATCGTCGCCCGAGGCCTCGCCTGTCGAAGCCACCTCGACGCCCGCGCGCGTGTGCAGGTCATAGAGCCACAGGTGGCCAGTCATGTCGAAGAGCAGGCGAGCCGAATCTGGCGCCCAAAGGTAGCTGGCCATCTTGTAGCGCTCGCGATGGTCGCGGTCCTGCTCCGATGCGCCGGCGCCGCTGAACGAGGCCAGCCGGGCGCGATTCACGATTACGTACGCATCGTCAGAGCCGGGCTCCATCTCCGACAGTTCGCCGGCCACCATGAAGGTGAGGTGCTTGCCGTCCGGCGACCAGGCCAGCCCCTCGGGCTGCATCCCAATCAGCGGGCCGTGCCCGTAGATCGCATCCACAGTGAGAGGTTTGGCCGGCTGCTGGCCGGCCAAAGATAGCGTTTCAAAAGGAAGAGCAAGCAAGCAGAAGAGCAAAAGAGCGGATGTGCGAGTCAAGAAGAATTCCTCCAGGAGTGGAGCGCGGCGTAGCGGAAAAGCGGTCCGCCAATCAATAACTATAACTCCGTGCCCCACTCCGCGATGACGCGCAAGCAATGCGCTTACCGCTCTGCCGCCGCTCTCCTGCGATGGGCTCTCAGAAACTGGCGCACTATTCTCCATAGCAATTGCACACCGATGACGACGCAGAGGAACAGCGTAACCCGGTAGATCGCCATGTTGATGGAATCAAGCGCGCCACCGTAGCGCGCCATGTCCAGCGCGGGATGCTTGAGCAGGACATAAGCATGATCCCGCGCGGCGAAGAGCAGAATATCAAGCGGGATCAATCCCAGGGCCGACATCACAATGCGCTCCGCGTTCTGCCGCTGCCACTTTCCGAGATACAAGGCAATACAGCGCCAGATCAGTTGCAACACGTTCAGCGCCACTACCCACCAGTAGACATGTATCCAGACAGGACCCAATTGGAAGGGTAAGGCGCTCATGTAAGCCGCACCCGGTCCCAACAGCAAATATGGGTGATGAGGGAAGAGCAGAAACCAAATCAGAAATAGAGCGCCAAAGACCACTTCGGCAACGGCGTGTGCGTACGTGCGCTGCTTCCCTCCATGCGCAGCTTCCTTCACCACCGGGGGCAGAGCACTGGGCGACCAATTGACGGAGGAAAGAGCGGACTTGTTGAACTTCTCCGGGTAATGCGTGGCCGCGAATTCGAGCGCCGCAAAGATGAGTGTGACCCACGCGGCTGCCGTCATCAGAACGACAGGCACGCGCAGCGCCGCTTCCAGCACGTCCATCCAACTGGGGGTCAGAGTGGCAATCAGCACCGCGCTCACCACCGTGTAGATGATTGCAGCCCAGAAGAAAACCATTCTCAGCACAAACCAGTACGTGGGAAAAATGGCTGGGCCGATCAGATATTGCTGCGGCTGATAGCGCGCGGCGACCCGCATCGGCGGCCCGATCTGCCGGAGCCAATCTTCTGTTTCGGCTGGGTTGAGCGGCCGTCCCAGCTCGGCTTCTTTATCCTCAAGCTGCGACTCCAGGTTGGCCCGGAGTTCGGCGAGGATGTCGTCCTGCCGCTGCCAGGGCAGATGCTTTTTTACGGCTTGCAAATAACGATCGAGTAAATCCATGGCGTTCTCCTTTGCTCCTTACAGCATGTTGTCTATGGATGCGTTGATGGCTTGCCACTCCTTGAGCAACTTGACGAAGATCACTTCGCCGTCGCCGGAGAGGCGGTAGAACCGCTTATTGCGTTTGTCTTCTTCGCGCCATTCGCTGCTCAGCAGCCCTTGAGTTTCCAGGCGCCGCAACAACGGGTAGAGTGTGCTTTCGTCGATTTCCAGCCCACGTTCAGCCAAGGCCTTGCGCAGCGTGTATCCGTAATGCTCCTGGCGAAGTTGCGCCAAAACTGCCAATGTCAGGCAGCCGCGCCGCAGCTCCAGGCGAAGGTTCTCAAAGATGTTTTCTGTGATGGTCATGGTGTACCTCAAACACTGTACTATACACACTGTATAGCATACAGTGTGTGATGTCAAGTACTTTTTCAAATATTTTTTCCACATTTAGGATCTCCTGCAAAGAGCCGCTATTTGGCCTTCTCTTGATTTCGGTAGGATGGGTGACGAAAGCGGACTCATCGTATGGCAGCACAATGACTTGCGCCACGTGGCCCAAGCGGTATATCTTCCGTTTCATGCATTGGTCATCCCCACAAGAACGGCGCTCACTGGGCCAGGCGCGGCGCAAGCAGGTAGGCCGCCAGCAACACAGCGAACTGAAACCCAAGGCGCGGCAGACTCCAGCTCTCGACCTTGTCGCCCGCTCGATGCACGGTCGTGTGCCCGCGCTCATCCAGCTCAAATACCAATTGATGGCCGTGTCGCCCTTCGGCTACTTCCGCGGCGCGGTGCCGGTGATGGCCGCCGACCTGAGTGTGCTGCCGTCGACCGGCATTGTTTGCCAGCTTTGCGGCGACGCCCACGTGCGCAACCTGGGCGCCTTTGCCGCGCCCGACGGGCGGCTGGTTTTTGACATCAACGACTTTGACGAGACCATTCGCGGGCCGTTTGAGTGGGACCTGAAACGCATGGCGGCATCGCTGGTGCTGGCGGGGCGCGAATCCGGACACAAGGAAGTCTCTGCGCGTGCGGCCGTGGAAAAATTTGTTGCTCGCTACGCCGTCCAGATGCGCGCCTTTGCCAAGATGCCCTTGCTTGAAGTGGCGCATTTTCAAGTTCACCGCATCGAAGAGGTTGCTCCGGTGCATGATGCGCTGATGAAGGCCGAGCGGTCCACGCCGCAGCACACGCTGGAGAAGTTGACCGAACTGGCCTCCGAGAAACACGATGCGCCGCGGCGCTTCATCGAGTCGGAGCCCATGCTGACTCGCGTCACAGGGCGGCAGGCCGAGGCGGTGCTGGCTGCGCTGGGAGATTATCGCGAGATGCTGGAGCCGCAGCGGCAACATCTGTTGTCGCTGTATCGCCCTGTGGACGTGGCTTTCAAAGTGGTCGGCACAGGCTCAGTGGGTCTGCGCGATTATTGCATTTACTTCGAAGGCAACGGGGCCAAGGACCCGCTGTTTTTGCAGATCAAGGAGGAGCCGGCCTCCGGTTACGCGCCTTATCTGCACGATGCCGCGCCGCCTCGCCACAACGGCCAGCGCGTGGCCGAAGGCCAGAAGGCAATGCAGGTGCAGTCGGACCCGTTTCTCGGCTGGACGAACATCGCCGGGCGCGATTATTTGGTGCGGCAATTGAACGACCACAAGGGCTCTATTGAATTGGATGACTTGGAAGGCAGCGGCTTGGAGGCTTATGGCGAGGTCTGCGGCGAACTGCTGGCTCGCGGCCACGCCCGTTCGAGCGACCCGCTGATTTTGTCCGGCTACATCGGCTCTGGTGATGGTTTCGCTGAGGCTCTGGCGAAATTCGGCGCTGCCTACGCGGATCAGACAGAGAAGGATTGGAACGAGTTGAAGCGGTCGGGCAAAGCTGACAAGAAGCAGTAAATATTATTTGCTGCGACTTATTGATAGGTTCACGGCGCTCTATCGTTTTCACAAGTGCGTGAATATAGATAGGGCACCATGTATTTCACTCTAACAAACTAATAGGGGTACCTCATCGGTGAGGTTCAGGATAGGTTACTACTTAGAATTTTTAAGTCTTCGCAACATCTCCTTCAAATCAGTGTTAGTACACATGAACGTATCACTCATGGCCACTCCCGACCTGAGGGAAAGAGATGAATGTCATGTGTTGTTCTTATCGCCGTATTTTGTTTCTGCTTCTACCCGTCTTTTGCTTGTTGCTTGCCGGTTGCTTAGGCTTCCCTGGCGGGTCACAATATAAGTTTTCAACCAATGTTATCGTCATCGCTCCCGCTACTAGTGTTACGGAAGGCCAGCCAGTAACCTTGGAGGCTGATATAGCCGGTGGGACTAACGCGAGCGGAACGGTAACCTTTTATAACGGATCGAACGCAATCGGTACCG
>Ga0181535_10004468_pt1 | contig 15527 bp, 15 predicted proteins | sample PEATcosm2014_Bin_44_FD_119774 | JGI IMG/M metagenome (GOLD analysis project Ga0181535, IMG submission 119774) | Peatland microbial communities from MTU Mesocosm Facility, Houghton, MI, USA - PEATcosm2014_Bin17_30_metaG | ecosystem: Environmental > Terrestrial > Soil > Wetlands > Peat | place... | reverse complement strand
TCAAACAAAGGCTTAGAGCATGATCGCTTCGCCTATCAGAAGTGGTCATGCTCTAAGGCTTGCGCCGTGGCCTGTGCGCGCGGCAAAATGGAACCAACCGGCGGCGTCCTCGGGACCATCCGAGCGGCGCCGCTTCCATAACGGGATTTCCCCATGGCGTCGGCAGCCGAACAGCTCGCGGCAAACCTCAACCTAGGTGTCCTCTCCAAGGCCACCGAACTGAAGAAACGCATCTGGTTCACCTTGGGTGCGCTGCTGGTTTACCGCGTCGGCACCTACATCCCGGTGCCCGGTGTGGACGCCTCGGTAATGGGCGAAATGCTGCAGCAGCATGGCGGCGGCATCCTGGCGATGTTCGACATGTTCAGCGGCGGCGCGCTTGGGCGGATGACCGTGTTCGCGCTGAACATCATGCCCTACATCAGCGCCAGCATCATCGTGCAGCTGATGACCGCCGCGGTTCCCACGCTGGAGACGCTGAAGAAGGAAGGCGAGTCGGGGCGCAAGAAGCTCAACCAGTACACCCGCTATCTCACCGTGCTGATCGCCATGTTCCAGTCCTACGGCATCGCGGTGGGGCTGGAGAGTATGCGCGGCAGCTTCGGTGCGGCGGTGATCGACCCGGGCATGTTCTTCCGCCTGTCCTGCGTCATCAGCCTGGTCGGCGGTACAATGTTCCTGATGTGGCTGGGCGAGCAGATCACCGCCCGCGGCATCGGCAACGGCATCAGCCTGATCATCATGGCCGGCATCATCGCCAACGTGCCGCACGCGCTCGGCACCCTGCTGGAACTCGGCCGCACCGGGGCGCTCAGCCCGGTGTTCATCCTGGTGTTCCTGGTGGTCGCCGTGCTGGTGGTCGGTTTCGTGGTGTTCATGGAGCGGGGGCAGCGCCGCATCGTGGTGCAGTACCCCAAGCGCCAGGTGGGCAATCGGATGTTCGGCGGCGACTCCACCCATATGCCGCTGAAGGTGAACACCTCGGGCGTGATTCCGCCGATTTTCGCCAGTTCCATCCTGCTGATCCCGGCGACCATCGCCGGCTTCTCCGGCCAGCGTGGCGATCTTGGCTGGGTCAGCACCATCACCAACCTGCTGTCGCGCGGCTCGTGGCTGTACATGATCACCTACGCGGCGATGATCGTGTTCTTCAGCTACTTCTACACTGCGGTCGTGTTCAACCCGGTGGAAACCGCCGACAACCTCAAGAAGTATGGCGGCTTCATCCCGGGCATCCGGCCCGGCACCGCGACGGCGGACTATTTCGACTACGTGCTCACGCGGCTGACCACGGTCGGCGCGGCCTATGTGGTCGCGGTTTGCCTGCTGCCGGAATTCCTCATCGGCACCTATGGCGTGCCGTTCTACTTCGGCGGCACCAGCCTGATGATTATCGTGTCGGTGACCATGGACACGGTCACCCAGATCCAGTCGCACCTGCTCGCGCACCAGTACGAGGGTCTGATCAAGAAAGCGCGCGTAAAGGGACGGGGCCGATGAACCTCATTCTTCTTGGCCCGCCTGGCGCGGGCAAGGGCACCCAGGCGAAGCGCCTGCAGGACCGCTACGGCGTGGTGCAGATCTCCACCGGCGACATGCTGCGTGCCGAGGTGGCTGCCGGCAGCGAGATCGGCCGCGAGGCCCGCGCGGTGATGCAGGCGGGCAAGCTGGTGTCGGACGACATTCTCATCCGCATGCTCTCTGCGCGCATCACCCAGCCCGACTGCGCCCGCGGCTTTCTCCTCGACGGTTTCCCGCGCACCGTGCCGCAGGCCGAGGCGCTCGACCGCATGCTCGCCGAGAAGGCGCTGCGGCTCGATGTGGTCATCGAACTGCAGGTGGACGACACTGCCCTCGTCGACCGCATTGCCGGCCGCTATACCTGCGCCAAGTGCGGCGCCGGCTATCACGACACTTTCCAGCAGCCGAAGGTCGAAGGCGTTTGTGACGTCTGCGGCAGCCGCGAGTTCACCCGCCGCGCCGACGACAACCGCGACACCGTGGTCGCGCGGCTGGAGGCCTATCATCGCCAGACCGCGCCGATCCTGCCGCACTACGCGGCGCAGGATAAGCTGCAGTCGGTGGACGGCATGGCCGACATCGACGCGGTCACGCGGCAACTGAACGCGGTTCTGGATCGCGTGCCGGCGTAACCCGCCAACGGACCGCCCGCGCCGTTCGCTGCAGGCGTGATCGGTCTCGATCGTCCGTGATCATGCCGGCCAGTTTAGTTCCTGTTTTGTTCCTTATCGGCCCGCCCGACCCAGGATATTGTCGGTGCGACCTCGTATCACGCAAATTTGAACTATCCGCGTTGACTCACCTCTCTCCGCCGCTATAGTGCGCGCCCTCGGCGGCCCCCACCTTCGTGCGGGCCGTCACTGTGTTTTGTGTTTTTCTGAAGCCCGAGGGGCAGCCCGATGCCAGGCGCGCGCGCCGGGCCGACGGGGAACCATCCCCGCGTTGAAGGAGTGAGCAGGCGTGGCGCGTATTGCCGGCGTGAATATCCCGACCAACAAGCGGGTGACGATCAGTCTGCGCTATATCTTTGGTATCGGCCCGGCGAAGGCGCAGGAGATCTGCGGCAAGCTCGGCATCGCCAGTGAGCGGCGTGTCAACCAGCTCTCCGACGAGGAGGTGCTGAAGATCCGCGAGATCATCGACCGTGAATACCGTGTCGAGGGCGATTTGCGTCGTGAAGTCGCGATGAACATCAAGCGGCTGATGGATCTCGGCTGTTACCGCGGCTTGCGCCATCGTCGCGGTCTGCCGGTGCGTGGTCAGCGCACCCACACCAACGCCCGCACCCGCAAGGGCAAGGCGGTCGCGATTGCCGGCAAGAAGAAGGTGACGAAGTAGGGCGCCCGCCGCCTTCCACCGTTCGCAGCTTACGCCGCCCCATTAACCGGGGTGGCCCAGGATTGAACAGGACAGACCGAATATGGCGAAGCCCGCCGCCTCGCGCCCTCGCAAGAAAGAGCGCAAAAACATCACGTCCGGCGTCGCCCATGTGGCGGCGACCTTCAACAACACCATGATCACCATCACCGACGCGCAGGGCAATGCCATTGCCTGGTCGTCGTCGGGCAGCCAGGGCTTCAAGGGCAGCCGCAAGTCCACGCCCTATGCCGCTCAGGTTGCCGCCGAGGATGCCGGCAAGAAGGCCCGCGAGCACGGCATGGAGACGTTGGAGATCGAAGTCAGTGGGCCCGGCTCCGGCCGCGAGAGCGCACTGCGCGCCCTGCAGGCCGTTGGTTTCTCCATCACGGCCATCCGCGACATGACCCCGATTCCGCACAACGGCTGCCGCCCGCGCAAACGGCGGCGTGTCTAAGGCGCCGCTCCGCGTCCTGAAGTCGGCGTCCGCGCCCGCCCGGTCCCTCACCCGGGTGTGCGGCGCGCGCCGCCAACCCCAGTCCAGATGAGGCCGAGCGTGGCATTGCAAAAAAACTGGCAGTCCCTGATCAAGCCCGAGAAGATGGAGGTCGAACCCGGCGGCGATCCGTCGCGGGTGGCGACCATCATCGCCGAACCGCTGGAGCGCGGCTTCGGCATGACGTTGGGCAATGCGCTGCGCCGCATCCTGCTGTCGTCGCTGCAGGGCGCCGCCGTGACCGCGCTGCAGATCGACGGCGTGTTGCACGAGTTCAGCAGCATCCCCGGCGTGCGCGAGGACGTCACCGACATCGTGCTGAACGTCAAGCAACTGGCGCTGCGCATGCACGGCGACGGGCCGAAGCGCATGATGCTGCAGGCAACCGGCCCTGGCGAAGTGCGTGCCGGGCAGATCCAGACCGGCCACGACATCGAGGTGATGAACCCCGAACTGGTCATCTGCACGTTGGACGAGGGCGTGAAGCTCGGCATGGAGTTCACCGTCAACGTCAACAAGGGCTATGTACCGGCCGCCGCCAACCGGCCCGAGGACGCGCCGATCGGCCTGATTCCGATCGACTCCATCTATTCCCCGGTGCGCCGCGTCTCCTACAAGGTCGAGCCCACCCGCGTCGGCCAGGTGACCGACTACGACAAGCTCCTGCTGACGCTGGAGACCAGCGGCGCGGTCACCCCGGAAGACGCGGTGGCGTTGGCCGCCCGCATCCTGCAGGACCAGTTGCAACTCTTCATCAACTTCGAGGAGCCGCAGGCGGTCCGCCACGAGGAGCCGCAGGACGATCTGCCGTTCAATCGCAATCTGTTGCGCAAGGTGGACGAGCTCGAGCTGTCCGTGCGCAGCGCGAACTGCCTGAAGAACGACAACATTGTCTATATCGGCGACCTCGTGCAAAAATCCGAGCAGGAGATGTTGCGCACGCCCAATTTCGGGCGCAAGTCGCTGAACGAGATCAAGGAAGTGCTGGCTTCCATGGGGCTGTCTCTCGGCATGACCGTGCCGGGCTGGCCGCCGGAGAACGTGGAAGATCTGGCGAAGCGGCTGGAAGAGCCGTTCTGAGCCCAGGGAACGGAGCCCGATCATGCGTCACGGAGTAGCTGGGCGGAAGCTCGGCGTTACCACCAGCCACCGCTTCGCCATGTTCCGCAACATGGCGCATGCGCTGCTCAAGCACGAGCAGATCACCACTACCCTGCCGAAGGCGAAGGAGCTTCGCCCGGTCGCCGAGAAGCTGATCACGCTCGGCAAGCGCGGTGGCCTGCATGCCCGCCGCCAGGCTTATGCGCAGCTGCGCGACGACGTCATCGTCGCCAAGCTGTTCTCCACCCTCGCGGACCGCTACAAGGCGCGCAAGGGCGGCTATACCCGCGTGCTGAAGGCCGGCACCCGCTATGGCGACGCCGCCAGCATGGCGATCATCGAGCTGGTTGACCGCGACCCCGCCGCCAAGGGTCTGGACAGCGGCCCGAAGCCCGAGACCGTCGCCGAGGACAGCGAAAGCGAGTAGCCACACGCCGCGCGGAGCATCTGCACCGGACCGGCCCTCGGGCCGGTCCTTTGCGTTCCGGGGGCGGCATGCCCATGTGAGCCCGGGATGAACGATCGCCCGAACGGCTTGTGCTGATGGACCGCCCCGCCCCGCTGGCCGACCGCCTGCGTCCGCGCGCGCTGGAGGACGTGGTTGGTCAAGCTCCCCTGGTTGGCCCCCAGGGCACGCTCACCCGCATGCTCGCCCGTGGCAGCCTCGCCTCGCTGATCCTCTGGGGACCGCCCGGCTCGGGCAAGACCACCATCGCCCGCCTCCTCGCCGAGCGTGCCAGCCTGCACTTCGTCCAGCTTTCTGCCGTCTTTTCCGGGGTCGCCGACCTCAAGCGCGCCTTCGAGCAAGCCGCGCAGCGCCGGGTCGAGGGGCAGGGCACGCTGCTCTTCATCGACGAAATCCACCGCTTCAACCGCGCCCAGCAGGATGGCTTCCTGCCGGTCGTCGAAAACGGCACGGTCACGCTGGTCGGCGCCACGACGGAGAATCCCTCCTTTGCCCTCAACGGCGCCCTGTTGTCGCGCTGTCAGGTGCTGGTTCTCCGGCGCCTCGATGACGACGCGCTGGACCAGCTGCTGACCCGCGCCGAGGCCGACGCGGGCCGGACCCTCCCGCTGACCCCCGATGCCCATGCCGTGCTGCGCGCCATGGCGGATGGCGACGGTCGCTATGTCCTCAACATGGCCGAGCAACTGTTCGCGCTTCCGGAGGATACCGCTCCGCTCGATCCCGCCGGGCTGTCCGAACTGCTGGCGCGCCGCGCCGCGCTTTATGACAAGGATCGGGAGGAGCACTACAATCTCATTTCCGCCCTGCACAAATCCCTGCGCGGTTCGGATCCCGATGCCGCGCTCTACTGGTACGCCCGCATGCTCGTTGGCGGCGAGGACCCGCGCTACATCGCCCGCCGCCTGGTCCGCTTTGCCACCGAGGATATCGGGCTGGCCGACCCCAACGCTCTGCCGCAGGCGCTGGCGGCATGGGAAGCCTATGAGCGCCTTGGCAGCCCGGAGGGAGAGTTGGCGATTGCCCAGGCCGTGCTCTATCTCGGCACCGCCCCCAAGTCGAACGCCGCCTATGTCGCCCTAGGTGAGGCCCAGCGCGCCGCCCGCGCTACCGGCAGTCTGATGCCGCCCGCGCACATCCTCAACGCGCCGACGAAGCTGATGAAGCAACTCGGCTACGGCGCCGGCTATGCCTACGACCACCAGGCCGAGGATGCCTTTTCCGGCCAGGACTATTTCCCGGACGGGCTGGTGCGGCAAGAGTTCTACCGCCCGCGCGAGCGCGGCTTCGAACGCGAAGTGGCGAAACGCCTGGCCTACTGGGCCAAACTGCGGCAGGAACGCCAGCGATGACCATTGTGACCCGCGCCGTCACCGAGGACGAGAGCGATATCCGTCTCGACCGCTGGTTCCGCCGCCATTTTCCGGGGATCCCCCAGGGCGTTATCGAGAAGTTGTGCCGCACCGGCCAGTTGCGCGTCGATGGCCATCGTGCCGAGGCGGCGACCCGTCTTGCCTCCGGCCAGACCGTACGGGTCCCGCCGCTACCGGCGCCGGCGGCGAAACCCGCCGCCGTGCCCGCCGTGCCGCCCAATCCGAAACTGCTGCGCGAGTTGGAGTCGATGGTGCTCTGGCGCGATCCTCAGCTCATCGTCCTGAACAAGCCCTCGGGTCTCGCCACTCAGGGCGGCCCCGGCATCACCCGCCACCTCGACGGCATGCTGGAGGCGTGGCGTGAGGATGGGCAGCGGCCGCGCCTCGTGCACCGGCTGGACCGTGACACCTCCGGCGTGATTGTGCTCGCCCGCACTCCCGGGGTCGCGGCGAAGCTCGCCGCGTCCTTCCGCGGGCGTGACATGGAGAAGATCTATTGGGCGGTGGTTGCCGGACGGCCGGTGCCGGTCGAGGGAAGGATTGATCTGCCGCTGGTCCGCGCCGAGGATTTCCGCACCGGACGGGTGGAGGTGGCGGGACCCGGCGCCGAGGACCCCGTGCGGGCGGTGACCGAATACCGCACGCTCGACCATGCCGCCCGCTTGCTGGCCTGGCTGGAGCTGCGTCCGCTCACCGGGCGCACCCACCAGTTGCGTGTGCACTGCGCCGCGATTGGCACACCCATCCTTGGCGACGAAGCCTACGGCACCCGGCGCGGGCCGGCCGACCCCGACCGTGCCGGCGAGAACACCGCTCTGGTGGAGGGGCTCGATCATCGCCTGCACCTGCACGCACGCCGGCTGGTACTGCCGCACCCGGCCGGTGGCACATTGGCCGTGGAGGCGCCGTTACCGCCGCACATGGAGGCCAGTTTTCACACCCTCGGCTTCACGGCGCCGCGGCTGAGGCCGCCGCAGCGTGGGTGACGCGGCGCACCCGGAGGGTTAGATTCGCCAGCGTACGGGACCCGGATTCGCAATGCAGCCGCCGAGACATCGCCGCCGTCGCCACCGGTTCAGAACGTTCCGGCGTTACGCCTTCATCGCCCTGCTGATCCTTGTGCTGCTGCCGGCCTTGCCCTGGCTGGTGGTGGCGTTGTTTGTCGACGTGGATACGGTGAGTGCGCAGGTCGAAGCGGCCGCCCAGCGTGCCACCGCGCGCACGCTGACGCTCGGCAAGGTCACCATGTTGCGCTCGCTGCCGCCAACCATTGCCGCCGAGGACGTCACTTTCGCCAATGCACCCGGTGGCTCGCGGCCCGACATGCTGCGCATCCCTTATGCCGAGGCGACTCTCGGCATTCTGCCGCTGCTGTTCGGCCGTCTGGAGATCCACTCGCTGGTGTTCAGCCGGCCCGACCTTGTGCTGGAAACCGATCCCGCCGGCGCCGGCAACTGGCAGTTCGCCCGTCCGCCAGGCGATGTGCTGATTGATCGTACCCGTCCCAGCCACCGGCCGCGATGGGCCCGCCGTCATGTCGCCCAGGCGAGGGCGGTCGTCACGCTCGACATGCTTCGCATCCGCGAGGGCCGGATTGCCTGGCGCGACGACGCGGGCAGTTGGACGACGGTCGAGGTCCGGCGGCTCGACGTTGCCGCGCCCGGCATGGCGGAGCGCGGCGTGCTCACCGCGCAGATCGTCCACGCCGACCGCACGGTCAACATCACCCTGAACACCGGCCGGCTCGCGCGCCTGCGCGACGTCGCCCCCATCGCCCCATGGCCGGTTCGGCTCGAACTAGATACCCTGGGCGCGCATGCCAGCATCGTCGGCACGATGACCCGCCCGCGCGAGCTGCGCGGTTATGCGCTGGCGGTCGAGGGTGCCGCCGAGAACCTCGGCGATCTGCAGGGCTTGCTGCATGCGCGTCTGCCGCCGGTGCGCAAGCTGGTATTCCAGACCCGCCTGACCGACAGCGGCGGCTTGGTGCCGATCATTTCCGGCATCAGCCTGCGTGCCCGCGAATCCAACCTCGATGCCTGGGTTCCAGGCCTGAGCATCGCCGCCCTCGACCTTGCGGCGGACAGCTTCGACAGCCCGGTTCACGCCGAATTCGACGGCACGTTCGATCACCGTCCGCTGCACCTCGCCGCCGAGAGCGGACCGCCGGCGGCGCTGCTCACGCCCGGCCGCCTGCCCGGCCGCTTGCCGGTCGACGTGAACGTCGAAGTGGCTGGCGGCTTGCTGACCGTCAAGGGGGTCGTCGCCGCGCCCGAGAAGGGTACCGGGCTGGATCTCGATGTCGTGGGAAGGATGCCCAACCTCGGCGCGCTGTCGCCGCTGATCGGCTATCCCCTGCCGGCGTTCCGCAACATTACCATCGGACTGCACGCCGGCGATGCCGAGGGTGGGTTCCGGCAGGGCGTGGTGCTGCACGACGTCGCGCTCAGCTCGTCCGAGGCCGATCTTGCCGGCGAGATGGGCGTGCTGTTCGCCGAGCGGACAGCGTTCCAGGCAGTGCTGAACGGACGCAATCTCGATATTGATGCCCTGCGCGCCGCCATTGGCGAGACCGCCCGCCCCCCGAGCGTGTCGGAACCTCCGACGACGCCGGCCGGGTGGCTCATTCCCTCGGACCGGTTGCCACTCGAAGGTTTTACCAGAAACGATCTCGACCTGCGCATCAAGGTGTCCGAGTTGCGGCTGGGTGGCACGCAGTTTCACGATGCCTCACTGGTGGCGCGGCTCCGTGATGGCCAGCTGACGGTCGATCCGTTGAGCGCCACTCTCCCGGGCGGCGGCGTTGAACTGAAAGGGGCCTTGAGTGCGCGTGGACGGTTCCCGCCGATGCTGCTGTCGGTGCGGGCCGCCGGCGTGCCGGCCCGTCCGGTATTCGACGCGCTCGGCCTGCCCGATGACGTGACCGGAACGATGAACCTGATGGCCGATCTGAGCAGTGCCGGGGCGTCCTGGCACGAACTGGCTGCCGGCCTGTCTGGCCAGGTCGGCTTTGCCATGTCCGACGCCGAACTCGACAATCGCCTGCTGGAGATCGTGTTTGGGCCGGAATTGAGGGCGGCCAAGCTGTCGCTGCCGGGCTCCGGTGGGTCTGGGGGACGCACTGCCGCGCGCTGCCTGGCGCTGCGCCTCGACGTCAAGATCGGGCTCGCCGGGCTGCACGATTTCGTCCTCGACACTCCATCCCTGCTGCTGCAGGGCGAGGGCGCCCTGCAGCTTCGCGATGAGCGCCTCGCCTTGCGCCTGGTTCCCACCCTGCGGGGTGGCGGCCCGCCCACGCCGGCGGTGCGCATCGGCGGGGTGTTCACCAGAACGACGATCTATCCCGAGCAAAACGCGCCGGCGCTGATGGCGCGTGCGGACGCGCCGTCGGCACAGGTATGCGCCGATGCGTTGGCGATTGCCCGCGCCGCCGTGCCCAATCCCCGCTCGCCCTGACTGCCGGGGGGAGAACCGGGCATGCTTGCGTCCGCGAGCGGCCCGTCCCGCCGACGCCGCGCCGTCTCCGGCGTCCGCCCGGTGTGACAACCGGCGCCGGCCTGCCTATACCAGGGCGCAGACGTCCGGACCTGTTGCCATTGTCGTGGCCGTGACGCGTCGCCTGAGCTTGCCTCGGTCCAACCGCCAACCGGTTTCGCATGCCCCGTCGCCGCCGCCGTAGGTCTGCCCCGCGCCTGATCCTCATCCTGCTTGCCGTGGTCCTGCTGATCCCGGCGCTGGTGGTGCTTGGCGCGCTGGTATTCGTTCATCCGAATGCCTGGCGCCCGGAGGTCGAGGCGGCGGTGCAGCGGACGACCGGCCGCGCGTTGCGCATCGGGCGATTGGCCTTCATGCCCTCACTCTCGCCGACGCTGGACGTCACCGGGCTGGCGTTTGCCAATCTACCCGGCGGTTCCTTGCCGGATATGATCACGGTCGCCCACGCCGAGGCAAAGCTCGCGCTGCTGCCGCTGCTGGCCGGACGGATAGAGATCGCCCGCCTCCTGCTGATCCGCCCCGATATCCTGCTGGAGCGTGACACCGCCGGTTGGCCGAACTGGCGCTTCGGCGGCCGGCTGGCCGCCGAAGCGCCAGCGCAATCCGCTGCCCCTCCCGGCTCCGTGCCGGATGTGCTGGTGCGTAGCCTGCGCATCGAGGATGCGCGGGTGACCTGGCGTGGCAAGGATGCTGCGGCGCCAAAGCGGTTCGACCTGCACGTGCTGGAGACGGACGCAAACGGCCTGGAGGCCCCGGTCGTGCTCACGGCCCGGGGGGCCTATGCCGGGCAGGAGTTCGCGTTGTCGGTCGATGCCGGTCCGCTTTCGCGCCTGTTCGACGTGGCCGCGACGACCCCCTGGCCGGTGAAGGGGGTGCTGGAGACGCCAGGCGCGCGGCTTACCGTTGCCGGTGCCCTGACGCACCCACTGGACGGCGGCGGTTATGCGCTTTCGGTCCAGGGGGCGGCGGTCAACCTGTCCGCTCTTGATGGCCTGTTCGCCGCTCGCCTGCCGCCGCTGCGCCAGGTCGCGTTCGCCGCGCGCGTGATCGATGTCGGGGGACGTCTGCCCGAGGTCAACGGGCTGGCGGTGCGTGCCGGTGCTTCTGATCTCGACACCTTCGTGGCCGGGCTGAAACTGGCCCATGCCGAACTGTCCGCCGCCGCCCTTGGCGAGCCGGTGCGTGCCGAGGCGACCGGCTCGCTGCGCGGGGCACCGCTGCACGTGACAGCGGCGCTCGGCCCGCTCATCACCCTGTTGCCCGATCCACCGAAGCCCGGGCCCTATCCGATCGAGCTCGCGGTCGAAACGCAAGGCGCGACCCTTGCGGTGAAGGGCAGTATCGCCACGGCTGCGCCGCTGTCCGGCATCGACTTCGCGGTGACCGGGCGCATCCCCGACCTGTCTGCCCTTGGCCCACTGGTCGGCACCAGCCTGCCGGCTCTGCACCCCGTGACGCTGGACGCGCGTGTCGTTGACCACGAGGGTACGCCAGGCCTCGCCATCCGCGGCCTCGCCGTCACCGCGCCCGAGGCGGATATCTCCGGTGAGCTGGTGGTCGGACTGGGGTCACGTCCCGTGCTGCAGGCGAGTCTGTCGTCACGGCGGATCGACCTGGATGCGATGCTGGCGGCACTGCCGCCGCCCCCCGCCACGAGGCCTGCCGATCCGCCTGCCGCCCCGCCCCGGTCATTGCCGAAGCACCCGGCCCGGCTGATCCCGGACGACAAGCTGCCGGTCGCTCTGCTGGATGCGGCGGATGCCGACCTGCGCCTGTCCGTCGGTGAACTGCGCAGCGGGGGCGCCTCCTATCGTGATTTCACCGCCCGGCTGTTGCTGCAGGACGGCAAATTGACGCTCGACCCGTTCTCCGGAACACTGCCCGACGGCCGGATGGATCTGAAGGTCACCGTGGACTCCCGCGCTGCGCCACCGTCGGCGGCACTGACGCTGCGTGTGCCGGGCCTGTCGCTGAAGCCACTGTTGGCGGCGCTGCACCTGCCCGATGGCATCACCGGGACGGCCGCGATCGACGCTGACCTGCGTGGCACCGGCGACACGCCACGCGGGCTTGCGGCTGGGCTCGGCGGACGGCTGGGCGTGGCCATGTCCGACGGCGAGCTGGACAATCAGCTGCTTGGCGGCATCCTGGATGTGATGTTGAACGGCGCCCAATTGCCCACCCAGTCACTTGGCCTCGATCACCCCGGCCGCACCCGCATCCGCTGCCTGGCGCTGCGCGCCGACGCGGATGATGGCGCCGTCACCGTCAGCACCGCGCTGATGGACACCGGCCGGGTCCTGGTCCACGGGACAGGTTCGCTCAACCTGCATGATGAGGGCATCGCCCTGCGGCTGCGCTCGATGCTGCGGGCTGGCAATCCGGCGGTGGTGCCGGTGCGCATTGGCGGCACGTTCCTCGCTGCCAAGGTCGCCTCCGATCTTACCGGTCCTGCCGGTGCCATCGCTGGCACAGTCGGCGCGCTCGCCAATGAGCGCGCCGGCGACACCTGTGCGCCGGCGCTCGCCGCGGCCCGGGCAGGTGCCCGGCAGGCGCCGCCGAAGGCGCCAAATCCGGCCGAGCCGCCGCGCGGGCCGCCGTCACGATGAAACGGTTCTGGGATAGCGCCGCGGTCGCGCCGGACCAGGGGGGATTCCGGGTGTTGCTGGACGGCCGCGTGGCGCGCCTGCCCGGCGGCACGCCGTTACTCTTCCCGAGCCGATCCCTGGCCGAGGCGATCGCGGTGGAATGGGGCGCCGCCGGCGGGAGCAAGGGCGGCGAGATGGACTGGACCGACGTGCCGCTCACCCGGCTGGCCGGCACGGCACAGGAACGCATCGCCCCGAATCCCGAGCCGGTCGCGCTGGAGATTGCCCGCTACGGCGCGACCGATTTGTTGTGCTACCGTGCCGACGGTCCGGAGGTGCTGGTGCAGCGTCAGCGGGAACAATGGCAGCCCTGGTTGGACTGGGCCGAACGCGAGTACGGGGCCAGGTTGCGGGTCACCACCGGGGTGATGCCTGTGGTGCAGGATCCGTCGGCGCTGGCGGCGTTGGCGCGGGCGGTGGCGGGGCAGACGCCTCCGGTCCTGGCCGCGCTGGGTGTGGCCGTGCCGGCGCTCGGCAGCCTGGTGCTCGGCCTCGCCATGGCGGCGCTCCGCCTGGACGCCGCCTCGGCCTTTGCGCTTGCCAGCCTGGACGAAAGTTTTCAGGCCGAGTTGTGGGGCCGCGACGATGCGGCCGAGGAACGTCGTCGGCGCATGGCCGTGGAGCTTGCGGTGGCCGCGCAATTCCTTGGGCTGGTGCGCTGATGGCGACGAAACGCCTGTTCATAGCCGGCCGGGTGCAAGGCGTGGGCTACCGTGCCTGGATGGTGCACCAGGCCGAGCGCCTCGGCGTGTCGGGTTGGGTGCGCAACCGCCGCGACGGCACGCTGGAGGCGCTGGTCGACGGCGACACCGCCAGCGTGGAGGAATTGCTGCGCCTGTGCCGCCGCGGTCCACGGCTGGCCGAGGTGACCGAGATCGTCGAGGAACTCGCGGAGCCCTACAATGAACCCGGCTTCGGCCGGATGCCCACGGTCTGACGCTTGACGTCCTCCCTCGAGTTTCTGGTCGCGTTCATCCAGGCGCATGCCGCCTGGGCGGGGCCGATCGCCTTCGTCATCGCCTTCCTCAAGGCGCTGGCATTCGTCTCGCTGGTGGTGCCGGGGATGGCCATTCTGCTGACCATCGGCACGCTGATCGGGGCCGCGCACCTTCCGTTCGTGCCGGTGTGGATCGGCGTCAGCCTGGGCGCCGCGCTGGGAGACTGGGTCAGCTATGCCATCGGTTTCTGGCTGAAGGACCGGGCGCGGCATGTCTGGCCGCTGACGCGCCACCCCGACCTGCTGCCGTGCGCCGAGCTTTTTTTTGCCCGCTGGGGGGTCATGAGCGTGGCGCTGTGTCGCTTCTTCGGCCCCTTGCGGGCGACGATACCGCTGCTCTGCGGCATCTTCCAGATGGCGTTCTGGCCGTTCCAGATCGCCAACTGGATATCCGCCTTCCTATGGGCCGGCCTGCTGCTGGCGCCGGGGACGTTCCTGGGCGGGTGGCTCAGTTAAGGCAGGCGCTGCCGGCGCGGCGAAGCGGGCGGCCGGGTTGCCGTGGAACTCGAAGCTGCCGACGTGGGTCAGGCGACTCTGCGTGTCGAGCCAGATGCGCCCGCCGATCGCCCGCCAGCGGTGGCAGAAGGCGTAATCCTCGCTGAGATATTCGCCTGTCTCCGGATGGATCATGGTGTCGAACAAGGCGTATCGCTCGCGTTCGGGCCCGTCCGGCAACGGCCAGGCGTGAATGGCCCGGTAGCGGGTCTGCGGGTAGGCATCGATCATGCGCGCCATCGCGCTTCGGGTGACCATCATGAAGCCGGTGCCGGCATAGATGGCGGTGACCAGGCCGGCCTCGACTTCCCGTTCGGCCGGCTCGCAGGGCTTGCCGACGTACATCAGGCAGGCCGTCCGATCGTCCTCGCCGCGCAGCCGGTGTTGCAGCGCGGCGTGGCCCCAGTTCAGCGACTTGATCGGGTACATGCCGGCGATGCAGTCCTTGCCGGCGCGCAGCAGCCGCAGCGCCGCGGCGGGCGCGAATTCGATGTCGCTGTCGACGAACAGCAGGTGGCTGGCCGGGCTTTCCATGAAGGCGCCGAGCAGCGTGTTGCGGCAGCGCGTGATCAGCGCGTCGTGACCGAGCAGGGCGTGCGACAGATCGAAGCCCTCGGGTCCGGCGACCTGCATGAGGGCCATCACCGAGCGCATGTAGGCAGCGGTGACCAGCCCACCGAAGCAGGGGGTCGCCAGGAGGATGTACGGGCGGTCCGACATGGCGGCCACTCTGCGTCCGCAGCCGGAAAGGCGAGGTTAACGGGGAGGCGGGTTTCGCGCCGGTGCGACGCGGGCGATCAGGCCCCGAACACCTCGGCCCAGGCCGCCATCAGCGCCGCGTCCGCAGCCCTCATCGTGGCCGGAATACCCAGCGCGTGCAGGCTCGTCACGCCATGTCCGTGAATCCCGCAGGGCACGATGCCGGTGAAATGCGACAAATCCGGCGCGACGTTCAACGCTACGCCGTGCCAGCTCACCCAGTGCGACACCCGTACGCCGATCGCGCCGATCTTGGCTTCGGCGCCGGTGACACGGTCGGCCACCCAGATGCCGATCCGTCCGCTGCGCCGCTCGCCGCGCACATCGAAGCGGTCGAGGGCGCGGATCAGCCACTCTTCCAGTCCGTGCACAAAGCTGCGCACGTCGCGTGACCGCACCGTCCCGTGCGGCCGCGCGAGATCGAGCATCACATAAGCCGTACGCTGCCCGGGGCCGTGATAGGTCCACTGCCCGCCGCGCCCGGCGTCATAGGTGGGAAAGCGGTCCGCCGCCAGCAGGTCGGCGCGATCGGCCGAGGTGCCGGCGGTGTACAGGGGCGGGTGTTCGACCAGCCACACCAGGTCTCTCGCGTTGCCCTCGCGGATGGCGTTCACCCGCGCCCGCATGGTCGCCAGCGCATCGGGGTAGGGGGTCAGCCCCTCGGCTCCCCGCCATTCCACAGTCGTATCGTCATTCTCCAGGTCGGTCATTGATGCCGGCAGTTTCATCCGCTATATCCCCGCGCCTCTACCACGGGCGGTCGTGGCGGAATGGTAGACGCGCAAGCTTGAGGTGCTTGTGGGGGAAACCCCGTGGAAGT
>Ga0181535_10004467_pt1 | contig 15528 bp, 12 predicted proteins | sample PEATcosm2014_Bin_44_FD_119774 | JGI IMG/M metagenome (GOLD analysis project Ga0181535, IMG submission 119774) | Peatland microbial communities from MTU Mesocosm Facility, Houghton, MI, USA - PEATcosm2014_Bin17_30_metaG | ecosystem: Environmental > Terrestrial > Soil > Wetlands > Peat | place... | reverse complement strand
GCCGCCTGCCCCGGAACGCCGAGTAATCCGTAAACGCTGGAAATATTGACCAGGTTTGCCTCTGGGCGGGCCATCAGATGAGGGAGAAACGCTTTCGTTCCATTAATGACTCCCCAGAGATTGATCTCAATTGTCCACCGCAGAGTCTCAAAGGTCAATTCGCCAATGTGGCCAGAAGAGGCAACTCCCGCATTGTTGATGAGCACGTCAATTCCGCCAAACGAGGCAACAACATCGTCCGCTGCGGTGTTCATGTCTTCCAGATTCGTGACATCGAGCGGCAAGAGCTTGATGGCCGTGGCTCCGTCGCACAGTTGTTGCGTCTCTTCCAGGCCGGAGGAATCCTTATCGGCAAGAACCAATATTGCTCCCTCGGTTGCGAGATGAACCGCCAAGGCGCGGCCGATACCAGAAGCCGCGCCCGTTATGACAATCACCTTACTCCTAAGGTTCTTCATCATTGCCTCCATCGTTCGCCCAATGATTCAGGGTTTCCTTTTCTTGGAGCATCAATCAGAAGAACGCGGTCATCAAAAGAACATTCCTTTGAAAGTCCAACCGCCTCGCGGCACAATCTCCTTGCCTGTGAGGGCCGCCACAGCCCGTCGCACATTCGGCACGAGTTTCCGCGCACATGAACGATCGCAGGGCGGAAGCTGCGCGTGGCGGGCCTAACCGGCAAGCCGTCTCTTCCACCACATGTAAACATCGAGCGTCGCTTGGAAAAGCCGCGGGGTCGTGGACCGAAACCGCTCGGCAAACAACCAGGTGCGCGTGGCCCGGTCGTACAACCGGTTCACGCGGTCGATGGCCGTGGGACTGTGCGGCCCCTCGGCAATCAGGCGGTCAATCTCCTTGCCGCGATAAAGGCACAGGACCTTGTGAATCAGCTTGTACCAGTACGAAGGCGTCCGATAAGCGTCAGGCCGGGAGGGCGTGACCAAGGAAGTGTAAAGCGTAATCGCCGATTCATAGGGATCAGAGGCGCATCTTTCCAGCAGACCGTCGGCGGTCAGACGCTCCAAAAACGGAGTGCCGGGAAAGGGCGTCATGCTGAATGCCCGCACGCGGAAGGGCGGGCGAAGGCGGTTGAGGGTGAGGCACACCTCGCGCAGATCGTCCTCCGTCTCATAAGGGCGGTCAAGAATGACGTCCACCGAGTAGTTGATGTCCAGGTCGGCCATCAGGTCGCACGCCGCGACAAACGAATCGTTGGTCTCCCGGCGATGGTAGTACTCGCGGTTCAGGCGCTCCGAGCCTTGCAAGCCGATGCAGGCATATTTCAACCCGCCTTCCTTCAGAAGCAACAGCCGCTCGCGCGTACAAAAACGCGGCATGATGTTGATCACGAGCGGCCAACCGAACTCGGCCTTGAAGCGAGGCAAGAACTCCCGCAGCCAATCGTCCGACCCCATGAAAAACGTGTCGTCACCCTCGGTATTGCAGCCGTACAGATAGGGCAACCTTTTTTTGGCCTGATGCAGTTCTTCGATCGCCCTGGCCGGGGCGCTGCGCGTCAAATGCCGCGAGTTGACGTTGCAGCAATACTGGCAATGGTAGGGGCAGCCGCGGCTGGTCGTCAGCACGTAGTAACTACCCCGAGACGTCAGCTTACGGTGCAACTCCAAGCTCATGCGGAGCGTGGCGTCGTCGCGAATCAAGTAGTGATCGGGGAAGTCGTAATCGGGGAAGGGAAGCGAGTCGAGTTCCAGATACGCCTCATCCAGGATCGGGTTCTTGACGATGCGCCCCTCGCGCCGGTAGGCCAGGCCGCTCACCCCCTCGAGGCCGCGGTTGCGAAGGATGTCCATCAGCGGCAGTTCTCCGGGACCGGCCACCGCGTAGTCGACGCCCTCGAATAATGTCTCCTCAGGACACAGCGTGGGATGGACCCCGCCGGCGATTATGCACCCCTTCCATCCTTCTCGCCGCAGGTATTGCACGGCCTCTTGAAACGCGCGGAAGTTGCCCGTCATCAATGAGAAACCGAGGTGGGTGACCCCGTGGTCCCTGACAAAGGCCAGCAGATGCGCCAGTTGCCCGTCGGTGAGCACCGGCTTACGGAGGAGTTCTTCCCGCGACAACAGGGCCTCTGCCGCTTGCAAAGCCCAGCTTTCCCGAAGAAGTGTGTATAGCACGTTCGTGGGAATGCCCTGTGATTTCGTGTAAGAGGCGAGATAGCGGACCCCGCTGGCGACAAGGCTCCCCATTTCCACCAGTGCTAAACGACGGTTGCACATCTCTTGTCTCCACGAATTGGACACGAATTGGACACGGACGCCGCAACGCTACGGGGTTTTGCCGGCTTTATGCTGTTCGACGAAGTCGACCAGCTCGTCGATGCTGTGCAGCTTGATCACGGAGGCCGCATCGACCGTGAAACCGAACATTTTTTCTATGCGGAACGCGATCTCCACGAGATCCATGGAACTGGCGCCAAGATTGGCGATCAGATCGGCGCCTGAGTTGACCGTTTTCTTGGCACTGGGCAAGACCTGAACGATGATGTCGTTGATCTTGGTGTAGATCTCTGATCTCTCCATCAACTTGTCCTTTCTCGTTGTTCGCTTCTCTGGTATTTGAACTTGGTTTGCTATAGCCGATCGAAAGCCGCCTGCGCGGGGGAGTTAGCTTTAGCAACCTGTTTCCAGCACTGCCGCGCCGAAGGTGACGCCGCCGCCGAACGCACAGAGCCCGATCCGCTGCTTCTTCATTTCCGGACTTAACACGTCGCTGAGGATCAGCGGGAGGCTGCTGGAACTGGTATTCCCGACATCCCGAATGCAATCGAGCACTCTCTCCGGCGGCAGGTCCATGATCGCGCGCAGGGTGCGGATGATACGGCCGTTGGCCTGGTGAGGAATGATCAAGTCGAGGTCTTTGATGCCTATTCCAACCTCCGCGCATGCCTGGCCGAGGACTGCCGCCATGCTCCGCACCGCGTCGATGGCGAGCTTGGTTCCGTCCATGGTGACGGGACCTCGTCCGCGCAGCGGCAGGCAGAGCGTGCTGCCGTCGTCTCCTCTAGCGGAAATTACCGGCCGGCGCAAGATCGCCCTCATCTTGTGGCGCCATTTTGAGCCATAGACCATGGTCGCCGTCGCGGCATCGGCGAAAAGGATCGCCGTGTCAAAATCGGCCGGATCTATCGCCCACGATCCCACTTCCGTCGTCACGATGAGCACCTTCGTGTCCGGGCGCGCCCGGATCGAGTCGTAAGCCGCGCAAAGGGCATAAATATAGCCGGAACAGGCCGCCAGAAGGTCGTAACACGGGATTGGACGGCGCGGCTCGCCGCCGGCCAGTTGATGATGCAGGGAGCAGGCCAACGAGGGCGTGATCCTGAGGAACGCTCCCGTGGCGCAGATCATGCCATCGATCTGGTCGACTTCCAGACCTTCGCCGGCCAACGCCTTTCGTGCGGCCGCGACGGCCATGGTCAAGGACGTTTCATCGGCTCCGACCCAGCGACGGGACTGAATTCCCGTGCGTTGAAAGATGTCGTCCGCGGTCCGTCCCGGGAAATTCGCCGCCAGTTCTTCGTTGCTGCGCGTGATGGAACCCAGCACGCTGTACGGCCGCGATATGCCGACGTCCAAGCATTTTTCGACTTCCGAGCCGGCGTCGTCAGCCGCCGGCACGCCGTGATCCCGTGCATACTGCTCCAGCCGTCCGAGCAGGTACGCTGCCCGCCGGGAGCCCTGCCGGGCAATTGCGTCCTCCATGGCGTGGAGCCACTGGGCGGTCTCGCGCGAGTGGGCGTCCTCGGCTGCCCCGCTTTGCGCCGCATCGGAGATCACGTTGCTCGGAGGCGCAGGTTCTTTGCCCGGTTGGGTCATTCACGATTCCTCAAGATCGGCCGCTCCCAGGGAACTCGTCGGTCCCCCCCTTTTTCATGTTAACATGAAGGCGAGTACGACACCAGGGTTTTTCGGTCCCATGGGCGGTCGCGTCCTCTTGAAGCCTGTATGGGAAGTGGAACAAACAATGTCGATTTCGCCCATTTTGCCAGCGTTTTCGGGATTTACCGTTCCATAACCATGACAAGCTTCAATAATAGAGCAAATTCGATCGGCCGTACGGAGGGGCGAATTGCCTCGGCGATTAGCCGGATTCCAGGATCGCCGCGCCGTACGTGAGACCGCCCCCAAAGGTACATACTCCGATCCGCCGGTATCGGGCCTGCGCGTCGAGCAGACTCATTGCGAAAGGCAGGCCGCTTGATCCGGCATTGCCGATGTCACGAATGCAGTCGAGCATCTTCTCTTCCGGGCAGTCCAGCGCGGCTCGCAGCGTTCGCGTGATGCGGCCGTTGGCCTGGTGCGGAATGATCAGGTCCAGGCTTTCCACGGCGATGCCGGCTTCGGCACACGCCTGCTGAAGGACGGATGCCATGCATCGCACCGCGGAAAAAGATATCCTGCGTCCGTCCATGGTGATGGGACCGTCGTCAGGCAGCGGCACGCAAAGTGCGCTACCGTCGTCGCCCTTGGCACAAGCTACGGGGCGGTGCATGACCAGCGCCATCTTGTCCCGACAATGGGGACCATAGACCACGGTTGCCGTGGCGGCGTCGCCGAAAAGAACGGCCGTGTCGAAATCCTTCGGATCGATCCGCCGCGAGAGGACTTCCGCCGTGACGACGAGCACGTTGGTCCGCGGCCGGCAACGAATATAGTCGTAGGCCGCGCGAAGCGCGTAGAGATAACCCGAACAAGCCGCGAAAAGATCATAGCAAGGGATCGGGCGAGGCGAGGCGCCGTCGGCCATTCGATGGTGAACGAGGCAGGCCAGCGAGGGCGTGACGCAGATCGGTGTCGTCGTGGCACAGATAATCGCGTCAATTTGGCCGATCCCCATGAGTTCCCCCGCCAGCGCCTTCTTCGCGGCCTCGATTGCCATCGTCAAAGGCGTTTCCTCAGGCGCAGCCCATCGTCTCGACTTGATTCCGGTTCGTTGGAAGATTTCCTCTGCCGTACGTCCCGGGAAGTTTGCGATCAGTTCTTCGTTGCTGCGTATCACGGAGCCCAAGACGCAATACGGCCGCGACAGACCAACCACCACGCTTTCCGTCTCCGGGCAACCGCTGGCCAGGGCGCGACTCAAAGCGTGCCGCCTGATGCAACTCAAGAGATACCGCGCCCGTTCCGCTCCTTCCCGCTCGATCACCTCCGCCAGCGCGTCGAGCCAGCCGGCCGTTTCCCGCGGGTCCTCGTCCTCGACCGGCGGAGATGAGGAGAAAGCGGAGAAGATGGTTTTTTCGTCTTGGTCGCTCATCTGTTCTTCAGCTCTCAAGGCTGCCTCTCCCGCCTTGCGGCCTCGGCGAGAAGGAATCGCAACGTAGGTTCCCTTCGATTTTTAGCCTACTGGGCGAGTATATGAATGTCAAGTTTTGGCCTTAGGGAACATCCGACAGGACGGGGCAAGATCCCACCAGCCGGCGACGAAAAAATCGCCTGCTCCGGCCTGCCGGACGGGACACCAAGAGAAGCAAGTTGATTAGACCGAGCGAATCCAATCGGCCGCCCTCGCCAAACAGCGAAGTGTCTACCCCTACCGGAATGCGCTGTTTGGGAGGAAGCTGGCGATTGAGTTCCTCGATGGCAGCAAGAATCTGGAGAGTGACATCCGCACTATGCATTCTACCGTACCGTCCCTCCCGGCGTCTAGAGTCCCCGGGATTTCCGTGCCCGATTGTCATTCGGCGGGGGCCTCATGTGGCGGTTCGGCCCGCCTCCAGGCGACCGGCATATTCGGCGTACGTCATCACCTCGACCCCGGACAGAAGGGCTTTGAGTTTGGGAAACACGCTCTTGCGGTTGTAATACATAAGCTCGTTCCACAAACGGCTTCCCCGAACGCCGCCGTGCATGAATCGTTCCTGTTTCGTGTCGATATCGTAGGGATGGAGATAGCCCACGACGGGGCAGCCCCGGCGCAGGGTTCTTTTGAAAAAAAACTCGAGCAGCCAACGCGGCAGGGTCCTGAAATAAATGCCTCCCATAAACGGCACATCGCAGACGCCCACGTCGGTGAGACTCACCGGTATTTCCCAGAGCCCCCCGTCCACGCGGCGGGCCTGTCGCCCGAACCCCGGCCAGCCGTAGAGCGGATTTTTGGCGGGCAAAACGGAACTCGAATAAGCGAAGCCCGCGCCTTTGAGGACCGCGTGGGCCCAGGGGGTCTTGGCCGTGAGCGAAAGGATGGGCGCCCGATAGCCGCGCACGACGCTCACGCCCGCGCGCGAAAGCGCTTCGAGCGAGCCGTCGATGTTCCCTCGAAAAGACCGCTCATCCATCCGGTCGAGCGTCGTATGGTCTGCGCCGTGGCAGGCGATTTCGTGCCCCGCCGCGGCAACGCGCCGGACAAGGTCCGGATAACGCGCCGCGACATCCCCTAGCACAAAAAACGTGCAGCGGACCCCGAACTCTTCAAAGAACCTCAGATACCTCCCGGTGTTCTCCTCCACGCGGTCGGCGTAGCGGTTGCCGTCCGGCAGGGACTGACGGACGTCCTCCAAGTCAATGCTGAGTAAGAACGGCGGGCGCGGTTTCATGAATTGACTCACGGCGTGCCGGGCGAGTTCTCATCGGGTACTTGCTTCTACGGGCACCACGGCAAAGAAATCATTCTGGTAGGCGGCTTCCGGGACGAATTGGTTGTCCAACATGTGCTTATCGACCACGGCATAATTGCAGCCCAGTTCCTTGGCCACGGAAAGCCATCCCGCCACGCTCCGAGAATTGTAGGCGTGCGACATCGCAATGGCGCGGCGGAGCCAGTCCAGGAACTTTGCTTTCCCCCGATAGTAACAGAAGCCGGCATCCTTATAGCTGAACGCCACAGAGCGCAGGGAAAAAAGCCGGAAGCGGCCGTCGTTAGTCAGAAAAAGGGCCCGCGGCGGAGTGTTCTCCCGCGCCCATTTGGCCGCGGCCTCAAGGGCAAGTGTCTGCGGTTCGACCGGGATCGCCTGCATCTCCTGACGGATTCGCTCCCCTTGGCCGGAGATTGACAAGTAGGCGATGGCAATGGGTTTGGGAAAGTGTTCCAAAGTGAGCCGGAACGAGGGGAGAGAGATTACCGGCAGCAACAACAAGGCCGATGCCAGTGCCGTAGGCACCCACAGCCCGCGGGGCATCCGGCAGCGTATGCCATCGAGACCGGCGGCGGCGAGCGCGAAGGCAAGGGGGTATACCAGACGGAACCCCCGTAACTGATCAATCACCATAAACGACCAGCCTACGTAGCGGGCCAACACTTGCAGAACGATCTGCCCGCCGACGGCGGCCAGAGTCAGCGCGCCCAGCAAGCGAAGGGTTCCCGCGATTTCCTCATGCGGCTCGGGCCGCCCGCGCGAGGATAGCGATCCGAAAACTGCAAAGGGCAGCAACGGAAGGAAACCTTCGGCAAAGGTCCAGCAATCCTGCGGGCTGGGCGGTAGCAGCATCTGACCAAAACGCAGACAGATCGCTTCATAAAAACCTGCGGGATCCAGCGAAAGGGCTGGAGCCGAGACGCTTCGCACGACCCGCAAGAAAGACAGCGAAAAAGGCAAGAGGCCGAGGGCAAAACACGCGGCCGATAAGAGGACTCCTTTCAGAGAAAAGCACCGCCTCGCCACGGCCATGGTCCTTTCCACGATGAACGTCTCAGCGAGCACCACAGCGGAGGGTGGATGAAGGTTCGCCGCCAATCCGGTCAATCCCAGTGAGAGTGCTGCGCCGCGGGTGCTGGAAGCGAAACGCAGATGGACCAGCAATAGGAGCGGAGCTACCGCGGTGAATACCGTGCGCGACAATGCATAGGTAATTCCTCCTATACCCCAGACCTCGTTGCCAAAGGAATAGCGTGGAGCGGAGGAGACCGCCGCAAGAAGGATCGCCAGGAACAGGCTCGACGTAAAGCGGCGGAGAAACAGCGTCATCGTGATGGCATAGACGAACCCCAGTATCGGCATCAGCAAGACCAAGGCATCGCCAAGGTCGCCTGTGATGCCGATAAGAGCGAACACTATCCAGCAAAAGGAAGGAATGTATTGCTGGGTGAGGTGGTCGTTCCTGTTAAGGTAATCCGTGGGGTAGAGCTGCGGGTTGTCGATCTTTTGGAACCAGACCCGAAGGCTAACCGCGTCGCTCATGGCCCCGAGATGGTTGAATTCGGGCCGCGATATGGCCGCTTCGCCCCACCAGATTGCCGCAACGAGCGCGGCGGCGACCAGGATAATGATTGTTTCGCGTCGGTTGTGCGTCATGCCTTTTCCAGTCCCAAACACCAACTACCCGGCCCCCAAGAGCCTTCCCTTGACAAATTGCTGCCACCACAAGACGAGCGTCAAAAGACACCAAATCTGCATGCTATGATCGGCTTTCCCGGCAAAATGTTCCTGCAACAAATCGGCGACGACGCGCGGATTCAGGAGCTCCATTTCCCGCAGGCGGGACGAAGACAAATGATCCATGACGAACGATTTCAGACCTTGCTTGATCCACACCGAGCCGGGCACGTTAAAGCCCTCTTTTTTGCGCCACAACACGCGGGGGGGAAGCTTTCCGGCCATCGATGCCTTCAAGAGGTACTTCTTGTACCACAAATACTTGAGTTTCAGGCGCGGCGGCACGGCGGCCGCAAACTCCACCATACGATAGTCCAGAAACGGCACGCGCACCTCCAAACCATGCGCCATGCTCATCCGATCAACCTTGACCAGCATGTCGTTGGGGAGGTAAAACCGCGTGTCCACATACAACATGCGATTGAGCGCCCGCCGCGCATTGGTGCGCCCGAACATGGCCCGGTAGAGATCGATGACGTCCGCCCCCCCGCCTGCTTGCATCACGGAGGGCGCCAGCAGTCGTTCTCTCGCCTCGGCATCGAAGATCATGCGCCGGGTGGCGTGCGCGTCCTCGGCGGTTCGTCCTGACCCGCCGGCAAAGAGCTTGAGCTTGCACGCCCACCCCACCTTCGTGTCGGAAACCGGCAAGGCCCGCAGAAGCGGCGCGACGACCTCCTTTTGCAGCCACTTGGGCAAACAGGCGTAAAGGCGATGCAGGTAGTACGCCTGGTAGGTTTCATATCCCGCCAGAATCTCGTCGGCTCCATCCCCGCTGAGCGCCATGGTCACGTGTTCGCGGGCCATCTGGGCCAGGTAGTAGACCGCCACCATCGAAGAATCGGCCGTCGGCTCTTCGGCATGCCAGACCAGCTTGGGCAATATGGCGGCCGCATCGGCGGTGACGATCCGCTCGTGATGATCCGCGGCGATCGTGCCCACGACCAACCGGGCATATTCCAATTCGTCGAACGTGGGTTGGCCAAAGCCGATCGAGAAAGTTTTCACCGGCTCGGCCATACGGCGGGACATCCAGTAGGCGACGCTGCTCGAATCCACTCCCCCGCTCAGAAAAGCGCCGAACGGCACGTCGCTCACCAGCCGCATACGCACGGCGTCGTCCAAAAGCGTCGCAAACTCGTCGCGGTAAGCGTGCTCGCCGCGATCCTCATCCTCGCGGTACTCGAGATCCCAGTATTCCACGTCCTGAAGCGAGCCGGAGTCGTCGACCCATAGATAGTGGCCCGGCAGCAGTTGCCGAATGTGGCGAAACAGCGTGTGCGGCGCCGGCGTGTAGTTCAGAGCCAAGTAATAGGACAATGCTTCGTAATCCAGGGCCCGGTCCAGATCGGGATCGCACAACAGCGACTTGATCTCCGAGCCAAACAGCAGGCAATGGGCGCGGCGGCCATAGAACAAGGGCTTGACGCCCAGGCGATCCCGCACCAGCCACAAGGCGCGGCGCCGCTCGTCCCACAGCCCGAAGGCGAACATGCCGTTGAGACGCCGCAAACAATCGCGGCCCCACTGCTCGTAGGCGTGCAGGAGAACCTCGGTGTCCGTGGCGGAGCGGAACACATGTCCGCTGGCTTCCAGCTCGCAGCGGAGCTCGCGGAAGTTGTAGATTTCGCCGTTGAAGGTGAGCCAAAGGGAGCCGTCTTCGTTGGTCATCGGCTGCCGGCCGGCCGACGACAGGTCGAGGATGGCCAGCCGGCGGTGCCCCAAGCCCACCGGCCCCGACAGATAGGCGCCCTCGCCGTCAGGGCCGCGATGAGCGAGAACATCCGTCATTCGCTTGAGCAATTCCGGCTGTGCCGCGGTGCCGTCAAAACGCAAAATACCCGCAATGCCGCACATTATTCGAATCGCTCTAAGCGCAACTGGGAAATCTGGTCGCACAACAGGCCCAAGGTGAAGAGCAGAATTCCGGTTACGATGGCCAAGCCGGCGGCCCCGCTGATGCCTCGTCCCGCCATCGCATAGGGGATGTCCCACAGGATCCCCGCGAGGGCGGTCAGCAGGCTAGCCGGGATGAAGACGCGCAGGGGATCGAACAGGCTGGCGATCCGCAAAATCAGGATGATGGTGTCCAAACCGGATTTGATGCTTACGGAGCTCTTGCCGATGCGTTTTCTTACTTCAATCGGCACGTAAGTCACCTGGTAGCCGCGGCTTAGCAGGGCCATGGTGATGGTCGTCGAGAAGGAGAATCCCGAGGGGCAGATGTGCAGGTACTTCATGGCAACCTCGCGGCGGAACAGACGCAGCCCAGAATTGAGATCGCCAATGGAGGAGCGGCTGAGATAATTCGCCATCGCCCAGAGGAACCATTTTCCCGGCATCCGCCAGAGCGGGCTGTGGCACAATTTGGAGCGCTGGCCGACCACCATATCGTGGTCCCTCGCCATCTGCCACAGGCGCTGGATGTCTTCCGGCCGGTGTTGGCCGTCGGCGTCCATCGTGAGCACATAGTCCGTCTGCGCGGCGCGCACTCCCGCCTTTATCGATGCGCCGTAACCCATGTTTTTGTGATGCCGGATAACGCGAACGCCCGCCTCGCGGGCGATGCTTGCCGTCTCGTCGCTCGAGCCGTCGTCCACCACGATGATCTCTTGCACGAAGGCGAAGCCTGCAGTCTGAATGCCCTGAAGAACGGTTCTCAAAGCAGCCGCTTCGTTGAAAGCAGGAATAACCACCGTCAACATGGTTTTCGTCTTCCCCTGCCGGCAGTGTCCTGAGAAAGTTCGATGCGCTCGAAGATGGCCGAGAGCTAACTTCCCGCATTCGGTCCGCCGTTCGGCGCGCGTACCACGGAGCGGAATGCGGACGCCGCGGCGACCCTGTGCCCAGGGCCGAGAAACCACGTGGATATCTTCGGCCGCTAGGGAGCCGCCTAGAAAATGAGAAGCCACCGCCACCTTGACGCAGTCTAATTGGCGGTGTGCGAGATGTCAAGCAGCACGGCAATCAGCAGCCCGCAACCCGTCCGGCAGCCTGAATTTGGGAACTCGGTCAGGCGGCTGTGCTGCCGGCCTTTTCTACGTCTTTGCAGCCGCACATTCACCCCCGAGAATCGTTATGATAGGATGGACGGGCGGCGAGGCCGGCAGCGGCTCGCCGGCTTGATCCGGCTCCGCGAGCGGCATCGCCGGCGCGGGGCCAGACAGGAGTATCACCAAGGGCAACCCCCCGCGAGCATGACGGCCTAACGCCCTCAGTTCCGTTTTCAACGAAGACCCCTACCACAAAGGAGCATGCGGTGAAAAAGCACCTTGCCATGAGCGTTTTCCTGCTCGTTGGGCTCTGCGCGGCGGTCGAAGCGGAAAGCCCGCCCTTCGCCTTCCAACCGGCGGAAAAAGGCTATTACCGCTTCGACACCGGCGTGCTGCGCGGCAAAATGCGCTTGGACGGCACGTACCAGGGCATCGCCTCGCTGGTGTACGTGCCCACGGGAATGGAACTGCTCAAGCCGCCGGGAGTGCTGAGCTACTATCGCGTGCTGACGACCAATTTCCGCTATGGCACACATGGCCACTCGGCGGCGGTCCGCGATTGGCCCGTCGAGGGCCGCATCGTCGACGGCGGCGCGTTGGAAATCCGTTTTCCGCCGGATCCCGATCATCCCATGGAACTGACTGGCACGTTCCGCTGGCGGTCGGCCGACACCCTGGACTTGGAAACCACGATCAAAACTCCCGCTGCCCTGCCGCGGCTGGAACTTTTTCTGTCCTCGTATTTCGTGGAGGGTTTTGACGCCCTGGCGTACGTGAAACGGAACCGCTACGGCGGCGGAAAGCCGGCGGCCCTGTTGCGCGCCGATTGGAGCGAACTGCTCGACGGCAACTACGTCATGTTCCCGCGGGATGAAGACGCGCTGCGGATGATTTACGATGGCCGCTGGGACATCCCGCCCAATCCGGTCACCTGGGCGTTCCTCCGCTGGCTCGAGGCGCCGCTGGCCGTGCGCCGGAACGCGGAAGCCGGATTGACGGCCGTGTTCATGTCGCCGCCGGCCGATTGTTTTGCCATCAGCCTGCCCTACAATAAGCAGCCGGCCGACGGCGTGGCCGGACACCGGGCGATGTATTTGTCGCTGTTTGGCCGCGACCTGGCCGCCGGTCAAACGGCCAAGGCCCGCTGCCGCGTGATCGTGGCCAAGGATCTCTCGGACGAAGCCGTCTTGCAGCGATATCAGCAATACTTGAAGGAGAAACCATGAGTTGGCAACGTGTTGTTCTCGGCGTTGTGGCGTTCGCCGGCATGGCCCAAGGCGTGTGGGCCGAGGAACCCAAAGACGTTCTGCCGCAGCCGCCTTCCGGCAAGACCTGGAAATTGGCTTGGCACGATGAGTTCGACGGCACCAAGTTGGACGAGAGCAAGTGGGAGACCCCGCCGGACGGACCGCGGGTCGACGGCTGGTGGATGCGGAAGGCCGTCTCGCTGGACGGCAAGGGGCACCTGGACATCAGCGTCACCAAGGACGGCAACCGTTACGTTTCCGGCTGCGTCCGCACCCGCGGCAAGTATGAACACGCTTTCGGCTATTATGTCGCCCGGCTGCAATTTCACAAGCAATTGGGGCACTGGACGGCCTTTTGGTTGTACAACGATTGCGTCAACCAGGTCGGTAACGAGGGGCGCGACGGCACCGAGATCGACATCGTCGAGCGCCCTTGGCTGAACGATTGCGTGCAGCACACGCTCAATTGGGACGGCTACGGCAAGGCCCACAAACAGAAGAAGAAGCTGCTCTGGGTGCCGGGCGTCAAAGAGGGCTTCCATACCATCGGACTGCTCTGGCTGCCCGACGAGTACCGCTTCTACGTCGACGGCAAGGAGACTTGGCGCACCACGGCCGGCGGCGTCTGCCAGGTGCCGCTGTACATCATGCTAAGCGACGAGGTGGGCTGGTGGGGCGGCAACATCAAGCGAGCCAAACTGCCGGATCATTTCCTCGTCGACTACGTGCGGGTGTACGATTTGGTGAAAAAGCCCTAGCCGTAGCAGTGCAACGCACGAAAAGTTTGTGGTTTAGCCGGCGTGCTTGCACGCCGTGAAAATGGGACAGATTTTCAGTCGCACACGGCGTGCAAGCACGCCGGCTAAACACGGCCAACCCGACAATTATGCTGTGTTGCACTACTAGCTGCGGCGTTGCGGCCGGGGCCGCAGTCATTTCGTCTTTGGCTTAACGGCCGGCGGGGGCGACTCGTGGAAGGGCTTTCCCACTTCATAGAAAGCGAGGCGGGCGCGCACGAGGCCGGCCAACAACGGATTGTTCTGTTGCTGGGCCAGCTCCAGGGCTTGGCGCGCGGCGCTGATGGCGTCCGGGAACCGGCTGGCCTCGGCATACGCTGCGGCCAAGGCGTCCAGGACGTCCGGCCGTGTCCCCTCGCACAATTCGTTCGCCCGCTCGGCACGTTCGACCGCCTCGGCGCCGTTGCGGACCGTGGCGATGGGGCAGGTCGCCAGCAACCAGGCCCAGTTTCGCTGGTAGTCCGGCGCATTGGGCTGAAGCTCCGCCGCATGGCGAAGATGGGACGCCGCCTCGGCAAACCGGCCGCAGGCGACCAAAATGATCGCCAAACTGGTATCGACCTCGGCGGAACGGGGCTCGATCGTGAGCACCTTTTGATAGTGCTTGATGGCCTCCCGGGGCCGGCCGGCGGCGGCCAGGGCATTGCCCAAGGCAAACAGCGTCCGGACGCTGTTTGGCTCCGTCTCCAGCGCCTTTTGGAATTGGGCAATCGCCTCCGGGAACCGGCCCCGCGCGGCCAGGACTTCGGCCAGATCACTACGCGTTTCGGCATCGCCCGGCTCGCTCTGCAATACCCGCTCAAACGGCTCTACCGCCTCGTCGAGGCGACCGCACTTGGCCAACGCGATGCCGAGGTTCTGGCGAGCGGCTACAAAGGTCGGCGCGGCCGCCACGGCACGTTGCAATTCGGCAATGAGCTCGTGGTAATGGTCCTCAAAATCCTTATCGGTCCACGTGGAAGGAAAGTGCCGCAGCCGAACAGGCGCCGTCGCATACACGCCGGCCCACACGCTGCCGAACAGGATTCCCACCAGGGTGCCCAGGCGAATCGCCGGCCACATCGGATCCTGCACCTGGCCGGTAATCCATGCGGGGCGCCGCCGCCGCAACCTCACCGATGCCACGCCGTAAATCGTCAGGCAGCCGAAAGCCACCGCCACCGGCACGAGCCGTTCAAGCAGGCTGATGTCGGCAAACTGGTGCGGATCGTCCCGGGCCAGGAAACAGGGCGTCGGAACAAAAACCAGCAAGGAAGCGACGAACGCCGTCATCAGCAGCCGCCGAAACCAGGGCACGCTTTCCCGCTGCCAGAGCCAAAGCATCACTGGCAACGCCGGCAGTACCGTAGTGTAATGGTATTCCTGGACCGGGTAGTAACATAAGAAATGCGCGAAGATGCATAGCAGCAAGGCCACCAGCGCCGCTCGCAGACGCTGCTCCCGCTCGTCCAACACCAGCGGCGACAAACTCATGAGCAACACGGCCACGAGCGGAACGCGAAGAATCAGCGAAGGAGCCGGGTGGCCCAACATGCGGGCGATGAAGATCGGTAGGGAATAAAGTCCCGCGTCTTGCTGCAAGTCAAACTCCGTCGGCGCCAGACAATTGAGGAATTGCCGGGTCGTGGCACTGGTGTTCACGAGATTCAACCAGTGCATGCCGTTGAAGCCGCCGGGATTGAGGCCATCGGCCGTCAAGAATAGCAGCGACACCGCCGCGTAGATGGCCACGGGCAGGAGGAGCTTGCGCCGCGTTTCCGGCAACAGGAACAGCACGGGCAGCATCAGGATCACCACCGGCTTCGACAACAGCGAAATCAACAGCCCGAGTTGAATCCAGCGGCCGTAGCGATTTTTCAGTCGCGGCTCCTTGGCCAACCGCATCAGCCCGGCGAGGATCAGCGCCATGGCCAGCACGACCAGGACGTGGACCTGGGCGTTCCACAGCATCAGATAGGTCGGAAAAGAGCAGAAGAGGGCAAAGTAGGCGAAGCCGCGATAGGCGGGCGTTGAGAAGGCGGAGGCCAGCAGCCGTGCCCCGACGAGCAGCAAGGTAACAGTATAGCTTCCCAACCCATGAGTTTGTCACGTGCCTGCGTTGGTGGCAAGGCGACGGGACGTTGCGGTGGGCGCGAGGTGCGGCTTCTTGGGGGGCGGTGTGG
>Ga0181535_10004465_pt1 | contig 15538 bp, 9 predicted proteins | sample PEATcosm2014_Bin_44_FD_119774 | JGI IMG/M metagenome (GOLD analysis project Ga0181535, IMG submission 119774) | Peatland microbial communities from MTU Mesocosm Facility, Houghton, MI, USA - PEATcosm2014_Bin17_30_metaG | ecosystem: Environmental > Terrestrial > Soil > Wetlands > Peat | place... | reverse complement strand
GATCGATCGCGTGACAGCTTCCCGGCTCGGCATTGCGCCGACCACCATCGACAATACGCTCTACGACGCATACGGACAGCGCGAGATCAGCACTCTCTACACGCAGCTGAATCAATATCACGTGATTCTGGAAACGCAGCCCGAGTGGCAACTGGACCCGAAGAAGCTGGGCGACCTCTACATTCAGTCCAGCGCTTCGTCGGGGGCGACGGGCGCGGGCGCTGCCACATCGTATTCCTCTTCCGCTTCGGCGTCGGCGGGATCGAACGCGCTGACCTCTTCAGTGCGGTACACACCATCTTCGCAAGCCGTCAGCGCGCCGGCCACAGTTCTATCCGGCGCAGCGGCAACGCCCAGCCTCACCACTTCCTCGGTGGGCGCCAATGCCATTCCGCTCAGCGCATTCACGCAGCAGACCAGCATCACCGAAGCACTTTCCATCAATCACCAGGGGCAGTTCCCTTCGGTCACGGTTTCATTCAATCTCGCGCCCAACGCTTCATTGGGGACGGCGATCAGCGACATTGACAAAGTGGCCAAGAAGCTTCACTTCCCTGCCAGCTTACAGTCCGGTTTCCAAGGTACTGCTGCGTCGTTCCAGAATTCTCTCTCCAACGAACCGCTGCTCATTCTTGCCGCTCTGGTCGCCGTCTACATCGTTCTTGGCATCCTTTATGAGAGTTTTATCCATCCAATAACCATTATTTCCACGCTGCCCTCGGCCGGCGTCGGTGCGTTGCTCGCGCTCATGCTCTTCCGCCAGGATCTCAACGTCGTGGGAATTATCGGCATCATCCTGCTGATCGGAATCGTAAAGAAAAACGGCATTCTGATTGTGGATTTTGCGTTGGAGGCCGAGCGCAAACAGGGCAAGGATTCAACGGAAGCGGTTTACGAAGCCAGCATGATGCGTTTCCGTCCCATCATGATGACCACCATGGCCGCGCTGCTCGCCGGCATTCCGCTGGCGGTCGGAGGCGGGCTCGGCTCGGAGCTGCGCCGGCCGCTGGGCATTGCCATGGTTGGCGGGCTGTTGCTGAGCCAATTGCTCACGTTCTACACCACACCTGTGATTTACATCTTCTTCGACCGGCTCGCTGAGCGGGTCAAGAGCCGGCATCTTTCGAAGATTCCCGTGGCCGTTGATGGTCGCCCGGGCGCGGAGAGCGCATGAATCTTTCGGCTCCATTCATCCGCCGGCCTGTGGGCACCACATTGCTCACGGTCGCGGTATGCATCACCGGAGCGATCGCGTTCGTCGTGTTGCCGGTGTCTCCGTTGCCGCAGGTGGATTTTCCGACGATCAGCGTCCAGGCAGGCTTGCCCGGTGCCAGCGCGCAGATTATGGCGGCCTCGGTGGCCACGCCGCTGGAGCGCCAGTTCAGTCATATCGCGGGCATCACCGAAATGACCTCGTCGAGCTCGCTGGGGTCGTCGAGCATCACTCTGCAATTCGATTTGAGCCGGAACATCGACGGCGCAGCGAGAGACGTGCAGGCGGCCATCAACGCGGCGCGGACCTATCTGCCGGCCAATCTGCCTTCCAATCCTTCCTACCGCAAGGTGAATCCCGCCGACTCGCCGATCATGCTCCTCAGCCTCACGTCGAACAAGTACGACGTGACCAAGCTCTATGACCTTGCCTCCACCATCCTCGAGCAAAAGCTCTCGCAGATTCAAGGCGTCGGGCAGGTGGGTGTGCAAGGCGGTGCAACGCCCTCGGTGCGCGTCGAGGTCAACCCCACCAAGCTGGAAAGCTTTGGCCTCACGCTCGGGAAAGTGCAATCGGTTCTCAGCTTGCAGAACTCCCATGAGCCGAGAGGGCAGCTCTCCAACTCGGGAATCAGCGAAGACATCATCACCAACGACCAGATCTCCGAGGCTGCCGACTATCGGCCGTTGATCGTTGGCTATCACAACGGTGAGGCGGTGCGGCTCTCGGATGTGGCCGATGTCGTGGACTCCACGCAAAACATTCGCGCCGCCGCCTACGCGGACGGAACCAGGGCTATCTTCATCATTATCTTTAGGCAGCCCGGCGCAAACATCATTCAGACCGTCGACCGCATCAAGGCGCAACTGCCGTTCCTCGAGGCCGTGCTGCCCCAGGGCATCACGACCACAATGGTGCTCGACCGTACCACCACCATTCGCGCTTCGGTTTCGACCGTCGAGAAGACACTGGTTGGTTCCGTCTGCCTGGTGGTCCTGGTCGTCTTTATCTTCTTGCGCAGCCCGCGCGCCACGCTAATTCCGAGCGTAGCCGTACCGGCCTCCCTCATCGGCACCTTCGCCATCATGTATCTGCTCGGCTACTCGATTGACAACCTTTCGCTGATGGCGCTGACCATCGCCACGGGATTTGTGGTCGACGATGCCATCGTGGTCATGGAGAACATCACGCGGCATCTGGAAAGCGGCATGGAGCCCGTTGCTGCCGCGCTAAAGGGCGCTAAAGAGATCGGCTTCACGGTTTTTTCCATCAGTATGTCTCTGATTGCGGTCTTCATTCCCATCCTGATGATGGGCGGCATCATCGGACGCCTGTTCCGCGAATTCGCAGTCACGCTTTCGACGGCCGTTGTCATCTCGATGGTCATCTCGCTCACGACCACGCCGTGCATGTGCGCCCATGTGCTCAAGGCGCATAAGGAGGGCGAGAAGCACAATTTCCTGTACCGGGCCAGCGAAAAAGGCTTTAACGGCATGATTTGGGTTTACCGGAAATCGCTCCTATGGGTGCTGGACAATCCGGGCATGACCCTGGTCGTGCTTCTGCTCACCATCGCGCTCAATTTTCTGGTGCTCTTCAGGATTCCCACCGGCTTCTTCCCGCAGCAGGACACCGGGGTGATCATGGGCGGCATGCAAGGTCCGCAGGATGCCTCATTCCCGTTCATGAATTTCTCCGCAGTCACTCTGGTTAACATAGTCAAAGCGGATCCCGCCATTGCTCACGTCAACGCTTACGTTGGAAGCGGCAATGGCGGCTTCATGTTCATCGCGCTCAAGCCGCTGGGCAAGAGCTGTAAAGAGAGCCCGAAATGCAACGTGCGCCAGACTTCGGCGATGGACGTCATCAACCGCCTTCGCCCGAAAATGAATCGACTGCCCGTCGCCACTGCAGTCATGCAGGCGGCGCAGGATCTGCGCATCGGCGGACGCCAGTCGAGTGCCATGTACCAATACACCATTCAATCGGATAACATCGATGACCTCGCGAAGTGGGGCCCAATTCTTTACCAGAATATGCAGAAGCTTCCCGACCTGCAGGACGTGAACACTGATCAGCAGAACGGAGGCCTGCAGGAGTTGCTCAACTACGATCGGGTGACCGCCGCGCGGTTGGGCCAGACGCCGCAATCGCTGGACAGTTCCCTCTGCAGCGCATTCTGCCAATCTGAAGTCTCGGTGATTTACACGCAGCTCAATCAGTATTACGTGGTGATGGAAGTGGCGCCGCAATACTGGCAGGATCCGTCGGGACTGAATAACATTTACTTCGCCGCAAACGGTTCATCGGGCGCGGGGCTGAACGCCGTTTCGCCCTTGTTCACGGTGGCCAAATCAAGCACGAATACGACGCCGCTGCAGGTGGCGCACACCGGGCTTTTCCCCTCGGTCACCGTCTCCTTCAACATGAAAAACGGCGCCGCGCTCAGCGATGCAACCAGGGAGGTGTCGCAGATGGAAGAGAGCCTGGGAATGCCCGGAACGGTGCGCGGATTCTTTGCCGGAACTGCCCAGGCTTATCAGCAATCGTTGTCGACGCTGCCGGTTCTGGCGGCCACCGCGTTGCTTTCCGTCTTCATCGTGCTGGGCATCCTCTATGAGAGCCTGGTTCACCCGCTGACCATCATTTCCACGCTGCCTTCGGCAAGCGTCGGCGCCATGCTGGCGCTGATGATCTTTCACATCGACCTCAACATGATTTCGATCATCGGCATCATACTGCTGATAGGCATCGTCAAAAAGAACGCCATCATGATGATCGATTTCGCGTTGCAGGCTGAGCGGAATGAAGGTAAGACGACGCGGGAGGCGATTTTTGACGCGTGCATGCTGCGCTTCCGCCCCATCATGATGACCACCATGTGCGCCATTTGCGGAGCCTTGCCATTGGCCTTCGGGTCCGGCACCGGCTCGGAACTGCGCAAGCCGCTCGGCATCACCATCGTGGGCGGCTTGCTTTTGAGCCAGGCACTCACGCTTTACACCACTCCGGTGGTTTACCTGATCATGGACCGTCTTCGCCTGCGCGCGCTTGGCCGGACCCGCGACACACTTCCGGCAACGGCAGAAGGAACGGCGTCGTAATGAAGGATATTGACCATGTTTGAGCCTGGAAACCGAATTCCGATTTTATTCACCGCCAGTGCGCTGAGCTTCGTGGCGCTGCTTGGCGGATGCCGCGTCGGCCCGCCGTATCACGCACCCGCGCCGCCGGCCGCTTCAGCGCCGAATTACAAGGAGTCCACCGTCAACTTCAAGGACACCGACGGGTGGAAGGTGGCGAGCCCGCAGGACGCGATGATCCGCGGCAACTGGTGGGAGATTTTTGGCGATCCGGAACTGAACGCACTGGAAGAACAGCTCAATATCAACAACCAGAATCTGAAGGAGTACTTCGAGAATTACATGGCGGCGCGCGCAACGATCGCCGAGGCTCGCTCGCAATATTGGCCGACGATCACCGCGAATCCTACGTGGAGCCGGTCGAAGAGTTCGGGAAGTCTGAGCAACTCCACCCAGGCCAACGTCGGCAAGCAATCAACGCTTTGGAATGCGCCGATCGACGTTTCGTGGACGCCGGATTTCTGGGGCAAAATTCGCAATGAAGTGCACGAGGCGCAGTATGCCTCGCAGGTGAGCGCCGCCGATCTTCAAACGGAGAAGCTCACCGAGCAGGCCAGCCTGGCGGAATATTTCTTCGAGATTCGCGGCCAGGATATGCTGCAGCAGATTCTGAATCAGACCGTGGCGGACGAACAAAAATCGCTGGACTACACGCAAGCGCAATATGACACCGGCGTCGGCGATTACATCTCGGTTGCCGAAGCCAAGACGACAGTAGAGTCGGCGGAGGCGGCGGCAACGAATGTGGGCCTGCTTCGGGCGCAATATGAGCACGCCATCGCAGTGCTGCTGGGCAAGGTTCCGACCGATTTCTCCATTCCCGTGAAGCCGTTGCTTTACAAGCCGCCTTCCATTCCCACCGGGGTGCCCTCCCAGCTTGCGGAACGACGGCCCGACATCGCCGCGGCCGAGCGTACACTCGCCGAGGAGAACGCGGTCATCGGAATCGGTTACGGCGCGTTTTTCCCGCAAGTGACGATCGGCTTGGATGGTGGATTCCAGAGCTCAACGTTGACCAGTCTGTTCAATTGGCCGAGCCGAATCTGGTCGATTGGCCCATCGGTTTCCGAGACGATCTTCGACGGATGGCTCTATCGCGCGGAACTGCGCCAATACACTGCTCAATACAACGCGGACCTGGCCACTTACCGGCAAACTGTGCTCACTGCCTTCCAGCAAGTGGAAGACTACATGGTGGCTACGCGAACCTACTCGCAGCAGATTCTCCGTCAGCAGCAGGCGGTGAAGGACGCGCAGGACTATCTCAATCTGGAGTTGGTGCGCTACAACACCGGGGTCGATCCGTACGTCGATGTTGTGATCGCGGAGACCACGTTGCTGAATAACGAGGAAACCCTCAACGCGCTCCAGGTGGAAGAAATGACGTCGGCGGTGCAATTGGTGCAGGCGCTCGGCGGTGGGTGGGACCGGTCGCAGCTCCCCACACCGGCGCAAACCGGCGCCAAGACAACCAAGGCGGACTACACGTTGCAGCAGTAGAGAGCCAGGAGTCGGGTTTCAGAGATCAGGCCCGGAGCGCGCTTACTGCGCCGATCTGTAGCAGATGGTTTCGCCATCGAGCTTGTATTCCGCGGAGCATTCGTCGCCTCCGCAGATCATCGGCTCGCCTGCGCAAAGCTGGCGGCGGGTGATCAGCCCCAGCGTCCCGCAACGCGGGCACGACATCACGGCCACATAGGGATTGTGGGCCTGGCCGAGTTTGGCCTGATTCTCCAGGACGAAAATCGTTCCTGGGTCCATTCGTTCGGGGATCCATTCTTCCAGAAAACTCAAGTCGGCTGCCATCGTTCCCTCCGGGGTTGATGGTTCCGAGCCGTGACCCTGTTTCCGCCAGGCTCTGTTTTTTCTTCAAAAAAGCAGGCTGCGAAACACTTACGAGTATTAGATGCATGCGTCCGATTTACGACAGTGTTGCCGGACCGAACCAAGTTGTCAATCCGAATCGAAGCGCGGCATTTGCAAGTGGGATTCCCCCGAAATGGAATCCGTAGTCGGTTATCGAGAAGCTGCAGTGGCCGTGGCGGCGTGGGAGCGTGCGAAATCATCAATCGCCTTGTAAGTCTCCTCGTTGCGCAGAATGGCCTCGACATACTCCCGCGTCTCGGTGAATGGAATGGACTCGACGAACTCGTCGATGCCCGAATAGGGTCCGGCTGCCTGCCAGTCGGCCACGCGATTGTCGCCGGCGTTGTAAGCGGCCAGCGCATACTCCTGCACGCCGCCGAAGCGGTCGAGCATCTGGCGCAGATAGCGCGTTCCCAGGCGGATGTTCATGGCCGGGTCGAGCAGTTGAAAGGTCTGGAAGGAAGCGATCCCCTCTTCGTGGGCCATCTTTCTCCCCACCGAGGGCAGCAGTTGCATCAGGCCGTAGGCGTTGGCATGGGAGATCGCGGAGGGATCGAACTCCGACTCCTGGCGGATTAACGAGGCCACCAGGTAGGGATCGAGATTATTCTTAGCCGACTCGGCCTGGATCGTGTCCCACCATGGCTCCGGAAACAGGATCCGCCAATAGGCCAGAGGGATGGACTCGATGGAGGCGGACGCCGAACCGGGCAAAGCCCGCTTGAGCGAGCGAACGGCGCGGAAGACTTCGCCATAGGAGGAGTAGATCTGCGCTTCGGCGAGCGCGCTCCAGGATGAGGAGTCAGGATCGGCCTTGATCTCCTGCGCGATGTATTCGTTCAAGCCTGCGTTGGCCAGCAGACGCGCCTTGGCCAGATGGGGGCTGTCCTCGGGGTACGTGTCCACGAGATGCGGCAGGGGGAGGGGCTGGATGCGATCCAGTTGCGGCTGGGATATGGACTGAGTGCCGCCCATCGACGCGAGCCGCTGCCGCGACATCTGTGCGTAGAAGAAGTGCTGATAGGCGCGGACGATGGTGTGGTAGCTCGCCGCGGCGAGCGCGGTATTGTGGTCCAGCGTCTCGTAGAGGCGCCCGCGCCAGTAGAGCGCTGAGACCGTTTCCACGGCAGCCGGATAGTTGCGAATCTGATCGTCGAAGATCCGCTCAGCATTCTGGTAAAGGCCCAGCCGGTAGCTCAGCCAGCCTGAACGCCAGTGTGCGGCCGCGGCGTTCTTGTCACCGGGAAATTGCGCGGCGAGCTCGCTGTAGTACTGGATCGCCGTGGGGTAGTCGCGCTTCAGCAGGTACATGTTGCCGCTGGAAAAAAGCGCGTCGGCGAGCCAGGGGCTTCGGGGAAATCGAGACTCCATCTCCGAGACGATTTGCTTCTGCCCATCGGTGTCATCGCGGTCGCGGGCCAGTTCCATCAGCAGGTCGAGGCGGCGAGCGCCGTTTTCATCGGGAGTATCGGGCAAGGCTTTGGCCTCCGATACAGTGAGCCGCTTCAACTTCAACTGGCAGGCTGCTTCGGAGACGGCAAAACCGGCAAGGGTCGCAGCATCGAGGCCCGGTTTGCGCGCCAGAGCCTGGAATTGCTCAGAGGCCTCTTCGTAATGGCCGGCGTTGTAATAGGCGTCAGCCAGGCTGCGCAATTCGGCCACAGTCAACGAGGCCTCGGCTCCCGTCTCGGTGAGCTTGGCGCGCGCCGTCTGTGCCTCATCGCTCAAGGGATGTTCCAGCAAGACGCGCTTGAAGGCGGCCTCCGCTGCCTGTTGCTGGCCCAGCGCCTGCTCTACCTCGGCCTCGACGAGTTGGAATCCGGGGCGGTCCGCGGCTTCGGTGCCTGCAGCCGCCTCGAGAACCTGGCGCGCGGCAGTCAACTTGTTCATCGCCAGCAGGACGTTGGCTTCAAGCTCCGGCGCCTGGTCGTCAAAGATGCTTTCGGGGTAGCGGGCAACATATCCGTGCAGGATGGATTCCGCGGCGGCATCGTCACCCGCGGCATGGCTGGACTGAGCGTCGAGAAAGTCGACATAGTCTGAGAGCTCTCCGTCAGCGCGGCGGGCCTGGGCCAGCGCCGATTCGGCCTCGGCATAGCGCTTGTCGAGGAGGTAGGCGTGGCCAAGCGCAAGGTAAGCTGCGGCGGCGGCTTCGCCGGTGTGGCTGTGCGCGTAGGCGGCGACTCCCGCGTAGGCCGCCGGCGTGCGCAGCGTGGCCAGTTGCTGGGCCATGGGCTGCAGCTCTTTTGAGGCGACGAATGCCTGCTTGAGCCGCGCTGTCCGCGCCAGGCGCGCCGCTCGGCTCGACGGATGGGCCGGCTTGTGCTTCGCGGTAGCCTTCTTTGCCGTTGGTTCGGGACTTGCAGTTTCGGCCTTGCTGCTGCCGGTATCTGCTTTGGCGCTGGTCGACGCATGCGCATTCGACACAGGCGCGGGACCATGCGTGCTGGCTGCGGGGGCCGGAGTGGATTGCGCCGGCGCGGGCGACGTGATTGCGAGGCACCAAAGCAGAGCAGCCATCGCCGCGAGTGCGGACCGCAAAATCGGCGTTGTGGCGCGCGATGGGGAAGGCAAGCAGGTCATAGTTCCACTCTATGCCGGATTGGACGCAAGCGAACGGCGCGGGGAATCACTTGCGTAACCATCGGCTCGGCGCGCAACAGTTTACGACCGGCTCCGTGCAGTTTGGCCCGATGGACCTGCGTCCGTTACACTCATCTTTTGCCCGGCCTGCTTCCCGGTCCGCGACATTCATCCCGGTCCGGTGGAAGAGATTCCCAGCACCGAGCCACCAAGCGGCGAACCTGCCTGCAACTTTCGCGGCATCTTTCTGGAACCAAGTTCAATGTCAACCATCCAACCAGTAGCGGAGCAAGACCAGCACCCCGACGTGGCCCTTGTGGCGCAGGTCCGCGCCGGCGATGTCGCGGCGTATGACACGCTGGTCCGCAAGTACGAGCGGCAGATCTTCAGGATTGCGCAGCACATTACGCAAAACCGGGAAGACGCCGAAGACGTAATGCAGGACGCTTTTTTGAAGGCGTACGAGAAGCTCGATCAATTTCAAGGGAACTCGAAGTTTTACACATGGCTGGTACGAATCGCGGTGAACGAAAGCCTGATGCGGCTGCGCAAGCGGCGCACGGGCAAACTGGTCTCGATGGACGAGGACGTGCAGACCGACGAGGGAAGCGTGCCTCGCGACTTCGCCGACTGGGCTCCCAATCCGGAGCAGAATTACACCCAGGCCGAGCTGGCCGAGATTCTCAAGAAAACCATTCAGGGCCTCCCGCAGGGCTTTCGCGTGGTTTTTGTGCTGCGCGACGTGGATGGGCTCTCGACGGAAGAGACCGCCGAGACGCTGGGATTGAGCGTTCCCGCTGTGAAGTCGCGACTGTTGCGGGCGCGGCTGCAACTGCGCGAGAGGCTGACACGCTATTTTGGCAGAAAGGCTCCGGCGATTGCTCAAGCGGGCGCCGCGCCACGCGGAGACGGAGCTGAAGCATGACCTGTACCGAGTTCCTGCAAATCCTCGACGATGTGCTCGACGATTCGATCGCCGTGGAGACGCGCACTGAGATTGAAGCTCACCTGCGCAAGTGCGGCCATTGCGAAGTGGTTCTGAATACCACGCGTAAGACGATCGAGATCTTCCGCTGCCACGAAATTTACGAAGTTCCCACCGAAGTGAGCGCGCGGCTGCACGCAAAGATTATGGAACGGTGCCGCAAAGCGAAGTAAGCAGCTTTCCTCTCCTTCCCGCCGGCCTCCCAGTCCCCTTCTTTCGGTGTCAAGGCCCCCGGCCACCCCGCACCTTTGCAAAGTCCGCCCTAACTCTTGTCTTTTCTGATCATTGACCCCTGATCTCTAATCTCGGTCAAGTTTGCCGATTATTTCCGCAGAATCTCTAGACTTGTCTTAGGTGGCCAAAATCGCAAAGGTTGGATTGAGCATTGCCCTGGCGGGTGCGCTGTCTTGAGAGGAGCGGAATAAGGTGAGGGAGTGATTTTATACACTTTGAAAGTCAAAAAATGACAATAACTCTTTTATAATCAGCGAAAATCGATCAAAATCCGTTGCGATTTTTGTCGATTTTTGTTCGATTTTGTCACGCAAACAGGCCATTTTGGGGCCCATCCAGGGCACTATCCGCGCCCGCCCGATCGCATCTGAGGGGCTGGGCCATTCTGAAGATCGCACCTTCGCGTGGGCCCGTCAGTGCCTTTCGTTAGCAGCCGGGAACGGGGTTCTTGAAGACAAGGTCGATCGGGAGCCAGTCTGTCAGGCGCTTATCGTCGATTTCGGAGTCGCCGGCGGTGCTCGACAGTGTCGACCGGGTGAGGGCCACGGTGACCTTCACTTTTCCCTTGACGCAGTACTCCTCAAGAAGCGTGGCCAGGCTTTGGTCGGTTACATCCATGTAGTCGGCGGAAAGAACTCCGTCGGTGCCGGGAATATCGACCGCGCCCATGATGATCTGGTTCATCGCCATCGTGCCTTTGCTCTTAAGGCTCGAAGTGTCGATGCGCACGACAAGGATGGCTCTCTTGTCGAGCGCGTCCTGGGGCGCGTTGGGATCGGCCGTGTACTTGATGGGCGGAATGGTGATGCCGGACTTGTTGGGCTTGGCGGGCGGCGCGGCCAGGGCGAGATGGTAAGGCGGCCCGGTGAACTTGGGCTTAACCGGGATGCCGGAGTTGTTGTTCTGGGGTCCGCACCCCGCAAGAAGAGCCAATGCCGCGATCGCGAAAAGAATGGATTTGTTCAAGTCATCCTCCAAGTCGTTCAAAATAACGCGCCATGATAGCACTGCGGCGGGGGGATGGGGTGTGACGGGGAAACAGGGACTACGGGAGTTAGGGAATTCGGGATTAGAGGACTGAGGGGCTGGGGACAAAGGTGGTGGCGCCACAACTTTCGGCGCAAGATAGAGTCTGAGCAGTTAGCGAGCTCGAGCCGTCCAGTAATGTGCCGGCCATTCCCCTACGAGGAGCATATGCGATGGATCTGTTGCGCGGGCCGATCCAAAGACTCGGTGCCCTCGTTCTCTGCTGGATCCTGTGCTTCCCCGTTCCGCCGGCGGCGGCCCAGGATGCGGCAGAAATCCAGAAACCGAATCAGACAAAGCATCGGCCTGACTATGAGTCGGGTCAACTGCGCGGCGACGGCCGGATTCTTCATGCGCTGAACCGTTTGACCTTTGGGCCGAGGCCTGGGGACCTGGAAGCTGTTCGGGCATTGGGTCTGGACAAGTGGTTCGACGGGCAACTGCACCCTGAGAACATCGACGAAACGGATTTGAATGCGCGGCTGGCGGAGTATCCCGCGATGCAGTGGAGCACGCAGGACTTGATGTTCCGCATGCCGGGTCCGTTCGTCATTCGCCAGGTCGCGGACGGAAAGATTGAGATTCCGCGCGGCGGGACGCTGCGCGCGGTTTACGAAAACCAGATCTACCGATACCAGATGAGGAAAGCCGCGCAGGCCGAGAAGCAGACGGCGGCGAATCAAGGCCAGAATCAGGCGCAGAATTCGGCCGACAGTGCGCAAAGCCCGGCGATGAACGGCGGCGGGAACGGCAACGCAAATATGGAGGGCACCGGCGGCGGGGGCGCGAGCGCAAGTCCAAACATGGATGCGGGCGCAGGAATGACGCCGAGCGCGGCGGCGCCCACAAATATGGCCGCGGCGGAGCAGCCGGATATGAGCGCGGCAACGACTCCCGCTATGAACATGACGGCGCCGGCGAAAGCCGATCGCGCCGCGGCGCGGGCGGGTGCCGACGAAGGGGAAATTGCGAGCATCCTTGCCTTGCCGCCAGTCGACCGGGTTCGGCGTCTGCAGGCGATGCAGCCGGAGGAGTTCGAGACCTTTACGAAATCGCTGAAGCCGGCGCAGCGCGCAGCGCTGGTGGCCGGCATGAGCCCGGACTTAAGAGAGTCCGTGGAAGATTTGACGGCTCCCGAGCAGACGGTAGTGCGCGAGCTGATGGCCGAGCGGCTGACGCGCGACATCTATTCGAGTGCGCAGTTGCAGGAAGTAATGACGGACTTCTGGCTGAATCATTTCAACGTGTATCTGCGCAAGAACGAGCAGATGCCCTACTACCTGGTGAGCTACGAGCGCGACACGATCCGGCCGCACGCGCTGGGCAAGTTCGAGGACCTGTTGGAAGCCGTCGCGCACAGCCCGGCGATGCTGATTTATCTGGATAACGCGCAGAGCATGGGGCCGGATTCTCTGGCCGCCGATCGCGCGAGGATGGGCGCAGCGCGTCGGCCGAATGCGAAGAAGCAGGCGCCGGAGGGGCTGAACGAAAACTATGCGCGCGAACTGATGGAGCTGCACACGGTGGGCGTGAACGGCGGCTACACGCAGGCGGATGTGACGCAGGTGGCGCGGGTGCTGACCGGCTGGACGGTGGACCGGCCGCAACTGGGCGGCGAGTTTCAGTTCAACGAGAACCGGCATGAGCCGGGCACGAAAAAAGTAATGGGCACGAAGATCAAAGAGAAAGGCGAGACGGAAGGGCGCGAGCTGCTGCACATGCTGGCGATGCGGCCGGCAACGGCCGAGTTCATCTCGCGGAAGCTGGCGATCCGGTTTGTGAGCGACGATCCGCCACAGGCGCTGGTGGACCGGATGGCCAAGAGCTATTTATCAACCGGAGGCGATATTCCCAGTGTGCTGAAGACGCTGTTCCGTTCGCCGGAGTTCTGGGCGGCGGGCGACGACAGCGCGAAGGTGAAGACGCCGCTGGAGTATGTGGTAAGCGCGGTGCGAGCAAGCAACGCGAACGTGACGAACTTTGAGCCGCTCGTGAATGCGCTGAAACAGATGGGGATGCCGCTGTATGGATGCGTTCCGCCGGTGGGATATAAGTGGGACGAGGCCGACTGGGTGAGCACCGGCGCGCTGGTGGACCGCATGAATTTTGCGTTGTCACTGGCTTCGAACAAGCTGCCGGGAATTACGGTTGGGTGGGCGCCGGAGATGGACATGAGCGCGCTGGACGACGATGCGCCGGCGATGCAGGTGGTTCCCACGCCAGAGTCAGAAGAGGCGCGGCTGGAGCAGGTGCTGCTGCCGGGCGGAGTGAGCGATGCGACGCGCGCGGCCGCGCTGAAAGAATTCGAGGCGCAGAATGGCCCCAACTCCCCGATCCAGAATCCGCTGATGGCGACGCCGGTTGTGGCGGCGCGAAAAGCGAATCGCGCGCCTGCCGATGCGTACGAGCGGGAAGATCAGTTGCTGGCGGGATTGCTGCTCGGGTCGCCGGAGTTTCAGCGGCGCTGACGCGCCGAGGGACGTAGGGACCAGGGTGTGTTTCAAAGCAAGCTTTGTAACAAGGGCACGGCTTTAGCCGGGCCGAAAAAGGCAGCAAAACAATTGGGTTTTAATCCCTGAGGGATAACACCTGGCATCTATACAGCCATTTTTTTGAAATACGCCCTGGGGACTTCGGGAAGTAGAAGCGGAATTGGCGAGTTGGCAAGTTAGGAATAACGCGGTGTTAGCGGGGTTAGGCGGCGAGTAAGTGGTGAGCGAAGCGGAAGTCGAATCAGGGTTGGAAGCAGGAGATTTGAGATGCGAATGAACCGGCGATTTTTTCTGCACAGGGGCGCGCTGGCCGTGGCGGGCACGACGGCGATGCCCAATTTTCTTGTGCGCTCGGTGTTGGCGCAGGCAGCTGGAGCGCCGGGTCAGCGGCTGGTCGTGATCTTCCAGCGCGGCGCGGCAGACGGGCTGAACGTCGTTGTTCCCTATCGCGAAAAGAATTACTACAAGATGCGGCCGAGCATCGCGATTCCGGAGGGTCAGGTGTTGGATCTGGATGGATTCTTCGGCCTTCATCCGTCGCTCGGCGCATTCAAGCCTCTCTACGACCAGGGACAGCTGGCGATTGTGCATGCGTGCGGATCGCCGGATATGAGCCGGTCGCATTTTGACGCGCAGGACTATATGGAATCGGGTACGCCGGGAGTAAAGAGCACCGAGGACGGCTGGCTGAATCGCGCGCTCCAGGCAGAGGACTCGTATGTCGCCACTTGCAATTGCGGGCGGCATAACCAGGAGCATACGGCGTTTCGCGCGCTTGCACTCGGCGCCGAAGTCCCGCGCACGCTGGCCGGTAAGATTCCGGCGATCGCGATCAGCAACGTGAACAACTTTACGGTGGCGGGACGCGGGGCGACGCCCTCGCCGGCAGCCAGCGCGTTTGAGGCAATGTATGCCGACTCGGGCGACCGGATTTTTCATGCGGCGGGCGATGAGACGTTTGAAGCGGTGAAGATGCTCAAGGCTGCGAATCCAGCGCAGTACATGCCGGCGGCCGGCGTGAACTATCCGAACACGGATTTCGGCAACAACATGCGGCAGATTGCGCAGCTGTTGAAGGCGAACCTGGGAGTGGAGGCGGCGTTTACCGACGTGAGCGGATGGGACACGCACCAAAATCAAGGCGGCGTGGACGGACAGCTTGCCAACCGGCTGAGCGATTTTTCCGCGAGCATTGCGGCGTTCTGGCGCGACATGGGCGACCTGGCCGGGAACGTGACGCTGGTGACGATGTCGGAGTTTGGACGTACGGCGCGCGAGAATGGGACGGGCGGCACCGATCACGGCCACGCCAACGCGATGTTTGTGCTGGGTGGGCAGGTGAAGGGCGGCAAGGTTTACGGTAAGTGGCCGGGGCTCGACGACGGACAACTCAATGAAGGCCGCGACCTGGCGCTGACCACCGATTACCGGCAGGTGCTGGGCGAGGTGGTGACGCGCGCGCTCGGCGCGGAGAATCTGGAGACGGTGTTTCCCGGTGCGCGGCTGAGCCGAGCGGGATTCTTGCGGCTGGTTTAGCCGATTTGGTGGCGGAAGCGGCCTGCTGGCACGCAGCCCGCCGCATGGTTTACCCTCAAGAGCGGCATGAACATTCAGCGCACGCTCCTCTTTTCTGCCCTGGCCGTAGCTGGCGTTGCAGCAGCCGGTTTCATTGTCTTTGCGAAACAGTCCAGCGCACCCGCGAGCCAGGCAATTCCCGACGCGCCGCAGGTGACGCCCGAGGCAACGACGGTTCCCAACGGTCCGTTCGTGGTGATGGACACGTCGATGGGCCAGATTACCTGCCAGTTCTATCAAAAGCAGGCACCGAAAGCGGTGGCCAATTTTATTGGGCTTGCCGAAGGCACCAAAGACTGGACAGATCCGGCGACAAGGAAGGTTGAACATCACAAGCGGTACTACGACGGGACGATCTTTCATCGCGTGATTCCGCAGTTCATGATTCAGGGCGGCGATCCGACGGGAACGGGGATGGGCG
>Ga0181535_10004462_pt1 | contig 15549 bp, 14 predicted proteins | sample PEATcosm2014_Bin_44_FD_119774 | JGI IMG/M metagenome (GOLD analysis project Ga0181535, IMG submission 119774) | Peatland microbial communities from MTU Mesocosm Facility, Houghton, MI, USA - PEATcosm2014_Bin17_30_metaG | ecosystem: Environmental > Terrestrial > Soil > Wetlands > Peat | place... | reverse complement strand
CTAATGCGCGCAGCAGCTCCACGCGGCCAATCTCAAACCAGACCAGGTAGTTGGCGTAGTAGACGACTCCCATCTGGTCGGTTTCGGCGTAGCGGACACGAACTTCAGTAGTAACCGACATTTAGCGTTCTCTCAGTGTCTGATAATGCAAAAGTTTTGTCCCCGGTTTTCCACGTGGAACGCGGTCTTTTCCACATTTCCTAGGGTTTCTTCGGGTTTTGTCGGTTCGAAGTAACAATGAGCTTGATCTGGAGCCGGTGATTCCAAATCTCCCCCGGGGCAGGTTGATTGACCACCCTTCGCTCGAAAACCTGCAAGAGTGGATGACCCTGGGATCTCAAAACCTAGGAACTCACGGCTTCAAGTGCGTGAAGAAGGGCAACTTGGCCACATCATTGAAGGTAATGAGGGCAAAAAACATCACCAGCACCACAAACGCCGCCTGATAGATCCGCTCTTTCACGACGATACTGATCTCGCGACGGATTGTGCTTTCGATCAGCAGGAAGAGAATCATGCCGCCGTCGAGGATCGGGAATGGCATCAGGTTGAGGATGCCCAGGTTCAGACTGATCATTCCAGCCAGCCCCAGGATCGCCGACAAGCTCTTCATCTCTGCCGCATCCCCGGCCACACGGGCGATGCCAACTGGACCGGCCAGCTGGGAGACGGCGACCTTGTGCGTGAAGAGACCTCGTAACACCTCGAAGATCATGAACGACTTGTCCGCACAAAACGCAGTGGATTTTGAAATCGCTTTGCCGAACGGGAGGGGGTCATGGCGCATGGGAATCTGCACCGGCACAAACCCCAACTTCCAGCCTCCATCGAGTTTGGCCGGGGTAGCCACAATGGGCGCCAGCGCGGACCCGTTGCGGACCACCACCAACGAAAGCGGCTTGCCTTTTCCGGCTTGCATATACGCCAGCAACGTGGTGACTGTGTGCACCGGCAGGCCGTCCACGGACTCAATTCCGTCTCCAGCGCGCAGACCGGCTTGTTCGGCCGGAGTGCCGGCCGTAACCTCTTTAACGCCGAGCGGATCGTAGGTGAATTGGGGCAAAAGACCTATTTCGGTGACGTCGAAGTCATCCGATTTGGCGTCCATCGGAACGTGCAGACTCAGTTGCACAATAGCCCCACGGCGCTCCACTGCAAATGGCACATTCTGGTCGGGGTTCACTGTGAGGCGTTCGAAGATTCTCTCCCAATCGGGGTGATCGGCATCGGCGAAATGCACAATGATGTCGCCCGGCTGTACTCCTGCCTGCGCCGCGGGAGAGCCGGGAATGACCCATTCGACCGTCGTCGATTTGACCTCGACCTTAGGAACCTCGTTGACCCAGCCGAAGTAGAAGACCATCAGCACAAAGGCCAGGACGAAGTTGGCGGCCGGGCCGGCCACGCCGATGAGCATCTGCTGCCAGCGGGGATGCGACGTGAGGGCTCCGGGATCGTCCGCCCGCACTACCGTGGCAGTGCCAGCCGCCGCGTCGCTCAGCTCGCTGAAGTTTTCACCCGCCATTTTGACATAGCCGCCCAGCGGAAGCAGGCAGACTTTGTAGTCGGTGCCGCCGTAGACATAACCGAAAAGCCGCGGCCCGAAGCCCAGGGAGAAGGCCTCGACACGGACCTTACAGAGTTTGGCAACGGCAAAATGGCCGAACTCGTGTACCAGAACCATGACGGCGATCAGGACGATGAAGGCGGCGACAGAGACTAGAAATTCATGCATAAATGTGCGGTTTTTCCCTCGATAAAGCGCCAAAGCAGGCTGTGTCCGGCCCGGATTCCCCGTACTTAAGCCACCAGTTCACCAGCGGTTTGACGCGCCTCGCGATCCGCGGCGAGCACCTCGGCGATGGTGGCCGGGTGCGCCTCGGGCGTGGCCGCCAGCACCTTTTCAATTGTACGCGGGATTCCCATGAAGGGGATGCGCCGGGCCAGGAATGCTTCGACGGCCACTTCGTCGGCGGCATTCAGGGCGATGCAGTGCGCGCCGCCTTTCTCTGCCGCTTCAAAGGCCAGGCGCAGGCAGGGGAAGCGCTCCAGGTCGGGCGGCTCGAAGTCCAGATGGCTGAGTGCTGCCAGATCGAAGGTGAGCCTGGAGGCTGGCCGCTCAGGGTATGCCAGCGCATAGAGAATCGGCAGGCGCATGTCGGTGACGGAGATCTGCGCCAGAATGGAGCCGTCCACATACTCGACGAGAGAGTGAACCGTGGACTGTGGGTGAACCGTGACCCGCACCTGAGCCGCCGTCACATCGAAGAGACGGCAGGCCTCGATGACTTCAAGCCCCTTGTTCAACATGGTCGCCGAATCGATGGTGATGCGCCGGCCCATGACCCAGGTTGGGTGCTTTAACGCTTGTTCGGGAGTGATGCCGTCGAACGATTCAAGCGGTAGCTTGCGGAAGGGCCCTCCCGAGGCGGTGAGCCAGATGGTCTTGACTTCGCGGTGCGCGCCGACTCGCAGACACTGATGGACGGCGTTGTGCTCGCTGTCGATGGGCAGGATGGGGACGTTGCGCTCGCGGGCCGCCGCGGTGAGTATCTCGCCTGCAGCGACCATGCACTCCTTGTTGGCCAGGCCGATGGGTTTGCCGGAGAGGATGGCAGCGTGGGTAGCCTCAAGGCCCGACACACCGACGATTGCTGAGACGACGAAATCCGCCTCGGGAAGTGTGGCGCAGGCGACAGTACCAGCCGTGCCGTAGACGCATTCGAGGCCAGTGACGCCTGCTTGTTTAAGCTTAGTCGCAAGATGGCCGGCTAGCTCTTCCGTGGCCAGGGAGACGATGCGCGGCCGCCAGCGGATGGCCTGTGCAAAGGCTTCGTCGAGGTTGCGCCCGGCGGCGAGCGCGGCGACCGAGTAGCGATCGGGAAACTGTTCGACGATGGAGAGTGTGCTCTGGCCGATGGAGCCGGTGGAACCGAGAATGGCGAGTCGTTTCAAAGTGTATTTAAACTTCCTCTCGTCTCAATTGTCTCTCGCGCAGTCTCTGAGAGATCCATCAGAACCACTGGTGAATCACCAGGGCGTACCACAGCACTGGAGCGGCCACGATCAGGGCGTCGATACGGTCCAGGACGCCGCCATGGCCGGGCAGCAGTGAGCCGGAGTCTTTGACGCCAGCCGAGCGCTTGAGAGCGGATTCAACGAGATCGCCCACCTGCGCACCGATATTTACCACCACGGCCAGGCTCAGCCAGTACCAGACGTCCTCGGGATAGGACAGCGCGGCCGAGTCCCATTGCGTGGCCAATAGATGAGCCAGGCCGAGCAAGCCGCAGGTTGCCAGCAGGCTGCCGGCCACTGAGCCCAGCGTTCCCTCCCAAGTCTTGTTGGGACTAAGCGAGGGCGCCATCTTGTGCCTACCCCAGGCGCGACCCACGTAAAGGGCGGTTGTGTCCCCGGCCCAAACCACACAAAACAGGAAGGCTACCAGCGAAGGGCCATTCGTTTGCTCGCGCAAGGCGGGAAGGGCGATCAGGGTGAATCCGAGGTAGAGCAGGCAGAAGATTGAGGTCGATACATCGGCCATCATATGCTCAACCGGACAGGAAAAGGTGCAATAGACCAACAGGGCCAGGCTCAACATGCCGAGGATGGGGGCTGTCTGGTCGGGCCAGGCAAAATTGCCGGCAAAAAGCGCCAGGATTGCGACCAGCACCGCAACACGTGGCGGGCTGGCCCCGGCATTCTTCGCCATAGCCATGAATTCCCATGCGGCCAGTGTCGCCACCGCCGCTACGGCCAATGTAAATAGCCACTGACCCTTTGGGCCCAGAAAGACCAGGACCAGGACCACGGGAATCAAGATGAGAGCGGTAACAATGCGTTTCATGCCAAGGGTGAGGATACACCGCTCGGGCGGGGGTGTGCCGGAAGAGAGGCTATAGACTCAGGAATCTTGATGGGTAGAAATTGCGCCTGTCGTCGGCAGCCGGGTCTCAGGCGTGTTTTCCGCCATCCGAGCTCAGCCAATGAAGGAAGGCCGCCGAGTCGCCGCGCTGGGCCATCGCTTCCTTGAGCCAGAAGCGAGACTGCTGGGCTAACCGTTTTGTTTTTACCGCTGAATTGTCTTGTTGAGTGACCTGTTCCGCAGCCGTTGATTCAGTTTTTAATAGAGTGCTTTCCAATTTAAAATCCCCCACCTGCACTTCCTCGTCAGAAGCTATCAGCAAGTCCATGGAATCGTCTATGAAATGTGGCTGCCTGGAGAACCAAAGTACTCAACTCGCCACGATCTTGATCCGGTCCGAATCTTCTTCCACTTCACCGCAGCCCACGCCCAGGCCACCAAATCGGCGGTCCCGGCGCTGGTAATCGGCGATGGCCTCGAGCAGATGAATACCGCGGAAGTCGGGCCATAGCCGCTCGGTAACGAAGATCTCGGTGTAGGCAACCTGCCAGAGCAGATAGTTCGACAGGCGCATCTCGCCCGAGGTGCGAATCAGCAGGTCCGGGTCCGGCATGTGCGCCGTGTAGAGATGGCGGTGGATGTCTTCTTCGGTGATGCGTTCTGAGGTCAGGTGCTTTTGCTTCATCTCGGCTGAGAGTGAACGGAAGGCGTCCACGAGTTCCGAGCGGCCTCCGTAGTTCAGAGCCAAGGTAAGAGTGGTGCCGGTGTTGCGCGCGGTGGCTTCTTCGGCCCAGCTCATCTTCTCCTGCACCTCGGCGGGCAACTCGTGGGTGCGCCCGATGTACCTCATGCGCACATTGTTGTCCATCATTCGCTGCAAGTTGCTCTCAAGGTAAGTCTTGAGCAGCCGCATGAGAAAGTTGACCTCGGCGCGGGGACGGCGCAGATTATTCTCCAATGAGAATGCGTAAAGAGTCAGCCAGGGCAAGCCGATGCGCGAGGCGGTCTCAGTGACCAACTGCACGCTGTTGGCCCCCTGCTGGTGGCCCAGAAAGCGCTTGAGCGAGCGATGACCAGCCCAGCGGCCATTGCCGTCCATGATGATGGCCACATGCTGGGGCAGACGGTCAGGCTTCAGCGTTGCATAGATCGCACGCTCCTCGGCAGTGAGTTCATCAATGCGCGGCTTGTCAGCAGAATACAAAGTTCGCCTCTACGGTACTGCCTCAACCACGGCGCACAATCTGCCTGGCGCCAGGAACCGAGGCGTTGCATCCTCGACCGTAGCACAAGCGCCCAGGCGCCGCAATTCTTCCCTGCCGCACTTTAAAGACACGGGCTCGCGAGAGCCTTCCCAGGTAGAGTGCAGCGCTCGTTCACCGCAAAACTGGAGTCGGAGCGCTCCCGGCGCCTCTACGCGCTGCGCCGGTGGCCGGTGGCCATATCGCGTACGGCGCCAAAGAACAGCGAGCGGTGCAGCGGTTCCAGCGAAGGCAGCAGAGTGGCAATTTCAAAGAGAAACGGATCGGCCAGAATCGACCCCACTTCCTCATCGCGCAGGCTGCGGGCGTCGCGGACCAGTTGGCGCACGTCCACGCCCAGAGCCGCCGCCAGCCGCTCCAGTGAGTGCAGGGTGGGGATGGCCTTGCCATTTTCGATTTTTGAGATATAGGTGCGGGGTACCTGCATGCGACCGGCCAGTTGGCGCTGGCTGAGATGGCGCGCGCGGCGGATCTCCTTCACCTGGCCGGCCACCTTCAGCCCGGCCTCGGTTGCAGGATCCACCGAGGGGTGTTCTGCCGGCATCGGGCCGGGGCGCAAAGACTCCTCAGCATCCAGGGGTCTGTGGCATCTTCTGCATAGGGAGTTGCTCGGCCTGAACTGCATCAACTTGCAGTCGGCAAACGTGCAGCGCACAACTTCGCGCGGTTCTACGCTAACCAGGGTCGTTGCCATAAGTGGTGTGCGGAGCGCCAGAGCAAGGGCCCCGCGGTGCTCCGAAGCACCACGTTATATGTTACCTTCGGGTACGTGAACCATAATTGTCAAGTGAAAAGTTGGATGCGAAACGAAGAGTCCCGAATCCTGCCGTGAAAACTGCGTGACAAACCACAAGAAACACGAACCAAGGAACACAACTTGAATGCAATCAGGAGGCTCTGAAAAGGATGAATAGCTGCACAATAAATGATGCGTCGGAAAACGGACCAGGTTACGAACGTGCAGAGAGTTTCGGACGAGCGCAGGCCTGGAAGCTGCTGACCGAATGGACCCAGAGCGAGAGTCTGCGAAAGCACGCGCTGGCCGTTGAGGCCTGCGTCGCGGCGATGGGTGAAGTCGAAGCCGACCGGCTCGGGCTGGCCGGGGAGGAACGGGAAAAGTTTGTCGAGCTCTACAGGGCCACGGCTCTCTTGCACGACTTCGACTACGAAAAACATCCGACCGCCGAGGAGCATCCTTTTGTTGGAGTCCGCGAGTTGGAGCAACTGGGCTGGCCTGAAGAGCTGCGCACTGCGATTCTGGGGCACGCGCAATACTCCGGCGTGCCGCGCGTGACGCATCTGGCCAAGGCGCTCTTTGCCTGCGACGAGCTATCCGGCTTTCTCACAGCCTGCGCTCTGGTGAAGCCGACCAAGGCGATAGCCGATGTCGAAGTTGCCGGCGTGCGAAAGAAGATGAAGGACAAAGCATTTGCCCGCGGTGTGAATCGAGATGAGGTGATCCAAGGCGCCGCGGAGCTTGGCGTCGAGCTCGATGCGCATATTGCGTTCTGTTTGGAGGCGATGAAGCGGCGGGCCGGAGAGTTGGGGCTGTGAGATACAGCCGTCAGCTATCAGCGGACAGCTTTCAGCCGGGTCTCAACGTGATCCATGCCGCATGCCTAGCCATGCGAAGAGAGCGTAGAAACAGATCAACACAAGTGGGATAACGACTCGTTTTGCGATCGTATGAATTCGAGTTTCAACGAGCTCACGAAGATAATATTCATCCGGCTCTGCTGGGTTGTAGCGGATCGGGATCGACTCACCACCGACGAACTGGTAAAGCGGAGAATCGTCGGGGACTGTGAAATACGCTCTTTGATTCTCACCCTGTTGATCCGCCCACACCAGCACCTCTCCGGAGCCATAGGTAACGTGGCCGCTCTCTGAATCCAGAGTCTCGCTGACCTTGCTCGATTCGACCTTGGCCTCAGTCTCAATCCACTTGTCGTAGCCGCGCAGGCGTTCCCAGATTTCGATCAACATAGCGCATCCAGTGTGCCACACCAGAGTGAGAATCCGCTGAACTCTCAGCTTAGCGGATTCTTTGCCCGCAACTCGGCTACGATCTCCGCCGCAGCTACGCGCGCCTTATCTGCCTGATCGGGCGGGAAGCTGATGGCGCCGACGCGGGCATGGCCGCCGCCGCCATAGCGCTCACAGATTTTCGCCAGATTGACCATCTTTGCCGGGTCGGCCTTGGTCCAGGGATTCGAACCCACCGAGACTTTGGTGCGGAAGCTGGACTTCGAGAGGCCAATCGAATAGGTTGCCTGGGGATGGAGATAGTAGGGAATGAACTTGTTGTAACCCTCTTGCGGCTGGTCAGTGATGTCGAAGAAGATGGTGCCGTCGCGTTCTTCGGCGCGGCTGCGAATCAATTCGATGGCTTGCTGGTGGCGCTGGAGCAGCGGCGGCAATAGCACAGCCACAAAGGGCTGGCTCAGCACCTCGGCCAGCGGCATCTCGGTCAGCAATGGAATGAGGCGCGGAATAAACGCGTCATCCTGCGAAGACTCGATAATGAGCGTCAGCTTCATCGCCGGAGCAGCCATCTCGACCGCCGCTTCAGGGCTCTCATACTTCGCTCCATCGACAATGTTGGCCCAGTGAATCAGCTCGGCGACTGGCGCGGTGTTAAAGCCGAATTTTGTAGCGCCGATATGCGCCAGAAAGCTGGTGCAGGATGTGTATTCGGGGTCGAAGAACTTGCGCCCCGGCGGGACCTGCCTCTTCTGATAATCCAGAAAGTCCTGCTGGTCCTGCGGAGTGAGAAAGGCCGACAGGTGGTGATCGAACCACCAGGTAATCCGAGGCGAGGCCGAGTACTTGAAGTCCACGATGGCGTTTTCATCGCCGGTAAATTCACTCTCGTCGAAGAGCGCACCAGCGCGATGCACCAGGCCGTGATACTCATAGCTGGCATCGGCGGCGACGCATTCGCGATGGAAGCGAGTGAAGAGCGAAGCGGAGCAGGCTCCGTCGAAACATTTGTCGTGATAAAAGACGCGAACGCGCAAAACTTGCCGCCCCTCTGTGCCGGAAAACCGAACAACCGGAACTGTTTAGCATCAAGGCAACGGCTGCTTGTGTCAAGGCGGGCGCTGTTTTCTTCTGTTTTCAGGCCGGTGCGACTGTTCGTTTGCGAACAGTCGGTTTCACTTCTGAACAGGCATGCCGCCCGCTGAGGGCGTGTGTCAGATCTAAGCTGTTTACATTCAACGGCCCGGCGGTTGAGCCGTTTGGCTCGCAGAATGCACTTCCTTCAAACGAGTTCTCAGACGAAAATCAAGTGGGAACCGGGAGAACAAATGCACACCTTGCTTCAGGACCTTCGTTATGCGGTACGCCAGTTGCGGCAGTCGCCGGGATTCACGCTGGCCGCGGTACTGACGCTGGCGATCGGCATTGGGGCGAATACAGCGATCTTCAGCATCATGGACGCAGTGGTGCTTCGCCCTTTGGCTGTGCCTGATCTGAAGAATGTGGTGACCGTCTACGAGCAGCAGGATCGCGGCGATGGCAAGCCGGTGGCGCTGGGGAACTTTCAGGACTGGCTGCGCCAGAGCCGTTCGTTTGAAGAACTGGCGGTTCGCCGCACCGAAGATATGAGCCTGACCGGGGCCGGTGACGCCGCGCACGTGGAGGCGATCTTTACCACCCCGTCCTTCTTCAGCGTGATGCGGGCAGGCGCCTTTTTGGGCCGTGTCTTTGACCAGAGCGAAACCCAGGCCGGACACGACAGCGAAGTTGTGCTGAGCTATGGGTTCTGGAGGCGGCACTTTGGCAGCGATGCCGCTGTGCTGGGCCAGAAGATCGAACTGGACCAGCACACATACACCGTAATCGGCGTGATGCCAAAGGCGATGCAGTATCCATCAACCGCCGATCTCTTTCTGCCGCTGGCCCCGACCGATGCCCAATTGAACAATCGCAGCGCACACGACTACCTCGTGACCGGACGCCTCAGACATGGAGTCACCGCCAAGCAGGCTCAGGTTGAGATGCGAATGATCGCGGAGCGATTGTCGCAGCAGTTTCCGGCGACGAATCTTGGCTGGTCGGTAAAAATTGAGCCGCTGCTCGACGACATCAACGGCACCCTGACGCCGCTCTACTTCAGCCTGGTGCAGGGCGCGACCCTCTTTGTATTGCTGGTTGTGTGCGCCAATATAGCCAACCTGCAATTTGCCCGCGGCATAGCGCGCCGCCCTGAGATTGCCATGCGCACCGCGCTGGGCGCGAGCCGTTTGCGGCTGCTGAGGCAGTTGCTCACTGAGACGGTCTTGCTGGGGCTTGTGGGCGCGGCGGGAGGTCTCTGCTTCGCCAAGCTCTATATGCATCTCTCGCTCATCGCAATGCCTGAGCGAGTGGCTCGCTACATGTCCGGCTGGTCAAATATCTCGTTGAGCGGCCGCGCGCTGGGTTTGTCAATCCTGCTGGCAGTTTGTGCAGGCGTAGTCTCCGGCTTTGCTCCCGCCCTTGCGGCGCTGCGCATGAATCTTGTCGATCAACTGAAATCCGGGTCGCGCGCCCTCGTGGGCGCCGGCCACAGCCGTTGGTTCAGGAACTTCTTCGCCGGGGCGCAGATCGCGCTGGCCGTCGCTTTGGTGATTGGCGCCGCGCTGATGGCGAAGGGCATGAACGCGTTGATGCATTCTGCCGACAGGTATGGCCCCACCCGAATGCTGACGTTCACGGTCCATCTGCCCGCCGCGCGATACGATACCCCGGAAAAGCTGGCCTCATGGTACGACCAAAGCCTGGATAAACTCAGGGCTCTGCCCGGTGTGAAAAATGCCGAGTTGACCAGCGCTTTGCCCTACAGTGATGGAGCCTGGGTAGACGATTGCCAGATAGAGAATCGTCCGCTGGCTCCCGGAAAATTTCAGAGTGCGATTCGCATGCCGGTCAGCAATGGATACTTTGGGGCATTCCAGATTCCAATCGTCTCCGGCCGCGGCTTTACTCAGAGCGACAACCTTCGTTCTCAACCGGTGGCGATCGTGAGCCGGCGGTTTGCCGCACTCTACTTCCCGTCTGAGAACCCCCTTGGACATCGCGTTCGGATGGGTTCTAACCGCAAAGATCAGACTCAGTGGGCGACCATCGTCGGAGTCGCCGACGACGCAAGCTACTTCCTGCTCTTGAGAATGGATGCCGGGGCAGTGTATCTAAACACGGCCCAGATGCCGCCCGAGGAGATCACCTATTCGGTCATCACCGATGGCGATCCGCTGGGCATTGCACCGGCGGCACGCAAGGCGCTGGCGCAGCTCGACCCCGAGCTGCCTCTGGACAACGTTGAGACTTACGCGCAGTTGATGCATGAAAAGCTGACTGGCCTCGCCTATGTGGCCGTCATGCTGGCAACAGATGCGTTCATTGCTCTATTGCTGGCCGCTATCGGCATCTTCGGCGTGATGGCTAACCTGGTGGCCGAGCGCACCCGCGAGATCGGCGTCCGGCTGGCGATGGGAGCGAGGCGCGAAGATATTCTGGGCATGATCCTGCACCGTGCGGCATGGCTCACGGGAACAGGAATGAGCGTGGGACTTCTGTTGGCCTTCGCGCTGGCGCATGGAGTGGCCAGTCTGCTCTTCGGAGTCCGCCCCGACGATCCATTCGTGTTTACCGGCATCACAGCGTCCATCGCCGCGATTGCCCTGGTCTCAAGCTGGATTCCGGCGCGCCGGGCATCTCACATCGACCCCATGGTGGCCCTGCGAGACGAGTAGCGTTACAGTCCCCGCAAGACTCGGTGCACCCCGATGCGGAGCCTCTCTAGTAGAATCCAGCACAAAGCATCTTTGTGTCGATTTGAAGGAGTCTTCATGCATTCGATAGACCCGGAGATTCATCCCATCGTGCCGGAAACGCCGCCGGTGGGAGCTGCCGGGAGTTCGAGGAATCAGGATGATCTACAGGCCTCTGGTACGTGTGAGACTCGCGATCTCCATTGGGTTCTTGCCGGCAGCCAGGGCTTGCGCGCCGGCTGGTCGCTGCTGATTTTTGCCCTGCTCTACCGCCTCTTTACCCCCATCGTGGGAACGATGGTGGTCACTCTAGATCCCGCGATTACGAAGTTCGATCTTTCACCCATTTTTGCGCTGATTAGTGAGCTGATTCCTCTGCTGGCCCTGGTGGGGGCGGTATCACTCGTGGCGATCATGGAACACCGGAGAATATTGGACTACAACCTGACAGGTCCCCGGCCTGTCGTTCACTTCTTTGGAGGCCTTGCGGCGGGGTTTGTCGCCCTTTCGACGCTGGTGGGAGCACTTGCACTGGGAGGCTGGCTGCGCTTTGGGCCGCTGGGGCTCTCAGGAGCGCGGATCTTCAGCACCGCGACCCTTTGGGGCTTGGCTTTTCTCGTCGTGGGTCTCTTTGAGGAGGGCACGTTTCGCTGCTACCTGCAATTCACTCTCACTCGCGGCATCAACTTCTGGTGGGCGCTGGCCATGGTCGGCGCACTTTGCCTTGACCTGCTATTGAGAGCTACGGGCCACAGTGCGGGCATTCTTATCCATATCTGGCTGCGGATGATGCCTGCGGCCGGGCGCAACGGCGTCTGGGGCGTCTATGCCGTCGCGCTGCTGGGACTTTTTCCCTGCTTGATGCTGCACATTCGCAAGATCCCACGGAGCGGGTTCTGGCAGGCGGCATGGGTCACCTCGACGCTCTTCGGCTTCATCCACACCAGCAACTACGGCGAGAACTGGATCGGCATCTTTGCCGCCTCGTTCATCGGCTTTGTCTTCTGCGTCAGCGTGCGGGTCACCGGGTCGGCCTGGTGGGCCATCGGCTGCCATGCGGCCTGGGATTGGGCCGAGACCTACTTCTATGGCACGGCTGACAGCGGGCTTCAGGCCGAGGGCCATTTTCTGAGCACAAGCCCCGCCGGCAACAAGTTGTGGAGCGGTGGCACGGACGGCCCTGAAGGCAGCTTGCTCGTGCTGGGAGCAATCCTGTTGCTGCTGGTGGCGCTGCTGGCGATTTATGGGCGGAAGAAGCTCGCTGCGCAACCCGCTCGGGCGGCCGGATAATCGAATGCTGGGTGCTCCATCCTTTTCTCGTCTTTTGAGAAAAGGGTGGGAATCCATGAACCCAAATCAGCCTCGCTCATGAGGAGATAACTGGATAGACTATGCGGCTCTGGCTCAATCGCACCGGCGAAGTCTCACTGCGCGAGCAGTTGGTTACACAGATCGTGCTGGGCATTCTCTGCCAGGAACTGCTGCCCAATCAGCGGCTGCCCAGCACGCGCGAGCTGGCCCGCCGCTTTGCGATTCATCCCAACACGGCCAGCACAGCCTATAAGCAATTGGAAGAGGAGGGCTGGCTTGAATTCCGCCATGGCAGCGGTGTCTATGTGCGGGCCAGCCGCCCGGCCGCGCCGCTCTCACCGGAACTGGCCGCCGAGTATTCCATCGATCAGCTGATTGGCGATCTGGCGGCCACAGCGCGCAACCTGGGCGTGGCTGAATCGGTTGTGCGGGAAAGGCTGCACCGCTGGCTGGCGCTGACGCCGCCGTCAAGATGGCTGGTGATCGATCCGGATCCGGAGCTGCGCCGCATCGTAATTCACGAGATGGAACAGGCACTGGCGCTTCCAGTCACTGAATGCGCGCCCGAGGAGTGCGCCGAGCCTCGATTGCTGAAAGGCTCAATGCCGGTGACCGTGCCCAGTAAGGCCGAGATGGTGCGCAAGCTGCTGCCGGCTGGGACTGAGCTGACCGTGTTGCAGGTGCATCCGGTCTCGCTTGAGTTGATGACGCACTTGCAGCGTTATCTGCCCGAACATGCTGGAGAACTGGTGGGCATCGCCTCGCGCTGGGCGGAGTTTCAGCGCATTGCTCAAACTTTGTTGATCGCCGCCGGGCTCCCGCCCGAGAGCCTGCTGGTGCGCGATGCAACGCAGCCGGGCTGGAAGCGCGGACTCGAAAGCACGTCCGGGGTCGTTTGCGATGCAGTCACGGCGCTGGAGCTGCCCGAGGGGGCCTTCCCGCTGCGCTTCACGCTGCTCGATGCGCAAACTCTGGACGGGCTGCGCCGGCAGGAAGAGCGGGTCTCGGCTTCTGCTTGAGCATTGTGACACTTGCGAAAGTGTCCCAATCGCCTCCCTGCCCCGTATAACTCGCGCCTAACATCGGTCCTTGTAACGCCAAACAAGGAGAAACCGATGAACCGTTCGATGATTCAAGCCATTCTCTTCCTCAGCCTCAGCCCGCTACTCGCTGCGCAGCAGCAGCCGCAAGCGGCCTCAGCCCAACCCACCCCGCAGCCCGCCCTAAACGTCCAAATCACTGGCTCTATCGAGCTGACTCAAGCCAAGCAAGAGCCGATTGAAGAGCGTTCGCTCACCTCCGCCGACCTCGACCGCAACCAGATCCTCAAGAGCGCGCGGACACTCTTCATCTCTTCGGAGACCGACTTCCTCTCTCCCGCCACCCTCTCCAGGGCTCTGCTGAACCAAAAGGACTGGGAGAAGCTGGGCCTGTCGATCGTTGACGGTCCGCGCTACGTCGATCCGCGCACCAGCAAGCCGCGCCCTGCCGAACTGCAACTCCAGATCGACCGGGTCGTTTTCACGCATATCCACACCTACGTTCTCACGGACAGGACAACGGGCCTCATTCTCGCCTCGGGCCGGGTGCGTGCCTTTGATGGAGTGGTTGCATCCGGCCCTATGGCCGAGCAGATTGTGAAGATCCTTTCCGTGGCGCGGCTGCCTGCGCGGGTGGCGAGCGGAGATTGAGACTCGTGAGTGCTTAGCCAAGGATGAATCGCCATGACGCGAAGGCTGCCTCAACCCGCGCTTTGTTTCATCCTTTGCCCATTGCTGGCGGCGCAGCAGGTCGCGCAGGCAGCCTCGCCTGCTGCCGCGCCGTCGTCCCAACCCGCTCCGGCACCGGTATACGTGACCTTACCTGCGGACACGAAGATTGAGCTGTTGGCGCCTGGGCCTACTGAGTTCGCCAAGGCGAGTCCCGGCGTCGCAGTTCAGTTCGTGGTGGACAAGGATGTTGTGTTGGCCGGCGAAATCATGATCCACGCCGGAGTGCCCGTAACCGGCATCGTGGATCATGTAGAGCGCGGATCGCATCGCAGGCATCGAGATGGAGAGATGGAGATCCGCGTTACCAAGATCGTCCCAGCGGAACCGATCGAGCTTCATCTGCGGTGTTTCGAGCAGGCCGGCTTATCGGGAGGGGGCAATGCCAAAAGTCGAACTGACGCTCGGTTCAATCCTGACAAAGGAGCGATCATCGGTGGTATTGTAGGGGTAGTTGCGGCAATCCTAGTCATGGCTCTCTACAAGGAGAAATGATCGCTTCACTCGCAGCCGTGAATACGGGAAGGTTACCTGCAACGGCGAATTCAACACGATCAAGAACGACCTCGATGCGCTCGTCGTTGCGATGAACGACATCTCGACGGCCGCCGAGCAAATCGCTGTTGGTGAGCTGACCCTGGTCATCGATCCGCAACTGAAAAGGCACAATCCGTGCTGTCTATCGAGCTTCCACATTTGCGCGACCAACCGGCGGCCATTGAATTCAGCCTGATGAGTGTCTTGGACATGCTGGACTACGGCCTGTCACGGCTCTCCCAATTCAGCCAGCGTCAGACAAATGGTCTGCTTCACCCCGCGAAAGACCGGCTGCGAATTAGCGGAGGCCATCGATGGCAAGGATGGCATCGCCAAGGCCGCTAGTGGGAAATTCGATCTGATCATTACCGATTTGAATATGCCCAACTTAGATTGCATTCAATTGATCACGGCTGTCGGCAGGCTTCCACGGTATTCTTTTGTTCCGATCCTGATGCTTTCCACCGAGTCTCAGGCAGAGAACAAGGACGCGGTGCGGAAAGCCGGCCCAACTGGCTGGATCGCAAAGTTGTTCAGTACAGACCAGTTGGCCGCCGTTGTTCAGAAAACTGTCGAGTGAGGCAGCTCTCACCTCAAGAGCGGGTAATCAAGGCGCAAGCGGGCGAGCGGGTTGACATTGAAGCATGAGGATTTCCTCATGGGAGTGAATCGTGGTTCCGGAAGATAGGGCGTTCGAACAGGCGGGTCTGATTACGGCCATCGAACAGGCCGCGGACGGCATCGTGGTTACAGATACTGAAGGCAAGATTCAGTATGTAAATCCCGCCTTTACCAGAATGACCGGATATAGCCGCGAAGAGACGGTGGGGAAGAACCCGCGCATGCTCAAATCGGGACACCACGAACAGGCATTTTACGAAGATCTCTGGAGGACCATCAAGTCCGGGCAGATCTGGCACGGCGACATGATCAACCAGCGCAAGGATGGAACTCTTTATAACGAGGAGATGCGGATCGCTCCCGTACTTTCCTCAACTGGTGAGGTTGTCAGCTTCATTGCAATCAAGCACGACGTGTCAGACCGGCGG
>Ga0181535_10004461_pt1 | contig 15549 bp, 14 predicted proteins | sample PEATcosm2014_Bin_44_FD_119774 | JGI IMG/M metagenome (GOLD analysis project Ga0181535, IMG submission 119774) | Peatland microbial communities from MTU Mesocosm Facility, Houghton, MI, USA - PEATcosm2014_Bin17_30_metaG | ecosystem: Environmental > Terrestrial > Soil > Wetlands > Peat | place... | reverse complement strand
GAACCCGTGGCTGCCGATATTGACGATGGTGGCGGGCTCGTGGCCAAAGAGATGCCGGTAGCCGCGCAGAAGCGCTTGTTTGGCGGGAATGGCCGGCAGATTTACCTGGCCCGAGAATCGGCCGGTAACGGTGGCGCCCCGCACGCGCGGCCAATCCCAATCGGGCAACCGCTCGAGCAATCGCGGGCCTGGCTTCTTGCCGTGCTCGATGATTTCGCGGCTCACGACCGTCATTCGGCCATGCTCCGCCCGCAACTCCACCAGCTTGAGGTTTTCCGCGCCGATATCCAATCCCAGAAACCGCGCGTGCTCGCCGGCCGCGCCTTGAATTTTCGTTTGCCTGATCATTGAAGCATTCACAATTCACCCTCTATAAATGGCTGATTATGTGCCAATAATGGTGTGATCCGGCGCGTTTGACAACGGTATTTGGTTGCCGCGCACGGCCGGGTCGGGGAGCCGGTGGAAGTTCGGCGAGGTGCGCAGCGAGCGCTTGAAGCGCGACCGGCGCTGCCGGGTTTCATCCGCCGAGTAGAGCTGCTCTGCGAGGCGCAGGAAGCCCGCCTGCAAATCGGGCAGGCTCATGTTCTTGGGCTGGAAGTTAATGTCGAACAACGTGCACAGTTCCCATGCCTGCTCGCGCAAGAGGCGGCCCTCGCGTTGCAATCGCGTGTAGAGCGGCGTCCCCGGAAACGGGGTCATGAAAGTCACCTGAACTTCGTACAACCCGGAAGCGCGCACAAAGGCCAGCACGTCATCGAACACATCACGCGTGTCCCCATCCAGCCCCAGAATGAAACAGCCGTTCACCGTGATCCCGTACGATTGGATTTTGGCAATGGCCTCCAGGTAGAACTCCTGCTGGCGCAACTTCCAATTATGCTTGAGCTCCAGCCCGTAAAGACTGGTCCGACGCGGGCTTTCCAGACCGATGAGAATCTGCTGGCAGCCCGCGTCGCGGATGCGCATGAGCAAGTCGTCGTCCTCCGCCACCCGCACATCGGCCTCGGTGAACCAGCGGACCTTCTCCTTGGCGAGTACCGTCAACAGCCGGCGGTAATGCTCGCGGTGGACAAAGCTGTTGTCGTCCGCAAATTCGACGAATGGCTTGGGCCAAAGCCGTTTGATCTCCCGGATTTCAGCCAGCACTTTCTCCACCGGCTTCACCTTGTACCGCGGGGTGAGCAGGATCGAGCTGGCGCAGAAATCGCACCGGTGCGGACAGCCGCGGCTGGTTTGCACGGTCAGCCGGTTGTATTTGGCTGGGTCGAGCAGATCAAAACGCGGCATGGGTGCGTCGGCCAGGTCGAATTGCCGGTTGGTGAAGTAAAACGGTTTCAGCCGGCCGCGTTCGAAGTCAGCCAGCACTTCAGGCCAGAGTAATTCCCCTTCGCCCACCACCACGCTGGTGCAATGCGCCGAGGTCTGCTCGCGCAGCGACGAGACGGTGATGCCCCCCATCACCACCGGAATCTCCCGGGCCCGATAGTAATCCGCCACCTCGCACGCTTCGTAGAATTGCGCCGTGAAGGTACTGATGGCCACCAGATCGAAATCCACCGGCAATTCCGGCAATTGCTTCAGGTCGGCAATCTCGTGGTACTCCACTCGAAACCGGTCCGGCGTAAGCCCGGCCAGGGTGAGCAGACCGAGACTGGGCAGGGACGCGATGATCTTATTGCGATCCACAAAGCCCGGCAGGGTCAGGCCAAGTTTGGTCAATTCAGCGTTGTGCGCGCGCACGCCGCTCATGGCGATCAATCCAATGCGTTTCATGGTGTGATGGGATGCGGGCCTACTGCCCGCGCATTTCCAGGTTGAGGTTGGAGGTTGAGGTCGGGCTGGCCGCCGGCGCGGCTGCCTTCCCGGCCAGGAGCAGTACCGTGATGAGCCCGCCCGTCAGCAGGCACAGTACGGGCACTGAGAAAATGAGGTAAACCCGGGGAAAATGCGCCAGGACCACACAGCACACCGGCATGGTGAGGGCGCCGGCAATGAACGCCCAGGACGCGACCGGAACCCAGCCGCCACCAATCAGGCCGTCATGCAGGGTGAGCCAAAAGAGCAGGTTCACGGCACCCAGCCCGAAGAACGAAATGTGCGCCAGACGATACAAACGCCGACGGAAACTGCCATACCCGCCCAGCCAGTTTTCCCGGTGGAAGAACATTCCCAAGAACAGGCCGGACACAAAACCGAGCAGAATCCAAAGCCAGGCCAGGAGCAGATTCAGATGAGCCGTTGACGCGTTCATGTACTGCGACTCTACCCGCACTGGCCGTCGCAGTGTTAATTGATAAAACTTTTACAACATCGGTTTCATCAATCTGTGAAAAACAGGCTACTGGCCGGTGCGCTGTCTGTTCTTACTGGCACCGGCGGCGGGAGCGTCACCCTGCCACTCTTTCACCTTGGGTGCCCGGGCATCCACATCCGCCAACGCCGCCTTGGCGTCCTGCGTGGTGCGGATGATCCGCGGTCGCAGAAACACCATCAGTTCCACGTCGTCCGTGGTTTTGTTCTGCTTGTTGAACGCCCATTTCATCCCGGGAATACTGCCCAACAAGGGCGTTTTCCGCAGGGTGTTCGAAACATTCTTCTGAATGATGCCGCCCACGATCAGCGTCTGCTCGTTCGTCGCGGTGAGATCGCTGCGGAAATTGATCGTGTTGAACACGTCGCCGCCGAGGACGGTCTCGCCGGAGACGACCGTGGATGACTCCGTATGGATCTTCAATTCCACGTTGCCCGCCGTGTTGATGTGCGGGGTCACTTCGAGCACCACGCCGACATCTTTGTAGGTGATGCTGGTGTTCTGCGACCCAACGGAGGAGATCTGCGTGTTATTCGGCACGGGCACCTGCTGGCCGACGAACAGCTTGCCGGTCTCGTTGTCACGAATGTTGATTTGCGGCTCGGCCAACACCGTGGCGTCCGTGGTGCGACGGAGGAACTGGACGAGGAAATCCATGCTGACCGAACCGCCCAGCACACCCGAGCGCAACGAGGTGAGCGCCTGGGCCACGGTGCTCGAAGCCGGCGAGTTGACCGTGGTGTTCTGGCCCACGCCGCGCTGGAATGTCGCTGTGGTATTGCCCAGCAGGGAATTGTCATAATCATCGCCGCTGAAGGTCGCGCTGCCATCCGGCGACCAGCGCACGCCCAGCGCATCCAGATAATCGGCCGAAACCTCGATTAATCGCGCGTCGATCAGTACCTGGTCGGTGGGCGCATCCAACGCGTCAATCAATTTCAGGATTTCGGGGAAAAAATGGACGTTGGCTGAGATCATCAGCGCGTTGCTGCGGTCATCCGCCACTGCCCGCACGCGCCCGATCAGGTCGCTGATGGGCTGCACGGGATGGGTATCACTCGAGCGCTGCGTATCCGGCTGGCCACCGAGCCACGGGAAATAGCCGGTGATCTTGTTCTCCGCCGCCAGGTCGAAACCGGTCTGGGTGGCGGGCGCATTTTGCTGTGCCCCCTGCTGGGACGCCTGTCCGTTGGCATTATTCTGCTGGTTCTGCTGGGCGGCGCCCGCCATCTGTGGCGAACCGTTCTTGGCAAAGAGGATGTTGATGTTGTTGGCCACATCCGCCGACTTGGCAAACTTCAAGCCAATGTGCAGCGTACTCTCGGCCGCCTCGGGCGGACGGTCCAATTGATCGATGACCCGCTCGACGGCCTCCAGGTTCTCCTTTGAATTGGCGGTGACGATGAGCGAATTGGAATTGGGTTCGCTGGTGATGCGCACCTTGCCATACAGCCGGCCCACGTCCCGGTCGGCGGAGGAACTGCTGCTGGAATCATCCGAGAAATAATCCCAATAGGAACGTTGCACTTGTTTTTTTAAGAACAGCTCGTTCAGCACGTCTTCGATGTCCGTGGCGCTGGCGTATTTCATGGCATAAATCCGCGGCGCCAGGCTGTCGTCCTTCACCGGCGCATCGAGCTCGGCGATCATGGTTTCAACCGCCTCCATTTGCGCGGGCGGGGCCTGGATGATGACCGCGTTGCGCCGGCGGTCGGCCACCACGGTCATTTTCTTCGACTCCCCTTCCCCGGCGTTATAAGTGAAAATATACCGGGCGCTGACGCTTTGCTGCTGGTTGAGGTCCTGCAGTTGCTTCGCCACGTCCTGCGCATCCGCATTCTTCAACGCGAACGTGCGCATAACCTTGTCTTGCGCCTCCTCCGTATCCAGCGAACTGACAAACTGCTGGATCACGCGGAAATTAGCTTCACTGGAGAGGATCAATAGCGTGTTGGACCGGTCGTCGGCCGTCACTTCCACCGTGTCCTTCAGCGTCTTGCCATTCCGTTTTTCGTAAAGCGGGCCAACCTCCTTTACCAAATCCGTTGCCGAGATGTTCTTTAACGTGATTGTCCGCACGGTCACGTCCTCCGGCTTGTCCCGGTCCAGCGCGGCGATCAATTCGCCCGCCGCCCGGATGTTGTCGTTGTAGTCCGTGATGATGAGCTGGTTGGCCTGCTCATCCACGAAGACGGTGGCCTTGTCAGAAAGGGCCGTGGCGATGCGATCCTTCACATCCGAAGCCTTGAGGTGCTTCAGGTCGAAAACCTTTACCAGACGTTGCCGGCCCTCGGGGACGTTGGTTTGCGATCCGCTTAAAAGTTCCGGACTCATTCGCGGTTCTTTGTCCTGCGGCACGATCAGAATGGAATCGGCAAATTCGATCGCCGAAAATCCCTCCAGGGCCAGCGCGCGATACACGAGATTGATGGCTTCGCGCTGGCTGACCTTCCGGGAACTGGTGATGGTGAGCTGGCATTGCACCTGGGGATGTTTCAGCACGCTCTTGCCGGTGGTTTGCGAAAGCCATTGCACGACCATGTCGATGTTCGCGCCCTGAAAGCTGAGCTGGATCAAGTCCGGGGAATTGGTGCCGCCCGGCTGGTTCGTCGAGCTGCCCGCCAACGGCGCCGACGGAATCCACGGCCCGCTATCCTTCTTCCCGGAATCGGCTGGCGAGGAGGAGTTGTCTGAGTTCACCCCCGGTGGATTGTTGATCAGGTGGGGTGGCATTTGGGCCGCGAGCCGCACCGGCAGCAGGCCAATCACCACGGCGGCCAGCACGCCAGGCAAGAAGGTCCGCCACACAAGCCGGTGAAAGTTAAGGGTGGTTGATTTCATTGGTGGAATCCTTTGGCATGAGGCTGTCTCCGCCGTACCCGGCAAAGATCATGAGTTCCTGTTTCCGGCCCGCCTGCTCCACCAGCACGCGATTGGTGCCGATCTGGAGCAGCTTGAGATCGTCGAGGGAATCGCCTGTTTTCACCAGCCCCGTCTGGCCGTTGGCGGAGCGCAGGAAGGCACAATCGCCGGCGATCCCGAGCAACGCCATCGGCAGCGGGTGCATGACCGGGGCGAGCAGTTCACTTTCAACAATGCGGTCAATCCGCGACTGCAACGCCGGCGGGAGCGCGGCGGCCTGCCGCCCCCGGGGGGAACCCGGCGGGAAGTTGGCGCCGGCGATCATCGGGGGCGGTGGACCTGCGGCCGGACCCGGGGCCGAACTGGCGGCGGGCGGCGAGTTGCTATGGGCCGCGGCAGCAGCAACCGCACGGTTGGTACCCGTGCTGGCGAGAGCGTTGGTGCCAGGGGCGCCGGGCGGATTGGTGTTGGCGTTCCCCGTTCCGGCCCGGGCCACCAAATTGGTACCGTCTTTTGCCGCCGCGACCGCCGCCGGTGGGCTGACCAGGGCGTTCGTGCCAGTGACCGCCCCCTTGCCATTGGTTTGAATGGTGGCCGATGCGATGTTCGTTCCAACCGGGGTCACCATCTGCACATTCTTGGGACTTTCCGCCGGCTTGTGTTCCGACGCGACGGTCAACGCGGGCAACTCGGGAACCTTGACCCCATGAAAGGGATTGATCCAAAGTACCATGCGGACCAACTCACCGATCAACAGCAAGGCCAGGAGGAGACAACCAATGCGGGCGATCATTTCCGCGCGGTCACGCAGTTTATGCATGCGGCACCTCCGACGTTTCGGGTTGTTTGCTGAAATCGAGAACAACGATCGTGAGGCTCATCTTCACCATGCCCGGCCCACCGTTAAGCGACGTAAACTGCACCGAATCCACCAACAGCGGGAAGCCGATGGTATTCAAACCGGCGAGAAACGAGAGCGCAGCCGAGGCTGGACCGACGCCTTCCAGTTGGACGGTGGCCATCGCCCGCCCCGAGCCGCGGGCCGCAGTTTCCCGGATGGACCCGACCGCAAATCCGCCTGCTTGGGCGGCCTGCTGGATGGCCGCGCTGGCCCCGGCAACCACGGTTTCCCGGGGCAGCCGCGCCGGGTCCAGGTGGTAGTCATCCATCATTTTTTTCACGACGAGCGCCTTTTGCTGATACACCACAGCGCGGTCCCGGAGTTCCCTGGCCGTGGCTTGTAATTCCCGGTAATCGGCCCGTTGTTGCGCACAAAAGCTCCAGACCTTGTAGCCGCCAAAAAGCGCCAGATAAATGGCGATGGCCACGGCGGCAATCCGGATCGTGCGCCGATCGCGATCGGACATGGCAGGCAGTTGAATCATCGGGACTCCTTTCCCGGCGCCGGTGTGCCCGGCGGCGGGGTTGCGTTGCCGGCCTTTTCGGCTTTCTGCTCCTTCTTGGCCTCGGCCAGCAATCGGGCGGAGGCCACCTGCATTTGCGCGGCCGATCTTTCCAGCGCACTCACGCGCACGCTCACCTTTTGGCGGTCAGGCGAGGGCACTTGTTCCTCCACCACCACATTGGTGAAGAAGCCCGAGGCAATCAGTTTGTTCCGAAAATCCGCCACCTGCTGGCCGTCATGAAACGCGCCCCGCAGGGAAACCTCGCCGTGGCTGTTCAACGACAGCGAATCAAAATGAGTGCCGGGCGGAACGGATTTTGAAAAAAGAAAGAGCAGGTCCAGATAGGGCGGCTGGCTCAATTTGAGGTCGCCCAGAAAATCCATTTCGCGGTCGATGACCGTCAGACGCTCTGACTCGGCCTTGAACGCGGCGACTTTCCGTTCCAAATGGGGTTTAAGCAGCAGCGCCTCCGCGTAGGGAAACAGCAGCAGCGCCACCGCCAAAACCCCGCCCCGCACACCCCATTTTTTCAACTCCCCGTTGGACCAACGAGGCCCGGCGGGCGCGGCCGCAGCCAGTCCCAAAGTCAGCGCCGGCGGGTGGCCCTGGGCCTGGCTGGCTGCCAGACCGGCCACCGCCGCCGAATCCCCCCGGCCGGCTGGCACCTCCACGCGCTCGCACCGACAACTGTGGTTCAGCGCCCGGGATAGCCGGTCGGCGAATTCCGAGGAAGCCCCGCGGCCGGTCAGCAGCAGCCTCGTGAGCGCACCATTGCCTGGAACCATTTGTCCCTGGATCCCGGCGGATGCCGCCGCCACACCGCCGGCGTCGGTGCCATTCCAGAAAACCAGGCGCGAACTCGTCGGCACGCCGTTTTCGAAAATTGTGAGTTCAGCCTGGCGATCCCCCACGTCGAGCAAGCCGTGCGAATCTGTGCCTTGGCCGCAATAGTGCCAACGCGCGAGCGCGGCCAGTGTGAAAACCGGATGCGTGCCGCTGGCCTGCATGATTTCATGATAATCCGCCACCAGTTCCCTCCGGGCGGCAGCCACCAATACCTCCTGTCGGCCGGGTTCGCCGTTGGCCGCCTTCGGCTGGCCAATTGGCTGCCAGCCCCACGCCAACTCCTCGGGTGCCAGCGGAAACTCCGCCTCCACCTGCAACCGTAAACGCTGGTAAAATTCGTCCTTGTCTCCGTCGGGTAGTGACAGACGCCGCAGCGAAACCCCGCGCGAACTAATGGCACACCAGGCCCGCGGGCGCGGCAGCCAACTCTTGGCATTCACCAGGCTTCGGAGGGCGGTTATCACCCGCTCGCGAGCAGTCGCGGTGAGTCGTCCTTCCGGGGCGCGTTCCAACGGTACTTCCACGCCTTCCCGTCCCCGGCGCGCCCGCAGCCAATCCACGCCGATTTCCACAAACACCGGGATTGAATTGGATAGCGCTGCGATGTTCACAAGTCATCCTCTCGCCAGGATAATACCTGCTGGTTGTTTAAACCGATGCGGATCACCGCCTGAATCCGTTGTCGCACCCCGGTGGATTTGATCCGGCCTTCGCCCAGAATGCGATAGGTTTCCGAGCGCGTCGTGATCAGCGGGGCAATCTGCTTGAGGAGGTCGGGTGTCAGGTTCGACACTTTCAACAGCTCGCCGATATTGTTGAAATAACCGCTGGATTGACGGCGGGAAATAATCGCCTGCGCCAGTTCACGGCTGATCCCCGGCAGACAGGTGAGTACCTCCAGCTCCGCCGTGTTCACATTGATGGCGCCCGCCAGCGGCTCGCTGCCGCTGGTCGTGATGTCATCGGCCAAGTCCACGAACAAGTCCGTGCTGACCACCGCCCCACCTGATTGATCTCCCCCCAAGCCGCCCTGATCCGGCGGCGGCGTGACATCGAGCAAATCAACAATGCTCTGGAATTGATGCTGGCCGCGATAAGACACAATCGCGTGGGCGATTTGCGGTGTAACGCCGTGCAACCGGCTCAACGCGTTTTCATCCGCCGTCTGGATATTCACGCGATCCTCCCCGGCGGCATTCACATTTTGCACGCTGGAATCAACCGTCAGAACTCCCGCCCACCCCAGGTCTTCGCTGTCCACCTCACCGGGAACGGCAAAATCGTTGGCGTCGCCCGCGGCGAGCAAACCGTTCTGGTGCCGGTCCCGGCCCAGCAGGTCCGCTGGTTCAACCCCGCGCACCATCAACAACTCGCGCACGGTCTGGAACGGCGCCAGGCGTGGCTGGTAAGGCGGTTTCATGCCCTCGTAATACTCCGTCTCGGCCACCGCCGTGCTGCCGCTGCCGCGCCAGTTCACGATCGCCTCCGCCACCGCCGGCGTCATGTTCTGCAGCCGCCCCAGTTCATCGGCGGAGGCGGCATTCACATTGAGCCGGCTTTCTTCGTCGCTCACGCCGTAGAGGATGCCCCCGCCCTCATCCGCACGGCCCCGGCGAATGATACTGAACGTCCCGCGTCCCAACGCGACATTCTGGAACTGCGCGGCGTCGTCATAGTAGTTGCCACTGTGATTTTTGCGGCTGTGACTGCGGTCCCGGGCTTCGCGGTACAAAAGCGCCCGGGCCTTTTCGATGCCGGCCAGTGCCAGGTAGCGGGCCTGGATCCGGTCGCCATAATTCTTCTGCACCAGCAAATCCATCCGGGCGGTGTGCAAGACCCCCACCACCACCACCGACAATAGCATCAGGCACCAGAGCAGGCCCACCAGCAGGGAAGCACGCCGACCGCCGGCGTTGGCTGGCGTCGGGCGGCGAATGAATCCTTGCATTCGGCAGTTCATGGTCGATTGGGCGGGTTGCCCGGCTGTCCACCGGAACCGCCGTTGTCTCCTGCCCCACCCGGTCCGCCGGAACCGCTCTCGGCGGTCTGCGTGGTTCCCGCCAGGTTTAGCCGCACCATGGTCTGAAAGACCAAGGGCGCTGCGTGGACCACTTCGCCCGACGCACTCTCCGTAGCGTGTTTCTTCGGATTCGAATCCATCATCAGCGTGATCCGCACGGCCTCCGGCAAACCCGTCAAGCTGCCCTGCTGGCGCGCGGCCGGCTGGCCGCTCTGCTTTGGATCCACGTCGCCCCAGGTGGCGTACCAATCCGTGCCGTCGAAGTATTCCACGTGGAACCCAACTACCCCTTGGGCAATTTCCTCCCGCGTGCCGCCGGCCAGCGCATCCAATGCCAGGGTGGGATTCCGCCGCCGCCACAGGCTGAATTGCCCGGTACCGGGATCCTGATCGAGGTAAAGACTTTCCTGGCAAAAATCACCTTCGCGAGCGTGCCGGGGCGTGTAGTTGTGCGTGCCGAAATCAAGGTTGTCCGCTTCGATGTTGTCCACCGTCCGCGTCATGCCGATGAGATCATCGGTCTTGGAGAGCGGACAGGCGGCGCGCAGGTCCGCGGAAATGAGCGCCAGCGCCACGCGCGCGTTTTGGATGATCTCCGCCCGCGGTTCAATGAGTTTCTGGGCGGAGAAACCTGCGCCCAGGCAAAGATAAGCGCTGGTGAGGATCAGCGCCATCAGGGCCGAACTGATCATGACCTCCACGAGCGTAAATGCCGCCGTCCGTGGCGCGGGCGCGCACTCTTTTATGGTTCCCGGGCGTTTCATGGTTCGTGCTGCCGGTGGCCTTTCGGCCCGCCCTGGCTGGCGGTATCGGTCGGCGTCTGGAACAACATGGTTTTAAGTTCGTAAATCGTGCTGCCGCTTGGCTCATCGACCACTGCCACATCCACCTCATGCAGCCCCTCGATTTCCGTGGGACTGATCGTCTGCCGCCAGTGGTAGCGCTTTAAACCGGCGCCGCCATCGCCTTCGTCCGTGCCATCAGTCCAGTCCGTCTGCGCGCGCAATAATTCCACCTGGCCCGCGGCCAGGAGCGCGGCCGCCGTTTGCAACTCCGATTCCTTGCTGGCGCCCAAGGCCGTGCTGATGCCCTGAGTGAGACCGGTAATGGCGATGGCCAGGATCAAAATGGCCACCATCACTTCAATCAGCGAAAACGCGGCGCCCGATTTCATGGCGCCCCCTCCCGCTCCATTTCCACCAAGTGCACATGCGCCGTCACCGGGTTGATGCGCAACCACAGCCGATAGCCCTGGCGATCCCGCAGCAGGATGGAACCGCCCTCCGCCGTGCCGTCCGGATAAAAGACGATCGCCGCCGTACCGGGGCGGCTCACTTCATCGGGGCTGGTGGCGGGCGCATTCCCATCCGCAACCGGCTCGTCTGGCCGGTGAAATTCCACCGCGATGCGCGCGTCCAACTGCCCGCGGCTTTCCGGCACATCGTCAACGGGCACAAATTCATCTTCAGTTCCTTCGGGCACGTGCCTTTCCACCACGTAGCGACCGGAGTCTTCCTCCAGGCGCACGCGCCGGATTTGGTTGAGGCTGACCGCCCGGCTGCCGGCGAGATCGAAGACATCAATCAATTCCCGGCTGGTGGAGCGCAACAAGGCATCCTGAAACGACCCCTTCATTTCCGGGATCATTGCCGCAGTCATGATCCCGATGATCGTGATCACCACCATCAGTTCCACCAGCGTGAAACCGTGGCGTGCGCCCGCCGATGACGGATGGACGCGCATCACCAATTGCCGACCTCCGACTTGCCATCCTTGCCGGCCGACCAGACATCAAAGCTGGCGGCATGATGGTTGCCGGGACAGGCGTATTGATACGCGTGCCCCCACGGGTCGTCGCGCAGCTGTTTGATGTAGGGGCCGCGCCATTTCTTCTCGTCGTCGTTGGCCGGCGGATCCACCAGCACTTTCAGGCCCTCATCCACCGTCGGATAGCGGTCCATTTGCACATAAAAGCGTTCCACGGCGGCCTCGAGTTCAGCCACCTGCGATTTGGCGGCACTGATCTTGGCGTCCTGCGTGGTGCCCACGAATTGCGGGATGATCGTGGCCGCCAGAATGCCGATGATGATGACCACCACCATGATTTCCACGAGGGTGAAGGCCTCGGAGTTTTTTCGGGATTGCAGTTTCATAAGCGTTTGACCGGGAGTTTTAGCGCAAGGCATGGCTGAGGCGGAAGATGGGCAGCAGGATGGCGATGACCATGAAGCCCACCAGCGAACCGACGACCATGATCAAGGCGGGCGCCAACCAGGAAATCAGGGCCTTGGTGCGGGTGCGCATCTGGCGCTCCTCGTTATCCGCCACCTTGAGCAGCATTTCATCGAGCTTCCCGGTTTGTTCGCCGACATCGATCATCTGCACCATGGTGCGGGGAAACAGCCCCAGCTTCCGCAGCGGGGTGGCCAGCGAATCGCCACCGCGGGTTTCTTCGGCCACCCTGGCAATCTGCTGCGCCAGGATCCGGTTGCCGACGGTGTTCTCGACGATCTTCAGCGCCGGCAACAACGAAACACCGCTGCGCACCAGCGTGCCGAGCGTGCGGGCAAACCGGCCCAACGTGGCGGAACGCACCACCGGACCGATCATGGGCAGGCGCAACTTGAGCCAGTCCCAATGCCGGGCCCCGTCCGTCGTGCGCACGTATTGCCGCCCACCAAAAAAGACACCTGACAGCCCCAACAACAACCAGGGCCAATAGTGATGCAAGCCGTGACTGGTCTTGAGCAGGATGAGTGTGGGCAGTGGCAGCACCGGGAGCATGTCCTGCAACATCGTGAACAGCCGCGGTAAAACCACCGTCAACAAAATCGCGACGGTGGCAATGCCGAAGATGAGCACAAAAACAGGGTAGCCCACGGCCAGCTTGACCTCATCCCGCACCTCGTCTTCGTGTTCGAGCAGCGTCGCCAAGTCGTTCATCACCTTGGGCAATACACCGCCCTCCTCGCCCACGCGGATCATGCTGCAATACAGCTTGCCGAACAGCTTCGCATGCTCCTCCAGAGCCGCCGAAAGCGCGACGCCCTTCCGTACCGATTCTGCAGTTTGCAGGATGACCGCCTTCAAAGCAGGATTTTCCTCTTCTTCCCCCAAACTATCGAGCGCCTGCGGGATCGGAATGCCGGCGCCGAGCAACGCTCCGATTTCGCGGGTCAAGGCCGTGATCTCCTTCCGCTTGATGCGGCGGCCCAAGGTGAATCCCGGTGCGCCGCCCGATTTCGGCGCGCTTCCGGCCGCCGGCGCGGCCCCGGTCTGCCCGTTTAGTTCCAAGATCGATGGGCACAGCCCCCGCTCGCCCAGCAACCGCAATGCGCTCCGGCGGTCATCCGCCTCCACGACGCCCGTCACGCGTGTGCCGCCGGTTTCCACCGCCTGGTAACGGAATTCGCTCATTCCAGCAAATCTCCCGAGGACACCCGCAGGATTTCCTCCAAAGTGGTCATGCCGGCGGCGGCTTTCAGCAACGCATCCTGGTGCATGGTCATCATGCTGCTTTGCGCGGTGGCCTTCAGCTCGGCATTGGACCGTTTTTGGAGGACCAGTTCCTTCATTTCCGGCGTGAGCGACAGCAATTCAAAGATCCCGATGCGGCCCCGGTAGCCCGCATGGCGGCAATCCGCGCAGCCCCGACCACCGTAAAGCACCCCCTCAATGGGCCGGCCGCTGAGCGCTTCGACTTTTGCGCGCACCGCGGGCGCCACCACGGTTTCCGCGCGGCACGCCGGGCAGATCCGCCGCACCAACCGCTGTGCGAGCACCCCTTCGAGCGACGACGCCAGCAGGAACGCCTCGATGCCCATATCGATCAAGCGGGTCACCGCACCGGTGGCATCGTTGGTGTGCAGCGTGCTGAACACTTGATGCCCGGTGAGGGCCGCGCGGATGGCGATTTCCGCGGTTTCCGAATCGCGAATTTCGCCCACCATGATCACATCCGGGTCCTGCCGCAAAATGGCCCGCAAGCCGGTGGCAAAAGTGAAATTGCGATTGGGCCGCACGGCAATCTGCGCCACCCCCGCAAGTTCGTATTCCACCGGGTCTTCAATGGTCAGAATCTTCAATTCCGGGGTGTAAATGCTTTGCAGAATGGAATAAAGCGTGGTGGTTTTTCCGCTGCCGGTGGGACCGGTGGCCAGAAAAAGTCCGTGGGGCTTCTCGACCAGATTGGCGAGTAATTGGCAGCGCCGCGGGTCCAGGCCCAATTCCTCGGTGGTGGAAACTCGCGAGTTCTTCTCCAGCAGGCGCATCACCAAGCTCTCCCCATAGATGGTCGGCATGGTGCCCACGCGGATATCCACGCGCCGGCCGCGGTGGTTGATCTGGATGTGCCCGTCCTGCGGCATGAACCGCTCCGCGATGTTCATATCCGCCATGATCTTGATGCGCGAAACGAGCGCGGCGTGCAAATGTTTCGGCGGCGGCGGATTATCCTGTAACAGACCATCCACCCGGTATCGCAGTTGCAGGGTATCCTCAAATGGTACCAGATGGATATCGCTGGCCCGCTCACGCAGTGCCGTGGCGATGATCAGGTTCACCAGGTTGACCACGGTGGGTTCGTTGGCCATCACCTCAATATCGTGCAGGTTCTTGACCGCGCCGTTGTTCGCCTCCGGGTTCAAGTTCTCGATCATCTTCTCGACCGTGACTTGATAGCCTTCAGAGATTTTGCCGGCGATCTCCTCCGCGGGGACCGTTTCCTCCTCCACTTCCAAACCGGTCAGCAACCGGATGTCGTCGATCAGGCGTTGGTTGCCGGGCACAGCCGTGGCCACGCGGAGCGTGCCATTGCGAACGGCCACCGGCAGTACTTGATGGCGTTTGACGAAGTCGGCCGGCAGGATGCGCAGGAGGTCCGAAGCGGTGTCCTCCCCGGCGGCACCGGGAGGCATGCACGGTCCCTGGCCGCTCGGATCCAGAGTTTCAACGTCTGGCGTTGCGGCAGCAACCACGTTTTTGGACTTATCAATTACCTCTTGCATGCTTCAAACAGCCGGCCCTACCGCTCAACGCACGCCTTCACCAGCAGACCCGGAATACCATTTTGCTGACTATTCCCATTGAGACACCGTCCGGAGCAAAAAGTTTCAAACTAAATCTGTAAAATGCTTGGCCCGAACAGACGCCCAGGGAACCCAAGGTCGAAAATGCCCTGGGCGCTGGTAGCCAGCGAGCCGTTGGCGCGATGCGCCATGGCAGGCCCCGCCGCTCCAGGCAGCTTCGTTGCGGGGATTTACTTTCCCGGCCCACCACCTAAACTTGCCGTCATGGATTCTTTACATGCTCCATGGCGAATCGAGTACATCCTTTCGCCCAAGCCGGAATTAAAGACCGGCGTGTTTGCAAGGATCGCCCAATCGTCCGACGACGAAGCCAACCTGGTGGTGGCGCGCGACCGCACCTGCTTTGCCCTGCTCAACCGCTACCCGTACAACGGCGGCCACTTGATGGTGGTGCCTTATAAAGAAGTGCCCGACCTCGACGGCTTGACCGACGAGGAAACCGGCGACCTCTGGAAACTCGTCCGCCGCTGCATCGCCGCGCTCAAGACGGTGATGAAGCCCGACGGGTTCAACGTGGGCATCAACCTCGGCAAGGTGGCTGGCGCCGGGATCCAGGAGCACTTGCACATTCACGTGGTACCCCGCTGGACCGGCGACACAAATTTCATGCCCGTCATCGCCAACACCGGCGTGGTTCCCGATGCCCTTCGCGATATTGCTGCGCGGTTGCGGGCCGCACTGGTCCGGTAAATTTCACGCCTCGGATTTATGCCTATCACCTTACCTCAACTCTCCCGCCGCCAGTTCCTGAAAAGCGCCGCCCTGACGGGTGCCGCCGCCGCGCTTTGGCCGCCGGCGGCGCAGGCCGGACTCTTCGGCAAGTCGCGCGACACGCACACCTTCGCCCTGTTCTCAGACACCCACATTGCGGCCGATTCCAAGGAGCAGCATAGCGGTGTCAACATGGCCGATAATTTCGCCACCTGCGGGCGTCAACTCGCTGACTGGCGCGTCAAACCCGCCGGCATCATCGTCAACGGCGATCTGGCTTTCAACCACGGCGACCCGGCGGAT
>Ga0181535_10004456_pt1 | contig 15560 bp, 8 predicted proteins | sample PEATcosm2014_Bin_44_FD_119774 | JGI IMG/M metagenome (GOLD analysis project Ga0181535, IMG submission 119774) | Peatland microbial communities from MTU Mesocosm Facility, Houghton, MI, USA - PEATcosm2014_Bin17_30_metaG | ecosystem: Environmental > Terrestrial > Soil > Wetlands > Peat | place... | reverse complement strand
TATTGCCATCCTGGCGGCCATGTTGCTGCCGGCCCTGAGCAAGGCCAAACAGAAGGCGATGGCAGCCGCTTGCATGAGCGACAAGAAACAGTTTGGGATCGCTTGGATCATGTATGCCGGCGATAATAATGACAAGTTGGCCCAAAACACCGACCCCGGCGCTAATAATTCGTACCTGTTTGATGGCAAACCGTCGTGGGTGACCGGGGTCATTGACTGGGATGCCACCGCGTCGGATACCAACACGGTGTATTTGGTCAACGACAACTATTCCCTGCTGGGCAGCATGCTGGGGCGCAGTGCCAGGGTTTTTGCCTGTCCGAGCGCCAATTTTGTAAGTCCGGCACAGGTTCGGATGGGCTGGGGCCACCGGGCCCGCAGCATTGCCATGAACGGGGCCGTGGGCGGGGGCACCAAGTACGGCGTGGGCAATTTTACCTGGGACACCAGCAAGTGGTATGTCGCCAACAAATCCACGCAGTTCCACACCCCGGGAGCGAGTGATGTCTGGGTGATTAGTGACGAACATCCGGACAGCATTGATGATGCCCTGATGTACACGGCCAACTACCCGGTCACGGAATTTACCGAATTGCCCGGCAACCAACATGGCGGGGCGTGCGGCATGGTTTTTGGCGACGGTCATGCCGAAATTCACAAATGGGTGGACGCCGTGATGACCGCGCACACGGCGGTCACCTGTACGACGGTGCAACGCGTGAAATGTTCCATTTCCGACAAGGACATGCTCTGGCTCGCCGCGCGGACGCCGCAGAACTGACGCCATGAGGTACGGCATGCCGGCCCGCCGCCGCGGGTTTACGCTGGTCGAGTTGCTGGTGGTGATCGCGATCATCGCCATCCTGGCGGCCATGCTATTGCCCGCCCTGAGCAAAGCCAAAGCCAAGGCGCAGGGCATTTCCTGTTTGAATAATCTCAAGCAACTTGAACTTGCGTTCGCCATGTACACCGGGGAGTTCCAGGAGAAATTTCCGGAGAATCCCGGTGCGGGCATCAATTTGAACGCCTGGGTGGCGGGCGTGATGTCGTGGGACAACGCCGTGCAGCCCAACTTGGAAAACACCAATACCGCCTTCCTGACTGCGGGTGAGATTGGTCCCTTTGTGGCTCGGAACACCGGCGTTTTTAAATGTCCGGCCGATACGATACCCGGCGCCCTGGGGCCGCGCGTGCGGAGCGTTTCCATGAACGGTTTTGTGGGCGATGTGAACGACATTGCCAACTATATCGACGGCCAAGCCACGCACAACTGGCGGCGGATAATGAAAACCAGCGACCTGGCGCTCGGGGCGGCCAACACCTGGGTGATCCTGGATGAATGCCCGGACAGCATCAACGACAGTTTCTTTTCCGTGCGCCTGCAGCCGGGGGCCACCGCCAAATGGACGGATGTGCCGGCCTCCACGCACAACGGGGCCGGCGGCTTCTCGTTCGCCGACGGCCACGCGGAAATCAGGAAGTGGCTCAATGCCAACACCAAGGCGGCCGTTCGACGACTTTCGCCCTGTCCGGACAATGAACAATATTCGCCGGACGACGTTACGTGGCTGCAAGCGCGGACGACCACCCAATAGCTTATGAAGAATACGTTTCTGCGCCGCTTTTTTTCAGCCGCCTCGTTCCTCAGTGCCCTGCTGTTGGCGGGGAGCGCCTCTGCGCAAATCACCAACCACAGCGCTCGGACCGCGCCAGCCTGGCTGCGCGATGGCGTGGTTTACGAGGTGTTTCCGCGCGCCTTTTCCGCCGCCGGCAACTTGAACGGCGTCACCGCGCAGTTGGATCGCTTGAGGAACCTCGGCGTCACCGTGCTCTGGGTGATGCCTGTTCACCCGGTTGGCCAGGAACAGCGCAAGGGTTCCTTTGGCAGCCCGTATTCACCCCGCGATTATTACGCCATCACCCCCGATTACGGGACCAAGGACGATTTCAAGCAGCTCGTTTTCGCCGCCCACCAGCGCGGGATCAAAGTCATCCTGGATGTCGTGCTCCTGCACACGGCCTGGGACAGTGTGTTGATGGCGCATCCGGAGTACTACAAGCATGACGCCGGCGGCAAGATCGTGCCGCCGGTGCCCGAGTGGGACGACGTGGCGGGGCTCAACTTTGACCAGGCGCCCTTGCGCCAATACCTGATCACCATGCTGCAATACTGGCTGACCGAATTCGACTTGGACGGCTTCCGCTGCGACACCGCCTCCATGGTGCCCACGAGTTTCTGGGAGGAGGCGCGCACGGCGCTGGCCAAGGTGAAGCCGGACATCATGATGTTGGCGGAGGCGGACAAACCGGAGCTGTTGACCAATGCCTTTGACATCGATTACGCCTGGCCGTTGCTGAACACAGCGAGAAACGTGCTGGGCGGTTCCGCGCCGGCGTCCGAAATCCGGCGCACGTGGGAAAAAGAGGTGGCGCGATATCCGCAGGGCGCGCTACGCCTGACCATGTCCGACAACCATGATCAGGCCCGCGCGGTGGCCTGCTTTGGCGTGTCCGGCGCGCTCGCCGCCTCGGCGCTCATGTTCACGCTCGATGGCGTGCCGCTGCTTTACAATGGCATGGAGGTGGGCGACGCCGCTGAATCGGGCGATCCCGCGTTATTTGAGCGCGTGCCCATTTTCTGGCAGCCCAAGGGCCGGCCGCCGCTGTCGGAAATTTATCGGGATCTGATCAGACTGCGTAAACAGTTCCCCGCCCTGCGAACCGGCTCGGTCCAGTGGATCCATAATTCCGACGAAGGCGCGCTCCTGACGTATCTGCGCGCGGATGACAAGGACGAGTTGTTCGTGGTCATCAATCTCTCCAACCGCCCCCTCCACGCCCAGGCGGAACTCAAGCAGAGCAATGACTTTGCCCCCGTCAAGATTGCCGGCGTGAAATATTCGGAAGCCGGCACGGTGGCCGACCTGCAACTGAAAGGTTTCGAGTGGCGGATCTACCATCGGAGTGCCGATTTGACGGCGGCGCGATGACTGGCGCCGCCGCGCCGGCCGGTTGGCGGGGTGTTTCGCGTCCCCGCCGGTGAACTTCAAGGCTCCGGGGAAAGCATTGGCCCGGACCTGTTTTGGAAATACACTGGGCCACAAAATAAGATGATCCTTATCCCGGCTGCTGCCGCTGACAGGACTGGCGTTGAAGCGTGCCGCCGCCCGCCGCTGGGCGGTTGGCTGATCGTGCCCGTCCTGCTCGCGTTGGCTGGTTGGGCCGAGGTCGGCCGGGGGGCATTGCTCTGGAGCGATTTGGGGGCCACGCAGGTGCATGAGACGGGCGCGGGAACCGATATTCTGGGCGGCGTGCTGCGCCGCGACGCGGCCGCCCACGACACCCTTTATTTCAAGTTCCACGCGGACCCGCTCTCGGATGCCACCACGGAGGAATACTTTGCGGCCTTTCAGTTGTTCGAGGGCAACCAGGAGCGGCTGGCCGTGGGGAACGCCCTGAAAGCTTGGGCGTACAGCGCCTTCGCCACCGGCCAGACCAATCCCACCAACCAGGTCGTGGATTATATCGACCTCAATTCGTCGAGACCGGAGCGGCCCTCGCTGGTGGCTTCCTCCACTTACGAACTGCCCCACTGGGGCATCGAACGGACCATTGTGTTCAAGGTGCAGTACCTGCCCGGCGGCGAAGACCTGGTGACCGTCTGGCTGGAACCAGATTTGCGTTCCGGCGCCACGGAGAACACGCAGCTGGAGGCCCTCACCACGCGGTTCAAGGCCAACGCCTCCTTCGACCAGATCCGGTTGCGTCATGGCGGCGGTGGCGAGGGCTGGATTTTTAGCGAAATGGCCATTGCCACCGCCTTCACGGATTTTGTAAACGCCAACGAATCGGCCACCGGCGGTGAAACGTCGTTCACGTTCCGTTCCTGGCAACGGGAGCAGGGTTTGCCGGAGAATTACGTCCGGGCGCTGGCGCAAACCCGGGACGGCTATTTGTGGGTGGCCAGTGACGAGGGCGTCTGCCGGTTTGACGGGGTGAACTTTTTCTCGCTGGGTCTGCCCGAGGGATTCCAAAGTGGACCCGTGCGCGTCTTGTTCGGCGACAGCCGGGGTGCCCTCTGGATCGGTACGGCTGACGGCGGTTTGAATCGTTGGCAGGAGGGCGGGCTCGTCAAATTCACCACCCGCGACGGCCTGCCGGCGGACACGATCACGGCTTTGGCAGAGGACCGGGAGGGTCGGCTGTGGGTGGGCACGCAAGCCGGGCTGGCCGTGCTGCAAGGCAACCGGGCCGCGCTCCCGCCTGGCGCGGAGCGATTGAGCGGCAAAACGGTGACGACGCTTTACTGCGATCCGCAAGGAGTCATGTGGGTGGGCGCCGCCGGCGCCGGCATCTTCGCCTACCAAGGCGGACAACTCGTGGCGCTGACGGAACCCGGACTGGATGGGCTATTCCAGGATCCGCATTGTGTGTTGAAGGATCGGAAAGGGCGTCTGTGGATTGGAGCCGGGGATGCCTTCGTGTTGTGCCGCGATGGCAACCAGTGGCTTCGCTTCGGCATGCCCCGGCACCTGGCCACTCATGCCATCAGCGCGCTGGCGGAAGGACCCGATGAAACCGTGTGGGCGGGGTCTGCGGGCGAGGGTTTGTTCGAGTTCAAGGACGGTCGCCTGGTGGCCATCAATGCCGGCAGCGGTTTGCCGGATAACATTGTGGAAACGCTCCTGATGGACCGGGAAGGCAAGCTGTGGGTGGGTACGCACGGCGGGCTGAATCGCCTGTGTCCCAAGAAAGTGGCGGCGTTGAGCCACAACGACGGGTTGGATTACGGCGAGGTCAAAGGCCTGGCGGAGATCCGGCCGGGTGTGGTCTGGGCGGCGCAACCAAACGGCGTGTATGAGTGGGATGGCAAGGTGTTTCGCCGGCTGATTTTCAATGGGCTATCGCCCGGGGCGTTCCCGGTGAATGCCTTGCTGGCGGGGGCGGACGGAAGTTGCTGGGTGGCACCGAATTTTGGCTTGCTGCACTTTCCGGATGCGCAGTTGGCGGAACAGCAGCCGGGCACGCCCGCCCTTACCAACCTGAGCCTCAGCGCCCTGGGCCAAAACCGCGCCACGGGCGAGGTGTGGGCCGGCGCACGCAACGGCGAACTCTGGCGCTGCGCCGGTGGAGCCTGGCGCGCCGCGACGAATTTTCCCGCCGGCCACGCCATCACCGGCATTGTGCCCGATGACCGGGGCGGCCTCTGGGTGGGCACGGAAGGCGACGGGTTGTATCGGCTCAACGCCGGGCCGGGCGCCCGCTTTGAAAAAGAAAAAGGCCTGCCCAGCGGCTGGATCCGCACCCTGCATCTGGATGCGCAAGGCGCTCTCTGGGTTGGCACCGGCGGCGGCCTGAGCCGGCTGCGCGACGGCGCCATCTTCAACTTCACGATGCGCGAGGGGTTGCCGGACAATACGATTTCACAGATTCTCGAGGATGACGCCGGCGGTCTCTGGCTGGGTGGCAACCGGGGCCTCATGCGGGTGAAGAAACAGGATTTGGAAGAACTGGCGCTCCATAAAATCCCCGCCGTCTATCCGCAAATCTATGGTCGAGCCGATGGCATGTTGTCGGAGGAATGTGCCAGCGGGTTTTTCCCCGCCGGCTTGAAGACGGCCGCCGGTTCGCTGTGGTTTCCCACGCGGAAGGGGATTGTGGTGGTGGACCCACGCCACACCGTGACGGCGCCGGCGCCGGCCGTGGCCCTGGAACAAACGCTCGTGGACGGCGTGCCCGTAACGCCAGCGCGGGTGCCCACGGGGGACCCAATGGGTGCCTCAGGCGCCGCGGAGGAACCCTCGCTCTGCCTGGTCCCAGGCAAACACAAAATAGAGTTTCGCTACACCGGCCTCAGCTTCGATGCCCCGGAACGGGTGCGCTTTCGTTATCGGCTGGAGCGCGTGGATCCGGACTGGGTGGAAGCCGGCACGCGCCGGGTGGCCCCGTACAGTTCCGTGCCGCCGGGCACCTACCATTACCAGATCATCGCCTGCAACGGTGACGGCGTGTGGAATGAACAGGGCGCCGGCTTGCTGCTGACCGTGCAGGCCCATTTCTGGCAGCGCTGGTGGTTCTTGGGCGGCGCAGCGCTGGGCCTGTTGGCGGCGGGCCTCGGCGGCGTTCGGTTGGCGGTCCGCCGCCGGCTGCAACACCGGCTGCGGCGGTTGGAACAGGATCGGATGTTGGAGCGGGAGCGCACGCGCATTGCCCAGGACCTCCACGACAGCATGGGCGCCAAGCTCTGCCGGATTTCCTTCATGAGCGAGCACGTGCGGCGCAGCCCGGAAGTCCGCGGGGAAGTGGAGGAACAGGTGCGCTCCATGGCCGACGATTCCCGCGAGGTGCTCCGTTCCTTGGATGAGATCGTCTGGGCGGTGAATCCGGAAAAGGACACCTTGGAGCACCTGGTCTCGTATATTGCCCAATACGCCCAGGATTATTTCCGGCGGACGGGTATTGAATTGGAACTGGAAATTCCGCCCCAGTTGCCACCGCAACCGCTCACCTCACAGTCGCGCCATCATCTGTTCCTGGCGGTGCATGAGGCGTTAAGTAACATCCTCAAACACTCCGGCGCCACGCGGGCCAGGATTGCCATGCACTGTCGCGGGGCTGATTTTGAAATTGTGGTGACGGATGACGGCCATGGGTTCGATCCCGCGGCGGGCGAGGCGGGGTCGGCCAGTCTGGCTGCCGGGTTTGGCAACGGTCTGGGCAACATGCGCCGCCGCCTGGCCGACGTGGGCGGGCGCTGCGAGCTGCAATCGCGTCCGGGGCAGGGGACCAGCGTGCGTTTCGTGTTTTCACCGGACCCGCCGGCCGGTAGAGTGGCCCTATGATTTCCGTATCGATTGTTGACGATGAGAAAAGCCTGTGCGAATCCATCGCCACGTTCTTGAACGGGTCGCCCGGCTTTCGCTGCGTGAGCATCTACGGCAGCGCCGAGGCGGCGCTCAAGCACCTGCCGGACGAACATCCGGATGTGGTGTTGATGGATATCAACATGGCCGGCATGAACGGCATTGAGTGCGTGAGCCGGCTCAAGGCGCTGGTCCCGCAGGTCCAGATCGTCATGCTCACCGTGTATGACGATACGGATCAGATTTTCAAGGCCCTGGCCGCCGGTGCCACGGGGTATCTGCTCAAGCGGAACGATCCGGAGGAACTGCTGCAAGCCATCCGGGACGTGCAGGCGGGCGGTTCGCCGATGTCCAATTCCATCGCCCGCAAGGTGGTGGCGTCCTTCCAGAAGACGGGCCCGGGCGGCGAAAAGCGCGTCCCGCTTTCGTCCCGCGAGCAGGCGGTGTTGGATTGTCTGGCGCAGGGGTTGGCCTACAAGCAAATCGGCGATCAGCTCGGCATCAGCATCAACACCATCCGCACCCACCTGCGCCATATCTACGAGAAAATGCACGTCCAATCCCGCACCGAGGCGGTGGCGAAGTACCTGCGGCATTGACGTTTTTCAGCTTCGGCTCCCCGCGGCACGACCGGCCGGTGACTATCGCTCTCTCCCGGTGTTGAGCAGTGGACACACCATTCGTTGCCCAAAGGGTGCCAAAAAATGTAAATTAAATCCGATTCAGCATTCGGCGGTGTCGCCGATAAGTAACTATACGCCGCCACGTCTGACTTACCTTCGACGATTCCGGCGTCTAACGTCACTTAAATAGTACAAAATATTACATCCGGGCAGGTGGGAGGGCCGGATGCGTGGTTGTAAATTATGAATGTTAAAGAACCCACCTCCGGCCCGGCCGCCGGCAAACCCCACCCCTGCAAACCGCAAACCGAATTTTTAATTGAATTACTATGAAGAATTGGACCATTACAAGACGTATCGTATTGGGCTATTTGGTGATTGGGTTGCTGAGCGCCGTCATGGGAACCATCGCGTGGATTTCCATGCGCCACATTGAAACTGCCGCGGACAATGTGAGCAGCGACAGTGTGCCTGGCCTGGCGTCCTCGGCTGAACTCATGCAAAACCTGGCGCAGGCCCACTTGCTGCTCATCCGGCATGTGCTGACCACCAATTTGGATGATAAAAAGGCCTACGAGGGGCAGTTGGAGGAAATTGGCAAGGTCATTACCGGTAAGGCCGACACTCTGGCCAAGCTGGCCAACAGCCCGGAAGAGCGACAACTTTTTGAAAAAATGAAACAGGCGCGGCAGGTTTACCTCGAGACCCGCGCGCCGATTCTGCAATTGAGCGAGGCGGGCAAGCACGAGGAGGCGCTGTCGCAGATGCTGGGCGCCGGTCGGACCGCCTATAACGCGTATGATGAACTGGCCGGAAAATTCAATGCGTTGGAAACCCGGTCGGCGATCGACGCCGCCAGTTCGATCCAACAGGACGCCCGTCATTCCAAAATGACCTTGGGCGCGATTCTGCTGGGCGAGTTGGCCATCAGTGTGCTTTTGGCAGGCTTGGTGGTCGTGGGATTAAAGCGCGTGCTCCAGCGGGTCTCTTCGTCGCTGCATGACGGCGCCAACCAGGTGGCGTCCGCCGCCGGCCAGGTATCCTCCGCCAGCCAGAGCCTGGCGCAGGGTTCCGGCGAGCAGGCGGCCTCGCTGGAGGAGACCAGTTCCTCGCTGGAAGAGATGGCCAGCATGACCAAACGCAATGCCGAAAATGCCGAAAAGGTCAATGAGCTGGCCAAGCAGGCCCGCCAATCGGCCGACAAGGGCGTCACCGATATGAAGGACATGAGTCAGGCCATGCAAGCCATCAAAATCTCCAGCGATGACGTGGCCAAGATCATCCGGACGATTGATGAAATCGCTTTTCAGACGAACATTCTGGCTTTGAACGCCGCGGTGGAGGCGGCCCGGGCCGGCGAGGCCGGCATGGGTTTTGCCGTGGTGGCCGAAGAGGTCCGCAACCTGGCCCAACGCAGCGCGCAGGCGGCCAAGGAAACCGCCGCCAAGATTGAAGGCGCCATTGGCAAGACGGGCCAAGGGGTGGAACTCAGCGATAAGGTGGCCAAGACGCTCAACGAGATTGTCTCCAAGGTGCATCAAGTGGACGAGCTGGCTTCGGAAGTGTCCAATGCCTCGCGCGAACAAACCCAGGGCATCACCCAAATCAACACCGCGGTTGGCGAGATGGACAAAGTGACGCAATCCACCGCGGCGAGCGCGGAAGAATCGGCCTCGGCGGCGGAGGAACTGAACGCCCAAGCGGACGTAATGAGAGATGTCGTGGGCGAACTCGTTCGCTTGGTGGATGGCGCCGGGCGAAGGAACGGTCCGACGGCCACGACCACCCCGCGCGCCCGCAATATCCAGGACGGATTCAACCCTCCCAGCCGCCTGGCGTCGGTCAGGCCGGTCGGTGCCAATGGCCATGCCTCGGCGAAAGCCGAATCGGTCAATTAGGACGGTCCGGCCGCTGAGAGGTGCAAGAAGGGTGGCCGCTCGAGACGTGGAAGAGACGTACTTGAGCGGCTGTTCGTTGCGGAGCGTTTCTGGCGGGAGAGGGGGAACAAGGCTGGTTTACACGCGCTGTTTCTATTGTATAATGCGGGTCTGTGAGTCTGCCAAAACAACGTCAGCGCGTGGTCTGTGGCATGAGCGGGGGAGTGGATTCCTCCGCCACGGCGGCCTTGTTGCTCGCCCAGGGCTACGAGGTCATCGGCATTACGCTCAAGCTCTGGCCGCAGGATTGTGTGAACCGCGCGGAAGACAAATGCTGCGGGCCGCAGGCCGTGACCGATGCCCGCTCCGTGTGCAACAAACTGGATATTCCCTATTACCTCGTCGATGAATCGGCGGATTTCCAGCGGCATGTCATCCGTTATTTTGCGGATGAATACAAGGCGGGGCGCACGCCCAATCCGTGCGTGATGTGCAACCAGAATCTCAAGTTTGGCCGCCTGATCGACCGCGCGGACCAACTGGGGGCGGACTTTATTGCCACGGGGCATTTCGCCCGGGTGGAACGGGCCACTTTGAGTGCGGAGTGCGGAGTGCGGAGTGCGGAATCCGGAGGGAAGAATGCGGAGAGCAGGGTGCGGCCTGCGGAATCGGCCGGTCCGGGCGCGACCGCGCCGGCGGCGGGGCGATATCTACTCAAGCGCGGGCGCGATCCGCGGAAGGACCAGAGCTATTTTCTGTTTTCCCTGCGGCAGGATCAGTTGGCGCGCACGATTTTTCCGCTGGGCGAAAAGACCAAGAGCGACACGCGGGCCGTGGCGCGGCAGTGCCAGCTCAAGACCGCCGACAAGGAGGAAAGCATGGAAATCTGTTTTGTGCCGGATAACAATTACGGCGGCTTTCTCCAGGCGGCGAACCTCGTCCAGAAGCACCGGGGGGACATTACCGATCTTTACGGGCAGGTCCTGGGGCACCATGATGGCATCGAGTTTTTCACCATCGGCCAGCGGCGCGGCCTGGGCATCACCACGGCCAAGCCGGTTTATGTGGTGGCATTGGACGCGGAAAACAATCGCGTGGTGGTGGGCGATGATTCGGCACTGGATCGCGATGAGTTCACCGCCGAGCGCTGCAATTGGCATCCCTTTGAGACGCTGACGACGCCCGTCGAGGTGACGGCCAAGATTCGTTACAATCATCCGGGAACGGCGGCCACGCTGACGCCGGTTGGCAAGGGGGTGGTGAAGGTGAAGCTGCACACGCCGCAGCGGGCCATCACGCCGGGCCAGGCCGCGGTGTTTTACCAGGATGACCTGGTGCTGGGCGGCGGCTGGATCGCACGGTAGGCGGGTGGGCAGGTGCGGCCACAGATGGACGCAGATTCACACAGATAAAAAAACGAGACACGAATTGCCGCTCAGGCCTTGGCCGCTGGCGCGCCTAGATAGTCCATGCCTACCAGGCACACGTCGTCGTCAAACTGTCCATTCACGGCGAAGTTCCGAATCACACTGAGCAATTCGTCAAAGAGCACCGCGGGCGGGTGGGCGAGAAAGCTTTTCACGTCCAACATCAGCCGTTCCTGGGAATACAGCTCCTCGTTTTGGCCCTGTACCTCGTACAGACCATCGGTGAACAGCATCAGGAAATCGCCGGGCGCCAGGGTGATTTCGGAGGATTGATAGGGCGGATCATCGAACAGGCCCAGGGCTGGCTGGCTGCGGCCGCTGGTGTTGGCCAGTGGTTCCACCTGGCCGAGGGAACGGCGCACCAACAGGGGCTTGGGATGGCCGGCGTTCGCAAAGCGTAATTTCCCGGTCTGGTAATCCGCCACGCCGTAAAAGGCCGTGGTCAGCATCGGCGAGCCGGTGTTCTTGAGAATGCTGCACAGATCGAAATTCAACTTGCGCAGGAAGTTGCCCGGCTCGCGCGCCACCGGCTTGAGTTCCTCGGCCAGCGCCCGGATCATGGCCGTCACCAACGCCGCCCGCACGCCGTGGCCGGTGACATCGCAAATGAACACGGCCGCCTCCGTATCGGAGATGGCGGTCACGCTGAAGAAATCGCCGCTCACGGACTCGGCTGGTTCGTAGCGGTGGACAAATTGAAACGCGCTTTCCGTGGTCGGTGCCGCCGGTGGAAAGCTGGGATACTGCTGGGGCAGCATCGTGAGTTGGATTTCGCGCGCGGTGCGCAGGCTTTCCTCCATCAGGGAATTCTTGGTGCGCAATTCCTCGCGGCTGCGCGAGAGCTCGCCGGTGGCCCGGCGGATCAGTTCCTCCGCCCGTTTTCGTTCGGTGATGTCCTCCACCGTGCCCTCGTAGTAGAGGACTTTGCCCTGGGCATCGCGGACGGCCCGGCAATTCTCAGAAATCCAGATGATGCTGCCGTCCTTGCGGTAGATGCGGGATTCGAAGCCGCTCAGGGTGTCGTTTTCCTGCATGAGCCGCATGAATTCCTCGCGCCGGCCATGCTCCACGTAGAGGGTGTCGGCGATGTCCTTGATGCTGGCCATGAGTTGCACCGGCGAGTCATAGCCATAGATGCGGGCCAGGGCGATGTTGGCCAGCAGGTAATGGCCGCTGAGCGTGGTGCGGAAAATACCCTCCACCAGATGGTCGAAAATGTCGTAGTAATTGTTCTTTTCCGCGACCAGGGTGAGTTGTTCCTGTTGCCGGGCCACTGAACAGTGGATGGCATGTTCGAGGATGGCCGGCGAAAGTTGTTCCCGCCCGAGGTACTCTTGGGCGCCGCTGAAGACGGCCTCGGCCAGGTAGGCGTCATCCTCGTGCGGACCGATGACCAGGACGGGCAAACCCGGCGCCCGGATGGTGAGCGAAGTGGTTTGGAAGAGGGCGGCGGCATTGGCCTCGGGGACTTCAAACAGGACCGCGTCAAAGCTGTTGGTGGCCACCAAGGCGAGCGCGGCGTCCAACGTGGGCTCCACCATGACCTCGGCCCCAGGAATCGCGGCAGTCACCAGCTCGCAGATCCGGCGCGCGGAGGCTTCCTCACCACTGATCAACAAAAACTTGTGGAGACCATTTTGCATATTGTCCTGTCGGGCATCTCTCCGTCGGGCGGATCCGGGCGGGCGGGGGGCGCCGGCCGCCGGTTCGGCCGTGAGGGCGATGCCACCGCCCACCGCCTATTCACTGGCGGCAAAATACAATTTTTGCGCCCGCCCGCAAGCATGGAGCAGGGCGGCAGGTTAAAATTTTGTTAAATTACCGAAGTTTGGTCTTGCCAAGCTTGCCCTGATCGGTTTGAAATGCAGTTCAGCCATAAGCCCGTTTGCTAAACACCAACGCCCGTAAACTAGCCTTATGAAAAACTACCCTCCCGCTGAAATTCGCAACTTTGCCATCGTCGGCCACGCCTCCTCGGGGAAAACCCTGTTGACCGAGGCGATGCTTCTCTGCGCCGGTGTGATTACGCGCATGGGACGCATCGCCGACGGCACGACCGTATCCGATTACCATGTCAGTGAAAAGCAGCGGCAGATTTCCGTCTCGGCCACGTTGTTGCATGCCGACTGGATGGGCAAGAAGTTCAACCTGATCGACACTCCCGGCTATCTGGATTTTATCAGCGAAGGTCTGGGCGCCCTGCGGGTGGGTGATTTTGCGTTGGTGGTCATTCATGCCCAGCATGGCTTGGGCGTGGGCACCGACCGGGTCTGGGACTACGCCACCAATTACGGCATCCCCAAGATGATCGTGGTCAACGCGCTCGACAAGGAGAACGTGGATTTCGACCGGGTGGTGAAGGGGACCCAGGAACATTTCGGCCGGCACGTGTTTCCCCTGTCGCTGCCGGTGAATGCCGGCCCCGGCTTCAACCGCACGCTCGACGTGCTCCGCAATGAGATCGTCACCTATGCGACCGACGGTTCGGGCAAATACACCGAGGAACCCGCCACCGGCGAATGGGGGGAAAAGGTCAAGCAGCTCCACCGGGAACTCATCGAGCACATCGCCGAGTCCGATGACGAACTGATGAGCAAGTTTTTCGACCAGGGCACGCTCACGGAGGATGAATTCCGCGCCGGTATCCATATGGCGGTCCAACGGGAGTTGTTCATTCCGCTCTTTTCGGTCTCGGCCGAGAAGAATGTGGGGGTGGCCCGCGTCATGGATTTCATAGCCAAATACGGTTCGTCGCCCGTGGATCGCAAGCGGGTGGCGGCGGTGGATGCGGCCGGCAACCCCGTGGAGGTGGCGCTCGAAAGTCCCGAAACGGTGGCGTATGTCTTCAAGACGATGTCCGAGGCGCATTTTGGGGAGCTGTCCTTTTTCCGGGTTTATTCCGGCGCGGTCACCAGCGGCACGGACTTGTTCAATAGCGACCGCAAGATCACCGAGCGAATTGGCCAGATGTACTTGTTGAACGGCCAGATGCGGGAGATGGTGAACACGCTCGGCGCGGGCGACATTGGCGCGGTGGTCAAGCTCAAGGACACGCACACCGGCAATACGCTGTGCACTCCCAAGCGCCCCGTGACGCTGCCCAAGGTGGTGTATCCCAAGCCCAACATTCACGCGGCGCTGGTTGCGGACGTCAAGGGCGAAGAGGAGAAGATTGCCTCGGGCTTGGCGGCGTTGCGCAGCGAGGACCCCACTTTCCTATACGTGGTGGATTCGGAACTCCACCAGACGATCATTTCCGCGCAGGGCGAACTGCATCTGGAAGTGGTGGCCGACCGGCTGCGTCGGCGTTATAACGTGCACGTCACCCTGGCCGAGCCGCGCGTGAAATATCGCGAGACCATCAAGGGGAAGGGTGATTCCAAGTATCGCCACAAGAAGCAGACCGGCGGCGCGGGCCAGTTCGCCGAGGTCTGGATGCGCGTCGAGCCCAGGCAGCGCGACAGCGGCGTGGAATTCACCCAGTCGCTGGTCGGGCAGAATGTCGACCGCAATTTCGTGCCATCCGTGGAGAAGGGGGTGCAGCAGGCCTGTACCGAAGGCATCCTCGCCGGCTGCCGCGTCACGGATGTGAAGATTGTTTTCTATGACGGCAAGATGCACCCGGTGGACTCCAAGGATATCGCCTTTCAGATCGCCGGTTATTTTGCCTTCAAGGAGGCGTTCACCGCCGCCAAACCGGTGTTGCTGGAGCCGATTGACACCGTGGAGATTCGCGTGCCCGAGGATTTCATGGGCAAGGTGATGGGCGATCTTTCCTCCCGCCGCGGCAAGATCCTGGGCATGGATACGGATGGCGTGTTTCAGGTGATCAAGGCGAACGTGCCGGCGAAGGAACTATACCATTATTCCAGCACCTTGCGGTCGCTGACGGGCGGGCGCGGGGTGCATGCCGAGGAATTCAGCCATTATGAGGAAATGCCGCGGGAAGCGGCGGACAAGGTGATTGCCGAAGCCGCCAAGCGGAAGGCGGCCCATGACAATGGCTCGGCCGCCAAGGCTGGCGCCACCGCCTAGCGACCCGCCAGCCCGAAAGAAAGGCATTGAACTTTTCCGTAAGATTGGCAGAATACCGGCTTTGTAGTCATTACCACAATTTATTACGACACATGAGCAATAAAGGCAGACTAGGAATTTTGGTGGGTGGCGGTCCCGCGCCCGGATTGAACGGCGTGATTTCCGCAGCCACCATTGAAGGCATCAACCAAGGCTACGAGGTCATCGGTTTTCGCGATGGCTTCAAGTATCTCGCCCAGGGCGACGCCACGCAGATCAAGCCCCTGACCATTCGCGACGTGAAGGACATTCACATCAAGGGCGGCTCCATTCTGGGCACCGCGCGGACGAATCCGACGAAGTCCGAGGAGCAGATGAAAAATGTTTTCGGCGTGTTCGAGAAGCTGGGCGTCACCGCCTTGGTGACCATCGGCGGTGACGACACGGCGTTTTCGGCCAGTCACGTGGCCAAGCGCAGCAACGGCAAGATCAAGGTGGCGCACGTGCCCAAGACCATTGACAACGACCTGCCGCTCCCCGGTTCCACGCCCACGTTTGGCTATGAGACCGCGCGGCATTACGGCGTGCAGATCGTCCGCAACCTGATCGAGGACGCGCGTACGACCTCGCGCTGGTACATCATCATCAGCATGGGCCGCGCGGCGGGCCATCTGGCGCTGGGCATTGCCAAGGCGTCGGCCGCCACCCTCTCGGTGATTTCCGAGGAATTCCGCGGCCGCCAGGTGACCGTGGATG
>Ga0181535_10004455_pt1 | contig 15561 bp, 13 predicted proteins | sample PEATcosm2014_Bin_44_FD_119774 | JGI IMG/M metagenome (GOLD analysis project Ga0181535, IMG submission 119774) | Peatland microbial communities from MTU Mesocosm Facility, Houghton, MI, USA - PEATcosm2014_Bin17_30_metaG | ecosystem: Environmental > Terrestrial > Soil > Wetlands > Peat | place... | reverse complement strand
TGCGAAGTTGTTGCGCGATTTGCTGGTAATCCTCCGGCACTTCCTGTTCGAAACGCGGGAAATACGCCGTCCCGCCCGAGTAAAGGGCCATCGTCTTGAGGGCGTTTTCGGCCTGCAAGGTCGTGATATTGTCTCCGCGAGGGCTGCGAACGCTCATGAATTCCAGGATACTGATGGGGTAGATGGGTGTGTCCGACGCCTTGCATATTTTCAGGCACTGATCGTAGGTCAGCTTGCTGAAGGTATCAACACCCGTAACGACGGCCACAACAGCTTTTCGCCCCTTCACCTCTTTCATCCGGTCCAACACGAAGGCCAGCGCGTCGTAAATGCAGGCTTCACTAAAGCCCGGCATGCGCAGTTGGTCCAGACCCGATCGCACCTCCATTCGGTCCTGGGTGAAATCCGTGAGGATTTGAGGCTTCAGGTCAAAAGACACGACCGCCACCCAGTCCTTGGGGTGAATTACATTCAAGAAATCGTAGCTGTATCGAAGAGCTAGAACCAGGTACGGCCACGAGCGATTGGCGAATTCTACCAGCATGCAAATCGTCATGGGCGCTTCGCCGGTTCCGAAGTTGGTGATCGCTTGCGGCACTCCGTCGTCGGTTAATTGGAAATTCTTCTTGTCCAGATTCTGAAGCGGGCTGCCGTTGCCGTCGACAACCATCACGTCCACGTTGACCAGGCTGGTGGTCGTGGTAAGCGAATATACGCTGTTGGGATTGATCTTCTCGGGCTTTGTTCCGGGCTGTGCCGGAGCCGGCTGCCCCGGCGCCGGCTGAGCGGGGGTAGGTTGCGCGGGCGCGGTGGGCTGGGATTTCTTTGGAACTAGAACCGTCTCACCCACGTCCGGTTGCGGCCCTTGCGTCTGCTGCTGCGGACTTGGGGTGGGCTCCTGTGATTGCGCGAACCACTTTGGCGGAAAGCTCGCGAAAAGCAGCAGTCCGGCTACACCGGCAAAAACAGCCCAGGGCACGTACTGTTTCTTGATCTTCATGCAGCACACTCCACAACAGCCTAAATCGATATTTTGTATGATGCCATTCGCACCCATTTGGGTCAACTCGATGGCGGCGGAAAATTACAGGCCGATCGAGGGCGCCCGGACACTTCCGGTCAGACCGGACAGCCGCTGGCCGCGAGGTGTGAGGCCGGTACGATAGTACTATTGTGGAAGTACCGGGGTGGAATTAAAGTTTCCCGTGAAAGCTTCTGGAAGAACGGAAGCTGATAGTACCTAAGTACTATTGAAAGGTGATCTGGATGAGCGGATATTCGTAGTACTTCGGTACTGGCTCCAACGTGGGACGGGAACAATGAAGTAGCCCACGGAATTCGAGGAAGATGGTATCGGGAAGATACGGATGGTGTGTGACATTTTGGAGGTTTTGGTAAAACACACGGGTGAGGAGTAGTGTGCTCAAAAGTATTGACTTTTAAAAAGTGATCGTATAGGCTTTCCGCCCAGATAGTCTTTTTGCATATTGACTAACTTGGGAGGAAGCCGTGAAGAATTACGCGTTAGCGCTCGTTTTTGCGCTGTTGGTCGTACTGAGTAGCGTTTCGGTTCGGCGGAGTGTAGCAGGAATTGGTGGAACACCGATCCCGTTGCCGCCGCCAAACGCAGTGGGAATTGGCGGAACGCCGATCCCGTTGCCGCCGCCAAACGCACTAGGAATTGGCGGAACACCGATCCCGCTGCCGCCGCCAAACGCAGTGGGAATTGGCGGAACACCGATCCCGTTGCCGCCGCCAAATACGAAATAAGTTGCTTCCGGCCAGGATAAGCGGCGCGGAAGCAAAACCAGAACGATGGGTAGCTCCGAGACGCTTATGGGTGGCCAGTTCTTAATCCGCGGCCTTCAGTATGGGATATACATCCTGGAAGGGGTAGTGTGTGTATCGCTTGCCTCGCATGGAAGGTGGCGGCGCCTCAAAGGCCTGTGCCTGTATGTGACGCTCCTCTTCGGTCTGGATGGGGTCGCGCGTTCGGCCGTGCTTAATTATTTCGGCTGGGATTCTTCCCAGTTCCGCTATTTTTATTGGCTGACTGACGTCGTTCTCGCTTTAGGCGCCTTTCTGCTGACGTGTAGTTTCTTCCGCCGCGCCTGTGCGCGGGAGGAGAAGTTGTGGTTCTTCGTTCGCAAGGTACTGGTTTTCGTATTTGTATTGGTCATCGCAGTTTCCGCTCTCGTTCTCACCCGCCATTATTCCAAATTGTTCACATATTTCATCATTGAGTTCAGTCAGAACCTCTACTTCTCGTGCCTGATCCTGAATACTATGCTTTACGTGATGATTCAGCAGCTTGCGATTGATGACGACGAGCTCGGACTGCTGGTCTGCGGAATGGGCGTACAATTCGCGGGCGAGGCTGCCTTCCTGGCGCTGTTCACCCTGACGGCGGGCGATAGCTTTGCGCGAGATCTCATTCCCTTTTTGAGCCCAGCCTGCACGCTGGGAATGTTGTTGACTTGGATCTATGCCATAACGAAGACAACCCAGGCCGCGCCGGCTCGAGAGCAACGCGGGAGACGCGCTTCCTGGGTAGAGGCCATTGCTGACTAGGATGACGTACAGAGGTGGATCATGTTTGTGGCGGCCCTGATTTTAATTATTTCGACGGGGCTTTTCGGCTTTTATCTCCAGACGGTATGCCAAAAGATCTTGCGCCGGCAGTTTTCGCAGGAGTTTTTCCAATCAATCGTCAATGCCAATCGCCTGGAGTTCCTATCAGTTCGAAAGGCCGTCGAGAATCTCAATTCCCCCGTCGAATACCCACGGCTGACTCTGACGCTCAAGTGCGATTTCCTTGCGCTCACATACCTCCTGAAGAATGCTGCCAACATTAATCAGCGCTACACGTATGAAGAGCGCCTTCTAATTGTTTACTTCAAGCTGATCTTCGCTTCGTTGATTACGCGTCATTGGTTGAAATTGGGCGAATCGTCGGCGGTCTTGAAGTTGACCAAGATACTTGAGTATTTTGCCAACGTGGTGGGAGAGCGTGTGAATACCGTGAGATTTGGGAACCTGACGGCTTCGGACTACCTCCTGAACCTCTAGTCGCCCCATCTCCGCGGGGATCTTTGAAGCCCTGCAATCAAATAGGTGTTTTCGCCGTCGATTGAGTTTCCTTTGGCCCGGCGGCGGGGGCGGCATTAATTCCTTTAACGGCGCCCTCGACAGTCGGCAGTTGCCGCGAGGCGTGGAACCCCAACGCGCAACTGTTTTTTCGACCAGCAGACTCTTCCCCTCCGACCCACTTTGATTTGACCCTTACCTCAACCAGGTGTATGAATCAGTGCAACGGCATTGTGCGCCCTTCGGGCGGAAAAGGTAGGTGGGTATGCTCAAAACCGCCTTTCGAGTAGTGAGCCTCGCCTTGTGCTGCATTGTTGGCCTGTGGGCCGTAGGTCACGGGATTGCCCTGGCGGCGACGGTCAGGGCCGCCAGTCAGGAAGAAATGCTTCAGTACTTGCTGGAAGTGAGCCTCTCCATTGCCGGCGGGATCTGCGTGCTTTCTGTCGCGGTCCAACAACTCTATTGTTGGCGAACCCACCATAAAGATGGCGGGCTGATTTGATTCCTCAATAGTCGATGGCGAACCGCCGGAGATCACCGAGTTTCGGCAGGTCTGGGCACATCGGGACGCCGTTCATTTGTGGGAGTCAATCGAGGGTCTACGTGAGGCTTGATCATTCCCCTGCCCCGATTCTGATGATATATTGATAAGACGCGCTTTGCTTCACATTAGCAAAGGGCGTAAAATGAGAGTGTGGGTGTGTTGCGACTCCGCGTCGTTGCGGAATCGCCTAGAAGGTTAGTTTCACGAGTTACTTGAAACCTCATGTTTGACGCACTTCAAGACCGGCTGCAAAAGGTTTTTAAGACCCTTCGGATTCAAGGAGTCCTGAACGAGGAAGTTGTCGACCAAAGCTTGCGCGAGGTTCGCATTGCCCTCCTCGATGCCGACGTTAACCTCAATGTTGTAAAGGATTTACTTGAGCGTGTGAAGGTCAAAGCGCTAGGCGAGGAGGTTCGCTCCAGCCTGTCGCCCGTGCAGGAAGTCATCCGCATTGTCCGCGACGAGTTGATTAACATCCTGGGTCGCGAAGCGTCGCTGCTGACTTTTTCAAAGGAATACCCTACGGTCTTCCTCATGGTCGGCCTTCAAGGCTCGGGGAAAACCACCACCTCCGGCAAGTTGGCGCTTTGGCTCGCAGGACACAAACGCCGCCCGATGTTGGTCTCGACGGACGTCTACCGCCCTGCCGCCCGGGAGCAGTTGGGCGTGATCGCCAAAGCCGTTCAGATCCCGATTTTTGTAGGCGCGGGGATCAATTCGCCGATCGAACTGGCCACGGCGGCGCGCAAAGATGCCGCCGACCGCGGTCATGATGTGCTGATTGTGGACACCGCCGGCCGCTTGCACATTGACCAGGAACTGATGAATGAGGTCAGTGAACTGCGCACCAAGCTGCGGCCCAGCGAAGTCCTGCTGGTGGCCGATGCCATGATTGGCCAGGACGCCGTGCGTAGCGCCCAGGAATTCCACGAGCGGCTGGGCACGACCGGTGTGATACTGACCAAGCTGGATGGCGACGCGCGTGGAGGTGCGGCGCTTTCTATTCATCACGTCACCGGTCAGCCCATCAAGTTCATGGGCACCGGCGAAAAGTACGATCAATTGGAAGTCTTTTATCCCGAGCGAATCGTCTCCCGCATTCTCGGGATGGGCGACATCCTCTCGCTGATCGAAAAGGCCGAAGAGAAGATTGACAAGCAGAAAGCGATAGAAGTTCATCGCAAGCTTCAGACCGACACTTTTTCCTTGGAAGACTTTCGCGATCAACTCAATCAGGTGCGCAAGATGGGGCCCATGGAACAGATGCTGGGTATGCTCCCCAAAGTCGGAATTTTCAAGGATGCCAGCAAGGTCAAGGTAGAAGAGAAAGAGCTGATTCACATCGAAGCCATCATCAATTCGATGACTCCCCAGGAGCGCCGCAACCACGAGATCATCAATGGCAAGCGGCGAAAGCGCATCGCCAAAGGGAGTGGGACGTCCGTCCAGCAGGTAAATCAGGTCTTGAAACAATACTTCCAGATGCGCAAAATGATGAAGTCTATGAGCACGAGCCTATTGGGGCGAGGACTGGGCAAACTGGGAATGCCGGTGGTCCCGGGGATGAGATAGGATCCCGCCCGCGAGATTAATGAAGACGCACTAAATTTTCTATGGCCGATGGCTGATTGTCAACTGATGATGGCGAACGAAAGGTTGTCACTCGATCATCCAACGTCAAAGGGGGGAAGATTGTTAAGAATACGCTTGACTCGAACGGGAGCCAAAAAGAAAACCAGCTTCCGAGTTGTAGTGATAGATCGCGAGAGGGCCCGAGACGGGCGCTTTGTGGAAATCGTCGGCCATTATAATCCCCGGCGAACACCTCCGGAAATCGTACTGAACCGGGAACGTGTCGAATATTGGATCGGGCAGGGTGCCCAGCCTTCAGAAACCGTACAGAGTTTCTTAAGGAGGCTTCCAGCGCCGGCGCCGGCTCCACTGCCAGCGGCCTGAACCTTGTGGCCGGAACCGATCGCCTCGCCCGCACGCGTCGCATTTATGCGCTCTCAAGGTCACTGGATCACAACATCCTGGGCACGTCAGTTCAAGTGGGCGGGAGGGCCAGATGAAGGACTTAATCGAAGCCATTGCCAAGGCGCTAGTTGATAATCCCGAACAGGTTTCTGTGCGGGCAGTGGAAGGCGAACAAGTAACCGTCTTGGAATTGCGGGTGCATCCCTCCGACTTGGGGAAGGTCATCGGAAAGCAAGGGCGGACCGCTCGCTCTGTCCGTACCATCCTCAACGCCGCCGGCATGAAGCTCAAGAAACGCTTTACGCTGGAGATCCTGGAATAGGGGGCCTGTCGTCTCAGGTGGGCGGAAGCGCCCCGCGAGCCGGCAGAGGCATTGGCGGAAAAACTAGCCGGGCAATATCTGGCCATCGCACGCATTCTCCGGCCCCAAGGCCGCAAGGGAGAGGTTGCAGCGGAGATCCTTACAGACTTCCCTGCGCGCTTCGAGCACCTCCAGTCAGTGTTCCTTGAAGTTCAAGGGCAAGCGCCGCGGCCGATTTATGTGGAAAGCGTTTGGCCGCATAAGAAACGGATCATCCTGAAGTTTTCGGGGACTGACTCCATTGAGAGCGCGTCGGCTTTGCGTGGGCTCCAGGTTTTTGTCCCGTGGGAGCAACGCACGCCGCTTCCCCCGCACCATTACTACCTGTGCGAGTTGCATGGATGCCGCGTTGTTTGCGAATCCGAGGCAAAGGAGATTGGGACAGTAGTCGAAGTAGAATCAACAAACGGAGTAGATGTGCTTCACGTCAGGCGCCTGGACGGTAACGGCGAAGTGCTGATTCCCTTGGCGCAGGAAATCTGTAAGCGCATCGATCTCGCCTCCCAGACCATTACGATCGACCCGCCTGAAGACCTGCTGGAGTTGAACGAGTAAAGCCGGGACATGGAGTGCGGGAGCCGGGATACGGCAGTCGCGACAAAGGGGTCCAGGTGACGGTATCGGGAATCGCGCAGACGGATAGGAAGCGTTCGACCGGGGAATCTTGGATGGGGGATATCCGATCGGAAATCTTGGTTGGGAAATATTCGATCGGAAATCTCGGATGTCGGCAATCGCGAATCTTGCATCTTCGAAAGGCAATCTTCGTTCAGGAATCGCGAGTCTTGAATTTTGAATCTTGAATCTGGAATTAGACTTTCGAGGCAAGAGCTCCGGGACCCTGTTTAAGGCGACTTCTTTCCCGCATGCCGTGGCCCGAATCCCGTGTCCCTGTAACTATGACGTTCGACGTGGTAACCATCTTCCCCGAATTCTTCGGCAGCATCCTGGAGCACGGGTTGCTGAAGAGGGCCATGGCATCGGGCCATGCTGCGATCCGGCTGCACGACTTACGGGACTACACTGACGACCGCCATCGAACGGTGGATGATCGGCCCTTTGGCGGCGGGCCGGGAATGGTTTTTAAGCCGGAGCCGATTTTCCGGGCGGTGGAAGCTCTACGCAGCCAAGCGCGGGAAAGCAGCTTGTCGGTGGTGCTGCTTTCTCCCCAAGGTCGCTTGCTGACACAGGCCGTGGCGGAAGAACTTTCGCACATTGAGCGCATGATTTTGATCTGTGGCCGCTATGAGGGTGTGGACGAACGCGTGGCGGAAGGCCTTGTCACTGATGAAATCTCGATCGGTGACTTCGTCCTGAGCGGAGGCGAATTGCCTGCCGCGGTAGTCATGGAAGCAACGATTCGCTTGCTTCCCGGCGTGCTGGGCAACGAAGAGTCGCGCGAACAGGACTCTTTCGGATTCCCGGTGGAGGGGGAAGCCCGGCACGGGTTGCTTGACTGCCCACACTACACGCGCCCGGCGGAGTTTCGTAACTTGAAAGTACCGGATGTTCTTATGTCCGGGAACCACGAGCAAATTCGCCAGTGGCGGCGACGACAGGCGCTCGAAAAGACCAGGAAGCGCCGGCCCGATTTGCTCGCGCGGGTCCCCTTGAGCGACGAAGACCGCCGGTGGCTGGAATCGGTCGAGGTGTAGCGGCGGCTTACGCCGCCATGTGGCGAGGTAAACTCGCCGCTACGGGTTCATGTCGCGAGGCGGACTCGCAGTTACGCTTGCATGAAGCGAGATAAACTCGCAGTCAGGATTTCGGATATTTGATTTCGAGGCCGGAGCGGCAAGGCTAGTTATCTGCCCTGCGAAGCGCTCTCGAAATACAGGGGAGAATAGAATTATGAATGCGCTCGAAAAAGTTGAACAGGCACAGATGAAGAAGGATGTCTCGTCGTTTCAGCCCGGCGACACAGTAAAGGTTCACGTCAAGATCAAAGAGGGCGAAAAGGAAAGGATCCAAGTCTTCGAAGGCACCGTGATCGGCCTTCGCCGCGCCCGCAATCACTCCACGTTTACCGTCCGTAAGATTTCCTTCGGACAAGGAGTGGAACGAATCTTCCCCTTGCACTCGCCCGTCGTTGACAAGGTTGAGGTCGTGCGTTCCGGCCGCGTGCGCCGCGCCAAGCTCTATTACCTTCGCAAGCTGCGCGGCAAGGCAGCTCGACTACGTACCGTGCAAACCGAACAGGAAGCATAGCTCGCCGGCACGGCATTGGCATCTCGAAGCGGGGTCATCGCTTCCCTTGGGAGCGCCCCGCTTCCGTTCCATGGGCTCCCGCCGGGCCGCTCGCCATCTGTGCTCGCCTCGAACACGCCTCCCCGATGGCACGCGTCGGATGGTCCTCCTCCACCCCTCGCTGCACATCGACCGCGCGCAGACAGGCTTGCTGACGGTCGATACGCTTCAACCGCGGCAGCAGTCGGGCCGGCTTCGAGGCATTCGCGGGGGCCGAGGCGGAGGCGTTCACGGTGGGAACCGATGCGCCCGCCGCTGCGGCCTCACCTGCGGCCGGAATCGCCTTCACCACTCCTGCGATCAGCTCCCGTTGCTCAGAGTTCACGCGGCCCCGCCTCCCGCCGCCGCTCGCACTTGCCGCGCCGAATCTCGCAGCTTCGGAGCCCGTCCGCGAAGCGGCGAAACCGCCAGGCTCGGTTTTATTGGACACCATTGGAACAGATCGGCGCACATAGGGACTCGCGCGAGCTAAGACACGCCCCGAAGGTGCAGGATCTGTTTGGATGTGAGGTTTTTCAAGCCCATTTGCTGGAGGCTTCGCAAGTAGTCAGCGTCGATGCCGTGCGACCACAATTCCGAAAGTTCCTCGGCGCTAAAGTGATACCCCTCGCGGGACGTTTCGGCAACGAAGGAGCCAGGCACTCCGTGCGTTGAAAGTTCCGTGACCTCGTCGATGCTCAGAGTGGGAGCGGCGCCCCTGATCTTTTTCAGGTGGCCGGGCTCGACGCCATGCGTGCGCAGTCGAGTGATTTCGTCAATCGATAGCTCGGGGTCGATCGACTTGACTTCTCTGTAGTATTCGGGCTCGACGCCGTGCGTTCGCAACTCACAGATTTCGTCCGCGGAAAGATGACTCGAAACGGCGCGCACCCCCTAATATTCGGGTTCAACGCCGTGCGTGCGGAACTGGCAAATGTCTTCCACGGCCAAGTGGCTGTCGACGCCTAGCATGCCCTTGAGGTATTCCGGCTCGACGCCGTGCGTGCGGTACCCGTCGATATCGTCGATGGAAATGTCGCTGCTGACCTCGCGGATCGACTTTAGGTACTCGGGTTCCACGCCGTGGGTGCGGACGCTGCAGATGTCCTCGATGGAGATGGCGACTCCACTGGCCTTGATGCCCTTCAGGTATTCGGGCTCAACCCCGTGCGTGCGGAGTTCGCACACGTCGTCGACAGTAAGATTGGAATCAACCGCAAGGATGCGTTGCATGTACTGCGGTTCGACGCCGTGGGTGCGCAGTTCGCAGAAATCATCCGCGGTGAGCTGGGTAAGTCCGGCTTGCCTCGCCTCGCGGATATATGCGGCCGTGACCCCGTGCGAGCGTAAAGAGGCGAGTTCGCCGGCCCTTAATTCGAGCCCCGTCGACTTTACGTCGCGAGCGAAATCGAGGGTCACGTCGGACATCATGAGCGAAAGCACCGCTTCTTCATCCGGAGTGGGATACCCCATTTTTTCGAGCGCCGACACAAACTGAGCGTTCGGGTTCACGGTAAACGCGCCGCTCGCTCGGCCACCCCGCGCTTCGCCTTCGCAGACCAGTTCCCCGGCATCGCGCACGTACTCAAACTTGACCGGGCCGTCATGGTCCAGCATGGAAAGCGAGAAGCCGTGCAAGCTCGACAAAGGTACGTCCGATTCTTCCTGCCAGGTGGATCCATTCCGGTGGTAGCCGAAGCTGAACCGCACTTGACCCGAGGAGGTCTGCCGGCCGCGCTCAAGAGTCCACTGGGGAGTCCAGCCCTCTGATGATGCGTGGCTGGACTGCCGAAGCTCGACTTGCTGGAAGGTTCGCGCTGGGCCTTTCGCCATTTCGCCAGAAAGCATGTCGGCGGACAACCTCGAATCAGCGGAAACCGAGAACTGGGTCCGTTGGGCCAAAGCCGGAGTGGCCGATGGAGGGGCTCCCGTAATCAATCGCGAAGCCGTCTCGCTGGCAGGCGCTACGGCGGCGTTTGATGCCAAAGCAATCCACGCCGGCGTCTGGGTTCCCATCGCAAGTATCGCGAGCCCTGCCAGCGCCCCGAGCGAAATTCGGCCGAGGGAAGCGCCGGAAGCAAACTGGCGCTTGGGCCGAAGGATCATCTCGATGCGCTCGCCAAGACGCGACGACCGGTGCGCCATGCCCGTAGCCAGCAACTCGCCGCGCCGGGCGCCGCAAACTTCAAAGAGGCGAGCGAGGGTGGCCGCGTATTGGCGAGCTGAACCTGAAACCGCTACGACCCACTCGTCACACGCCGCTTCTCGTTCGCGCTCGATGCGGCTGAGAGCCCAAGCCGCCACGGGATGCAAGAGCAGAGCGCATCCCAGGGAGCGAGCCAGAAGGTTGGTCCAGTTGTCCCGCCGCTCGAAGTGCGCCAGCTCATGCAACAAGATATTCTGGAGCTCCGAACGGAATATTTCCGCGAGCATGCGCTCCGGCAAAACGATGACAGGGTGGAGAAATCCCGCGGCAAGCGGCGAGAAGATTTCGGAGGAGGCCAGCAGTCTCACCCCCGCGCTCGCTTGGGCGTGACGCAGGCAGCGCGCGAATTCCGCGACGGCAAAATCGGGGGCCGGCGAGGCGCGTTTCCTCAGTCCTCGGAGATGCGCGTAGCTCGTTGTCATCCGTAGTAAGAGCAGCATGAGAGTGGCGAACCAAGCGGCAAATGCCAGTTCAAGCCATCGGCCCGCTCGCAGTGTGAGCGGAAGAGAAGCTAGATGTACGAAGTGTGCTGTGGATGAGGACGCAGAGATTGCTGGACTAGTTTGCGCGGCGACTGTGCGCGGTGGCAAGTCACGAGCCGTGGGTGTAACCGGTGCAGTCGCCCGGAGCTCATGGGAGCGAACCGAAGCGCCAAGGTTCGAGTTTCGAGGGGAGGTTTCCGCTTTGGTTGTCCACAGATATGCCGAGCGGGGTATCAGTGCCCCGAGGACGGTAATGGCGAGAACGCCCCACCAAGCGAGATGGCGCGTCGCTGCGTTCACGCGTGGTGCACAGCCCAGAACGAACCCAACCGTACCGGCAGCAACCAGGGCTATCCAGCCGGTATTCAATACTGCCGCGAGGACGACAGCCGACGTCTGATTCACCCAAGCGAGTACCGTGGTCATTTTCCGCCCTCCATAATGAGTTTCCGGATGCGTTTTATTTCCTTGTCGCTGATCTGCTCGTCCTCGAGCAGGTTCAAAACCAGTAGCTCGGGAGAGTTGCCAAAGAAGCGGCTGACCACGTGGCGCAAGGCATTGCGGCTGGCCTGTTTGCGCCCGACCACCGGATGATAGATGAACGCGCGACCTCCCTCGGTGTGCGTGTGCCGGAGATAGCCTTTTTGCTCGAGAATCCGTAGTGTGGTCAGGACTGTGTTGTAGGCGAGCCCGGGCTTATCGCTCAGCGCCTCGGCAACCGCGGCGACAGTGGCAGAGCCTCTGTCCCATATCACCTGCATCAGCCGCAACTCCGCTTCGGTGAGGTTGAGGGATCGTTTTCGGGCCAACGAGGACTCCTTGAACTAAGGAATTAAGAGTTCGATTCCCTTTGTAGCAAGACCGGAGAGGGCTTGTCAACTATAAAATTAAGAGACGCGCCCCGCTGGGCGGAAAGTGGCGACCCAAGGGCCCGGCGAGCGTGCGCTGAGAGTGTGGCTACTTGCTGCCGGTTTTCGCGGTCGAAATTGGCGAGGGCCTGTCACCGATTTCGACGAGATGGCCCGTCAGGGCAACAGGCCAAAAACGTCCACCTCCGTTGCCGTGCCGACATAAACCTTTCCGTTGGCGACGGTGGGAACCGTAAACTTTACGAACCCGCCCTCCAGGTCGCGGTTATTGGCGGCTTGGAGGCTGTCGTACAGCTCGGTATTGCTAACATTGGTGGGGTCGAATGCATACAGTACGGCCAGACCCGTGCTCGTATCATTCCATATCAGCCACAGGACGCCGTTGGTGGTTCCGCTCGAAGAGACAACCGGCAAGGGATTCGGGAAATTTCCGAACTCAGCTTCCGAGGAGTACGTGGGAGCCTGCGGAATCGTCCCGTTGGTTAGAGCGAACTGGTCCAGGTTGCTGCCCTTTTCCTGAACATAGATGCTACCGTTCCAATAGGTCAATCCGCCGAAGAGACTATCCTCATTAACCTCTGGGATGAGCTCCACGGCCCCAACATCATTCGTTTGGTATTGTCCCAGATTGTCGCGATTGAGCAGCCAGATCCGGCCGTCTTTCCCGGCTACGGCCAAGAGATCCGGGTACGTACCGGACTGAGTGGGCAAAAGCAGCGCCGGGGAAGACCCGAGGTCAAGGTCGTCCGCCTGCATCGTTGCCTGATCGGCGGGAGTAAAGTAGTCGAGGACCTGGAACTGGGTGGAGGGTGTCGTAACAAGCTGCATTCTCAGCACGCTGTCACTGAAGTCAGAGCCACCAGTGTTGTAGTCGAACGTGCCATTGGCGGTGACCACAAATAAATTCGGCGGATTATTCGAATCCGCGGAAATGCCTCCGCCAGCATTCCAGATGGCTCCTCTCTGGCCATTGGGAGTGGTACACCAGACCGCAAGCTGCTGAAGTGTTGCGGGATTATAAGCCATGAGCCAACCATGGTAGGGATCATTGTCACCATGTGAGCCAAAGCCAATGTAGAGCGTCCCACTGAGCAATAAGAGTCCCGGGCGCTGCAGATGCCGAAAGGCGCCAAAGGTCACGGTGCCACTGACACTGTCATACCCGGTGCCGGGAACGCTCGCCGAAATCAGTACCGGGCCGCCAAATTTTTCCGCCCCGGTGGTAACGTCGAGCGCGTGGAGACGATAGCAATAATTATAGGAGCCGTTATTCGCGCAGGCGTTGGAGCCCAGGGGTTCGCGCGTCTTGGCCGTAACGTAGAGTGTGCCCGTGGTCGGGTCGATGACCGGCGTCGAGGTGATTCCGATGATGGGAGTGATGTCGCAGGCGCCGGCGGCAGTGCCATACACATCGGTACAAGGGACCGTAGTGACCCCGGAGGCGGAATTTAGGAAGCTGACCTGCCAAAGCGGGGTGGATTGGCTATCCGCGTCGAAGGCATATACGCTGTCGTTTTGGGTTTCCACATAAACGACGTTGTGGACACCCTGGTTGGGAATCGTAACTCCTGCCACGTAGAGAGGCTGAGCGTAAACCTGCCCATCGACTGCCAGAGAGAAAAGCTTGCCGAATTGGTTTACTGTCACGTTGGACGGAGTCAAGAAGGTTTCGTCTGTGTTCTGGCCGGAGCGGGCGTTGTCAAAACGCTGCGTATATACCCCCGCCAGTGGACCGATCCCATTCCCCGTTAAATTGACCACCTGGGGACTCCCGCTGACATTGTCGTTGAAATTCAGGGAGGCTGTCCTTGTCCCGGTAGCCGACGGCGTGAAAGTCACGCTGAGGGTGCAGTTGTTGGTGGGCGTGACTGTGGCGTTTGCGCAAGTGTCCGCACTGATGGCAAAATCGCCCGCATTCGTGCCGCTTATCGTGTCCGTCGTAAAGATGAGGCTGGCATTGCCGGAGTTAGTGACAGTTTCCGTTTGCGCGGCACTCGTCGTATTCAGCGATTGGTTCGAAAAGGACACGCTGGTAGAGGAGAAGCTCACCAGAGATCCAGTGCCGGTCCCGCTCAGGCTTACCGTCTGAGGGCTCCCGCTGCCATTGTCGGAGAAAATCAGGGAGGCACTAAAGTTCCCCGCCGCGGAGGGTGTGAACGTCACATTCACCTGGCAGGTATTGCCAGGCGTCACGGTGGCTCCCGTGCAGCTATCGGCGCTCTTGGCGAAGACGCTGGGATTCGTTCCGCCAAGCGTGACCGTCGACAGAGTGAGATTGGCGGTGCCCGAGTTAGTGACGGTTTCCGTGAGGGCTGAGCTCGTCGTCTCCGGGAGTTGGCCGGGGAAGCTTAATCCCGAGGCGGAGAAGCCTACTGCGGCGTTGGTGCCGGTTCCGCTCAAAGTCGCAGTTTGAGGGCTGCCGCTGGCGCTGTCCGTAAAAATCAGCGAGGCGCTAAAACTTCCCGTCGTGGGAGGCGTGAACGTTACGCTGACCGCGCAAGTACTGGTGGGCGTTACCGTGGCGCCCGTGCAGGTGTCGGCGCTCTTGGCAAAGTCGGTGGGATTCGTTCCGCCGATCGCGGCCGTCGAGATGGTGAGGTTGCCCGTACCGACGTTGGTTAATGTCAGCGTCTGCGCTGCGCTTGTCGCGCCGGCGAGCTGAGTGAAAGTTAAACCTGAAACGGATAAGCTCACAGTAGGCGCCGTGCCGGTGCCGCTCAAAGTCACGGTTTGCGGACTGCCGTTGGCATTGTCGACGAAAATCAGCGAGGCGCTAAGGCTTCCCGCGGTGGCCGGAGTAAACGTCACGCTGACCGCACAGGTCATGGTGGGCATCACCGTGGCCCCCGTGCAGGTGTCGGAGCTCTTGGCAAAGTCGCTGGGGTTCGTGCCGCCGATCGTTGCGGTTGATAGGGTCAGATTGGAAGTGCCGGTATTGGTGATGGTCAGCGTCTGGGCGGCGCTGGCGGTGCTCACGGGTTCAGTAAAGGTTAAACCCTGTGTGGATAAGCTCGCCACAGGCGCTATGCCGGTCCCACTCAATGTCACTGTCTGCGGGCTGCCGCTGGCGTTGTCGGTGAAGCTTAGGGTGCCGGCGGTTGTACCGGTGGCGGTGGGAGTAAAGGTTACGTTGATCGTACAGGAACCGCTGACTGCCACACTGCTGCCGCAGTTGTTGGTCTCACCAAAATTGGGGCTCCCCGAAATGCCGGAGATGCTGATGGCCGCACTGCCGGTGTTGCTGAAGGCCACTGGCTGCGGCGCACTTGTCGTTCCCACGATCTGGCCAGTGAAGGTCAGGCTACCGGGTGAGATCTGTGCCGTCAGAGCAATGCCAGTTCCTGTGAGGCTGACCGTTTGCGCGGCGCTCGAGGCCGAGGTGTTGATCGACAGAGTTCCCGTGCGCGGCCCTGTCTGCGTTGGGGTGAAGTAAACCAAAACCGTGCAGGTCCCACTGGATGTCAAAGTGCTTGGGCAGTTGTTGGTTTGCGAGAAATCGCCGGTGACGCTCACCGCTGTTACGTTGACCGACGCGCTCCCATTGGCGACCAAGCTGACGGTTTGCGACACACTGGTCACGCCGACGACAATATTCCCAAACGCAAGGCTGCCGGGGGAAACCTGCACCGAAGGCTGAGGCTGGGTCTGCACATTGCTCGACATTCCGCCGCCTCCACAAGCCGCCGCGCACACCGCGGCCAATAAGGCAACGACCAGGCGAGCCTTCGTGTAGTACGACGCGCCAGCGCGGCCACCTTCAGAAATGACTCGGCGGACCTGCCGGGGGGGTTCGGCCCCAGCCGTTCCAT
>Ga0181535_10004454_pt1 | contig 15566 bp, 17 predicted proteins | sample PEATcosm2014_Bin_44_FD_119774 | JGI IMG/M metagenome (GOLD analysis project Ga0181535, IMG submission 119774) | Peatland microbial communities from MTU Mesocosm Facility, Houghton, MI, USA - PEATcosm2014_Bin17_30_metaG | ecosystem: Environmental > Terrestrial > Soil > Wetlands > Peat | place... | reverse complement strand
TCGCTTCCGCAAGGGCATCTTCTCATTTACTCAGACAATCCCAAAGAGTTTCGTAACAGCCTCAGTCGGCGGCCTTTTGTCTTCTCTTTATTCTTAGCCCCTCGTTCCCTTTATCTCAGTCCATCGACAGGCTCAGCTGGTGGCGGACATCCGCGCCGCGGACCCAGAAAATCACATCCGTCGCGATGTTCGACGCATGATCGGCAATCCGCTCCAGGTTGCGCGAGACCATCAGCCCGTTCATGGCCTGCTGCGTATACTGCGGTTGATCCTGGATCAATTTGAGCAAGTCGGCATTCGCGCGCCGGTTCATCCGGTCGATCTCGTCGTCCATCTCGCGGACCGTATCTGCCAGCCGCGCGTCGCCGTCCAGCAGCGCCTGAATCGCCGTCCGGATCATGCGGGCGGCGTACTCGCCCATCGCCGAATAATCCACCGGCAATTCCACTTCCTCTTGCTTCAAGAGATCGCGCGTCCGGCGAGAAATCGCCATCGACTGGTCGCCGATCCGTTCCAGGTCGCCGTTGATCTTGATCACCGCCAGGATGAAGCGCAAGTCGACGGCCATTGGCTGCTCTTTGGCGAGCAGTTCGTAGGCCATCTCGTCCAGTTCCCGTTGCGCGGTGTTGATTGCCGTCTCGTTCTGCTTGACGTACTGGCACAAGCCCTGATCGCGTTGCAGATAGGCGTCCACCGCAGACTCGACCGCCAGCTGCGCAAGTGCAGCCATGGCAAGGAGCTTGTCTTTGAGCTCGGCGAGTTGAAGTTGAAAATGAATACGCGGCACTTCAGAATTCTCCCACACTTGATTGTGCATCAACGAGTGTTACGCGTCCGCAAATTTCCATTTACGCACCTCGTATGCGACACACGAAAGGCACCTCCAGGAAGGCGGCCTAAAATGGGACTGCAATGCAGCCCGAGATCAATCAGAAGGCGCGAAGGCTCTTGATTGCAGGATGGCTGGCAGCGGTCCTCCTGCCTGGGTGCCGGCACGACTACGCCCCTGCCGTCGAAAGGGATGGCTCAGATTCCCTCACCCTCCAGAGCTCAAGCCTTCACTCTGCAGCGCTCACCTGCGACGGTGCAAATACCTCACCCGAACTTCACTGGATTGCGCCGATAGCCGGGGTCCGGAGCTTCGCTGGATTCTCTACGACCGCGACACGCCGCGGAGTGGCTTCGTGCACTGGGTACTGTTCAATCTGCCGCCTCAGTCACGCACGCTGTCCGCGTCTTTTCCAACCCAAGCGGAATTGCCCGACTTCACGCGCCAGGGCACGAACGACTTCGACAAAATCGGCTACGGCGGCGCGTGCCCCGACGGCACACACCACTACGTGTTCATGCTCTTCGCACTGGACACAATGTTGAACTTGCCCACGGGCGCGACTCGCATCCAGCTGGATAACGCCATGCTGGGACACGTCCTCGCCCACGGCACGCTGACAGCCACCTACAGCCGCTGAAACCCGTGTCTCACACCACGCTCATCTCCGCGCCTTTCGCTTCATGCCCCACAGCGGCCAGTGCCGCGAGCGTCAATGCGACCAGCACCACGGTGATCGCGAGCACCGGCGGGTAGGTACCCCAGCGCTCCGCCACCAACGCCTGCGCTTTCCCGTTCCACGACGTAATCAACCCACCCAGCTGATACGCCAGGCCCGGCGCGGTCGCGCGCACTGGGGCCGGCGACAACTCGGTGAGATAAGCCGGCACCACACCCCACGCGCCCTGCACCACGAACTGCATCAGGACTGCGCCGGCACCTAGCAGCACCGCCGAATGTCCGTAGGCGTAGAGCGGGATGACTGGGATAGACAAAAGTGCCGCCGTAACGATTGCTCGTTTCCTGCCCCACTTCTCCGAAAGCGCTCCGAAGACATAGCCGCCTGCAATCGAACCGATGCCGTACAGCACGCCGATCAGTCCCACCGTCTCCGGCGAAAGCTTCATCTGCACGGTCAGAAATGTCGGATACACATCCTGGGTTCCGTGCGAGAAGCTCATGAACGCTGTCATCAGCAGTACAAGAAAGAGGAACGTCGGAATGAAGTGCGCAATCTGGGCCAGACTCCCCGCGCCCCCCTTCGTCTCGGCCCGGTGGCTAGCACCTGCCAGCCAAACCGGCGACTCCTCGACGCGCGTCTGCACATAAAGCACGAGCAAGGCCGGGCTCGCCCCCACCATAAACAGGCCTCGCCATCCGATCAGCGGAAATAGCAGCGCAAAGGCTGCGGACGCAAGAATCGATCCGAACGCATAGCCCTCCTGCAGAATCCCAGAGAAGGTTCCGCGTCCCTCCTTCGGCAATGTCTCAAAGCACAAAGCTGCGCCCACGCCCCACTCCCCCCCCATCGCGATGCCGAACAGCGCGCGCAGTACCAGCAGCGCGTTGAGTGAGGGTGCAAAGGCACAGGCCAGCTCGATCACCGAGAAGCTGAGGATGTTGAAGACGAGAACGGGACGCCGGCCGAACCGGTCCGCGAGCAGCCCAAACACCACGGCGCCCACTGGCCTGAAAGCCTGGGTGAGAAACACCGCGCCCAGCACATCCGAAGGCTTTCCATGAAAATCGGTGGCGATCTCCTTCACGCAGAAAATCAGCAAGAAAAAGTCGAGACTATCGAGGGTCCAGCCCAGAAAGGAAGCGACAAAAGCGTGGCGTTGCGAGCGGCTCAATCGCCGAAAGTCGCGGACGAAAGACATGATCCGGAGCATAGCAGACGATTTCGAATGCGCCCTGGCCCTGGCTTGGGAGGCTTAGCTGTCTGGCTGGCCGGATTCTGTGACAGGTGCTAGGGAATGATCGATCAGAGAACGATATTTGTTGCAACGAATACTCGGTTTCGTGCGTCTCTAGAACAGGCAGTGTCATGCCCTGGGTCGCTATTGCTCTGCTCCTTGCTGCAGCACCCGGATTCGGCGCGAGCCCGCCATCGGCTCGGTCAACAACCCCAGCGGCCCCGTGGGCCACTTCTCCAAAGGATCGATACCATGAAGCGTTTGGCAATTCTGACTGGCATCCTGGCGCTCGCGGGCCCGTGGGCACTGGCGCAAACCTCCACCTGGGTCCCCGACAAGGCGCACAGCGAGGTCGACTTCTCCATCCTCCACATGAGCCTGTCGCACGTAAACGGTCGCTTTGGCAATATCGGCGGCTCCATCACCTGGGACGAAACCGACATCACAAAATCCGTTGTGAATGTCACCATTGACGTCAGCTCAATTGACACCGGTGTCAGCCCGCGGGACGCCGATCTCAAGAGCGCGAATGTTTTCGATGTGGCGCAGTTCCCTACCGCAACTTTCGCCAGCACCGGCATCGCGAAAAGCGGGAGCGGTCTCACTGTCAGCGGCAATCTAACTCTTCACGGCGTCACGAAGCCAGTGACACTCGCAGTAGAAGGCCCGACTGGTCCGGTTCAGGGCATGGACCACAAGCCTCATGCCGGATTCTCGGCGACGACGACGATCAGCCGGAACGCGTTCGGCATCGCATCTAAATACCCGACGGCAGTGCTCGGCGATGACGTCAAACTCACCATCGAGTTGGATGCAGCAAAACAGTAAGCCAACCAGCGGTGCGGAGCCGCGAAGAACGGCTCCATCCCGCTCATCGTGAGGAAACTCTTGGGGAAATGCAGATGGCTGCCTTGAAGCAGGAAATCGCACAGGAGCGCCCCTTCGCTAGCGCAGAAGAAGAAGCGCTTCTGAACCTGCTGCGGACCGCCGACTGTCTCCAGCGCGCATTTCAACGGATGAGCCGCGAGTGGGGTGTGACCAGCACGCAGTACAACGTGCTCCGCATCCTGCGCGGCTCGCATCCGCAAGGACTCACCTGCTCGGCGATCGGCGATCGCATGATCACTGCCGAGCCGGATATCACTCGATTGCTCGCTCGATTGAAGGCCCAGAAGCTCATCCGACAGCATCGAGATCGCCACGATCGGCGTGTCGTTTGGACGCAGATCTCTGAAGCCGGCCTCGATCTCCTGCAACAGATGGATCCCTTGATTCAGCAGGAGCCGAAAAACCTGTTAGGGCATTTGCCGGAGCATGATCTTACCGAGCTGACGCGCCTGCTGGAACTGGCGCGTAAACCATGCATCGACGCGCAGAACGCAGTTGGTTGTAACGGTCACGCTGCTTCCGAACCTGTTTCGTGCGACGGCAAGACGAAGGAGCACTAAGGCGCCTCAACGAATTGCAGGGATTAAGGTTGGAAACCGATCGATTCGATTTGGGCCTTAACGGCTTACGACTTTCTTGGCTACCGTCTCTTCGTCAACATCGGACTGAATAATCTTGTTATGCAGGCAATAAAGAGCCAGCTCGAGCCGATCCGAGACGCCTAGCTTGTCATAGATCTTTCTAAGATAGTTCTTGATGACCTGTTCGGTGGTCCCCAGCTGAAACGCGATTTCTTTGTTCCGCTTGCCCTGCGTGATGCAGGTGATAATCGCCATTTCCTTGGGCGACAACCGGGGCTGGCTGCGTGGGCTTACCAAAGCCGCCGCCTGCGACCGATAGGCATCGATCACCCAGTTCACAGACTGATTGTCGATCCAAGTTTCGCCTGCAGCGATACGTCGCACGCAACGCACCAGAAGGTCGGGCGAGATCGAGCGCGAGATGATTCCACGGACTCCACGACGGTAAAGCTCCACGGTCTGTGATTCCTCGGCGGAGACCGCCTGCACAATCAGTTTCACATCCGGAGCAATCCGCAGCAGGTCGGGAATAGCGCCCGTCGATCCAACCAGCAGACCACCCTCGAGCAAAACCACATCGGTCGGATAGCGTTCGATTGCGGCCTTTAAATTTTCGAGGGAGTCGGCCTGCGCGACCACGCGAAGATCGTCTTCAAGCGCAAAAATCTTACGGATGCCGACACGATAGATCGCCTGGGAGTCCGCGAGAATAATGCGGATCGCACCTGGCCTAACCGGTCCGTCCGCTACTTCACCATCAGGAGTTTCGTCCAAGAATTCCATAAATAAGCTGCAAAACCGCCAGCGCGTGCCTCACCGCTCCGCAAACCGGTATTCATCGATTGTTGCAGCAGCCTGGTACTGACCCTGGCTTACCGAGCAGCGTACCACACGTCCATGGCAACGAACCATGACATCGCTGGGCGAACCGAGGATATCGCCAGGCATGCGAATCGAAAAATCGATGCCCTGCCCTACTTCGAGCGGATCGTGGACCTCAAGCAGCACACCGCTTGCCGAGACATTCCGCGTCAATGCCTTGGACTCCTCACGGTCGGAAGAAAGCACCGCCTGGAGAGAGAGAGGAAAGCGGACCGCACAGCGAACTTCCTTCCGCGAAGAGGCCGCGGGTGCGTGGCCTTGTTTGGGCGCGAGATTGATCTTCGAAGTGTCCTTCATTCTGCTTTCCGGAGTGCAGTTTTTGAAAACCTAATCGACACTGTAACCGAATTCTTAGAGGAAACGTAGGGCACGAAAGTTTTTCGACAGGTAATCGATCATGTTCCGCCCCATCTACGACTTGCGTGGGACTGTCCAAACCGGCGCCACAAGGAGCCCTCAGCGCAGCGGAAAGAATGCCGCCGATGCACCAACCCAAGCCTGATTCTTGTTGTGGTCGACTCCCATCATCTTGCCCCGTCCCAGCCGAACCAGCGACAGCGCCGGAGTGAGGCCGGCACCATCCGGCCACAAATATAAGATGCGGAACTCGGCTTGCGTCATGCCGTGGGGCGTGTCGATCCCCGGTACAAAGGTCATGCGTTGTTGCACTAGATATTCCCCACGGCGTTCCTCCGGAATCGCTTCTAACTGCGCCTGCGTCGGGTCAAATTGGATTCCTTTTCCCGCAAAACTGAAGAGCGGTTTGAGCAGTAGATCGCTGTATACGGTGTCGGACGCGCTCCCGGCAGGAAGGGGCACACCAGCAGCGGCCAGCTTGGATCGTCCACGTCCTTCGAGAAAGTCGCTGAGAAAAACCGCTGGCGGAACAACTGAATGGGGATTTGCGGGGTCCGACAGCCACGGCACCGAGAACTTGCTGATCAGGAAATACCAGTTCGGATGCCCTGCCCACTCCACGTTCCACGGATAGGTCAAATCGAACGGCAACTGTATTTGGCGCCCAATCAGTTCGTCAGCAATCGCACGGTTGTAGATACGCTCGATCGGCACCAGCCTTCCACGCGCATCGACGTAGTGCAGCCGGTCGCCGATCGGCTTCAGCTCGGCGATATCGACCACCGCAATGCCCAGCCGCTTCGCGGTGCAGTAAAAGTCTGACCGCGTCTTCTGGCGATGCGGATCCACTTCGGTCAGGACAACCGTCTTCGGATCATGGCCGTCCAGAACCGTCAGCGCAAGCAACTTCAAATAGGCTTCTTCGTCGAGGCCGCCAAGAAATACGCCGAGCGTGTCCGGCAATCCGTAGACCTCGCGATAGGCGGTACACAGCAGCACCTGGTAGGCGAAGACCGAGGGAAATGCCTGGATCTCCACCAGTCGAGGAACAAGTTCGCCGCCTGCGTTCCGCACCAGTGCGAAATCGGCCGTCAGGAAGTGCGGATGCGGAGTCTCGTTTGCAACGCTGTATCCCTGCGGAATCGCCCGGCGCGCCGCGGCCAAATAGGCTGTGTCTGAAATGAGGCGATTGGCAAGTGCTCGGCCCTCTTCAGCCATCTCGTCGAGCAGCGACCTGGGCACAAAGACCGGCGTCTCGGCGACGCGAAACTCTATCTCAATCCCGCTCTTCTTCGTAAGGTAAGAGAGCAAGGCCGTATAGCGGCTTTCGGTGTAGCTGCCGTTGAATCGCTCACGAAGTTCAGGGATCACGGGGTCGTCATCTCGCCATCGGACCGTTCTCTCGTAAAGATAGCTCTCTGGCGAATCGACGGAGCACAGGGTTCCGCAGATTTCGCCCGAAAATGCTCGCTCAGGTGCTGGAAATTACTCCCGTCACTGGCCCTCACCCTGGACTGAATCCACTAGCTGGAGCCCTCCGAGCTGACTTTACACGCTGCCGACCCCTTATTGTCGGATTCTGCTGCATTTTGAAAAGAATCCGTGGCGGGAAAACTGCTTCGGGTTTTACCCGTTTTCACGGTGATTTAGCCGTGGAAAGCCGATTGCTCCGCGTTCAGTAGCGAGCTAGAACCAGGCCCCCGAATGCCTTCGGAAAAATTCATTCTTCCAGGTACTTTTGTTGTAGATTTCGTGCACCTTTTCGGTTAGTCTTTCCGTGCGTACTGAAGTAATGGTCGCGAGGGGTGTACGTTCATGCGTGTGAAGACTTTGTTGGTGGTTGCCGCTCTCGGTGCACTTTGCGCAGTTTCCGCTCAGGCCATGCCGAGCAATCCGACCCCCACTTTGCCGGGAGGTCGCGGTCGTCTGGCTGCCATGCCGAGCAATCCGACTCCCACTTTGCCTGGAGGTCGCGGTCGCCTGGCTGCCATGCCGAGCAATCCAACTCCCACACTGCCGGGGGGCCGTGGCCGTTAGGCCGCTGAGCCGAGCGATCCAACTCTGAGCCTGCTACTCCACAGTGGCAGGTGTTTGTGTGCCTACACCGCGCGGCGGTACTGAGGAATGGATTCCAAAGGCGATTCGTGGTCGTGTTGCAAGACTCGCTGCTAGACTCGATCCATCGCATCATGCTGCTCTAATTGGATGCGGATCATGAATCTGGATAACGGACTTTGGATCGGTAGCCTTTTGGTCGAAGCAGCGCTGGTGGGTCTGCTCCTTTATAGGCGTGCCTGGCGATCCTTCCCGGTCTTTCTAATCTTCTGTATCTGGGAAATCCTGTCCAGTTCAATCGCCTACCTCGTACTGCACTACTCCGAAGCCAGCTACCCGACCTACTACCTGATCGAGTCGATCATAGGTTATTCTCTTGAATTCGGCGTTCTGGTGGAACTGGCCTGGTCGGTGCTGCGACCGATTCGCGCCTCACTCCCACGGCACATTCCGTTTGCGATCGCACTCATCGTCTTGGCTCTCGGTGCGGCTATCTGGCCTTTTTCTGGACTTCAGTCGTTCGATAGCCTGCCGCCGGCATTTCGCGCCATCGCCCACACGGAGCAGACCACGTCGATTCTCAGGATTCTCTTCTTCTTGGTGCTCGCAGGCGGCAGCCAGTTTCTCTCCATCGGCTGGCGAGACCGGGAGCTTCAGATCGCAACGGGGCTCGGGTTCTATTCTTTGTTCAGCCTGGGGACGGCGATGCTCCGCACCCACCAGGCGACCTGGGATCAGTTCCGGCACCTGAACCAAATCCTGCTCGCAACCTATCTTGGCTCATTGGCCTATTGGGTCTTCTGCTTCGCTCAGAAAGAAGCAGCGCGCCGCGAATTCACTCCGCAGATGCAGAATCTGCTGCTGGCTGTGGCGGGTGTAGCCCGCGCCGAGCGAACTGCGTTGACCAGCGCCACGTCGGCTGCGCGGCGTCCCGAGGGACAGTAACCTACCTCTTTCCAATTCCACTGGGTTGACCGTTTGGGCCATTCCGAATCCCGTCCAACGAGAGTCTCGCCGCCGATCCGCCTAACTCTATCTAAAATTTGGTCTTACCTGGCGCCAGTTGCTAGCGGATTCTAACCGAAAAGTATCATTGACCCTTGTGCGTGGTTACCTTAAGTTACTTGTGTGCGGGAAAAGTGTGAGTACTCTTTGCAGAAAAAATGGCCGGAATCTGGCAGTTCAGATTTCCACAAGGGGGCCTTTCTGCTAAGAGTAGAAGGACAGTTGGAACAAACGCCGGGGATGGCCTTCAAAGAAAGGCTTCCGGTTGTCCGGCCTCTTAAGGACGGCAGATGATGTTTCCCTTGGTTCAAGTTGCCACTCTCGCGGTTGTAGCTCTCTACCTTGGTCGCTGGCGAGAAGGAGTTAGACGGCGGAATAATCAATCGTGGGATTCTCTGATCGTCAGGCTGCGGTCCGATTGGAGCGCCCGCGACTTGAGCGATCACTTCCTCTGGAAGGAAGGGGTCAACACTACGCCGGAAGAGACCTGGAAGCGCATTCAGGGCGCGCATGGGTTGTGGGCCATGTATCAGAATTCCCGCGTCATGCTTGAAATGGCCGATTACGCAGGGCGCCATTGCCGGTCGGTTGACCGAGAGCTGGTCGAAACGCTCCGCAGCGATGCGATGCAAATTCGAGTTTGCGTGCTGATGGCCCTGGTCCAATATGCGTTTACCCAGGCCAGCGAGGGCGTTCGCGTCAACGCGTTCCGCGCCGCCTCCATGTACACCGGAATGGCTGCTCGTATGACGCAACTGCTCCAGGAAAATGCTGCTATCGTCGTCCCCGACTTTGTTGCGGCGATGTAGTTCGAACCCGTCAAAAGAAGACCCCGGCTACGGCCGGGGTTTTGCTTTGCTCGAACTGGTCGCGGATTCAGCCCGCGTTTGCTGCCAGATGTTCATTGATCCGCGAAAACTCCGCGTCGCTTAGACGGAAAGTGAGGGCCGGTGCGAGGCCGTCGACCTGCTCATCGCTGCGGCCACCTACAATTGCCGCAGTGATCGCAGGATGGTGCAGCGTCCAGGCCACAGCAACGACGCCCGGCCCGACACCTCGACCCGCTCCAATCTCGCGCAGCAACTCAACGAGCTTCAGATTCCTGCTCAAGCGCGGCTCGTTGAACTCCACAGCACGCCTTCTCCAATCGTCCGCCGGCAAGGCTGCAACACGCTCCGCCGTCATCTTCCCTGTCAGAAGGCCCGAAACCATCGGCGAATAGTTGATCACGCCAATGCCATTGGCCTGTGCAAATGGCAGAACCTCCTGTTCGATCGCAGTAGCATCGAATACGGCGGCTGCAGGCTTGTAATCGGAGCAATCTTCTGCGCGCGCTTCATCTGCTCAACCGAGAAGTTGGAAACACCTATCCAGCGAATCTTGCCCTGCTTTTTCAGCCGCGCCAGCGCTTCCCAACCTTCCTCGATCTCCTCCTCCGGGTTCGGCCAGTGGATCTGATAGAGGTCGATCGTTTCAACTCCCAGCCTGCGCAGCGAATTCTCCAACTCCTCTCGAACCGAGTCTGCCTTCAATGAACGATAGATCGAGCGATCGGCGATCCATCGCATCGAGCACTTTGTAAACACATAGGGCTTGTAGCTCGTCGTCTTCAACGCTCGCGCCACCATCTCTTCCGAGTGGCCGAGTCCGTAGATCGCAGCTGTGTCAATCCAGTTCACCCCGTGATCGAGCGCCCGATGGATCGCCGTGATCGACGCATTGTCGTCCTGCGGTCCCCAGGCAAACTCCCAGTTGCCGCCGCCAATAGCCCACGCGCCAAAACCAATCGGTGTGAGTTGAAGATCTGAATTCCCAAGTCTGCGAAGAGTAGGTGCAGAGGAAGTCGGCGTCATAATCATCAATTCCTTGGATGATATCGTTCGCGCGGGGTCGCAAGAATCAGCGAGTTGGAGCGCGCTCAAGCTGCTGTTTTTCTATTTCGAATCGCGCGGGTTGCGCAGGCCTGCAGCCCACGCCTTAGGGGTCGCGCCAAACAGCCGCCGAAACGCCTGCACAAACGCGCTCGGCTGTCCATAGCCCACGGCGAACGCCACCTCTTTCACAGATGCGCCCGCGATCAGCAACTGCATGGCCTTCGTCAATCGCGCCTGACGCCGCCACGCGTCCAGATCGATCCCGACTTCTTTTTGGAAGATCCGTTGCACGGTCCGGATACTGACACCGGCGTTGGAGCATAAATCCGCAAGGGTCGGAGACTGCGCCTGCGCGCTGAGAATCGCCTGCGCCACAGCGCGCGCACGCGGGTCCGTCGGCATGGTCACAAACGTGGGAGCCGGCTCCGCCTGTTCCAAGTGATGGACCAGAACGTCACGCAGTGCTGACTCGTATTGGTTCTGCATGCGCAACTTGCCAAGGCGCACAGCCTCCACGATCAACTCGCGCATGAAGGACGAGATATGAAGTACGGTGCCATGAGCCGGTCCTCGAGTGACCAGACCGGGCCGGAAATAGAGTGTGCGCATCCGGACGATTCCATCCATCCGAATTCGATGCGACGTCTTGGCTGGGATCCAAAGCGCGAACTCAGGCGGAATCACCCAGACGCTTTGTCCGGAGGTCACCTCCATGATGCCCTGCGTTGCATAAATCAACTGATCGGATGCATGCGCATGCTCGGGCACCTGGGCTCCGCGCGGATACTCCCAGTCGAGCGCGGACACCGAAGCTCCACGTGGCGGATCGTATTCTCTGTTGACCTCGTCGTGTCGCACTCGCGATAGAATATGTCGCCCAGCACCCCTTGCGCCAACCGAAAACGAGCGCAATGATGACGCATGACACTAAAAACCAACCTCGCGAAGCAGAACATCGTCGCGTTCATCACCGTCGTCGACGTGGACAAGGCACGCCACTTCTACCGCGATACGCTCGGCCTGACACTAGTCCTCGAAGATCTTCCCTTTGCGTTGGTCTTCGACGCCAACGGCATCATGCTGCGCGTTTCTATCAGCAAGCAGCGCGCTGGGGTCCCCGGCACTGTTCTCGGTTGGGACGTACCGGATATTCGCGAGGCCGTAAGCGGACTCGAAGCCGTCGGCGTCCGTTTCGAGCGGTATGACTTCCTCGAACAGGACGAACATGGCATCTGGACTTCGCCGACCCGAGCCAAAGTCGCGTGGTTCAAAGATCCCGACGAGAACCTCTTGGGCCTCACTGAATTCGCCGAACGCTGAGCCACTCCGGCAAAGGCCCCGGTCGCGCACGGAGAGCAGACCTCACGCCGCGATCAAAAAACGCCCGTCGCGCATGATCTGTTCCGAGCCCGTCTCCGACTCAAGCCAGATATTGAATCGCAACCCGACCACGTCGATGTGCGTACCCGAACGCCAAGGCGCGCCGGTGTGTTCGCCATAAGGATTGCCAAAGGCAATATGAATGCCGGGAAATTTCTCGTCCTGCAGAATATTGCCGATCACGCGCTCGACGCCGAGATTCGTACCGATGGCAAACTCTCCCACGCGATCGGAGTTTTCGTCCGTGTGCGTGTAGGCCCAGAAGTCGGCCTCCAGCTGCTTGTTCTCGCTCCGGCAGGACACGATGCGATTGCCACGAATCTCGATGGTCAGCGGCGTCGACTCGAGCAGCCCGTAGCGCGCGCAGAGCCAGTCGCCCACCACTCCGTCGACAACAAATGTCCCGTTCACTTCACCCGGCGAGGTGAAGCATTCGCCACCCGGCAGGTTGCCCCACTTCTCGGGCGAGATGATGCCCGAGGTCTTGAACCACTTGTAGCCGGGATTCATCTCCGCCGTGATGTCCGTGCCGGCTGCGGTTGTCGCGCGAATCCGCGTGGCCTTGCGCGCGCGGTCCAATACTTTTTGACTCAGCCGGTCGACGAGGTCGAAGTCCGCCCTCATGCCCTGGCACATGATCTCCGGAGTGATGTTCACCATGTGCGCGTGGCGCATGTGGCGACGATTCACCACGTCGGTCATCTGCATGCGCGAGCGCAGCTCATTGGGATGCACCTGCACGGCAAAGATCGAGACATGCGAAGTCTCCATGTCGGCCAGCACTGCCGCAGGCATATCAACGAGCGGACGCGTAGCCAAGTCTTCAAGAACGAATGCATTCCACTCGCAGCCGTTTTCGGCCAACTGCGCGGCCAACGATGCGGCGATCGTCTCGGTGGAGCGATCGGCGATGAGCGTGACTTTTTCTTCTGGCTGGATGCGCAGACAGGTGAAGACGGCCGAGCGCGCGCCGGGTGTGAATTCAGTCGGATAAGACGTGGAAAGCAGTTGCGATGCGGCTTGGTTCATCCTGCAGATTTCGGGGCTCCGTTCAAGCGAGGCTCACAGATTCACAGTTCCGCAGGCCTATCGTTTGAGGGTATCGAAAAATTCGAGGAAATGAAACGGGACCTCCTGGCTGGTTATAGGAGGGGGGGTGTGAGGAGGGGGCTGCTTCTATTCCTCGAAAAAGCGAAGAAAGAGAGAATCGACCCCCGGGGGGTGGGGGCTGCTCCATTGGGGTACGAACCGGGTCTGACGCTTTGAAATCGCGACGTTGGACCGCAGGTGGGCAGTGGCCCCTGCGGACGATCTTTGGATCAGCCCTGGTTCACTTTCTATGGTGCGCCAATTGGGTTTAATTCTTCGCAAGTGGAAGCAGAGATTCTCGGGATGGTGGAGAAGTCTCGGGATGCTCCCCTGTTGCTCAAGTAGTAACTTCCGAATAGGGTCGAATAGGGGGTGATTCGCTCTACGAAGAATATGGCGCTTCGTGGAAGGGAATCCTGTAGATGACGACGTCGTATTTTGGGTTCGCCCGGCTCCCTATGATCTCCCCGCGTAGATGCTCAGCGATGCGCCTACTGGCAGTGTTTTGCTCGGCAACCGGATAGATGAAGCTTCCTTTGCCGAGCGATGCGTGTCCCCATTCAACAAGTGCGGCCACAGTTTCCCTTCCAAACCCCTGCTTGTGCGCGCTTTCCTTAATCCAAAGGCCCAGCTCTGGCGAATCAGAATCCGCATTTTCAAACGACGCCATGCCAATGCATTCTGCGTTGTCAAGCCGCCGAATGACAAAAGAGAAGTTGTCAGCTTCTCGAGCCTGCACTCTGCTCTCGCATCGCGTCATGTACTCCCTCCATGATGGCGGCTCCCATGGCATCAATTTGGCGATGGCAGGAGTGATACATCCGAAAACCTCTGGTGCATCCCTCATTTGGAAAAGGCTGAGCTGCAATCTCGGAGATTGAATGACAATCATTGCGTCAGCCTAACAACGAAGTACGAGATGTGAAATATTGGCTGGCGCGACAACATGGCGAATCACTCATCGGAGGGCTCCGGACGAGTGGTGGGCTACCGGGAGGGGCTGAGGCGGCGGACCATGCCAGTAGTTTCAGATCGGTTAACGGTGCGCCCCTGTTGTTGATTACTTCGGGCAACAACATACTTCCCGCACCATGTTTTGTTTGAGTTGGCTGCGGTTGGTTGGATTATGGTTGCATGGGAGCGCGGAGAGTGGCGGGTTGTGAGCAGTTTGGGGCTGGCCGGGTAGAATGATCGCTCTGAACAGGATTCACCCTGCACGATGTCCCAAGACGAGTCCGCATTTGCCTTACTCAAGGAATTGTGCCGATTACTGAGCGGACGGTTAAAGGAAGAATTGCTCAAGTATGAGGCTGATCTTCTCGATCCTGCCCAACAGCCGGTGAGACACGCTCTTGTGTGCGTCTTCATTGTTCGGTTACGAGCCTATGTTGAGCAACTCGATCTGAGTATTGCAGCCGACGACAAGCGGCTTCTCACGCCGCCGCGCGCAAGCGAGCCATTCGGGGAAATAGAGCGCTGGGTCACGAGCGAAACCGATTACCCGGAACGGCGCATTTTTACCGAAGAGTTCGAGAACGCTAATGGTGACCTGCTCGTAAAGATGGGTTATTCGTACACTGAAACCAAAGAGCAGCTCCGCTTGATTAAGAGGGTTATGGTCGGCAGAGGAGCGCCGAGCAAACGCACGGAGACCGTCAAGATGCTCGATGCCAGGATCGTCAATGGATGGTCCTATTCCCGGCTGGCAACCGAAATGTGCGACTGCGGCAAAATAAGACATTCCACGCAATGCGCCGAGCGGATACGAAAGAGGATTAAGGAGTTGGAAGACTTCCTCAACAAGCGCCAGATCGCATACCGCAAACCAAAAAACGCACCCGGAGATAATTGACGGTCTCATTTTCTCCACCCGGAGAAAATACCGCTCTGCTTAATCTCCGGGGGAATCAACCACAGTCGCATTTTTCTCCACTGCCGCTCATGTCCTCATCTAGCTTCAACTGCCTCTATGCAGCAGTTGATCCGAATTCGAGGACCGCCGTAGAACCATCCCCGTCAGGGGTTGCCGCCGCAGCCAGTCCATAATTGGACTGATTTCACTAGATACTACTTGACACACCATACACCAATAGATACTATGGTTTTGCGTCGTTTTACGATGTGAGGCTGAGATGGACAGCGACAATCTTCCCAAAACCCTGCTGGCAGCGACTCGATACTTTGCTGATCCCGATGTGTGCGTGGACTTTGTGGCCGCGATGCGCTGGCCCGATGGCGTCACATGCCCACACTGCGCCGGGAAGCGCGTATCCTACCTCGGCTCGCGCCGGATCTGGAAGTGCATGGCGAAGACCTGCCACAGGCAATTCAGCGTGAAGACATTCAGTGTGTTTGAGGACTCACCCATTCCCCTCGACAAGTGGCTGATCGCTGTTTGGATGGTTGTGAACTGCAAGAACGGCATTAGCAGCTACGAGATTTCGCGCGATGTGAAAGTCACTCAGAAGTCGGCATGGTTCATGCTGCACCGTATCCGGCTGGCGCTGAGGGATGGCTCATGGGAGAAGCTGGGCGGCACCGTGGGCGGACCTGTAGAGATGGATGAGACCTACGTGGGCGGCAAGGTCAAGAACATGCACAAGTCGAAGAAGCCCAAGGGAACCGGCATCAGCGGCAAGCCCGTATCGGCGATGGCGAAAACAATCGTCGTTGGGATGCTGGAGCGCAACGGACGCGTCCGGGCCGAAGT
>Ga0181535_10004453_pt1 | contig 15568 bp, 28 predicted proteins | sample PEATcosm2014_Bin_44_FD_119774 | JGI IMG/M metagenome (GOLD analysis project Ga0181535, IMG submission 119774) | Peatland microbial communities from MTU Mesocosm Facility, Houghton, MI, USA - PEATcosm2014_Bin17_30_metaG | ecosystem: Environmental > Terrestrial > Soil > Wetlands > Peat | place... | reverse complement strand
TCGAGCCCCGCCCCGCAGGCCACGCACCGCTCCTCGTCCACGCACCCCTCGCTGTGGGCGTGGTGACAGTCGGAGCATTCCTTCCCGATCCCCGTCTCGGCCTGATCGGCACACTCCCCGCACCACCCGTTCCATCCCTCCCCGTCGTCGCACGGGCCGCCGCAGTGCCGGCAGCCGCCGTTGGTGAGCGGTGTCCCGGGGTCCGTCTCCTCGACCCTGACCACCTCCGAGACCAGCTCGAACTCCTGGTTCTCCACCGCGTACGTCCACCCGCCGGCTTCGGCGGCCAGCTCGCGCGACCGGCTCTCCGCCGCCTCGGCGGACCTCGCCCCCACCACCAGGCTGGCCTCCGAGGTGTGCACCACCCTGACCCGGAACCTCATGGCCTCTCCGCCTCCACGGCCGTGTACTGAACCACGAGCCGGTAGGGCTCGCCCCAGAAGGCGCGCAGCCGCTCCAACCCCAGTTCGCGCGCCTCCTCCTGGCTGTGCGCCCTGACCCGGGCCACCGAGCGTGACCAGTCGAACGACCCCGGCACGCCCCGCGCCGTGACCACCCGGTAGCGGCGCACCTCCTCCGCGGCGACCACCGCCTACCACACCCCGAGGCTGATGATGTCGGTGAAGGCGATCCGTCGGGGTAGCCTGGTGATCACCTCGCCCTGGAGGTCGTCCCACTCCCGGACCCAGATCCCGAGCCCCAGGGCGTCGCAGTCCAGGCGCACGAACGCATAGCAGGTGCCGTTGATGTCGATGGCCTCCCCGGGCGCGAGCTGGGAGATGATCCCGTTCCAGACCCGATCGGTGGCCTCCCCGCGGAAGCGCACCACCAGCCCGGTGTCCCGATCGCTCAAGGGAGTGCCCATCACCGCCTCCACGCTCTGTTCCCCCGACCCCCTCATCATCCCGTTCCCCGGCCGAGCTCACCAGCCGCGCCGGCCCGCCGCGCGCGAGCCCGGAAGACCCACCCGCAACTCCGAAGACCGCCCCGCCCAACCCCGCCCGGCCCGCCTCAACCCATCTTCCCGTCCATCGCCAAACTCATCGTCCCCGTGGACTTCGCCCCCAGGGCATCGTGCGGTGTCTCCCCGTGCAACTCCCCGGCCCCGCCGGCTCAGTCGATCCCCCGCCCGGCCAGGATCACCTCGTCCATGAACTCCTCGGGCAGCCACCCCAGGCGCAGCCCGTAGGTGCCGTCCTCGAAGGGGCCGGCCAGGTAGCGACGGGCCGCCTCCCCGGGCACCCGGAAGCGGACCACCGCCTCCCCCCAGCGGCGCGCCCGCCTGAGCGTCGGCTCCAGCACCGCGTGCTCCGGCTCGTTGGGGTAGCCCGACCACAGCCCGCCCGCCCGGATCTCCTCAGCCGCGCCCGCCGAGGTCCCGTGGTAGAGAAGCCGAGCGCCGCTTGGCACCCTCACCCCGCCTCCCCGACCTCAGCCCCACCAACCAGACCAGCCCCCGGCTGCCGGACCCAGATGTTGAACGGCCCGGCCCACTTCCGCACCCACTCCGGAGCCTGGGGGTCGCTCTGCAGCACGTCGTCGTTGTCCAGGCCCTCCCCCCGGCCGGTCCCCGCCTCGTCCTCGGCCATCCGCACCAGAAGCCCGGCCCGGTATGCCTCCGGGAGCGCCCCAAAGGCGACCGACGCGTCCCACTCGGTCGGACCCCGTGGGTCCACGCTGATCGCCTCATCGTTGACCCAGACCTGCGCCTCGAAGCGCGCCATCACCACTTCATCGAGGGGCGTCACCACCCACGGGCTTCCGCCCCGAGCAGCCGACTCCAGATCCCGCCACCGGAGCAGCGCGCTCCGCATCGACCTGCCACCGTGCTGGTCACAGCCGGTGAAACAGAGGCCCTCGGCGCTGACCACCCGGCCCATCGCGTCCACCCGGACCTGAGCCTCCCCCTCCATCGCGAAGTCCACCGGCATGGCGACCCACGCCTCCCCGCCATCCAACCGGTCCCCCTGCGCCCCGTCGGTGACGGCTGCGCGCACCCGCTTCAGGACCGCGCCCCCGACGTACCACTCGGCCTCCCCGCCCGCCACCTCGACCCGCTGGGTCTGGGGCTCGGCGGCCTGGGCCACCCGGAGCGGGACGCGCAGCCGGAGCAACGCCAGGGCCATCTCCGGGTTCATTGGAATGCAGACGACCACCGGCTCGTCGCCGTCCTCCCCCGCGCCCTGGCACAGTAGCCTCATCTCCGGCTCCTCCGTTGCCTCGCTACCCTACCGCCCCCGCTCTCCCGGTTCCAGCCCCTCGCGACCCTCCGGCCCAGGGCCCACTCCGGAACGCCCCCGCCCTAACCGTCCAGGCACCAGCCCTGAACCGTCGCCGGTGCCTCCCCGTAGCACCGCCGCACCACCGCCGGCACCGAGCGCCCCCGCCCGTCCAGCCGCTCCAGGGTCACGTTGACCACCAGGTTCACCAGGTCCCGCGAGCCGTCGTCGCCCCGTCCCACCCATTCCCAGGCCATGTCGGCGGCCTGGTTGATCGCCGTCTCCACCTGGGCCCGGGTGAATTTCCGCTCCACCCGCGCCCGCTCTCCGTCCGCCATCGCCCAACCTCCGCATCACCCTGTTGACCATCCCCACGGACTTCGCCCCCGGGGCATCCGCCGGCCGATCTCTCCCCGACCCTCTGCCTCAGCCGCCCTCCCCCTCGGCCACCGCCACCAGCATCCGCCAGAGCAGGAGCGGTGTCTCCAGCGGCTCCCCGTCGCCCTTCCGGTAGCAGGTGAAGAACACCCCCTCCGCCTGCACCGCCCGCCGGTGCAGGTCAGTCCGCACCCGCTCCGCGCCGGTCGGCCCCCACCCCTCCGGGGTCGCCACCCAGTCGGCGTCGGGAGCCAGTTGCTCGCCGGCCTCCCCGACGTACCACTCCGCCTCGCCGCCCAGCACCTCCAGCCGGTAGCTCTGGGCCTCCATCTCCACCGCCGCCCGGAACACCGCCCGCAGCCCGAGCAGCCGCCGAGCCAGCGCCGCGTCCAGGTCCAGCACCGCGAACACCTCGCCCATCCCGCAGTCGCAGACCAGTCTCATCGCCACTCCTCCACCCCGATCGTCCCTGTGGACGGGACCGTGTTCACGCCCCCTCGGCGACCAGTTCGGTGCGCCACTCCCAGTGGTACTCGGGCTCGTCGTCCGACCCGTCCAGGCGCACCTCCACCGACGCCCCGCCGTCATCCCCGAAGCCGAGCACGAAGCCCTCCCGGCCCCGCCGGATGCCCCCGGTCAGGACCACCCGGTCGCCGATCGCCAGATCCTTCGTCGCGCCCCTCCGCCCGCCGGAACTCCTCGCCATCTCAGGCCGCCGGGACCTCGGCCGCCGCCCGGATGCGTTCCCAGCTCAGCCCGTCCGTCTCGACCACGACGTCATCGTGGCGTCGCTGGACGATGAACCACACCCCGTCCTCCTGGACGTTGGTGAACCCCTCCTCCATCGGGAAGGTCGTGCCCGCCCCGATGTTCCACCCCGCCGGCGGCTCCGCCCACAGCAGGTCGGGTGCCCCCGTCTCGCCCGCGTCCCCCTCGAAGAAGGAGGCCGGGCATCCGTCCACCTGGATGCGCCTCAGTTGCGGCTCCAGCCGCCGCGCCGCCTGGTACACCGACCCCAGCCGCACCAGCTCGCGCGCCACCGGGCCGTCCAGCTCCAGCACGCAGAAGACCTCGCCCATCACGCAGTCGCAGACCAGTTTCATGCCGCTCCTTGGCTCGTCCTTGCCGCCACCCCATCATCGCCGCCGGCCGCTCCCCTCACCAGCCGTGCGCCCCCCGCCTCCTCTACCCACTCAGCTCGCCGAGCACGAATGCCATCGACAGGTAGTCGCCCTCGGGCGGGTCGTCCTCGTCGTCCAGCACCACCGGCCGCTGGGCCGCCTCCGGCTCGTCCTCGATGAGTTGCTTGAGGTACTCCACCACGTCCATGACCGTGACCATCGCGCTCCTCCGCTGACCTCTCCTCCCGGCCCCGCCTACGCGGGCCGGTACAGCTCGGGCGGGCAGCCGATCCCGGGGAAGTGGTGGTCACCCGACCGCAGCGCCTCCTCCTCGGCCCGCCGCGCCTCCGCGTACAGCGGGTGTTCCTTCTCCCGCTCCTTGCACCCCATGCAGATGATGTCGAGGTTGAAGAAGGACATGGTGTGGACCGGTGCTGGCCCGTGACAGCGATCGCACTGCCTCCCGCTGACTGTCATCGCCAATCTCCAACCGCCGCTCGATTCCACCGTCCCCGAGGACGTGCTCCCCAGGGCCCCATGAGCTATCCCCGGTCCCCGGCCAGCCGCCCCTGCCAGCGCTCCTCGACCACCTCGTAGGCGAGCCACCCGGCCATCGCCTCGACGCCCTCCAGGAAGGCGCGCAGCTCCGCCTCGGTGGCGAAGTGGAATTCCTCGGGCGGGACCGGCTCGTCCTGGTCGTCGACCACCGGCTCGGAGCCGAACCGGATGCTGACCCAGTAGTCGGCTTCCACCGCCCGGACCTCATGGGCGACCAGTGTCAGCCCGTCCCCCGCCCGCAGCCAAGCCTCTCGCCGCCCCCAGAGCGCCTCCCAGAGCGCCTCCTCCACCGCCAGCTTGCTCTCCCGGTCCACCCCGCCTCCGGCCTCGCTGAGCAGCCCCGCCGGGTCCCTCACCGTGACCGCCACCTCGACCTCGACGCGGAGCCCGCCGTGGTCCCGGCGCAGCGCCCCCACCGCCTCGCCCATCTCCACCCCCGCCACCGGCGGCGATCCCCCGAGCACCGCCCAGTAGGCGGCTGCCTCCAGTTCCCGCCCCCGCCATGCCTCCCCGAGGCGCACCCGGAGCGGGACCCCGAAGCGGGCCATGCACCCCTCCTCGGCCCAGCGCACCGCCCGCCCGGGATCCTCCACCTGGACCTGGAAGCTGAGCAGGTAGCGCGCCCCCGTGGCCTTGGCCTCTCCGCCCGGACCCGCTGCTGGCTCGCCCATGCCCTTGCTCCTCACTGGCTCTTCCCGCCCGCCCCACCGCTTCATCATCGCCCTGACCGGCCCGGCTCACCAGCCGTCACCGCTCCCGCGCCCAACTCGTCGAGCGTCCTCGCGGACTGCGCCCCCAGGGCACCGACGGGCCGCTGGCCCGAACGCCCGGCTACCCCTCCTCGTCCTCGTCGCCGCCACCGCCCAGCGCCTCGCCCTCCTCGCCCTCCTCGCCGACCCCGCCGCTGAACTCCAGGGGGTTGATCCCAAACAGCCCCTCCAGGATCTCCCTGGCCAGCTCGCCCAGGTCGGCCGCCCGCTCGTCCGTCTTCTCGTAGGACACCTCGCCCCGCTCGGCGGCCTGGTTCATCTGGACCACCCGCGCCAGCCCCTGCAGGTAGGCCCGGATGCTCTCCTCCACCTTGGCGTCGACCACGATCACCCGCACCCCGCCCAGGGCCGTCCCCGGTTGGATCAGCGCTGGGGTCCAGAAGTGCCGCGCCCCCTCCTCGTCGACCCCGAGACCCAGGCCCTGGGTGGCGTAGGCCACCGCCTGCTGCTCAGATGTGAAGACCCCGTAGTGGTCCTCCTGTCCCGCCTCCCCGACCGCCAGGATCACCTGCTCCACGAGATCACCTCCATCGTCTGCTTGCACCCTCATCATGCCGGCCTTTGTCGAAGCCCAGGAGCCCGCCCCGCCTACGCCTGGTTGGCGGCCGCCTCCACCGCTGTCTCCACCGCCTCGCAGAAGGCCGGGCTGCCCACCTCGATCCCCGCGCAGGCGCAGGCCAGCACCATCCGCTCGATGCCTCTCATCTCTCCCCGCACCCCCTGCGCCATCCGCCCCTCGCTGAGCTGGCTGCTTAGTGCCCCGCCCGTGAACGCCCCCGGCCGCTCCGGGTCCGGCGGTCCCAGCTCCACGCTCATCCCGAAGTAGGCCAGCTTCCGCACCTCACCCCCGCCGTCGTCCTCGTGGACGCTCACTGCCCTTCTGCCTCATCGCCCTGCCGCTCCGGCCGGGCCACATGGTCCCCGTCCAGGTCGTGGTCGATCCCGTCCGGGCTCTCCGGGCTGGCGTGCAGGTACACCCCCGGCGAGGCGTCCTCCACGACCTCGCCGCCGCATTCCTCGCACCAGAGGGTCACCTCAGAACTCCGCGAGCGCCGCGACCAGCAGGTCGAGCAGGGCCAGGGCCGCCGCCCCATCCACCCCCTCCGGGCCTGCCCGGCGGCTGCGCCGATAGGCCCGCAGTTGCCCCCGCGCCTCCCCCGACAGGCAGACCACCCGCCCGTTCTCCATCCACTCCGGCACCTCGATCGCCGCCTCCGCCTCCAGGTTGTGGCTCTCCCCGCAGTAGACCTCGACGTCGTTGCCCAGCCCGGCGATCTGAAACCCCCGCCGGCCCAGCGTGTAGTAGACCTTGACCGTCGCCTCCACCGCCTCCCCGCACTCGCAGCGGAGCACCCGGAGTTCCGGGTCCATCTGGACGCTGTGCGACGCCTCCTGGGCCTTGGCCATCATCCCGCCACCGCCGCCCAGGGGCTGGTCCCCCCGACCACCGCCTCCAGCTCGGCCCAGCCGATCCGGGCCGTCTCCACCTCCAGGTCGCCCACGATCGCGGTGAAGCAGACCCCCTCCTCCAGCGCCTCGCAGCACTCGACCTCGGTGTGGGCCATCGGCTCCAGCCCGCCCGGCCAGCTCTCTGGCATGGTGACGAACTCCCCCGGCGCGTCGCAGAGCCGCTCCTGGAGATCCTCCATCTGCTCCACCGCCAGGTCCTCCGGGAGGTCCTCCCAGAAGTAGTCGGGAGAGATGGCGCTGAACAGCACCACCCGGTAGGTGTCCCGGCACGCCGCCTGGGCGGCCTCGAAGGCGGCCCGGCGCGAGAGCAGCTCCTGGGCCACCCCCTCGTCCATCTCCAGCACCGCGTAGCACGAGACGTCGTGCCCACCGGTGTCGCAGTCGCAGATCAGCTTCATACCCGAACCTCCTGAACCGCTATCCCGCCCCGCTCCACCCGCAGCACGCTCCCCGCCGGTGCCTGCTCGTAGAACCGGACGATCCCCGCGCTGACCGCCTCGTCCCGGCTCCTGAACCTCTCGCTCTCCTCCCCGGCCTGGTGGTAGAACTCGTCCCGCGCGCTGAGCTGGACCGCCTCTTCGATGCTGAGCCGGTGGGTGACCCGGATGTCCGGCGGGGTGTTCTCGTCGAAGACGCCCCCGCACGGAGGCCGCAGCGTGGCGTACCAGTGGGTGGTCCCGGCCACCACCAACGAGAAGGTGGAGAGGAGCAGCCGCCACGGCTCTGCCCCGGCTCCGCCCACGCCGATCACGTCGCTGTCCACCGGTCCATCATCCCGCTCGCCCCCTCAGCACAGGAGTGCTGCACACCCCGGACCCTGGCTCGCTCGTCCCTGTGGACTGCGCCCTCCCGGCCCCCGTTCAGTAGTCGGCCGGGTCGGCGGTGGCCGGGATGCCGTCCCGCTCCGCCCGGAAGTAACGCTCCGACCTGGCCAGCGCCTCCAGGAAGTCGATCCCCCGCCCGGCCGCCAGGTGGCGTAGGTCGATCAGGAGGTCGGTGAGCTGGCTCTCCAGCGGATCGCCGCCGAGCCCTTCCCGCTCCGCGAAGAAGCCGACCGTTGCCTCCCCGCTCTCCGCCATGCTGCGGAGCGTCATCCCCGCCTCGTCGCGCCGCCCGCCCCGCCACCGCTGCTCTGGGTACACCGCCACTGTTCTGACCTCCGTGAACCCGACCCTCCGACCGCCCCGGCCAGACGGGCATCCCCGAGAACTTCGCCCCCAGGGCACCACTAGGAGCAGATCCGCCGCTCCCCGATGTCGACCGTCTCCAGGCACGCGTCGCAGACCACCTCGCCCCTGAGCGTCGCCTCCCAGTCGATGCTGGCCTCCCCCAGCCAGACCTCCCCCTCGGTAACCCGCATGACCGGCGATTCCGCCTGTGTGTACTGGCGGAAGGTGAACGATGTCCCCCCGCAGGGACAGAGCAGTGTCTCGGCCATCATGCCGCCCTCCAGATTGCCTGGCCCGCGCCGTCCACCAGGTCGCAGCCCGAGACGTGATCCACCACCAGCTCCGCTTCCCTGGTCCGGAACCCGCAGCCGGGGCAGTGCCACAGGTAGGGTCGTCGCACCCCCGGCAATGCCTCCCCGCCGCCGTCCACCCGCGCGCACTCCAGGATGTGCTCGCCGATCAGTTCCTCGTCGCCCTCCCCCACCACCGTCCCGCAGCCGGGGCAGTGCCAGATGAAGGGCCCGCCCACAAGACAGATCCCGGTGACCTCCTCGCTCACCATCTCGGTGTCCGTGAGGATGATGCCCGCCTCCGCGCCCTCCCCGACCAGGCTGCGTCGCGCCGCCTCCACCGAGCTGGCCGTGACCTCGTAGAGTTGCTCCTCCACCCGCCGGACCCGCATCCGATAGACCGCCATCCGCCACCTCCGTCGTCCCCGCGGACCGCGTCCTCGGGGCACGTCCGCCTGCCTACGCGCCGTACTCGGCGCTCTCGAACGCCGCCTGGGCGGCCGCCACCGGGTCGGGGCCCAGTTCCCGGATGAGCCACCTGGCCTGGCCCTCCAGACCCTGGTTGTTGATCGCGCTGGCCTCCTGGGAGGAGAGGTCGTCGAGCGCCTCCAGCGTCTCCGCCGCACTCCCCGTCGCCACCCCGGCGGCGGCCAGTCGTGCCTCCCCGCCACCCGAGTTGTAGAGGCTGGCCCGTGCCTCCCCGGCCAGGTCGTGGACCACCATGTCGAGGCGCAGGCAGAGGTCGTCGTCGGGCGCCCCCGCGTCCAGCCGCCGCAGTTCGCAGAGAAACCGGCTGACCACGCTCACTCCTCCTCCGGGAGTGGTTCCGCCTCCCCGAGCCGGACCACCAGCTCGCCCAGCTCGACCACCGCCGCGGCGACCGTCTCCCCGGACACCCCGCCCATCCACTCCTGGAGCACGTCCACCGGGGCCTGCTCCACCGAGCCGTACGCCGACCCGAGGGTGGGCGGCGGCGGCATCATCGCGCTGTCCCGCCGACCGGCCGCCTCCCCGGCCATCGCCCAGTGGTTCCTCCACTCGCACGCGAACAGCGCCTCGAGTGCCGGGCTGACCTGGATCGTGAGCATCGCCACACCTCGTCTGAACGCCTCCCCGACCCGGCGACCCTACCCGCTCCCCGGTCAGGTCACCAGCCCGTTCACCCCCGGGCACACCCTCCCCCTGGGCTCGCTCCCCACTCCGCCGATCCGACGTCCGCATGGACTTCGTCCCCAGGGCACTGAGGAGCGACGGGAAGTGGAGGCTGACGCTGAGGCGGTGGGCAACTGGTCACCCGGAGGTGCTGGCTGGCTGGAGGGACTGCGACCGAACCGATCGTCCCTACGGACTTTCGTCCCCAGGGCATCCGGCGGCAGGGTTAGAAGCCCATCCCCACCGAGCGCATCGGGGGCAGGGTCCACATCCGGACCTCCCGCGCCACCGCCTGCCGGACCGGCGCGGCGAGCCGGTCGTAGAACGCCTCCCGCTCCGCCTGGTCGGTGACCTGGTCGGCCGGGCCCGTGCCGTTGGCGAGCCGGGCCATCCAGGGTGGGACGCCCTCCGCCACAATCTCGCCGCCCACCCGGACCGAGACCACCTCCGGCCGGGCCTCGTCAACCTCGACCGTGACGCTGCACACTTTGCCGGTGTGGGCGAGCAGGGTCCAGACCCGGGCCCAGCGCCGTACCCCGCCGCCCGATACCGGCCCCACCAGGGCCTCGCCCCCGATCACGAACTCCGGGTTCCGGCGTCGCGCCTCGCCGAGCACCGCCAGCACCCGCTCCTCCAGCGCGGCCCCGACGAACACCGCCAGGGATGGCACCCGGTTGTCGAGGTCCGGCGGGCTCGCCACCGCCCCGCCCAGACCGTCGCTGAGGCAGGTGAGTACCCCCACGTGTCGTCGGCACGCCGGCGCACCCTCGGCCTCGAGGCCGTGTTCCGGGCACCAGACGGTCGGGCAGCGCCGGCCGTGCCGGTCGACGTAGCTGCATTGACGGCCATCGCGGCTCCCGCACCCGGCCGCCGCGCAGCCGAGGCCGGTCACCACCGCCGGCGGCAGGGGGGTCATCGGCGGCTCCTGCCGCGCGCCGTGCCTCCATCCCATGGTCCGCCTCCTACCGTCCCTGTGTAACTCCCAGCCTACCTGCCCGTCCCGCGCTGGATCGCACATCCCGTAACGACCCGGCTCCGATCCTCAGATGACGTCTCTCATCCGCCGGGACGCCGGCTTACCATCCGGTGCCCCCCAGTGGCCGGAACTCCTTGCGAACCGTTCCACTTGGCAGCCGCAGCACGAACCGCACCCGCCGGCGCAGCCGATCGGCCACCTGGGGCAGCACGTCGGTCTCCAGCAACTTGTACTTGAGCAGGGCATTTCCGCTCGCCCGCCGCAGCTCGCGCCGCATCACCTCGACCCAGACCAGTGAGCCGTCCGGATCGCGCAGGAGTGCGTCCGCCCGGACACCGTGGAACGACGATCCGAGGATGATCCCGGTTGCCGAGTACTCCGCTCCGAGCGGGATGGATCCGTGCTCCGCCATCTCCGCCAGGCAGAGTGCTTGAACCAGGCGAAGGTGCCGGCGCACCCGTGGGACCCGTAGCCGCTCCTGACGAAAGCACTCGGTGGGCCCGACCCCTTGTCCGGCGAGGAAGGCCAGCCGCCACCACCCGGCTATGGTCAACCCCCCGTCATCGTCGATATACCCGTCCCGGTGCCGGGCACCCAACCGCGACAGATCGTGCCTCACCGGGCGTGGACCGAGCAGGAGTACCTCCGCCAACGCCTTGTCGGCCACCGCCCATCGCTCCGCCCGGGCCGCCTCCAGATCCACGACCGAGGTCAACCCTATGAACCGAGGGCTCTCCTCTGCCACGCCGTGACTGAGCCCAGTCGAATGCCCGCTCCAGGGAACCGCCTCCGGCGCCGCTCCGTCGCCCCGACTGTCTCCGAGGACGGCCCACGACCCTCGCCACCCAAGTTGGTAACCTCGCGGCCGGCACTCCTCCTCCAGGGAGCGACCCGGAACGACGACCTTCCGAGCTCCGCTACATCCCAGCGCGACCAGCACCCCACCGTCCATAGGCACCGTGGATAGTGGTACCCCGCGTACCGTCCCCAGCGCCGCCTCCAACCCGCCATGTTCGAAATGCGCGGCCTCCGCTCGAACCGCCGGCACTGCCCGCCCATGAGCGACCAGCGCGACCCACCGAGCCCAGGCCCCCACAACCTCCCGAGCCCTGTTCGGGGCCTCCAGCGCCGAGGCACCCTCCGGCCACCACAGACCACACTCCCGCACCCACTCAGCGGGAAGGCTGCTCCGTAAGCGAGAATGAGCAATCCAGGCACTTGGAACCGGACCCACCTTGAGCAGCCACTGACCATCCATAACCTGGGTCCACACCCCGCCTGAAACGCCGAATTACCAAGGCACTATAGATCGCTATTCTGCGCCGTTGAAATTCCCTACGACTTCGCCGGGCTCTCCGGTCCCTCGGAAGGCGTCCCGAAAGCCGCCTCAAGGGCTGCCACAAGCTTCCGGGCGCTGACGAGCACCTCCTCGCGCCGGGCCACCGGCACCCGCTCGGCCATCCCTGACAGCCGGTCGAAGGCCCTCATGTATTGGCCAAGACTCAGCACCGACACTCGCCTCCCGAGCGCAACCTCTCCGGGGTCCCGCTCGTGAATCGCCTTCCTGAAACTCCGCTCATGCAGCCCCACGGCGGCTGCCGCCCTCGCTGTGGTGCCGACGAACCCCCGGAGCCGGAGGTACGCTGCTCGTCGCTCCTCCCCCGTGAAATCATCCCGCAACTCGTTTTCGCTCAGTTCGGCAAGAAACCGCCCGAGCGGCGTCTGGTCCCCACGGTCCACGGCGGGGACGGTGGTCCATCCATTGAGACGGGCGGCCGCCACCCGTTTGGCACCCGCATCAAGGATCCACCGCCCGTCCGAGAGCCGGGAAACGCTGATCGGCTCCAGCATCCCGTGTAGCCGGAGGGACGCAGCGAGTTCTTCGACCGTGACGCGGCGTCCCCCCTTTGCCTTTGACACCGCCGGCCGCAGCCGCACCTCGTCAATCACCAGCTGGTCCAGGGGCAGCTCGGGATACGGTGTCCCGAAATGGGAGTGCTCCTCTGCGGCCTCCCCGGCGCCGTCAGCGCCCTCGACCGCCCGAAGACTGTCGGGCGCCGGGGGTTCCTCGGCCTCCGCTCCGCCGTTCGGGCCGTCGTCGGCGTTGGCCGCCGCCTCGATAATCCCGAAGTAGCCCTTGGCCACCCCTCCCGCATCCTGGGGCTTCCGGGCCATCAGACCGCCTCCTTGACCCGGGGCTCAAGGTTGGCGTAGGCCAGGCGGGCCGCCGGGTTGCACCGCCAACCGCCCATAACCTCGTCGAGCAGAGCTTCCGCGAGCGCGCAGAGATCCGGTGACAGGGACTTGAACACCTCGCCAGTCCGCGCCGCCTGCCACTCCGCCCTATTCCAGACCACCGTGGGAAACGAGAGCCGGCTATTGGCAAGTCCGTCCAGCACTCCTCGGGTCACCCTGGTCATCGGCCGTCGGGCGTTGCAGACGACCACCCCAGCCACCCGATCCAGGACTCCCGCGTCGAGGGCTAGACCGAGGGTCTTCCCGGTGAGCCGAATCGATTGCAGGTCCGGGTCCGTGACGACCACGATTCGATCCGCGGCCCGCATGCTGACGCTCAGCCCGATCAGACCCAGGTTCCCGCAGACCGGGGGGTTGTCGATGACCACCAGGTCGGCGGTCATGCGCAGGTCCGCCATCGCGGCCCGTAGGTCATCGAGGCTCATGAGGTCGATGTTCAGCCGAGGGTCAGCCCCGATCACCCCGAGCGTGCCGCGAGGAGCGGGACCCGGCATCGCCCACCTGACAGGCCGGACGAAACTGGACGCCCGTCGCGGGCTGAGCAGGGCATCACCCACGTGCGGCTGACCGATCACGTGTCCAAGGGTTTGGGTGAGCGCCCCCTCGGAGAGGTCGACCGCCACCACTCGCAGCCCCCGGAGCAAGCCGGCCAGGCTGAGCCCGTAGCTGATCACCGTCTTGCCTACGCCACCCTTTTCCGACACGACCGTCACCACTTTGGGTTCCATCAGGCCCTACGATAGCGGCGAGGCTGCACCTTGATGCTTTCGAATCGACCCCTATCCCGTGACGTGGCTGATACAGCCAACGTCGAGTTCACCGGCTCCCTGGTCGTGGAGGGGGCGGGTGAGATCCAGTTCCTGCTGGGCACTCCCGTCCATGCCTCCAGCCGCTCGCTCGCCGGTGCCCTCGAGGGCGAGGCCGCGGTCCGCAACCTCGCCCGCGCCGCCGTCGATGGCCGCCTCACCCACCGCCAGGAGAGAGGAGTGACCGGGGCAAGCCTCCCTCATTGGACCACCGACCACATCATCGCCGTCATCGAAGAGGAGACTGCTGCCATGCCGGCTCGAGATCGGGCTCCGGAGCCCACCGCAGGTGCCATCCCGGCCCGCCCTTTGCTGCTGCCCGCCGGCCACACGATGATCGCCGACGTGCCGCTCTCCTCCACCAGCCTCGGGGCTCTTATGGAGAGGGTAACGACCGGACTGATTGTGATCACCGCCCCCACCCCCCAGGACCCGCGCACGGTGGCCGTCCTGGGAGCGGTGAACGGCAGGCCGATCGATGGTTTCTTTCACGACGGCGAGCGCCTCCTCTGGGGCGTCGACGCCATCGAAGCCTGCCCCACCCTGGCCGGCGCCAGCGTCTCGGTTCACCTTCTCGACGCCGACGTGGTCGCTCTCGTCCCCGAGATCATGCGGGCCCCCGCCCTCTACGAGGGCTTGGAGCTCAGTTGGCTGGTCTGGCCCAAGCTGGTGTCCGATCTCCGCAAGCGCGATGGGCTGACCGTTTGCGAGATCGAGACCCCCACCGGCTGCGGCACCCTGGTCATCCGGGATCACGAGACAGTGCTCGCCATCACCAGTGACCACCTTGCCCCGGGGGCTCCCGAGGCCGTCAATGCGCTGGCCGAGTCGGAGCTGGGAACCCTCCGGATTCGTCACACCCTCACCCCGGGTCCGGCCGTCAAGCCGCGGCAGCACCTGACCGGTTCGAAGGCCCAACGACTCATTCACACCCCGGACCCGGTGTCGGCCATGCCACCGGCCGTCGCGAACCCCACCCTCGTCGACGCACCGGCGCCGGCGGAGCAACCCGCCCCCGAGCTGCCGGGCCCCATTGAGGAGCCCGCCCTGATGCGCTCGCTGGCGCCTACCGAGGAGCCCGCCCCGATGGGCTCGCTGGCCCCGCAAGCCGCTGCGCCGTCGGAGGCTCCCCTGCCACTCACGACGAGCCCCGACATCGACACGGCCATCGCGAGCACCCCCGCATCGGCCGACGACTTCCCCTTCTCGGACGACCTCGACGATCTCGACGGGCTGTTCAAGGCACCGGAGGCACCGACGGAAAGCACGGTGCCGGAGCTGTCAGCCACCTCGCCGAGCCCCGCGACTACCCCCAACGGCAGCGAGCCCCGGGTGACCGCCGCCATGCTGCCCGACCTTCAGGAGGCCGTCGCCACCGAGCTGGGACCCCACAACGCGAGCCGTGTTCTCCCAACCCTGGACAAGGCGGTGGCTGAGCAGTGGACCATTGAGGTTCTGCGCCAGACTGTCGCCTCCCAGTCCATCGCCGCCGTCGCCAAGCCCCGCATGGCGCGCCTCGCCGACGCCCTCGCGGCCATCGTTCAGGGAGCCGACTAGCTAGTAGCTATTCAGCCGACCGAGATGACGTCGAGACGGTAGCCGACCCCGGGGACCACCCGGATCCGGAGCGGGGTGGCTCCGCTCTCGAGCCACTCCCGGACCCGGCTAATCTGCCAGCGGATCGTGCTCCGACGCGCGCCGCGCCCGCGCCAACGCTCTGGACCGGCCGCCGCGGCGGCGATCTCGGAGTAGCTGACCACCCGGTCCGGATTCGCCTCCAGGAGAGCGAGCACCCGGGCGGGGACCGGACCCAGCCCAGCCGCAGCATCCGCGCGAAGCCCCTCGGCAGAGGCACCCGGGGCAACGCTGAGCTCCAGCGCCTCAAGGATTCGGGCCGTGGTGGCCGGACTAGCGACGTAGGCGTCCGCTCCAGCGTCGAGGCAGCCGCTGCGACCCGCCCCGCCAGCGCCGGCGACAACGACCATCCGCCCTCCGAACCCAGCGAGACGGACCCGTCGCACCAGGTCCGCGCCGAGCGCGAGACCGTCCTCGACCACGACCACGGCGGGACGGTGCAGGACGAGGGAGCGAGCGACGGCCTCATCGGCAAGCGGCACGACCCCGCGCCATCCAGCACCATGAGCGGCGCCGATTACGAGGCCAGCCAAATCGGAGCTCTCGGCCAGGATCACGACACAGGACATGCCCGGCGTGACCGGTGAGCGATTCACCTCGTCGAGGAACAATCCGTGGCGGCGTCTCATGGCGTAGGTGTATCACCGGCCCGGTTACCCCGCAACACAAGGGGGCGGCCCGGGTGGGCCGGGGGTCGCCGCGAAGGGGGCGGCCCGGGTGGGCCGGGGGTCGCCGCGAAGGGGGCGGCCCGGGTGGGCCGGGGGTCGC
>Ga0181535_10004450_pt1 | contig 15572 bp, 16 predicted proteins | sample PEATcosm2014_Bin_44_FD_119774 | JGI IMG/M metagenome (GOLD analysis project Ga0181535, IMG submission 119774) | Peatland microbial communities from MTU Mesocosm Facility, Houghton, MI, USA - PEATcosm2014_Bin17_30_metaG | ecosystem: Environmental > Terrestrial > Soil > Wetlands > Peat | place... | reverse complement strand
GCCCGCGTTTCATGACCTGCTGAGCCCGCAGTTCCAGAATTGCACCGTCTGCCACATGAAGGTCCACGGATCCTACGTGAACCAGGAGTTGCTCAGATGAGGCTCGGATTGGCTTTGTTCGTCGCAATTCCGCTCCTTTCCCAACAGGTGTCCCAGCAGCCGGCCCCGCCGACGGCCCCCGCACCGGCCGATGCCTCGTCCACCTCCCCCACCCCGTCCACCGAGCTTTGGATCACTGGCACCGTGGACTTCGGCTTCCGCTTTACCAGCGTCGGCGGCGACAACGACGTCTATCGCAGCGTGGTCAATCTGGGCCAGGGTCCCCGATTGCTGGGCCTGGACCTCACCATCGTCGATCCCAAGAAGCGCCTCTTCGACCGCCTGGATGTGCGGGCCAACAACTGGGGCGGCGATCCGTATAACACCCTGCACCTGAACGCCTCCAAGCGGGGCATCTACGATTTCAACTTCGATTACCGGGATATCGCCTACTTCAGCCTGTTGCCGTCCTTCGCCGATCCCCTGGTGGGCACCGGCATCGTGCTGGACGAGGACTCCTACTTCGCCCGCCGACGCATGAGCGATTTCCAGTTGGACCTGTTTCCCGGCCATCGCATCGTTCCTTATCTCGCCTATGGCCGCGACTCCGGCGAAGGAACCGGCATCACCACCTTCGAATCGGGACTGAACGCGTACCCGGTCGCCGACACCATGTTCGATAAGACCGACAACTATCGCGGCGGCGTCCGGCTGGAGTTCAATCGCTTTCACGCCACGCTGGAACAGGGCGGCACCACGCTGCGCGACGATCAGCAGGCCTACGATTCCACGGTCAACTACGGCAACTACACTCAGCCGTACTTCGGCCAGACGCTAGATTTAGCCAGCCTGGCGCAGGCTTACGGCATGCGCGGAAGCAGCATTTATAGCAAGGTCCTCTTCACCGCCAACCCGTTCTCCTGGATGGATGTGTCGGGCCAGTTTCTGTACAGCCGTCCCGAAACCAACGTCAACTATACGCAGTACGACTCTGGCAATCTCGTGCTGGAGCAGGCCATCCTGTTCTATACCGCGGAACAGGCGCTGGGCTTCGCCACAGGCAAACAACCCCATACCACGGGTAGCCTGGGCTTCGAGTTACGCCCGCTGAAGCGCGTGCGTATCCTCCAGACATGGATGACGGACCGCATGCACACCTCCGCCGCCGGCCTGTTCACCGATATGATTTTGCAGCCTGTTTCTGCCGCGACGACCACGCTCACGCCGCTAACCAGCTTGCTGGCGATGAACTACAACCAGGAGCAAACCGACGTGTTGCTGGAAGTCACCCACAAGCTCACCTTGCGCGGTGGCTACCGTTACGTGTGGGGCGATGCCGAAACCGGCAACATGCTCATTGCGGGACCCGGCCAGGAGTCGAGCGAATTGCGCCAGCAAGTGGGCATCGCCGGCATCAACTTTCGCGCCAGCCAGAAGCTCTCGTTCAACGGAGAGTTCGAGGGCGCTGCGTCGGATCACGCCTACTTTCTCACCAGCCTTTACAACTATCAGAAGATGCGCGCCCGCGCGCGCTACCAGATCGCCTCCACGCTGGCTTTGCAGGCCAGTTTCTCGCTGTTGAACAATCAGAATCCCGCCGCCGGCAGCAACTACGATTTCCTGAGCCGCCAGAACTCCCTATCGGCCTCCTGGACCCCGTCCAAGCGCGTCAGCATCCTGGGTGAATATACGCGCTCGACTTTGCGCTCCAACATCGGCTACCTGGATCCCGCGTTTCTCACACCTGTAACGGCGCTCTACCGCGGCAATGCCCACAACGCCAGTGCGCTGGTGGACCTGGTATTGCCGGGTTACGCAAAACTCACGCCGCGGCTGGCCTTCGGCGGATCGCTGTTCATCTCCTCGGGCAGCCGGCCGACTACCTTTTATCAGCCGCTGGTGCGTCTCTCGCTGCCCTTGCACAAGGGTGTGGTCTGGAAGTCCGAATACCGCTACTACGGCTACGACGAGGCATTCTACCAATACGAGGGCTTTCGCGCGCACCTTCTGCAGACCGGACTCGCCATTTCGCGGTAACCGTCGCCACACCCGTCATCGGGTTACTATCACAGTGTGAAGACTTCCCGCATCGTTCTTTCCTTCGTTATTCTGATCGCTATTGGAGTGGCGGCCTACCTGACTTTTCCGCCGTTCCGGCTATGGGCGCTGGTGGTCGCCGGCCGCAGCCCGGTGTGCCCGATGGCGCACGCCGTCGAGAGCCAGGCCAACATGGACGAGAAGATCCGCATCAAGGACCGCATGCTGGCGGGCAGCCACCTGCTGAAACAAGACAGCGGCCTGGAGTTGTGGAGCACGCCCAAGGGCCAGTTTTGGATCCCCAAGGGCAACCGTTACGTGCTGCCGTTCAACCTGGCGGAGATGGAGCAGCATATTTACGGCACGGGAGAGCATTTCATTCACGCCGGAGACGTGGTGCTGGATTGCGGCGCGAGCGACGGCGATTTCACGCGCCAGGCTCTGGAAGCGGGGGCGCAAACGGTGGTTGCGATCGAGATCTCGCCCGCGAGCGCCGAATGCATCCGGCGCAATCTGGCCGCGGAGGCAGCGGCCGGCCGCGTGATCGTGTACGCAAAGGGCGTATGGGACAAGGACGACACCCTCACGCTGAACGTGGATGATACCAACTTCGCGGCCAACAGCGTGGTAATGCACTCAGACTCGTCCCATCCCAGCGTGCTGGTGCCGCTGACTACGATCGATAAGCTGGTTGCCGAACTGAAGCTCGCGCGCGTGGATTTCATCAAGATGGATATCGAAGGCGCGGAAATCCCGGCGCTGTCGGGCGCACGCGAGACGATTGCTCGCTTCAAGCCGCGCCTGGCGATCGCCACCGAGCACAAGCCGGACGACCAGTACACCATCCCGGCGTCGGTCCGCAAGATCCGCGCGGATTACCAGATGGAGTGCGGGCCGTGCCTGGAGGCCAAGGGGCACGTGCGGCCGGATGTGTTGTATTTTTGGTAGGCAGAGCGAAAACACTACCTCCTCTTGGGGCTACAGGCAACAAAGCCGATAGCGCGGGTGAGCGGCGGGTTCTTGAGTTTCTGGATGGCTTCGACGACGGAGACCAGGATCGAGGCTTGCTGCTGCACAGAGGACAGCATGGCTACGCCGTGCTCTGTGACCGGGTTTTTGGGGGAGTGTGGGATTTTGGGGGTGGAGGTGTAAGATATTGGGATAATTTGGGTTAGCGGTGGGGGTCGATTGGCAATCGGCCTGCAAGTTGGCAACGTGCCCCACAGGATCAAGTGATAAGTGTTAAGCTACAGGCTACAGTTGGCCCGGTGCAATTCACCCACAGGGGCCTTGAAGCGGCTCTGCCCGGGAAACAGCGCGAGCGGCGTGCCAACCGATACCGTGGACAGGCTGCGCAAGATGTTCGGCTTCCTTGACGATATGGGCGACACCTGAGCGTTCCCGCGAACCGCCGTTTGACGTTTCGCGTTGACACTGCCGAGCACGAGATCTGTGACGTAGATTTGGAAGATTACCACTGACGCAGGAGCAGCCAGCATTCCCATGAAGAAATCCACCGCACCCCGGCGATTTCATCCGGACGGAGATCGTTGAACCCGCCGGATTGACCGTTACGGACGCCGCGAGAGCGTTGCGGGTGTCGCGCCCGGCCCTCTCCAGTTTGCTGAACGGCAAGGCCGACCTATCCGGCGAGATGGCGCTGCGGATCGAGAGAGCTTTCGGCGTGAAGATGGACACGCTCATGCGGAAGCAGGCTTCGCACGACATTTGCGCGGACCCGGGAGCGGGCGGGGGAAATCCGCGTGCGGCGGTTTCAGCCGCTTGCAGGGGTTCGTGCATAGCGCCGGCGGGGTTGACAGGAGTTCTTCACTGCGCCAAGTGCGCGCGCTTTTAGCGCCCGGAAGAGCTTGCCGTGGTTCGGCTCGCGGAGGTGCAGCAATTCCTTCACGATGACCTCGCGCCGGAGATCGGCGGAGGCGGTCAGCAGTTACTGGTTGAGGGTCACGCGACCCTCGATGGAGCAACTGCCCCACTTGCTGCGCATTTGGCGGATGCGGAGTTCGCGCGGCTGTTTGGCAACCCTGGTGGCGGATAAGGGCCAAGCCTCAACAATTCTAGCACCGGACCGCCAGCTCGATTTCGTCGTTCGGGACCATCGTCAAGCTGGAGCGGGGATTCCTCTCCTAGCAGGATGCTGAAAAGGCGCAAACATCGCTCATTCGGGCCACAGACTAAACTAAAGTCTGTGCCACCGGTTATCAATGACTTAGCGGCAGTTGGTGGCACAGGCTTCAGCCCGTGAGAGCCTTTTTCAGCATCCTGCTAGGCGTTCATTAGCCAGGCGTTCAACATGGCGCGATAGTCCCAGAATGAGAGTTCGCTCACGTTCCGCCTCGCGGTTTTGCATAGCACCGGCAACTGTCTTCTGAAACGCCGATACTGCTGGACTATGAATGCGCCTCCGGGTGCATCCGTACTTTTGGAGGTGGTCACCAGCCAGTCGCGCACCGCAGTTATCGCGAGCGTTGGCCTTCCCTTGTGTGCCTTAACATCCCTGCCGCTCAGGTCCGACAGGGACTTTCGGTAACGCCATTGCTCCCGATCCAGGATCAGGCAATTCTTGGCCGGTGTTTTGCGGCCCGCGAACTCGCAACCAAGGAACAAGTCTAGCTCAAACGGCATGTTGTGGCGGGGGAGGCGGGTTCTGGGGTCGATCTTCATGTACGAGAGATCGTGAATTCCAAGCTGGCACCGCTCGATTAGGTGGAGGATTCTGGCCAGGCGTTCTTCCGTGCCGCTATCTTCGTCCAGGGCGCAACGAGGCTCGAAGCCCAGACGGCAGACCGTAAAGACAATGGCGTCGAAGATCTGCCGGTACGATGCATCAAAAGGGCAGTTTATAAATACGGTCCGGTCTCGCGGGGTTCGCTGGTGGCGCCCGACCATGAGTTGGCTCGCTTCAGGCCGCCTGCAACCGACGCTTCCGCTGATGCCCCGATCTCGATCGTGCGGACTCCTTCTTCAGATCGCGTTCAACCCGATCCGCCAGTTCCCTCAGGACGCCTATACCGGCCGTAACTAAGCCGCCGATGACGAGCGCCTTAACAGTAGCTTCGAACAATGAACTGCCGTTCCGATCGCCTGCCTGGGGGACCTGATATTGCGGCAGTTGGTAATGCGCAACTGTTGCCGTGCGCCCGAAGGCATCGAACAACACGACCTGACTGGGCGGGTTGGCGGCAGCGAGCCGCTTCGCATAATCCAGGGCCGCGGCTCTGGTGGTAAAGGCCCGGCCATGCCGCTGGAGGTCAACGACGTTCCACACGCCATGTTCGCCGGGCACGACATGTACCGTACGCCCCGTGTAGATCAGCACGGCCTTATTTTACCGCGCGACGGCATGTTCCCTACAACTCCCGTCTTCGGAATCTTCGGAATCCTCAGCTCATCTCCGCCGGGAGAAGAAGGAAGCTTTTGGTGAAGGCGCGGATCGCGGAGAACGAACAGAAGAAGCAGCGCTGAAAGCGGTCGCGGCTCGGTCTTCAGCGAGGAGTTGCGGCACTCCTGTAAAATCGATGTATATCCCACAATGCAATCGGAAAACTACACGCAGTTGCTCGATCTCGCCGCTCGCCTGTGGCGCATCGACCCGGAATACTGGGATATCTGGGGCCACAAGCACTTCACCTCGGATGAGACCAAGCGAGCCATCCTGCAAGGGCTTGGGGTGCGCGCCGAAACCGCCGAAAGCCTGAGCGCCTCGATCGAAGCGCGGCACCGCAAGGAGTGGACGCGCCTGGCCCCTTTTTGCATGGTGGTCACCGAGAACAGCGCTGTCGAGCTGCCCCTGCACGCGCCCGCGGATCTGAGCCGGGAAATCGCGCGCGTCGAGATTCGCGAAGAGAGCGGCGCGGCCCACGCGGTGGAATTCGCTCTCGGCAACTATGCGGAGTGCGGCGCGGCCGACCTGGACGGCCGCCGCTACGTGCGCAAGGAGGTCCCCCTGCCGGCCGGATTGCCGCTCGGCTATCACGATGTGCATATCAGCCTGGGCGATCTGCGGCAGGAGACCCGCCTCATCGTCGCGCCCGTCCGAGCTTACGCGCATCCCGCGCTGGCCAACGGGGGCAAGGCCGCGGGCATCGCGTTGGCGCTCTACGGCGTTCGCTCCGCGCGCAACTGGGGCTGCGGCGACCTGCGCGATCTGCACGGCGTGGTCGACTGGATCGCGGACGACGCGCACGCCAGCTTCATCGCCCTGAATCCGCTGCACGCCATCTACAACCGCCGCCCTTACAACACCAGCCCGTACCTGCCGGAGTGCATTTTCTATCCGAATTATCTTTATTTGGATGTGGAATCCATCGCCGATTTCAAGCAGTCGCGGCGGGCGCAGCGCCTTTGGTCGCAACCGGAAACCCAGCTTGAACTCGCCCGATTGCGCGATTCCGAGTACGTGGAGTATGAGCAGGTCAGCGCTTGGAAACTGCGCTTCTTGAAGCTGGCCTTCGCGGAGTTCCTGCATGAATACCAGGCCGGCTCAGCGCGCGCCCTCGAGTTCCGCCGATTTCTGGCCGCCGAGGGCGATCTATTGGAACGCTTCGCCACCTATTGCGCGCTCGACGAATACCTGCACGGACGCAATCCCGATCTATGGACCTGGCCCGACTGGCCCGCCCCCTACCAGGACCCGGATTCACCCGAAACCCAGGCCTTTCGCAAAAAACATTGGCGGCTGGTTTTGTTTTATTGCTGCATGCAGTGGCAGCTCGATATGCAACTGGCCGCCGCCCAGGCCTACGCGCGCCAAAGGGGCCTGGCCATCGGGCTGTATCACGACCTGGCCCTGGCCACCGACCGATTCGGCGCCGACCTGTGGGCCCAGCGCCCGTTCTTCGCCACCGGTTGCCGCGTCGGATCGCCGCCCGACGACTTCGCCCCGAAAGGCCAGGATTGGGGCTTCCCGCCACCCTGTTCGGAAGAGCATCGCGAGAACGGGTACCGCCTGTTCACCGAATCCATCCGCAAGAACTGCCGTCACGGCGGCGCTCTGCGCATCGATCACGTGATGCGATTCTTCCGCCTCTTCTGGATTCCCGGGGGCGCGGATGCCACCGCCGGCGCCTACGTCCGCGAGAACTACGAGCACCTGCTTCGCATCCTGGCGCTCGAAAGCGTGCGCCATCAGGTGGTCGTCATCGGCGAAGACCTGGGGACCGTGGAGCCTTTCGTGCGCGAAACCCTGGACCGCTTCGGCGTCCTGAGCTACCGCCTGTTTTATTTCGAAAAGCGCGCGGACGGCAAGTTCAAGAGCTACGACGAGTACCCCGAGCGCGCGCTGGTCTCTTCCACCACCCACGACCTGCCCACGCTGGCGGGCTTCTGGATTGGCGAGGATATCGAAGCGCGCCGCCGCGCCGGTATGTTCCCCGACGACGCCATGTACCGCCGCCAGGTGGAGGAGCGCGCCGTGGAGAAGCAGCGGGTGCTCGACCTGTTGCACAGCCTCAATCTGCTGCCGCCTATTCCCCGACCTCGGCCGCCAGCATGCCCGAAATGACCGGCGAGTTGCATAATGCGGTGATCGGCTTCCTGGCGCTGACGCCGTCACAACTCCTGGCCGTCAATCAGGAAGATCTGACCAAAGAGATCGCCCAGCAGAACCTCCCCGCCACGACCTGGCAATACCCGAACTGGAGCCGCAAGATGAAATACACGTTGGAGCAATTGCGCACCGAACCGGTGGCGCGCGACTTTGTGGCCATGTTCCGCAACTGGCTGGGACGCACCAGGCGGGTGAATCGCGCCTGAGTGCGACCGTAACGTCTTGGGAGAAAGGGGCGGGTCTAGAGACCCACCGCAGGCGTGGACGCTGCCGCGCGCGCAAAGCTCAGCCCCCCGCCTGCCACGTTCACTATAATAAAGATAATCCCATGCACCAGAAACTCACCGAACGTGTTGTCGACCTGAACCCCCGCGAAACGTCCGAATGGATCGAAGCGCTGGAACAGATATTGGACCAGGAGGGACCGGATCGCGCGGCATTCCTGCTGGAGCGCCTTAACGAACAGGCGCGCGGCGCGGGCGCCGGCCTCCCCATCCATCTCAATACGCCATACGTGAACACCATCCGTCCCGAGGACGAGGTGCCATATCCCGGCGACCGCGCCATGGAGCGCCGCATCAAAAGCCTCACCCGCTGGAACGCCATGGCCATGGTCGTGCGCCAGAACAAGTACGACCCCGGCATCGGCGGCCACATCTCCACTTACGCATCTCTCGCCACGCTGCTGGAAGTCGGTTTCCATCATTTCTTTCACGCCAGCTATGGCGACCAGCCCGGCGACCTCATCTACTTTCAGGGCCACGCCTCGCCCGGCATCTACGCGCGCGCCTTCCTGGAAGGCCGCCTCACCGAGCAACACCTGCGCAACTTCCGCCACGAACTGCGCGACACGCCGGGGTTGTCCTCCTATCCGCACCCCTGGCTGATGCCCGATTTCTGGCGCTTCCCCACCGTCTCCATGGGCCTGGGCCCCATCAATTCCATCTACCAGGCGCGCTTCATGCGCTACCTCGAAAACCGCGGCCTGATCCCGGTCACCCCGCGCAAGATCTGGGCTTTCCTCGGCGACGGCGAAATGGACGAGCCCGAATCCATGGGCTCGCTTACCCTGGGTTCCCGCGAGAAGCTCGACAACCTGATCTTCGTGATCAACTGCAATCTACAGCGCCTCGACGGTCCCGTGCGCGGCAACGGCAAAGTCATCCAGGAGTTGGAAGCCGCATTCCGCGGCGCCGGATGGTATGTCATCAAGGTGCTCTGGGGCGAGGATTGGGATCCGCTCCTGGCGCGCGACACCAACGGCCTGCTGCAGAAGCGCATGGCCGAAGTGGTGGATGGCGAGTGGCAGACCTACATCACTAAGGATGGCGCTTATTTCCGCAAGAACTTTTTCGGCAAATATCCCGAGTTGCTGGACCTGGTGGCGCACCTCAGCGACGAGCAACTCGCGCGCCTGCGCCGCGGCGGCCACGATCCTAAGAAGGTCTACAACGCCTACAAGGCTGCGGTGGAGAATACCGGATCGCCCACCCTGGTCCTGGCGCATACCATCAAGGGCTACGGCCTGGGCGAAGCCGGCGAGGGCCGCAACATCACTCATCAGCAGAAGAAACTTAATGAGGCGGAAATCGCGCACTTCCGCTCGCGCTTCGAGATCCCCATCCCGGATGAGGCGGCCCGCAACGCATCGTTCTACCGTCCGCCGGACGATAGTCCTGAAATGGCCTATCTGCACGAACGCCGCCGCGTGATGGGCGGCTACATGCCCACCCGCACCACGCCCGCCAGCAAGGTGCAAGCGCCCTCGCTGGAGTATCTGGCCGAATCGCTGGCCGGTTCGCAAGGCCGCGAAGTATCCAGCACCATGGCCTTCGTCCGCGTTCTCACGCTGCTGCTCAAGGATCCGGCTCTCGGCAAGCGCATCGTACCCATCATTCCGGATGAAGCGCGCACCTTCGGCATGGAGTCGCTGTTCCGGCAGTTCGGCATCTACGCCAGCAAGGGGCAGCTCTACAAGCCCCACGATGCCGAGATGTTCCTTTATTACAAAGAATCCAAGGACGGCCAAATCCTGGAAGAAGGCATCACCGAAGCCGGCTCCATGGCCTCGTTCACCGCGGCTGGAGCGGCTTACACCAACTATTCGACGGAGATGATTCCCTTCTTCGTTTATTACTCCATGTTCGGATTCCAGCGCGTGGGCGATCTGATCTGGGCGTTTGCCGATGCGCGCGGCAAGGGCTTTCTCATGGGCGGCACCGCCGGACGCACCACCCTCTCCGGCGAAGGGTTGCAGCACCAGGATGGCCACTCGATCGTGCTCGCCAGCACCGTGCCCACCTGCGCCGCCTACGATCCGGCTTATGCGTATGAGATCGCGGTGATCGTGCAGGATGGCATCCGCCGCATGTATCAGGAGCAGGAGGACCTGTTCTATTACCTGACGCTGTACAACGAAAACTACCCCATGCCGCCGATGCCGGATGGCGTCGCGGAAGGTATTCTAAAAGGCATCTACCGATACAAGGCTGCGGAAAGCCCGGCCACGGTGCAACTCTTCGGCAGCGGTCCGATCCTGAACGAAGCGTTGCGCGCGCAAGGCATCCTGGCGGAGAAGTACGGCGTGCCGGCCGACGTATGGAGCGTAACCAGTTACAACGAACTGCGCCGCGACGCACTGCGGGCCGAGCGTTGGAACCGCCTGCATCCGGGCCAGCCCGCGCGCGAGCCTTACATCCAACAGGCGCTGGCGGGCGCCGCGGGCCCGATCGTGGCCGCTACAGACTACATGAAGGTGGTGGCCGACCAGATCGCGCCGTGGCTGCCGGGCCGCATGGAAACGCTGGGGACGGACGGCTTCGGCCGCAGCGACAATCGCGAATACCTGCGCCGGCATTTCGAAATCAACGCGGAGTCCATCGCCGCCGCCGCGCTCTCCCGCCTGGCGCGCGACGGCCAGTTCCCCATGGAGCGGGCCACGGCGGCGTTCGGCGAACTAGGCGTGGACACGGAGAAGATAGACGCGGCGCGCGCATGAGGCAGCTATGAGTACGTCGACCCGACTGATCAGCTACCAAAACTCCCTGATGCCCGAGAACCGGTTCGAGGAGATTGTAAATGGTGAGAGTAGAGTCATGCCCCCGCCCAACAAGAAGCACGCGGATCTGATCGCGAAGCTGCTAACTGTTCTGGTGAGACAGCTTGACGACTACGAATATCAAGTTCTCAGCCAAGGGGCCGGCCTGGGCATCGAGCGCGTACCGTTGACGAATCGCATCCCGGACCTAATGGTGTTTCGGGCCGAAGCGCGCCGCCTGGATCGCGCGGAAACTGGGCAGAACGACCCCTACATCTGGACCGCTCCGGAACTGGTCGTCGAATGCCTTTCGCCGTCGAATCGCAAAGGCTCCATTCAGGAACTGCTGGCGGACTACGCCCGCATCGGGGTGCCGGAAGTCTGGCTCCTCGATCCCAAACCGCCTCAATTCACCTCCTACCGCTACGAGTCCGGCGCGCTGAAGCGGTGGTTGGCAACAGAAAGCGTTGTGGTGACGCCGATTCTCCTGCCCAGTGTGACGGTCGATTTGGCCCAACTATGGGAGGCCTTCGGGGCGTAGCATGAGTACTTCAACCAAATTAATCAACTACGAAGATTCCCTGACGATGCCCGAGAACCGGTTCGAGGAGATCGTACATGGTGAAAGCAGAATCATGCCGCCGCCAAACCCCAAGCATGTTGATTTGATCGACGAACTGTTGAGTATATTGGTGACCCAGATCGACAGGCGTGAATACCGTGTCACCTCCTCGGGAGCCGGGCTTGGCGTCGAACGCATTCCGCTGACTTACCGCATCCCGGACCTAATGGTTTTCCGGGCAGACGCGTACCGGCGGGATCGGGCGGAAACAGCCGGGAGCGACCCCTACATCTGGACTGTCCCCGAGCTGATCGTCGAATGCCTGTCGCCATCCAACCGCAAGGGGCCGACTCAAGAACTTCTGGCCGACTACGCGCGCATCGCGGTGCCGGAAGTCTGGCTCCTCGATCCCAAGCCGCCTCAATTCACCTCTTACCGTTATGACTCCGGCGCATTGAAACAGTGGCTGACAACAGAAAGCGGCGTGGTAACGCCACTGCGGCTGCCCAACGTGGCGGTGGATCTGTCCGGCTTAGGGGCAGCATTCGGCGCAGCTTGATGCCTACTGCTTCTCCGGCGGCAGCACCCGCACGTTGACCGCTTCCGGCTTCAAATAAAGATCCAGCTTGGTCTCCACCGACACGCGATCGCCCGGCTTGATCTTCTCCCGCTTGACCTTCTGCGCGCCGTCGTAATAATGCGTATTCCGCGTACAGGAAATGTCGAGATCGTCCCCGTCCGCCCGCGCCAGCGTCAGCGTCGTGGAATTGATCTGCCGCACCGTGCCCGTGAAACTGGCCAGCGGCAGATCGGCTTGCTGCGCCAACGCGAACGTCCCCGCGTACGCGGCGCAAAGCAGGAGGATGAGTGCCTTCATTCGAGACCATCGTACCGCTCTCTGCTACGCTAACGCCTTGGACATCCCGGCATACCTCGAACGCATCGGTTTCGACGGCCCGCTCGACGTGTCCCTCGATACATTGCGCGCCCTGCACCTGGCGCACCTCTGCACCGTTCCATTCGAGAACCTCGACATCCATCTGGGCCGGCCGCTCTCGCTCGACGAACCGGCGCTCTTCGACAAAGTCGTCACCCGGCGCCGCGGCGGCCTCTGCCACGAATTGAACGGCCTCTTCTGCGCGCTGTTGCGCGAGTTGGGCTTCCGCGTCACCATGCTCTCCGCGGAAACCGCCCGCCAGTCCGGCGGCTTCAGCCCGGCCTACGATCATCTGGCGCTGCGCGTCGAGCTCGACGAACCCTGGCTCGCCGACGTCGGCTTCGGCAATGGATTCCGCTTGCCGGTGCGCCTCAACGACGGCGCCGACCAGCCCCAGGGCGACTCCGCCTATCTCATCATCCCGGATGGCGGCTACCGCGTGCTGCTGCGCAGCGACCAAGGCGGCGACTGGACCCCGCAGTACCGCTTCACGCTCCAACCCCACGCGCTCGCCGACTTCGCCAATCGCTGCCGCTTCCATCAGACCTCGCCCGAATCCCACTTCACCCAGGGCCGCATCTGTGCCCTGGCCACGCCTGAAGGACGCCTCACGCTCAGCGGTACGCGGCTCATCGAAACCACCGCCGCCGGCCGGACGGAGAGCGACCTCGCCGGCGAAACCGAATACGCCGCCGCACTGCGCGCGCGATTCGGAGTGGTAGAATAGCGGTTCAAAGGGAGGGTTTCGGTGTCAACCTTGATTCAGCACCAGTTCGACAGTAACATCGTCACCACATCGGTCGATTACGTCTTCAACTGGGCGCGAAAATCCGCTCTGTGGCCGCTCACTTTCGGGCTGGCCTGCTGCGCCATCGAGATGATCGCCTCCAGCACCTCCCGCTTCGATATCGCGCGCTTCGGCGCGGAAGTCTTCCGTCCCAGCCCGCGCCAGTCCGACCTCATGATCGTCGCCGGCACCGTCACGCTCAAGATGGCGCCGGTCCTGAAGCGCATCTGGGACCAGATGCCCGATCCCAAATGGTGCATCTCCATGGGCGCCTGCTCCAGCGTGGGTGGACCGTTTAACACCTACGCCGTACTGCAAGGAGTGGACAAGATCGTGCCGGTGGATGTCTACGTGACCGGCTGCCCGCCGCGTCCGGAGAACCTCTTCTACGCGCTGCTGAAGCTGCAAGACAAGATCGATCAGATGACCACGCTGGTGAAGAGGCCCACCGAGGTCCGCCTTGACGAATCCATGCTCGAGCAGTTCAAGGAGCAGGTCATGATCGCCCAAGTCCAGAAGCCCGCGTAGTGTTTTACAAAGATTCCCAGAACATCTACCGCGTCCGTCCGCTGGAGGAATTGCGGTGGCTGGAGCATGGATTCGGCACGCGCCACTCTTCTCCACCAACTGCCGCAACCGTGCATCAAATCCATTCCGATATCTGCATTCCGGCGCGCGGCCGGACGGGCCTGTTGGGAGATGGCGATGCGCTCCTCGAAAACACCCCGGGACATCTGGTGGCCGTTAAGACGGCGGACTGCATCCCTATCCTGCTGGTGGACGAAGAGCATCGCGCGGTGGCCGCCGTACATGCGGGCTGGCGTGGGATGGTGCAGGGCATCGTGCGCCACGCCGTGCGCCGGATGCAGGGAGAATTCGGCACGCGCCCCGAGCAGTTGCACGCCGCCATCGGCCCGGGCATCGGAAAGTGCTGCTATGAAGTCGGCGCGGAGGTAGCCGCGCAGTTCGGCGAAACGGGCCCGTGCCATATCGATCTGGCGGAAGCCAACCGCCGCCAATTGGCCGAAGCGGGCGTTCCCGAGCCACGGATCTACGTGGCGAACCTGTGCACCAAATGCTGCGCCGGCGATTTCCACTCGTACCGCCGCGACAAAGAAGAGGCTGGCCGCATGTTCTCCTTCATCGGGGTGAAGTGACCGCGGCATGATGACTGCAACTACGTCCCCGGCGCGCGCGTATATCATTTCGATGCGCGCTGTGTTGCTCCTGGCCGCCTGCACTCTCGCCGCTGCGCAAGATCCGCGCGAAATCGTGCGGCGCTCGGTCCAATTGATGGACCATAACCTGGCCATCGCCCGCAATTACACTTTCCTGGAACGGTCCGAAACCCGCGAGCTCGATGCCGGTGCGCATGTGAAGACCCGCAAGATCCTGCTTTACGACGTCACCATGTTGGAAGGCTCGCCCTACCGCCGGCTGGTGGGCAGGGACGACCATCCGCTGTCCCCCGAAGAGGAAGGCACCGAGCAGAAAAAGCTTGCGGACAGCATCGCCCAGCGCCGCAAGGAACCGCCGGCCGAGCGCGCCAGGCGCATCGCCGACTGGGAAAAGAAGCGCCAACGAGAGCGCGAGCCTTTGGGCGAAGTGCCGGACGCGTTCAACTTCCGGATCGCCGGCGAGGAGCAAATCGACGGCCGGGACGCCTGGATTGTCGAAGGTACGCCGCGGCCCGGCTATCATGGCCGTAGCAACCTGGCCAAGCTCTTCCCCAAGTTTCGTGGAAAACTTTGGATCGACAAGGCCGACTATCAGTGGGTCAAGACCGAAGCCGAGGTCACTGACAACATCTCATGGGGCCTGTTTGTGGCGCGCCTGAGCAAGGGCGCCCGCCTCACCGTGCAGATGACGCGCGTGAATGACGAAGTCTGGCTGCCCAAACGGATCGAGGCCAAAGCCTCCGCCAGGGTGGCGCTGGTGAAGAAGTTCAATATCGAGGCGGATACCAGCTTTTCCAACTACCGCAAGTTCCAAGTGGAATCGCGCGTGGTCGTCGCCACGCCGCAGCCGTGAAGTGGGGCAGTCTCCCAGCCTGCGCGGGACTCTCAGTCCCGCCTGGACGTATCCTGGTCTAATGGCGCACGAATGGCATAGAGAAGAATACGTAATCAGCACGGACCCCACGCGGCTGGATATCGCCATGATTCACCAATACCTGAGCCTCTCCGCGTACTGGGCAAAGGGGCGCCCGCTAGACGTCGCGCGCCGCTCGATCGAGAATTCGCTGCCCTTCGGGGTTTACAAAGGGTCCGCACAGATCGGCTTCGCCCGAGTCGTCACCGACTACGCCACATTCGCCTGGCTGGCCGATGTCTTCGTGCTCCCGGAATTCCGAGGCAGAGGTATCGGCAAGTGGCTGATCGGCGTAATCGTCGATCACCCGCGCTTGCCTGGGCTGCGACGCTGGATTCTCGCCACGAAGGATGCGCACGGCCTCTACGCGCAATACGGCTTCACGCCGCTGCACGCGCCGGAACGATTCATGGAGCGATTCGCGGGTTAACGTGCACGGAAGCGAGCAGTCCACCCCAGCAACGCCCCCGCCGCCGCGCTTACCGGCATCACCGCGGTATGCCATAGCATCACATG